>Ga0306920_100005417_pt1 | contig 16498 bp, 13 predicted proteins | sample flu12Cox44000170_FD_204666 | JGI IMG/M metagenome (GOLD analysis project Ga0306920, IMG submission 204666) | Lab enrichment of tropical soil microbial communities from Luquillo Experimental Forest, Puerto Rico - flux4day.12C.oxic.44.000.170 (v2)... | ecosystem: Environmental > Terrestrial >... | reverse complement strand
TCACTGCCCCTGCCGCGAACTAACGTGGTCACACCCGATGACGGATCAGGCACAACGTGTAATATGTTATGAAACTCGTCAGACGGACAAGGCGCTCGGCTCATGGCACCACTGCCCGTTCGGGCTCGCTCAGTGCGCGCTTCTGCCGTTCCATGTCGACGTCTTCCGACGACCGACAACTTGGAACGGCTAAACCGCATTCCGGGGGTAGTGGAGCCGGGGGTCCCGGGGGGTCGTCTCCCCGGAATAACATTCAAGATCGTTGCAGTACATGGTAATCATGAAGGGATCCCTGGTGGCCGCTAACCTCACCCGTGACGAAGCGCTAACACGTTCAGGGCTGATCACCGTCGGCTCCTATCAGGTTGAGCTGGACTTGACCGAGGGAGACACCACCTTCCGTTCGGTGTCGAAGGTTGGTTTCGACTGCGCGCGGCCGGGTGCGGGCACCTTCCTCAACCTCGCCGCGAAGGAAGTCCGCGCGATCAGCCTCAACGGGACCGCGGTCAGCCTGGACGCCTTCGACGGCGAGCGGATCACGCTGGCGGGCCTCGCCGCGCACAACGAGCTTGTCGTGGAAGCCGACTGCGCCTACTCGCGCAGCGGCGAGGGGCTGCACCGGTTCACCGATCCCGTGGACGGCAACGTCTACATGTACTCCGACCTGGAGACCTTCGACGCGCACCGCATCTACGCGTGCTTCGACCAGCCGGACATGAAGGCGACGTACGAGCTCACCGTGCGCGCGCCCGAGGGCTGGCTCGTGGTGTCCAACATGGCTCCCGACGTCGACGGCGGCATCCCCTCCGAAGACGCCGGAAGTGGTGTCCGGCTGTGGCACTTCCCCCCGACACCGGTCATGTCGACGTACATCACGCACGTCTCGGCCGGCCCGTGGTACGTGGTGCGTGACGAGCACGACGGGATCCCGCTCGGCATCATGTGCCGCCAGTCGCTCGCCCAGTACCTGGACCCGGACGAGCTTTTCGAGGTCACCCGGCAGGGGTTCGACTTCTACCACGCCGTGTTCGGCATCAAGTACCCGTTCGGCAAGTACGACCAGCTGTTCGTGCCCGAGTTCAAGGAGGGCGCGATGGAGAACGCCGGCGCGGTCACGATCCTCGAGGACTACGTCTTCCGGTCGCGCGTCACCGACTTCTCCCGGGAGGCGCGCGGCGAGACCCTCCTGCACGAGATGGCGCACATGTGGTTCGGCGACCTGGTGACCATGCGCTGGTGGGATGACTTGTGGCTGAACGAGTCGTTCGCCACCTGGGCGGGCACGCTCGCGCAGGCCGAGGCCACCAGGTGGACCCACGCGTGGACCACGTTCGCGAAGGTGTACAAGGAGTGGGCCTACCGGCAGGACCAGCTGCCCTCTACCCACCCGATCGCCGCCGACATCCCCGACATCGAGGCCGTCGAGGTGAACTTCGACGGCATCACCTACGCCAAGGGCGCTTCGGTCCTGAAGCAGCTCGTCGCGTACGTGGGGCGGGAGAACTTCCTGTCCGGCGTGCGCCGCTACTTCGCCGCGCACTCCTGGGGAAACGCGACGCTGGCCGACCTCCTGTCCGCCCTGGCCGCGGTGTCCGGACGTGATCTCACGGCGTGGTCCCGGGAGTGGCTGCAGACGGCGGGAGTCAACACGCTGCGGCCGTCCTACACCCTGGACGACGAGGGTCGTTTCACCTCGTTCGAGGTGCTGCAGGATGCGCCCGCCTCGCATCCGGTCCTGCGCTCCCACCGCGTCGCCATCGGCCTTTATGACCGAACGAACAGTGGTCTTACCCGCAGGGCCACCGTCGAGACCGACGTGTCGGGCGCTGTTACCGCTGTGCCGGCGCTGGCCGGCGCGAAACGGCCAGACCTGGTCCTCGTCAACGACGACGACCTGACCTACGCCAAGATCCGCCTCGACGAGCACTCGCTGCGGACGCTGATCACCTCGATCGGCTCGTTCACCTCCTCGCTTCCCGCGGCACTGTGCTGGGCGGCGGCCTGGGACATGTGCCGGGACGGCGAGATGGCCGCGCGCGACTACGTCCGGCTGGTGCTGGGCGGCGTCGACTCGGTGCGGGACATCAGCGTCGTGCAGACGCTGCTGCGGCAGGCCGCCCAGGCGGTGCGCCGGTTCGCCGACCCCGCGTGGCGGGCCGTGGGGCTCGAGCTGATGGCGTCGTCACTGCGCTCGCTGCTGATGTCGGCTCCCGCGGGGTCCGACCACCAGCTCGCGTACGCCCGGGCGCTGGCCGGCGTGGCCGCCTCGCCATCCGACCTGGAGCTGCTGGCCGGGCTGCTGTCCGGGTCCGTCGTGGTGGAAGGGCTCGCCGTGGACACGGACCTGCGCTGGATCTTGCTGCGCCGCCTGGTCAGCCGCGGCGTCTGGGGTGAGGCGGAGATCGACGCCGAGCTCGCCAGGGACGCCACCGACGCCGGCGAGCGCCAGGCGGCCGGCTGCCGGGCGGCGATCCCGTCCGCGGACGCCAAGCGCGAGGCCTGGGAGACGGTGGCCGACGGGAAGCTGACGATCGCGATGTTCCGCGCCACGCTGGGCGGGTTCATCGACCCGGACCAGCCCGGGCTCGTCGAGCCGTACCGGGCGCGGTACTTCGCGGAGATCGGGGACGTGTGGCGGGAGTGGAGCTCGTCGATGGCGCAGGGCTTCGCGGCCGGCGGCTACCTGATCTGCGCCGTGGACGCCGAGACCGTGCGCGTCACCGACGAATACCTGGCCGCCGCGCAGCCGCCGCCCGCGCTGCGGCGCCTGCTGATCGAGGGCCGCGACGATGTGCTCAGGTCGCTGCGCTGCCAGGAACGCGACCGCGTCGCGGCCGCCGAGGGCTGATCGGCTCCGTCCCCGGCGCGGAGGGCGGAGGCCGCCCGCGCCAGCGGCGGGCACGGTGCTTCTTATCCGGTGGTCTTGTATTCCTCCAGCAGCCGGCGTCCGATGATCATTTTCTGGATCTCGGCGGTACCCTCGCCGATCAGCAGCATCGGCGCTTCCCGGTAGAGCCGCTCGATCTCGTACTCCTTGGAGAAACCGTAGCCGCCGTGGATGCGGAAGGAGTCCTCCACGACCTCCTTGCCGTACTCCGACGCCAGGTATTTCGCCATCCCGGCCTCCAGGTCATTCCGCTGGCCGGAGTCCTTGCGGCGGGCCGCCATCACCATCATCTGGTGAGCCGCCTCGACCTTGGTCGCCATCTCGGCCAGCTTGAACGCGATCGCCTGATGGCTGGCGATGGGCCGGCCGAAGGTGTGCCGCTGCTGGGCGTAGGCGATGGCCAGTTCGAAGGCGCGCAGCGCGATGCCGCAGCCGCGCGCGGCCACGTTGACCCGGCCGACCTCAATGCCGTCCATCATCTGGTAGAAGCCCTGGCCGGAGCGGCCGCCGAGGCACCGGCTGGCCGGAACGCGGACGCCCTCGAGGATCAGCTCGGTTGTGTCGACCCCCTTGTAACCCATCTTCTCGATCTTTCCCGGTATGGTCAGGCCGGGCACTGCCGGGTTGGCGCCGAAGCCCGGCTCTTTCTCGATCAGGAAGGTGGTCATGTTCCGGTGCGGCGCGTCGTGGCCCTCGTCGGTCCGGCACAGCACCGCGACCAGGTTGGCGGTGGCCCCGTTGGTCAGCCACATCTTCTGGCCGTTGATCACGTAGTCATCGCCGTCGCGCACCGCCCTGGTGCGGATCGCCGATACATCCGAGCCCAGGCCGGGCTCGGACATGGAGAATGCGCCGCGGACCTCACCCGCCGCCATCTTGGACAGGAAGTAGTCCTTCTGCTCGCCGGTGCCGTGCCGGGCGATCATGTGCGCCACGATGAAATGGGTGTTGATGATGCCGGACACCGACATCCAGCCGCGAGAGATCTCCTCCACGGCCAGGGCGTAGACCAGCAGCGACGCGCCAAGGCCGCCGTACTCTTCGGGGATGGTCAGCCCGAACAGGCCGAGCTTCTTTAGCCCCTCCACGATCTGGGTCGGGTACTCGTCCCGGTGCTCCAGCTCGGTTGCCACCGGCAGGATCTCCCGGCTGGTGAAATCCCGCACCGTGGCCAGGATGTCCTGCTCGAACTCGGTCAGGCCTTCAGTCTGGACGAGGCGTCCCATCGCACGTTCCTTAGCTGGTGAGATCCGGGCTCTCGGGGCGGGCGGGCTGCTCGCCGCCGCGCTCCTTGATGTAGGCGTCAGTGGGGATCATTACCTTGCGGCGGAAGACGCAGACCAGGGTGCCGTCCTGCCTGTAGCCGCGGGTCTCGACCTGGACGATGCCCCGGTCGCTCTTTGACTTGGACGGCCACTTGCCGAGAACGGTGGTCTCGCCGTAGATGGTGTCGCCGTGGAAGGTCGGCGCGACGTGCTTCAGCGACTCTACTTCCAGGTTCGCGATGGCCTTGCCGGACACGTCCGGCACCGACATGCCGAGCAGCAGCGAGTAGATGTAGTTCCCCACCACCACGTTTCGGCCGAAGTCGGTGGCCTGCCCGGCGTAGTTCGCGTCCAGATGGAGCGGGTGGTGGTTCATGGTGAGCAGGCAGAACAGGTGGTCGTCGTACTCGGTGACCGTCTTGCCGGGCCAGTGCTTGTAGACCGCGCCGACCTCGAATTCCTCGAAGGTCCTTCCGAACTGCATCGCAGGCCTCCTACTGCGGCGGCTGGAACTTGGAGGTACGCCGCATGCCGGCGGCCCGGCCCTTGCCCGCGATCACCAGGGCCATCTTGCGGGAGGCCTCGTCGATCATCTCATCACCGAGCATGGCGGAGCCCTTCGCACCGCCCGCCGCCGAGGTGCACCAGTCGTAGGCGTCCAGGATCAGCTCCGCGTGGTCGTAGTCTTCTTGCGACGGGGAAAAGACCTCGTTAGCGGCGGCGATCTGGTCGGGGTGCAGCACCCACTTGCCGTCGTAGCCCAGGGCGGCGGCGCGGCCGGCCACCTCGCGGAACCCGCGAACGTTGCGGATCTGCAGGTAGGGGCCGTCGATGGCCTGCAGGTCGTTGGCGCGGGCGGCCATCAGGATGCGCATGAGGATGTAGTGGTAAGCGTCCGCCGGGTAGCCGGGCGGCTGCTCGCCGACCACCAGCGACTTCATGTTGATCGAGGCCATGAAGTCGGCGGGACCGAAGACAATGGTCTCCAGCCGGGGCGAGGCGGTGGCGATGTCATCGACGTTCACCAGGCCCCTGGCGTTCTCGATCTGGGCTTCGATGCCAATCCGGCCGACCTGCAAGCCCATTGTCTTCTCGATCTGGGTGAGCAGGAGGTCCAGCGTCCGCACCTGCCCGGCGTCTTGCACCTTCGGCAGCATGACGCAGTCCAGGTTGGGGCCGGCGCCCTCGACCACCGTGATCACGTCCCGGTAGGTCCAGTGGGTCGTCCAGTCGTTGACCCGCACGACGCGGGTCTTGGCTCCCCAGTCGCCGTTGTTGAGCGCGTCGACGATCGCGTGCCGGGCGCTTTCCTTCGCCAGCGGAGCGCAGGCGTCCTCCAGGTCCAGGAACACCTGGTCCGCGGGCAGGCCCTGGGCCTTCTCCAGGAAGCGCGGGCTGCTGCCGGGGACGGCCAGGCAGGAACGGCGCGGGCGCGGGCTGCCAGTGGCGGCGGCAGGGCGCCGAAGGGCGGATTCGGTCGTTGCGGTAGTCATGTTCATCCTTCGGTGGTGGCGGCGCGGACGGTCGCACCGCGAGGTGACCACGGTTCGAGCCCGTAAGCCAGGCGTATCTGGTCGACAATGGCGCCGATGATGGCGGTGATGCCGAAGTCCTTGGGTGTGAAGACGGCCGCGACCCCCTGCGCGCGCAGGTCCCGGGCATCGCCGGCCGGGATGATTCCGCCGACCACGACCGGGATGTCCGCCGCGCCGGCGACGCGCAGCTGCCGCAGCACCTCGGGCACCAGCTCGCGGTGGCCGCCGGACAGAACCGACAGCCCGACGCAGTGCACATCCTCGGCGACCGCGGCGGACGCGATCTGCTCGGGGGTGAGGCGGATGCCGGCGTAGATCACCTCGAACCCGGCGTCACGGGCCCGGACAGCGATCTGCTCGACCCCGTTAGAGTGCCCGTCCAGGCCCGGCTTGCCGAGCAGCAGGCGCAGCCGGCTGGCCCCGATCCGCTCGGCCGTGACGCGCGCCGCCGCGCGGACCGCGGTCAGGTCCGCGGCTGACCCGGCGGGCACAGGAGCGCTGCCGACTCCAGTCGGGGCCCGGTATTCGCCGAAAACCGCCCGCAGCGCGGACGACCACTCGCCGGTGGTCACGCCCGCCCGGGCGCAGGCGAGCGTCGCATCCATCAGGTTGACATCCGGCCGGGCCGCGTCGGCCTTGAGCCGGCTGAGGGCGGCAAGCACCTCGTCCCGGTCGCGCCGCTGGCACCATTGCGCCAGCTCGGCCCGCACCGCCGCCTCGTTAGCCGGGTCGACGTGGTGGACCGCTGCGTCGGCATCCGCGGTGAGGGGACTCGGCTCGGTGGCCTGGAAGCGGTTGACGCCGACGACGATCTCCTCGCCCGACTCGATGCGCGCGCGCCGGGCCGCGTGCGAGGCGACGAGCTGGGTCTTGACGTAGCCGGATTCGACCGCCGCCACCATCCCGCCCATCTGTTGGATCCTGTCCATCTCTGCCGCCGCGCCTGCCGCCAGTTCCGCGGTCTTGGCCTCTACCACCGGCGAGCCGTTGAACAGGTCGCCGTACTCCAGCAGGTCCGACTCGTAGCCGAGCACCTGCTGGATGCGCAGGCTCCACTGCTGGTCCCAGGGCCGGGGCAGGCCCAGCGCCTCGTTCCAGGCCGGGAGCTGGATGGCGCGGGCCCGGGCGTCCCTGGACAGGGTGACGGCCAGCATCTCCAGGACGATGCGCTGAACGTTGTTCTCCGGCTGCGCCTCGGTCAGGCCGAGCGAGTTGACCTGCACGCCGTAGCGGAAGCGGCGGCGGGCCGGGTCGGCGATCCCGTACCGTTCCCGGGTGATCGTGTCCCAGAGCCGGGAGAAGGCCCGCATCTTGCACATCTCCTCGACAAAACGGATGCCCGCGTTGACGAAGAAGGAGACCCGCCCGACAACTTCGCTGGCCTGTTCCGGGCGAACCTGACCCGAGTCGCGGACCGCGTCCAGGATGGCGACCGCGGTGCACAGCGCGTACGCGATCTCCTGGACCGGGGTGGCCCCGGCCTCCTGCAGGTGGTAGCTGCACACGTTGACCGGGTTCCACTTGGGCATGCGGGCCACCGTGTAGGCGATCAGGTCGGTGGTCAGCCGCAGCGAGGGGCCCGGCGGGAAAATGTACGTGCCGCGGGACAGGTACTCCTTGATGATGTCGTTCTGCGTCGTGCCCGTCAGCTTGGCGATGTCGGCGCCCTGCTCCTCGGCGACGACCTGGTACAGCGCCAGCAGCCACATGGCCGTCGCGTTGATCGTCATCGAGGTGTTCATCTGCTCCACCGGGATGCCGTCCAACAGGGCGCGCATGTCACCCAGGTGCCCGACCGGGACGCCGACCCGGCCGACCTCGCCGCGGGCCAGGACATGGTCGGCGTCGTATCCGGTCTGGGTGGGCAGGTCGAACGCCACCGACAGGCCGGTCTGGCCCTTGGCCAGATTCCGGCGGAACAGCGCGTTGGACGCGACGGCGGACGAGTGGCCGGCGTAGGTCCGCATCAGCCAGGGACGCTCGGGCTGGCGGCCGGGCGCAGTGCCCGGCTCGTCTGGCTCAGTGACCTTATTCATTGACCTTATTCATTCCGGAACCGGTTGATCTCGGTCAGGTGCTTGTCGCGCAGCTGATGGTCGCGCACGCCGAGGCCCTCGCGCGGGGCCAGGCAGAGCACCGCGACCTTGCCGTGGTGCAGGTTCTGGTGCACGTCCAGGGCGGCCTGGCCGGTCTGCTCCAGCGGGTAGACCGCCGACATGGTCGGGTGGATCCTGCCCTTGGCGATCAGGCGGTTGGCCTGCCACGCCTCCCGGTAGTTGGCGAAGTGCGAGCCGATGATCCGCTTGAGGCTCATCCACAGGTAGCGGTTGTCGTACTCGTGCATGAATCCCGAGGTGGACGCGCAGGTCACGATCGTGCCGCCCTTGCGGGTCACGTACACCGAGGCACCGAAGGTGTCCCGGCCGGGGTGCTCGAACACGATGTCCACGTCCTCGCCGCCGGTCAGCTCGCGGATCCTGGCACCGAACCGCTTCCATTCCTTCGGGTCCTGGGACTGCTCGTCCTTCCAGAACCGGTAGCCCTCGGCGGCGCGGTTGATGATCAGCTCGGCGCCCATCGACCGGCACAGCTCGGCCTTGTGCTCGCTGGAGACCACGCAGATCGGGGTCGCCCCGCCCGCCAGCGCGTACTGGGTGGCGTAGGCGCCCAGGCCGCCGCTGGCCCCCCAGATCAGGACGTTGTGGCCCTGCTTCATCGCGGCGCCGTTGTCCGAGACCAGCTGCCGGAAGGCGGTCGAGTTGACCAGCCCGGGCGTTGCCGCTTCCTCCCAGGTGAGGTGCTCCGGTTTGGGCATCAGCTGGTTGGTCTTGACCAGGGCCAGTTCGGCCAGGCCGCCGAAGTTGGTCTCGTAACCCCAGATGCGCTGCTCCGGGTCGAGCATGGTGTCGTTGTGGCCGTCCGCGCTTTCCAGCTCCACGGACAGGCAGTGCGCCACCACCTCTTCGCCGGGCTTCCATGCCGTCACCCCGGGACCGGTGCGCAGCACCACGCCGGCGAGGTCCGAGCCGACTATGTGGTAGGGCAGGTCGTGCCGCGCGGCGAGCGGGGACAGCTTCCCGTAGCGACGCAGGAACGCAAAGGTGGGGACCGGCGAGAATATCGAGCTCCACACCGTGTTGTAGTTCACCGAGCTCGCCATGACCGCGACCAGGGCTTCGCCAAGGCCGAGTTCGGGGACCGGCACCTCGTCCACGTGCAGTGACTCCCGGGGGTCCCGGTCGCGCGTGTCGAGGCCATCGAACATGTGCTGCTCGTCCCGGTGCAGCGTGACGGCCCGGTAGGCCGCCGGCAACGGCAGCGCGGCGAAATCAGCGGGCTGACTGCCCGGGTCGAGGATGGCGTCGAGTATTTCCTTCATGGCTGCCTCCAAAGGCCCTTTTTCACCGGAGCCGCGACAGCAAGCGTGCATTAAGCTCAGAATGTGCACCAGCGCCGTTCGGCGCGAAAATACGCTGATTTTTCTCAAACGGCTCATAGTGTGAACTTTTACAGGCCGTCGATGGAAGGCCAGCTACCAGCGCGGACGCTACGTGATGCGAGGCAGGTTCCGAGGATGCATGCCATCAGGACGCCAGCGCACTAGCCATTTCCTAGGCGAATCCGGCTAGGCGGGATCATGATTCGCGGAAACTTTTTCCTGCGCGGAAGTCTTAGGCCCCCGGGGGGCCTGAAGTCTCCGCGATGACTAAACCTTCCGCCATCATGCGCTGCAGGAGGGGCTGGCGCGGGTTTCAGAGGTTTTAGCGGGCTGCCTCACTGGGCGGCCGCGGCCCACTCCTGCTTGCCGCTGTCGTTGCCGGGCAGCAGCGGGGCCGTCGCCTTCAGCAGGTCGCCGGCGAACTGGCGCTGGCTGGCGAGCAGCTTCTCGGCGAAGTCATAGGCGCTGGCCACAACGTCCTCAGCCGCGGGCAGCCTGTCGGCGAGCGGCACCTGGATCGGTGGCATCTGCGGCGTCACGGCCTTGACGGCGTCGACCCAGGTCTTGACTGCCTCAACGAAGGCCTGCTGGCCGGTGCGGATCGCGTTCAGGAACTCTTCCTGCGGTTCGTGGGTAAGGTAGCTGGCCATTGTCTAGCCCTTCTATGTGTCGGTGCTTGCTGCTAACTATATCAAGCATGCTGTCTATGTCAAGCAGCGCTTGGCATACGCAGCATGCGCTACAGCCAGACCCGATCGAGAAGAAGCCTCCCTGGATCAGGACGCGGCTGCGCACGGGCCCGGACTACCTGGCCCTGAAAGACCTCGCTCGAGGTGCTGACCCTGGCCCGGGCGGCCGGCCTGGTCACCAGGTCGGACCTTATCCTGGGGCTGGAGCGGATATGGATGGGACTGATACTGATGGCCGATGATGAACATGCCGCCGCTGACGCGGTGCCGCGCTTGCTCCAGGAATACATCGGCCAGCTCCGCGCGGCCACCGAACGGTTCCAGGACTTCGCCCGAGCCGGTCAGCGCCTTCAGCCGGATCTTGGCACGCTCAAGCCGCCCGGCGCCCTATCGGCGGCGCAGGTAGCCGCGATCGCCGACAGCATCGCCGCCCAGCGGCGCAGCATCCAGGCGCTGCAGACCCAGCTGTCCGCATTCGACGAGCAGCTGGCGGTGCTGGAGCAGCTCCTGGGACCGCTCGCACAGTGGAGCAAGACGTGGGCCGATCTCGAGCGACGGATCCTCGACCTGGGACTCTGGCCCGGTACCGGAGACTAGGGCCGGCCGGAGATGGCGGTCGCCACGGTCTTGCGGACGTGTTCGGCGATGTCATCCAGCGGGACCTTGACGGTCTCGCCGGTGGCACGGTCGGTGAGCTCGGCCACCCGGTCGGCCAGGCCGCGCTTGCCGATCGTCACCCGGAACGGGATCCCGACCAGCTCCGCGTCGCTGAACTTGACTCCGGCCCGGACCTGGCGATCGTCGATGATCGTGTCCACCCCGCCGTCGAGCAGCCGGCGGTAGACCTGCTCGCCCGTCTCCGCGACGGCGGGGTCGTCCTGCTGGGCGACCACCACGACCGCCTCGAAGGGCGCGACCGCCGCGGGCCAGACAATCCCGCGATCGTCGTGGTGCGCCTCGATGATCGTGGCCATCGCGCGCTCGACGCCGATGCCGTAGGAGCCCATGATCGGCCTGACGGGCTTGCCGTCAGGGCCGGAGACCGACAGGTCAAACGCGTTGGCGAACTTGTAGCCGAGCTTGAAGATGTGCCCGACCTCGATGGCCTTGATGACCTCGAGCAGGTGGCCGCACCGCGGGCAGGGCTCCCCCGCCTGCGCCGTGCGCAGGTCCGCCCACGTGCCGACGGTAATGTCCCGCGCGACGTCCACGCCGCGTAGGTGCACGTCATCGGAGTTGGCCCCGGTCACCATGCCGGACCGGCCCCGCAGCGCCGGGTCGGCGACCACCGGCAACGACGTGACACCCACCGCGCCCAGCGAGCCGGCGTGGGCCCCGAGGGCCTCGACGATCTCGTCGGCGGCCGCCGGCCGCACCGTGATCGCGCCGGTCGCGTCGATGAGCTTCTGCTCCTCGAGGGCGTGGTCGCCGCGCAGCAGAACAAGAGTCAGCTGCCCGTCGAGCACGTACACCAGCGTCTTGATCTGCCTGTCGGCGGGTGCGTCGTACCCGGACGCGAGGTCCTCGATCGTCCGCACGCCCGGCGTGTCGAACCGCTCCGGGGCGGCCAGCGCGACGGCCGCATCCGCCGCGGAATCGACGGGCGGGAGCGCCGACATCGCCTTCTCCACGTTGGCGGCGTACCCGCAGTCCGGGCACACGATGATGTCGTCCTCGCCGCTGTCCGACGGGCAGACGAACTCGGTGGAATCCGACCCACCCATGGTCCCGTTGGACGCCTCGGCCGGGATCGCCGGGATGCCGAGCCGCTCGAAGGCCCGCTTGTACGCCTTGAAGTGCAGGTCGTATGACCGGTCGAGGCCGGCCGCGTCCAGGTCGAAGCTGTAGGAGTCCTTCATGGTGAACTCGCGGGTCCGCATCAGGCCCGCCTTCGGCCGTGCCTCGTCGCGCAGCTTGGTCTGGAACTGGTACCACATCTGCGGCAGCTCGCGGTAGGAGCTGAGCTCGGTGCCCAGCGTGGCCACGATCTCCTCGTGCGTCATGCCCAGCGCGAGGTCGGCGCCCTTGCGGTCCTTGAGCCGGAACATCGCCTCGCCCATCAGCTCCCAGCGCCCGCTGCGCAGCCAGGGCTCGGCCGGGTGCATGACCGGCATCAGGATCTCCTGGGCACCGATCCGGTCCATCTCCTCGCGGATGATGCCGATGACCTTCAGCCTGACCCGGACCGCAAGCGGCAGCAGCGAGTAGTGACCCGCCATCAGCTGGCGGATATACCCGGCGCGCAGCAGCAGCCGGTGGCTGGGCGCGCCCGCCTCCGCAGGGTCCTCGCGCAGCGTCGGGATGTGCATGGTTGACCAGCGCACGATTCCACTCCAGTTCTCGTCCTGCGCGTAGTGTAGTGGCGAGGCCGGCCGCCCGCTTACTCGTTCGCACGCTGCCGCGGCCACGGCAGCAGCGGCAGCAGCGCCCGGGCCAGCCACGCCCCGCCGAGCGCCTGGAGCACGGACAGGAGCAGCGCCGATACCGCCACAGCGGCGACCGCGTTCACCGTCCGGCGAAGCCGCCCGCTGGCGGTCACTCGCCTCTCACGGGCCCACATTCCGCCCGTTTACCACGAACGCCCATTCATCGCCGCCTGTTACCTGCATCAATAAGACCAGATGTCCGCTTTAAAGACCCCTGAAGTGGGGGACAATCGAAAACGGAGCGCGGTCCCCCACCGCGCCGAAATCGGTACTCTGAGGTGGTGAGATGGATGGCTTGGCCCCGGATTAAGAACCCCAGGTCATCAGCGCTGCCCGGGACACACGAGCACGATGGCGTGCAGGTTACCGTGACACCGGCACCTGACGCTGACCCGGCCCCGAATAGCGGGCGTAATACGGGCATCAGCGGTACCCAGCACTCGGTCGCCGACCCCCAATCGGCACCCATACGTTACGCGGACTCGGGCGTAGACGACGTTTCCGCAGAATATGACGACACCGCGGGAGTGGTCTACGAGGCGCCCCCGGTGAACGGCGGGATCGAGATTCTCAACGGCGTGGTGACTACGGAAGTCCCCGACGACGAGCCCCCGACGGTCGACATGGAGATGCCCGGGCCGCGGTGGAACGAGTCGCTCGCGGAGCCGCCGACGCCCGTGGATATGGCTTTGCAGAGCGAGCCGCCCCCGGACGCGGACGCGGGTACCAGGGCGGCCGTGCCCGGGACGTCCAGCGGGAAGGACTCCGGCGTTCCGGCCGGCTCCCCCGCGGCGGGCGGGGAGCCGGCCGCGCGCTTCGGCGTCCGCGACCTGCCCCCCGACGTCCGGATACGGATGTGGCGGTGGCGCGCGATCATCATGATCGCCGTCGGGGTGGTCTTCACGATCGTCGCCAACTGGCCGGTCGGCCTGACGCTCGCGATCCTGGCCGGCATCGCCGACACCATCTACCGGTCGCGCACCGCCATGGACATCCCGACCGGCGGGAGCCAGTCGCGCGCGCAGCGGCACACCGCGCGGCAGCTGGCCAAGATGCGGCGCGCCGGGTACCTGACGCTGGGCGCGCGGCCCATCCCGAACAGCCGGGAGGTCATCGACCACCTGGTCATCGGCCCGACCGGGGTCTACGCGATCGACTCAGAGAAGTGGCACAAGAACATGCCGATCCGCACCCGGAACGGCAAGCAGCTCTGGCACGGGCCAGACAGCAAGAAGCAGCGCCTCGAGCACGCCTCCTGGGAGGCGCGGCAGGCCAGCGAGCTGCTGTCGGCGGCGGCCGGCAAGGAGGTCACCGTTCGGCCCGCGATGGCCATCTACGGCCCGAAGGTGCCGTGGGACATCGCCACCATCCGGGATGTCGACGTGTTCAGCGGGCCCGCGCTCGGCAAGTACCTGAAGCAGCGGCGCCGGGTGAAGGGCGCGCCGCAGCTGTCCAGGGACGAGGTGCAAGACCTCTATGTCAAGGCGGCCAAGGTGCTGCCCGACGTTGCCCCGACAAGGACCGCCGCACCGGTAGGCTGATCTTCCCACACAATCTGCCGGGGATACGGGGGTGTCCCCCGCAAGTCGGCAGAGCCTTCTGGCGAGGGGAGTTTTGGCATGCCACCGTTGAGGTCCCGCACGGTCACGCACGGCAGGAACATGGCCGGAGCGCGCGCCCTGCTGCGCGCGACCGGGGTAGCCAGGGAGGACCTCGGCAAACCTATCATCGCGGTCGCCAATAGCTTCACCGAGTTCGTCCCCGGCCATGTGCACCTCGCCGATGTCGGCAGGGTGGTGGCGGACGCCGTACGCGCGGCCGGCGCGATCCCGCGCGAGTTCAACACGATCGCGGTCGACGACGGCATCGCCATGGGGCACGGCGGCATGCTGTACTCGCTGCCTTCGCGCGAACTGATCGCGGACTCCGTGGAGTACATGGTCAACGCGCACTGCGCGGACGCGCTGATCTGCATCTCCAACTGCGACAAGATCACGCCCGGGATGCTGATCGCCGCGATGCGGCTGAACATCCCGACGGTGTTCGTGTCCGGCGGCCCGATGGAAGCCGGCCGTGTGGCGTCGGTTCCCCGCAAGCTCGACTTGATCGACTCGATGGTCGCGTCGGCGGATCCTTCCGTGTCGGACGACGAGCTCGCCTTGCTGGAGGAAAACGCCTGCCCGACGTGCGGCTCCTGCTCGGGCATGTTCACGGCCAACTCGATGAACTGCCTGACCGAGGCGATCGGGCTGGCGCTGCCGGGCAACGGGACGATCCTGGCCACGCATGTCGCCCGCCGGGCGCTGTTCGAGAAGGCCGGGGCGCTGGTGGCGGACATCACCAGGCGGTACTACTTCGACGAGGATGAGTCGGTGCTGCCGCGTTCGGTGGCCAGCCGGGACGCGTTCGAGAACGCGATGGCGCTCGACGTGGCGATGGGCGGGTCCACCAACACGATCCTGCACCTGCTGGCCGCCGCGCATGAGGCGGGCGTGGACTTCGGGCTGAAGGAGATCGACGAGCTGTCCCGGCGGGTGCCCTGCCTCTGCAAGGTCGCTCCCAGCAGTTCCTACCACGTCGAGGACGTCCACCGCGCGGGCGGCATCCACACGATCCTCGGCGAGCTGGACCGGGCTGGGCTGCTCAACCGGACCGTGCGCACGGTGCACGGCCAGCCGATAGCTTCCTGGGACCTCCGGTCCGGGTCAGTGTCTTCGGAGGCGGTCGAGCTGTACCACGCCGCGCCGGGCGGGGTGCGGACCACGAAGGGGTACTCGCAGTCGGCGCGCTGGGAATCGCTGGATCTCGACGCGTCAGCCGGGTGCATCCGGGACGCGGCGCACGCCTACACGAAGGATGGCGGGCTCGCCGTCCTGTACGGCAACCTGGCACCGGACGGCGCGATCGTGAAGACCGCCGGCGTGCCTGAAGAGCTGTGGACCTTCAGCGGACCGGCCCGGGTCTTCGAGTCGCAGGAAGACGCGGTCTCCGGGATCCTTTCCGGTCTCGTTACGGCCGGCGACGTAGTGGTCATCAGGTACGAGGGGCCGCGCGGTGGGCCCGGCATGCAGGAGATGCTGTACCCGACGAGCTTCCTCAAGGGCAAGGGGCTCGGCCGGGCCTGCGCGCTGATCACGGACGGGCGGTTCTCCGGCGGGACTTCCGGGCTGTCGATCTGCCACGTCGCCCCCGAGGCGGCGACCGGCGGGGTGATCGCGCTCGCCGCGGAGGGGGACACGATCGTGATCGACATCCCGCGCCGCGAACTGCGGCTGGACGTGCCGGACGGTGAGCTGGCCGCGCGGCGTTCCGCACTGCTCGCGTCGCTTGGCTCATACCGGCCGGCTGACCGGCAGCGTCCGGTCAGCGCGGCGCTGCAGATGTACGCGGCGCTGGCCACCTCGGCGTCGAGGGGTGCCGCCAGGGACATTTCCGCGCTGTCGCGGCTCGGCGCTCCTGACCAGTGACCGCCGGGTTCGTCCGCGCGGCGCGGGCGCCAGACGCGGCCGGCCTCGCGCGCGTCCAGGTGGCGAGCTGGCGGGCGTCGCTCGCCGGGCTGGTGCCCGACGCGGTCCTCGCGGAACTGACCAGCGCCGACGCGGAGAAGCAGTGGGCCGAGCGGTGGCGCTCGGCGATCATCAGCCCGCCGACCAGCCGGCACCGGGTGCACGTCGCGGTCTCCTCGCCGGGGGCGGCCGACCCTGCCGGGTTCGCATCCGCGGGGCCGGCCACCGACGCGGACCTGTGGCCGGCCACCGACGCCGAACTCTACGAACTGCACGTGCTCCCGTCGCTCGCCGGGGAAGGACATGGTGGCAGGCTGCTGCACGCGGTCGCCGACACGCTCGTCGAGGACGGCTTCCACACCGCGTACACGTGGGCGCTGTCCGCGGATGAGGAGCGGCTGTCGTTCCTCGAGTCGGCCGGGTGGGCGCCGGACGGCAGCCATAGCAACCTGGACATGGGCGTAAAGGTGCACGTGGTCCGGCTCCACGTGCTGCTAGCCCAGGCGGCGTAGCCGCCAGGGCCGCCAGCCAGGGCCGCCAGCCAGGGCCGCCAGCCGGGACCGGCAGCGGCGGCCCCGGTTCCGCGGTCCTGACATCAGGCGCCGCACGGGTGCCCCCCGTGGCACTTTACGTACCTTTCGCATGGACATAACGGGCATTTCAGGCGGGAAAGTGGTCACACGGTACGTAAAGTGATCCAGCCAGCCACCGGGCAAGGCGGTCCCAGGACGGGACCAGCCAGCGCGTGATG
>Ga0306920_100005416_pt1 | contig 16500 bp, 12 predicted proteins | sample flu12Cox44000170_FD_204666 | JGI IMG/M metagenome (GOLD analysis project Ga0306920, IMG submission 204666) | Lab enrichment of tropical soil microbial communities from Luquillo Experimental Forest, Puerto Rico - flux4day.12C.oxic.44.000.170 (v2)... | ecosystem: Environmental > Terrestrial >... | reverse complement strand
GGCATTGGTAAATACGGTAATGGCCGAAGTGCTGGACGGGTGGTCGAAACGCTGTCCTTGATAGTCTACGAAAAAGAACAGCTTGTTCTTAATAATAGGACCGCCGAACGTACCTCCGAACATGTTCCAACGCAGCTTTGGTTTCGGAATCGCGTTGTTACCGAGGAACCCGTTCTCCCAGTTGTTGGCGTTCAGGACATCGTTGCGGAAGTACTCCCACACATCGCCGTGGAAGCTGTTGGTACCCGACTTGATGGTGGCGCTGACGATGCCGCCCTGAAACTTGCCAAACTCAGACGAGGCATTGTTCGTGATCAGGTTGAATTCCTGAATCGAGTCCGGCGAGGGCGTGAACCCTACCAGGTTGTCCGACACCTGGTTGTTGTCCATACCGTCGAGCAGGAAGTTGTTCGCCTGTTCGCGGTTGCCGTTGATGTAAGGCCGCGCTCCGCTGGCGGTGTTGTCGCCGTTGTTGAAGTTTGCCGGATCGGGGCTGATACTGCCTGGCGCGAGCAAGGTGAGCTCGATGTAATTGCGCGTCGCTAGCGGGATATTGTTGACCGTGGTGGTATCGATCAGCGTGCTGACCTGCGTGGTATCCGTCTGAAGCTGGGGCAGCTCTGAGGTCACCTGTACGGTTTCCGTGACTGCTCCGACCTTCATCTTGAAATCGAGACGTGCGGTCTGGTTCAGCACCAGTGTGAACGGCGGCTGAACTGTTGTCTCGAAGCCCGTCGCTGTTACACGCACCTCGTATGTGCCGATGGGAATGCGCGTGAAGTTGAAGACTCCAGAATCGGCGGTTTTTGTGGTGTAGACCGTGCCGCGCTCGGTATCGGTAGCGGTCACCGTTGCGCCGTTGATCGGCGCCCCGCCTGGGTCTACGACGTTGCCCGTGATTGCCGCGGTAACCTGCTGGCCCCAGGCGGGCTGCATAACGCATAGCAGACCAAGCAATATCACGAGGCTGAAATTTATCCTCGACAACCGTTGCATCGTACAACCTCCTCTGGTAACACTCAGCTGAACCTTAACCCAGTGAGCCCAAATCACGACCCTTTCCGCGTTTGAGCTATATAGCGCTGGCTATAGGTACAGCTATATAGCACGTCAGGAACCATGGGTTCAAGCGAATAATTTATCCGCTGTCAATAATATTTTTCAATCATTCTGTAATGCACTGAAAATAAGGAAGTTAAACGTTAATATTGCAGATTCTCCCAGAAACTGGCACGGAAGTGGCCGGCATGTAGACTGTTTTTATCGCTATGATTTTTTCTAGCAGTTGTGCTAAGTTCCCTATGAGAAGACGTAGTTGTGCGCTATAGCGGTTTTGGAGAACGAGCCGGACAGGCGTAGCCCGGGCGGCAATGCCCAGACGCGGCCGAGAGCGATCCCTATGCTCGTCTCCTGTTACCGCTGGCGCGCAAGCTCGAGGACGTTATCCCCCCGGCCAGAATAAGCGTTCCGGACCAGTTCGCATCACGTGTGGGAGCTTGCATGCAACGAGTTCGACGAAAGGTGACACCAGCTTACCAGAAAATCCAGCACGCCATTCTGCGGCAAATTGAAAGCGGACAACTCAAGCCAGGGGATGCAGTGGACTCGGAGCGCGAGTTGGCGCGAATTTATGGGGTGAGCCTGATGACCGCGCGCCACGGACTCTCGATGCTGGAGCGGGAAGGCGTCGTGTTGCGGCGTCCTGGCTCAGGAACCTTTGTTGGTCCGCCCAAGATTCACTTCAACAAATTGACCAGCTTCACCGAAGAGATGGCGGCTCGCGGCTTGTCGGTAAACTCGAGAGTCCTGGCCTTCAGCATCGTCGACAATGAGCAGGACGCTGCAGCCCGCCTCGCGGTTAACGGCGATACCCGTCTCATTAAGCTGGAGCGGCTCCGCCTCGGCGGGGAAGAACCGTTCGCGGTCGAAACCTGTTACTTGAACGCGGATGAGTTCCCGCGGCTGGAGCGCGATTCGCTGGAAACCGGGTCGCTGTTCTCCATTCTGAAGTACGAGTACGGCGTCGATCTGAGTTATTCCGACGAGGAAATCGACGCCACCAATCCCTCGCCCGCAACGGCGCGCCTGTTGCAACTGCCGCATGGCCTGCCCTTGCTTCGCATTCGCCAGGTGATTTATTCCACCCGCGCCCGGCCGACGATCTATGTTCTCGGCTTCTATCGCTCCGATCGCCACCGGGTATTGATTCGCCGGTATCGCTAGACCGCGTTTCGCTTCCGAATGGAACTCATCTCGTAAATGCCTGGATTCGATCAAAGCTGAGGCGAGGTCAAGCATCCCGGAAACGTTTCCGGCGTGGCGTTCCTATCGGACGACCAGGCGACGAAAGTTCTACGACCAGGCAAAGGGCCTCTCGATTTTCCAACGCCCTCGACGATCATTCGGCCGACGTGTGCCTTTGGTCGAACTCCTTCGGTTTCGTCGATGGGGACGATAACTTCGATGCTGCAGAACTCCATCTCTGTGTCGAGGCGGTGCGAATCCTGGGCGTTGTCGCGGATCAAGTTCTGGGGTGTGTCTCCGGAACAAGCATGTGCTCCGGCGTTCGTCCCTTCCTCGAATTACTTTCTGTTTGCCAACCACCCGGGCGGTGCATGTGCGCCGCCCGGGAAGACCTCCTTCTTGAAAGTTGCACTCTCTTACCGGCTTGCCGGCTCGCAGCATCATTACTATTCCGAACAGTTCTGAGGGGTTCGCTGACCATGGGATTGGGGTCAGAAGGTAGTCGCGGAATTCGCCGGCGGTGGTGACGCCTAAGCCGGTGATCTCGCCGTTGTCGTTGCTGGAGCAGGCCGGGAACAGAAATAGCGAAGAGTTTTGCGGGCCGAGAAAGTTGGGGTCATGCATTTTCCACTGCGCCGAAGGAAGGCGCGACCCTTGCAATTCTTATCAGAGGAGAGGCCGACAATGTTTTCGGCGTCGTTGATGCTGGAAGCAGTGCTGTTGACGTCGCGGGCAGCGTTTCCAGGTCTTGCATGCCTTTCCCCTGGTCCAGAGGAAGGCGTGGAATGTGGTGTCCCCGGCAAGGTCGGAAACCCCGACGACTTGGCCCTTGTTGTTCAGATTCCAGGCCGATGTTTCCGCCAGCCGCGCCCTTATGTGCTGTCGGGAGAGGTCAGCAAGGCGAAGTCCTCCTATCAGGATTTCTTCGCGCTCTGGAAAGACGCCGACTGATATGCCCATCCTCAACAGGCGAAAGCAGGGTACGCCAAACTGGGGTAGCCGCATCGCTACTTCCGAAACAGGTCGAGATCAATCGCCCGTTTTGATTTTGTAGACAGGGCAGTCAAGACGCGCCCCGGCTTGCGCTTACGTTCTCGTGTGCGTACTCTCAATGATTACGTCTGATTTCACGAGGACAAGCCGATCCAATGATTTCTTCCCTTCGAAGCTGCAGGCTCCTGGCATTCGTGTTTGTTGTTTGGTTTCTTTCCTGCGATTTGCTCGCTGCCGATAAATCGAAAACACCGTCCCCGGCTGAGAGCAAGCAGCCAAACGTTCAACCACCGGAGAACCTGGATCTCGAGTTCATTTCCCGCCTGCGCGAAGAAGAATTCCAGCACAGCAAGGTCATGGACATCATGAGCGACTTGACCGACAAGATCGGTCCGCGCCTCACCGGCTCGCCTAACATGAAGAAGGCGAATGAATGGACGCGCGATGAGCTGACGAAGTTCGGGCTGGTGAATGCTCATGTCGAACCATGGGGCACATTCGGACGCGGCTGGGCGTATCAGTCCTGCGAAGTGCGAATGGTTTCACCCGATTACATGCAGTTCCTCGCACTGCCGGAGGCCTGGACGCCCGGCACCAACGGCCCTGTCCACGGCGAGGTTATACAGGTGATCGCGAAGGAGCCTGCTGACCTGGAAAAATACCGCGGGAAACTGGCCGGCAAGATCGTACTGCTGGGCGAAGCCCGTGTGCCCGATCCCATTGAGAAGCCCTTGTTCCGCCGTGATGATGCTCAAGCGCTCGAAAGGATTGCGACCTACGAGATGCCTCCAGCGCAACCAGAAGCACGTCGCGAAGAGGGGATCAAGCACTACCGGTTTACCCAGGCCCTGGAAAAGTTCCTCAACGACGAGCATCCTGCCGCTGTCCTCGAAATCACGCGCCAACCGGGTCAAGACGGCACGATTTTCGTGCAAGCTGGCGGACCTTACGAAGCAGGCAAGACCGTCAATGTTCCGCGCATTGTGATCTCAGTCGAACACTTCGGCAGGGTGGCACGCCTGCTTGCGAAGAAGATTCCTGTCGAAGTCGAAGTCAATGTGCAGGCTCAGTTCTACGACGAGGATGACAAAGGCTACGATACCGTGGCGGAGATCGCTGGCACCGGCCCTAATCTCAAAGACCAGCTGGTCATGCTGGGAGGTCACATGGACTCGTGGCATGCCGGCGAAGGCGCCACCGATAACGGAGCCGGGGTCGCAGTTGCCATGGAGGCGGTGCGGTTGCTGAAACAGCTTGGCGTACAACCGCGCCGAACGATTCGTATTGCGTTGTGGTCGGGCGAAGAAGAAGGCTTACTGGGTTCGCGAGGTTACGTAAAGAACCACTTCGGTTCCCGTCCCGTGAATACCGATCCCAGGTATAAAGACCTGCCCGAGTGGCTTCGTCCGCCCGCCCCGGGGCCGGTCGAGTTGAAGCCGGACCAGAAGCTGGTGTCGGCCTACTTCAATCTCGACAATGGGACCGGCAGGATTCGGGGCGTCTACCTGCAGGGCAACGCCGCCGTGGCGCCGATTTTCAAGCATTGGATGGAGCCCTTTGCTGACCTCGGAATGGCTACGCTCACCATGCGAAACACCGGCGGCACGGACCACCTCTCATTCGACGCAGTCGGCATTCCGGGTTTCCAGTTCATCCAGGATCCGATGGACTACGACACTCTCACCCACCACTCCAACCTCGACGTTTACGAGCACATTCGTGCCGATGACATGAAGCAGGCGGCAGCAATCATGGCGAGCTTCGTTTACAACTCCGCCGTGCGAGACCAGATGATTCCGCGCAAGCCGATTCGTCCTTCCGAGCCGCAGCCACCAGCGGCTGAGTCGGAAAGTGGCGCGGAAAAAAAAGGCGAGCCTGGAGCTCCGGCCGCAAACCCGGTGAACCCGTCGCAACCCATGCCGCAGCCCCATTGAGGAGATAGGCACGTTGCCATGCGCGCAGGTTCGACGCAACTGGTGCCGAAACCCGGTCAAGGTGCTGCGATCGCCAAAGAACGATCGCGGAGTCATAGGGAATCTTGACGCCTCCTATTTTCGTGGAGGCTTCTTTGGATAGAGGTCCCGGTCCAGATCCTCGAACCTGCGCGCCGGATGATCCGACGTGGTCGACAACACCGGTTCATGATGCGAAACGGCGGTGCGTGCTTGTCCACCGCGAACGGCTGCGACGGGTGACGTTGTTGTATAGATTGCCTGGTTGAACTGTGTCCCCGAGTTCGCCTGCGCGACGGAAAACACAGGGTAGGCTTGGCCGTTCGAATATGCACTCGCCATGTAGTCGCCCACCATCACCCCGGACGAGGTGTTAGGCAGCCAACTCAGCGACATGGGCCCGGCCAGCGTGATCGGCGCACTCCAGGTATTGCCGCCATCCGGGGAGGAAACAAATCCCGCATTCAGCGCGCAGGTGCTCACCGTGCAGTTCGCATCGGAATAGAAGTAGTAGGTCAGTGCGAGATGCGCCGCACTCCCGCTGGTCGCGGGATCAATGGCAAACCCCGGAACGAAGTGATCGACCGTGCTGGCTGTCGCGTCGATGGGGATGCGCACGGGCTCCGACCACGTGTTGCCGTCAGGCGAGGTGCTCAGTACGAGGTCGTTTGACGCGCAGTTCGCGCGAAATCGGCAGTCTTGCCACACGACGTAAACGGTTCCTGTGGCGTCGGTGGCAGCTGACGGCAACGTTGTCGTGCGCAATCCACCCGCAACGTGGTGATCGGTAATCGCTGCGATCGTCACCGGTGCACTCCAGGTGGCGCCGCCATTGACGGAGGCAAATGCGATCATCTTCGTCCCGTCACCGTTGAGGATCGGCACAATCACATTTCCGTTCGGCTGGACTACTGGCTGGCCGCCGACGCCGGTCGCCCCGTCAACCGTGGTTGCTGCCGCGCTCCAGGTGGCCCCGCCGTCACGCGAGGCACTCATCCAGATCAAGCCCTTGGAATTGGGATCGTCCCACTCGACGTAGCAATGTCCGAAGAAGGGACTGGCGGAAGTGTTGTCGCATGTTAGCCACGGCTTGTCGGCGTTGGGCGTATGGCTCACGACCACAGGGTTGTCCCAGGTCTCGGCGTCATTTGAGCCGCTTACGACAACCTGGATCGTATTTCCGATGGCCAACGAGACAACAATCCACCTGGCGTGGGCCTTGTCGAACATGACCGCCGGATCACTGACAGCGTTGTAGGCGCCACCTTCCAAAACTGTAATTCCCGGAAGCAAACCATGGTTCCAGGTGTTGCCACGGTCGAGCGAAGTAGCAAAGCCGATGTCTGAGGCTCCGCCACTGAAGAATCGTCCTACCTGGAATGTGCTTACGATCGTGGAACCGGTGGCGAACATGCTAGGTTCCACTTCCGTGGCATGCTGGCTGCCAGGGTTGGTGAGTGTGTCGCTGCTCAGCCGCGTGATCGCGAGCTGCGGCTGTGGGCCAGGGCCGCCATTGTTCGCTTCGTTGCTCATGGCCATTCCGCCACAGGAGACCTGTGCGACCGCCAGCAACAGGGCCAGTCCCGATGCGATCGCGGTTGAGGCGGCTGCGCTTGCTGTTGGCCGCAACGGCTTCTCCATAGCTTTCCCAGTTAACCAGGTAATAAAGCATCAAGTGCAGGGACCTCAGCATCGTGAAATCACTTTTGTGCGCTGTCAAGCGTGATGGGGTGAATCCCCGCGGAGGACGAGGATTTGGAATCGAGGCGCTGAAGTCAGTCGGCTGCGACGGCGCTTTTCTTCTCAGCGAGTATCGACCAGTGGCTACGTAGTGGAATCACCAGCACCAAAGCTGCGGCGGCTGCGATGGCTGCGACAAAAACCGCCGACTTGTAATCATGGGTGTGGTCAACCAGGACGCCGGCCATCGGCGGGCCGAGCAGGCATGCCACTCCAAAGCCGGTGAACAGGATTCCAAGAAGCTCGCCCAGTCCCTCGATACCGTAGATCGATGCGGTTACCGCCGGCGCCATCGCAGCAATGCCGCCATACCCAATGCCCATCGCCAACGTGAACGCCACCAGCGATGTGTAAGAGTGAGCTGTTAGCCATACTCCAAAGCTCGCGAGCAGGAGGAGGTAGGAGAGTTGGAACATCGTGAGCAGCCCAAAGCGGGGCGCGAGTGCATTAAGACCCAGGCGGCCCAAGACGCTGGCGGCTCCGACATAGCCAACAAGGGTGGCCGCCGCCACGCGGCTGGAGCCAATGTCGCTGGCATAGGCCGGCAGGAAAACAAACGAGACATAGATCGCAATGCCGGAAAACAGGAGGCTGATGTACAGATAGCCGAACGCGGCACTTCGACACTTTGTCTTGAGGTCGACTTTCTTCTTTTCTCCGGCAATGGGCGGGCGCGCCAGCAGAGCCGTGCACAGCAGCAGAAGCGCGGCGCCGATCCATCCGAAGATTTCGAAAGCGCCCCGCCAACCGTAGCGCTGGATGAGGATCCCAGATAGGGGAGCAGCTACCAGCGTCCCGCAACCGATGCCGCTAATAGCGACACCGAGCGCGATGTCACGGCGAAGCTTAAACCATTCGCCGACGGCCGCAATCGCCGGGATGTACGTGCAAGCGACCGAGGCGCCCACACCACATCCGTAAGTTAAGAAGAGCAGAGGAAAATAGCGCACTCGCGCACTCACGAGCAGTCCCGCGCCCATCAGGATGGCCCCGGCCGCCGCCACCGCCCGCGGGCCGTGACGGTCGGCGAGTTCGCCGGTCAGAGGAGCCAGGAAGAATGAGAGCACTGTGAGCGTGGAGAACAAGGACGACATGGCAGCGTGGCTGGCGCCGAACTCTCGTGCCATTGGCTTCAGAAATACGCCGAAACAATACGTAACCCCGAAGGCGACAAACGCTCCGACGAACGCGCCGATGACGACAAACCATGCGCGCGGCGAGTCGAATCCTGCATTTGTGTTGTCGGCCACGGGAGAGATACGCCGCCTTCGCGGAGCTCCAGTGCGAGAAGGATACTGTGGAAGTGGGCACGAAGCAAAATCGTGGGGAACGGAGCGGCGACCGCCGTGATGGCCGCCACGAAAACTGGCGATTTGTAGGGGCGTCCCGCGCATTTGAGCGGAGCGGCCTCGCCCAGCCGCTCCGCCATGCTAATGACCCACCGCCGGTTAGCGGAGGTCGTCCTCGCTCATGCGCGCAACCTCTTCCGCAGCAGGCCAGCGAAGCCAAGGACGCCGGAGCCGAGGAGGAATAACGTGGCTGGCTCAGGAGTGGGAGTCATGGTGTTCCCCACATCTGCTATGAGGAAGTCTGTGTTGAATGCCGCCGCGGGAGCGCTGGCTGTCATCCGCAGGTCGAATTTCAGATCAAGCGGACTTGACCCGTGGGAGCGAATCGGACCTAGGTCGAGGACATCGTCGTGAAAGAATCCCTTGGCAGAATCCAGGGAAGCAAAGCTATCGCTGAACACCGGGCTGCCATTCTCCAAAACCTGGAATCCCAGGGAATCAAAGGACGTTTCAGAAGCCAGGGGATTGAGCAAGCCAACTTTCAGCTCGCCGTTCAAGTGCGCCAGGTTAAGGGTGAAATCGACGGAAGTGTTGTACGTAGCCCTGCCGCCTTCCCCTACCATCGGGTATGCCGCGCCCAAGGCAGTCCAACCCAGGACCTGGGTGCCGGGCGCACCGAGCGCGAGGCCGCTGATGACGTTTGGGTCGCCAGCCGATACGCTTGCGACCTCGGCCGAACTCGGCAGGGCTGTCGCGAAAGCACCGCCTTGCAATGGCGCAAACAACGACCTCTTCGCCAGCGGCCCACCCATTCCGGCCCATGATTCGGTGGCAACTGCATTTTGGAGTGGGCCGTCTGCCTGGGCCACTAACTTGGGAACGGTCGCCTTACCATTAAACGCAGCACTGATGCTGGTCGTCTGCCTGCCCGTCCTGCCGCCTTTCGACGAAGCGAGTGCGATGGCCAGGCGATTGCTCGTGGCGGTTGCGCTTGAGGTCGCGTCGCCGCGAGGGGAAATTGGGTTCCCGCCGACGGCCCTGGCCACTGCCAGCGCCAGCGTTTTTGAGGTGGCATCGGCGGTAGCTGTAGCGGTTCCGTCCTTTCCGTTACCGCCTCCGGTACCCCCCCGCGCGTAGGCACTGGCAAGGGAAGGAAGATTGCCGCTGCCTTTTGCGGTTGCTTCAGCTGTTGCCGAGCCCCCATTGCCGGAATCCCCAGTCTTTCCATTGCGGCCTTTTCTCCCTCCCTTGCCGCCGGCACCGCCTGTTCCTCCGTTTCCACCGACTGCATTGGCCAGAGCCAGGTAACCGCCCTTGGCTTCCGCGATCGCTGCCCCTCCGTCTTTGCCGTCTCCGCCGTTGCCTCCCGTATCGCCAGGGAGAACTCCTTCCCCTCCGGGACCTCCAGAGCCTCCCTTTACGCCGGCCGCTTTGGCGAGTGCGTAGGTCTGGCCGGTGGCATAGGCACGTGCGGTTCCTCCCGTGGCACCGTTTCCACCGTTCCCCTCGATGTAGACAGCGCCATTGAACCAGGGGCCACCGCCTTTGCCGCCTTGGCCGCCGCCCGCTGTTGCCACCGCGCCACCCAGGGTTGAGGTTGCTTCCGCCTTACTGTCACCCCCGGCCCCGCCGTTGCCTCCATTGCCCGTCTTGGCACCTAAACCGCTTTGTCCGCCATCTCCACCTGTTTCACCATTCCCGCCGCTCGCGGTAGCCTGCTGCTTGCCCGCCCCCTTGGCTGAAGCCATCGCATCGCCGCCGTTTCCGCCAACCCCGCCTTTCCCTCCGTCCTGGCCCTTGCGGCCGTTTCCACCATTGCCACCTACCGCACCGGACCCACCCGTCGCTTTGGCGGTGCCATCTGCCTCAGCGGTAGCGGTGCCACCGCATCCGCCTGAACCACCTGTCGCGCCGTTCGTTCCGTTGTCGCCTTTCTTACCGTTACCACCCTGTTCTGTGGGCCCAGGCTTCTGCCCTTTCGGTGGCGCGTTAGCGCCATTCTTGGGGTTGTTGGGATTTGGGCAGGGATCGGCCCAGCCTCGTAGGGTGAGAGAACAGCAGGCCATCAGAATCATGCTGAACAGAATCTGATGAGTCGCCCGGTAACGAAGTTTTCTGGATGCTTCCATCGTTGCCCTCCGTCTGCTCGAGGTTGTGGCGGGAGACCATCGTTGCTAACGCGAGGGCAGCTTCACCGCAAGAACTGTGCTCGCGGGAGCGAAGGGGGGCGTTCCACAGGACTCAACTACCAGGTTCCCTGAATGTGGCGAACCTGCAACCGGACAGCGACGGAGTCTGTTGGGCAGTTGGCTGGGCCGTCGCTGTCCGTTTTCATTTAGCACTGGTAAGTGGAGCAATCGGTTTGCCAACCCGCCCGCGCCAGACACGGGACGGACGCCCTCCTGCAACCCATTGAAACCGCTAGAAAAGCTTGTGGGAATGCCGACGGCGACGGCATCTTCTGCCAGTGCAAGCGTATTTTCCTATCCAAACGGATAGACAGGCCCTATCCAAACAGATAGCCCGGGGTAAGAATGCCCTGTCCTGTTCGGCAAGGGCGCGAGCTCCAGCCTGGCCCCACCGGGTGTATTCCGTCCCCGTTGCTGCTCCCGGGGCTTCGGTTTTTGGGCTTTGGGAGTTACGATAGGAATGCCTGCTCTATGTTTCACTCAACCCCGCGACATGCTCATCATGGATAGGAGGGAAGCAATGAAGAAGTGTTTCTTGACGGGAGCCTTATTGCTTGTCACCAGTGCACTGCTACTGCCTGCCGTAGCGCAGGAGGCGGCAAAGAATGACGCAGTCAAACCGCCTGCGAGTCCGTCACAGGCGGTGCTGATGCAGTGGAACGACATCGGACGAAAACTGATCGCTATGGCTGAGGATTTTCCTGAAGACAAATACGACTTCAAGCCGACGCCGGCACAGCGAACGTTCGCCGAACAATTGCTGCACGCTAGCGGCGTGAACTATTACTTCACCAACATCGTGCTTGGTGAAAAGCCACCGACGACCGAGAACCCCCCGCGCGACCAGTTCAAGACCAAGGCAGAGGTGGCCGCCTATGTAAAGAAAGCGTTCGCTGACGGTGCCGCGGCCATTCAAAAGAAGGGCGACAAGGGGATGAGCGAGCTCATCGTAGATCCCTATAGTCACCAGCAGACGCGCATCAGCGATTACGCGTACGGCTTCATCGAGCATTCCGGGGAACACTACGGGCAGCTGGTCGTGTACTACCGCCTGTCCGGACTCGTTCCGCCCGAGTCGCGGCCAGCGAAGTAAAGCAATAACCCCGCCTCTACCGGATGACCAGGAAGATGCCCGGCAGGCCGTCCGATTGCGAGATGGCAGTCTGAATTCCTTCTTCGGGGAAGGCTGACGGTAGGCTCGTGCAGGTGATGAGGGTTCCGGCTGGAGTGCGAAGGATGAGGGACGTGACAGATCTGCCCCCAGGTTCCTCCACGAGAACTACGAGATTCATCGAAGCTCGGCGCGAAGCTATCTATCGAGCCTTTACCGACCTCACAGTCTTGCTGGTCTCCGGCGGCAGAGATGACCGGCAAGACCTACAGCCTCGACGCCGGAGTGGGGCAGGACACGGGATGTCGCTGTTTCTATCCTCCATCCGAGCAGGTATCCCGCGCCAAGATATCGCCTTGCCACTCTGCGTGCGCGCCCCACGGTGGGATCGCTGCTTCCTGGCTACGAGTCCGGCGGCACGCTTTCTTCCCGCTTTCAGACGAGTCCACATGCGACATTTCGCAACAGTGCAACTTTAGCCAAGGGCCAACGGCAACCCACTGATGCGTCCTGGAGTCACCAGAGGCGGTTTATGGTCATGCAATTAGCTGGGGGCCATGGCGTCGGATGGGATGGTGTCCCTAATCTGCGTTGCTGCTCGAGCTGCTTTGACGCGCTCTAGAAACGGCGCGAGAAGGCGTGGTATCGGAGCGTTCTTTCTCAAGCCAGAGAGTACAGGCTCGAATAGTTCATCCGCCTGAGTCTGGGCGGTCGCCAAACATTCGTGCCAGTTTGCGGTGTGCCCCGCAGCCTCAATCCTTTGCTTAGCGTGAAAAGCCACGCACTCTGCCCATGTATCTCGGAACAGAGTAATGAAATTCGTCAAGTCTCGGTTTATGGTGGCGCTCATAGTAAATGAAGTATAAGCCTCAACGCAGAAACTCTGCCAGCGGTCCGTAGTGCTCGGTCTTACAGGCCAGGGCACGCGGCCAATTTTCCCTTGCGTTTGAACAGAACCAGGCAATACGCTGCGGCCATGCATAAGCGGTTTATGTTTACGCGTACCGCTTTCGTGAATTCCATCCTCTGAATTGGATAGGCTCTACCACGAACTATAGGCGGTGCCTTCGCTGGAGGTGGCATCGCTACCGCTGTGGACGTCTACAATGCCCGGCTGCGTCTGGTCGGGTGTCATGATGGTGTCATCGGTCACGGGCACCCAGGTTTCGCGCGAGTTGGTGAACGGGTCCTTCGGTATCTGCTTCATGTAGCCGGCGTCCACCAATTCCTGGAGCGATTGCGGCGCCTTCTGCTTGTCGAGCGTGTATTGGTCAATGACCGAGCGCATGGTGAAGAGGTCTTCCTTGAGCACGGTTTCACGAGCGTGCTGGATCGATGCCTCGTAACGCGGAATCGCGATCGACATGAGGATCACGACGATGCTGATGACGACCATCAGCTCGATCAGGGTGAAGCCGCGTTGGAACCGCCTTTTCATTCCGCAGAGTGTTGATAACGGCAATCGGCCAAGGGCGATCACCAGCTCTTGTACCTGGTGCCATCGAGGGCCGTGCCCTCGGACTTGGTATATACGTCAAAGACATCCTGGCCGCCCCAGGAGTCGGAATCAGGATCATCTTGCATGGAGCGCATGCCCCACTCATCTTTGCCCGTCATCGGATCAACGGGAACACGACGGAGGAAACGCAACTTTTTGCCATTCGAATCGACACCTTTGACCAGGGTGTCGAGGTCCGGAGGATAGCCGCCGCTGTCAACCTTTACCTGGAATGCGCCCCGGTCAGCAGCGTCCTTGTAGCGGTCGATGGCGTCCCGCATCTCCCACAGATCCCGTCGCAGCTCGCGCTCCTTGCTGCGCTGGATGCCAATCCGAACCATGGGAACGGCGGCCGCAGTCATGATCATCAGGATCGTCATAGCGACGATGAATTCGATCAGGGTAAAGCCATTCCTGTTGCCTAGGAACCGTGTCCTCTTTGCCCAAGTCTCCCGCCCTGGATTAACTCGGACAGTATCGACAAGCTGGAAATTGGCGAAGCGCACCCTCTTCATTTTAGTCCTCTGCAAGCGGTTCGCAAGTGATGACCCAGGATGGTGCAATTCACAGGCAGCGCCGCCGCATTGGGGAGGTTTCACGGAGGCGGGCCACTCTGGATCCCGGATCACATCCGGGTCCCACGCTCTCCCTGGGGTTGGACGTGTTCGCTAATGAACCGTCACGATTGCCTGCGAGCCGCCCGCTGGAACGCTCTGCATGCTCGCGTTCTTCAACGAGGCGCGGTTGATGCTCAGCGTCGCTTGTCCGGGAGCTTTGGCCTGGAAGGTCAGGGTGAAGACCTGGCCATTGCCGGTGATGCCGCTGGTTCCCGGCGGCCGGGAAGCGGTCACTTGCAAGATGCCAGCCAGGCTGTCGTCACGATTCACCAGCGCGACCGGCTGTCCATCCTGCGAGAGCAGAGGCCCGTTGGACACGTTCAGCAACTGCAAGACCCGGGGATTGTAGAGAATCTGTACCGGCACCGAGTAGATATTCTGGCCGCCCGTCAGGTTTACGTTGACGGTGAACGTCGAACCCGCGGCTTGATTCAGCATTGGCGGGTCGAAGCTTATGATGGCACTACCCGGGGGAGCACTGGCAACGGAGGCATCGGGTGTGGTGCCGGCAGTCGGCTGCAGGCTGGCCGTTGGCTGTCCACTCGGCTGTTGAACCGCACCACGCGGCTGTCCTTGGTTCGGAGTAGGTTGCGTCGCTGAATCCTGTGAACCGCCTCGCCGCAGCGTGATGTTGTTGGCCGTTCCCACATCGATTTCGCGCGTGTTGGAGGCCTTGATGTCCTGGGCGCGCACAATGTGGGGCGTCATGGCGAAGACCAGTTCATTATTCTTGTGCTCGGTCTTGGTCTCGGAAAACAGGTAGTGGAACAGCGGAATCTGGGCCAAGCCGGGGAAGCCGGAGAGCGATTTCGTCAGGTTTTCTTCCAGCAACCCACCCATGATATTGACATCGCCTTCGCGCAGGCGAATTTCCTGCTCGATCTTGCGCTGCCCGATTACCGGCTGTTGAATTCCACCGATGTTCACGAAGGAGTCGACGGACGAGATGTCCATGGTGAGCTTGAGGGTTACCTCATTCAGGCCATGAATGCGGGGAGTAATGTCGACATTCACGCCCACATCGATGTAGTTGAACTGGGTGTTAACCAGTGGGTTGATGCCGACGCCGCCGATTCCGGGCTGAAATGAGCCTGTAGCCACCGGCACCCGCTCACCGATCTTGAGAGAGGCCTTTTGTCCATCCGCCGCGCGGACCTGCGGTTGCTGAATGATCCTGGTGTCGCTGTCGCTGAACAGAAAATTCGCGGTTGCCGGCGGAATGGTCACCTGGAAATTCGTGGCATTCAGATGGCCGAGGGTGTTCAGGTTGATCGTACCTGGAGTGGCGCCGGTGGTGCTGGTCACCGAGCCATTGCCGGTGCCAACATTGGTTCCGGTGGTTGTCGTGGTCTGGTTGAAATTGTCAATCAACGTCACGGTGGCGCTGGTAGGCGGATTAATTCCAAGGTCGTGTAACTTGTCACGATTCACTTGCATGATCGCGACGTCGACCACGACCTCGGGACGCGACTTGTCCAGGTCCGCGATCAGCTTCTCCGCCATCGCGATCTGGTCGGGCGTACCCCGCACAATGACGGCTTGCTGCGAGGGAAATTGTTGCAACCGCTGAGTATCGAGCAGGGTACGCAGGATGTTGACCAGGTCCTGCAATTCGTTGGGCTGGGCAAGATTCGTCAGGTAAAAAGTGCGGATGACGCTCTGCTCGAGTTCTTTGCGTTTAGCGGGTGTATCGGCAGCAACAAAGATTGTGTTGGGTGTAACTGGCCGCCAGAAGGTCTTCGATTCAAGCGCCGTGAGCTGCAGCGCTTCTTCCAGGGTCACGCCATTCAGTTCGACGCGAATGCGGCGTGATGTGTAGTCAGGGTCGAACAGCACATTTACGCCCGCGAGCTTGCCGATGGTTTCGAAGACGGTCTTGCTGTCCTCGCTCATCTTGAGGGTGATCGGGGTATCGGAGATCGGAGCCAACTCGACCGGGCCGGTAGCTTGCTCCATGCGCTTGTGCAGTGCCGATTCCGGGGTTGGAGCCGGCGGTGGACCCTGACCTTGCTCCAACAGATGCTTGACGCGATTCATCTCCTGCGTGGCGATAAAGCTGGAAGGATCGATGGAGACAGCGGTCTCGAATTCGGTCAGCGCTTGTTGCAGCTTGCCGGCATCGACCAGCAATTCACCTCGATGCACATGCGAGGCTGCCGCGAGAAAACGCACCCGTTCAAACGACGCACGGTATTTCAGATCGGTGGGCTGCAGCTCATAGGCCTGGTGATAATAATCGAACGCCGTTTCGTAGTCCTGACGAGCTTCGGCGTCGTGGCCCTTCTTCCACAAGGCGTTGGCCGCCTTGTTTTTGTCCGCCGCTGCGGGAAGCACGGCCACGATCAGCAGCAGCAGGGCCAGGACAGAGCACAGCCTTTTCATTCCACTCCTTGGATGCGGGAAATTTTCATCATTTTTCCTATCCAAATCCGGCCGCGCGCAGGTCGCGCTTCTGCAGGTCAGACTAGAGGCTACCCAAAAGGTGAGCGAAGACTGCACCCCTGCGCTCGTCCCCTGGTTGCCCCGGCGGACAATGGAAGTCGGCGCGATTATAACACTCCCACCGTTTGAATTTGCTAAGGACGCTATGTGGTAGCATACGAGATTTACATAGTGTGCGGCTACTATTTTTCTTATCTCGTCCCCGGAATTGGACGCCGCTCTGCTTTGTTTCCCTGGCAATGTAGTTGATCGAAACGCTGGGCGAGGGACCTCCTGGTGGGGCAGTTGCAGAGCCATCCCGGGGCTGAGCCTCAAGTCCAGTGGTCGAATCGCGCGCCGGTATCGTGTTGGGCCACTATTTCGAGAGCGCATGGCACGTCACACCCAAAGCACAACCCGCCCCGAGAAGCCGAAACCGGCGCGAC
>Ga0306920_100005415_pt1 | contig 16500 bp, 13 predicted proteins | sample flu12Cox44000170_FD_204666 | JGI IMG/M metagenome (GOLD analysis project Ga0306920, IMG submission 204666) | Lab enrichment of tropical soil microbial communities from Luquillo Experimental Forest, Puerto Rico - flux4day.12C.oxic.44.000.170 (v2)... | ecosystem: Environmental > Terrestrial >... | reverse complement strand
CGACCGTGACGCCGCTCAAGCACCGCGTCAACGTCAACACGCTCGAGCACGAGCCCGCCGAGCGGCTCGAGCTCAACGACATCGGCGTGTGCGAGCTCGAGCTCGACCGCCCGATCCCGTTCGAGCCTTACAGCGACAACCGCGCCCTCGGCGGCTTCATCCTCATCGACCGCCTCACCAACAACACGGCCGGCGCCGGGCTCATCAACTTCGCGCTGCGCCGCTCGCAGAACGTGCACTGGCAGGCGCTGGACGTCGACCGGCAGCTGCGCGCGCGACTGAAGGGGCAGAAGGCGTGCGTACTGTGGCTGACGGGCCTTTCCGGTGCGGGCAAATCCACCATTGCCAACCGGGTCGAGAAGCGCCTCGCTGCCGCCGGCCGCCACACCTATCTCCTCGATGGCGACAACGTGCGTCACGGACTCAACAAGGACCTGGGGTTTACCGCCCAGGACCGCGTCGAGAACATCCGCCGTGTCGCGGAGGTGGCACGGCTCATGGTCGATGCGGGGCTGATCGTGCTGGTCTCGTTTATCTCGCCGTTCCGTTCCGAGCGGCGCATGGCGCGCGAGCTGTTCGCACCGGGTGAGTTCTTCGAGGTATTCGTCGACACGCCGCTCGCCGAGGCCGAGCGGCGCGACGTCAAGGGGCTGTACCGCAAGGCTCGCCGTGGCGAGCTCAAGAACTTCACCGGCATCGATTCGCCCTACGAGACGCCGGAGAATCCGGAGATCCGGATCGATACCACCGCACTCAGCGCCGATGAGGCGGCGGCGCGCGTCATCGCCCATCTCGAGACGCGCAAGGTCATCAGCGGCGCATGAGCGCGGCGAGCTTAGGCGTCCTCGAGCGCGTCGCGGCGATTGCCCGCGAAGCCGGCGGTGAGATTCTCGAGGTCTATCGCGCCGGTGCGGTTGCGTCCACGGCCAAGTCCGATGATTCGCCCCTCACCGCCGCCGATCTGCGCTCCCACCGCCTCATCGTGCAGCGACTGCGCGAGCTCACGCCCGAGCTGCCCGTGCTCTCCGAGGAGGCGGCGGAGGTTCCCTTCGCCGTGCGCTCGCAGTGGCAGCGGTACTGGCTGGTCGATCCGCTCGATGGAACCCGCGAGTTCCTCTCGCGCAACGGCGAGTTCACCGTCAACATAGCGCTCATCGAGGGACACGCGCCCGCGCTCGGAATCGTCCACGTGCCGGTCACCGACACCACCTACCGTGGCTTGCCGGGCGAAGGTGCCTGGCGGGAGCGAGGCGGTGCGCCGGCGGAACCCATCCACGTGGCGCCGCGCTCCGCGGCGCCGCTGCGCGTGGTGGGGAGCCGCTCGCATCGCGGGGACTCGCTCGATGCGTTTCTCGCTCGCATCGGCGCGCACGAGCTGGTGGCGATCGGCAGCTCGCTGAAATTCTGCCGGGTGGCCGAGGGCGCGGCGGATGTCTACCCGCGTCTCGGGCCGACCAGCGAGTGGGACACGGCGGCGGCACATGCCGTGCTCCTCGCGGCGGGAGGCGCGGTGAGCGCCCTCGATGGGACGCCGCTGGCATACAACACCCGCGAGCAGCTGCTCAACCCGTTCTTCGTGGCCTTCGGGCCGCCCGACCACGACTGGCTGGCGCTGCTGCGCTGAAGGAGAAAACACCATGCGTGAAGCCGTGATTGTGTCCACCGCGCGCACGCCGATCGGCAAGGCCTATCGGGGCGCCTTCAACGACACCGACCCTGCGATCCTCTCGGGCCACGCGGTACGCGAGGCCGTGCGCCGCGCCGGCGTCGATGGCGCTGAGGTGGAGGACCTCGTGCTCGGTTGCGCCATCCAGCAGGGCGCACAGGGCTACAACATCGGGCGCCTCACCGTCGCGAGCGCCGGTTTCCCGGAGAGCGTCGCCGGCATGACGGTCGATCGCAAGTGCGGCTCGGGACTCATGGCCATCGCGATCGCTGCGAAGCAGGTGGTCGAGGACGGGATGGACGTGGTGGTCGCAGGCGGGGTGGAGTCGATCAGTCTCACGCAGAACCAGCATTTCAACAATTACCGCGCCGAGTCGGAGGCGGTGCTGGCGCGCTCCCCGCACATGTACATGCCGATGATCGAGACCGCGGAGGTCGTCGCGCAGCGCTACCATGTGACGCGTGAAGCCCAGGACCGCTACGCCCTGCAGAGCCAGCAGCGCGTGGCGGCCGCCTACCGGGCCGGCCGCTTCGAGGTGGAGATCGTCCCGCTCCCGAGCCGCAAGCTCATCATCGACAAGGCGAGCGGCGCGAGCCACGCGGAGGACGTGCTGCTGCAGCGGGACGAGGGCTTCCGCCCGGACACCACCCTCGAGGGGCTCGCGAAGCTCGAGCCCGTCTGGTCGGGCGGCAAGGTCATCGAGCGGGGCGAGTTCATCACCGCCGGCAACGCCTCCCAGCTCTCCGACGGCGCTTCCGCGGTGGTGCTGATGGAGAGGAAACTTGCTGAGGGGCGCGGACTCGAGCCGCTCGGCGCCTGCCGCGGCATCGCGGTCGCCGGCTGCGCACCGGACGAGATGGGCATCGGCCCGGTATTCGCCGTGCCGAAGCTACTCGCCCGTCATCAGCTCAAGATCGATGACATCGGGCTCTGGGAGCTGAACGAGGCGTTTGCGGTGCAGGCCGTGTACTGCCGTGACCGGCTCGGCATCGACAACGAGAGGTTCAATGTCGATGGCGGCGCGATTGCCATCGGGCACCCGTACGGGATGAGCGGGGCGCGCCTCACGGGCCACGCCCTCATCGAGGGACGGCGGCGCCGCGTGCGCTTCGCGGTGGTCACCATGTGCACGGCCGGCGGTATGGGCGTGGCGGGGTTGTTCGAAGTCTACTGAAGCACGCGCGGCTGGCTTGAAAATATCAAGCCAGCCCGTACGATGCGCCCATCATGACCGTCACGGCCGCTTGAGCACCGCCCCCACACAGCGCGAGCTGCGCGATGCGTTCGGCCTGTTCGCCACCGGAGTCACCGTGGTGACTGCGGTGCGACCGGACGGCACACCGGTCGGGGTGACAGCGAACTCCTTTACCTCCGTGTCACTCGAGCCGCCGCTCCTGCTGTGGTGCCTCGCGAGCGGCAGCAGCGCGGCGCCGGCTTTCACCCCCGGCGCGCCGTTCGCGGTGCACATCCTCGGGCACCACCAGCTCGATCTCGCGCTCAACTTTGCGCGCCGCACGCACGATAAGTTCGAGGTCGAGCACCACGGGCACAACAAGCTGCAGCCGCCGCACCTGCCGGGGGCGATCTGCCGCTTCGACAGCAAGGTACACGCGGTGCACCCCGGCGGCGATCACCTCATCATCGTCGGCGAGGTGCTCGCCATCGCCGACGCTCCGGGGACGCCGCTCGCGTTTCACGGCGGCCGCTTCGGCAACTTCAGCGCCGATCGCGGCATCGGCAAGGTCGACATCTGGGAAGGCCTGGACGATCACTGGTACTGAGCACAGCGCGCCTTGAGGGCGCGGAGGAGTCCGGGCGTGCAGTTTGCCCACAGCGAAGAACAACAGCTGATCCGTGAGAGCGTCCGGACTCTGCTCAGCGAGCGCGCCGGCAGCGCGCAGCTGCGCGCCGCTCTCGATCAGCCGGTCGGCTACGACCTGCAACTCTGGCGCACCATGGGCGAGCTCGGCTGGACGGGGCTCGCGATCCCGCAGGAATATGGCGGCGCGGGCCTCGGGTGGGTGGAGCTCTGCATCCTGCAGGAGGAACAGGGGCGGCGGCTGGTCCCATCACCCTTCTTCGCCACTTGCGCGCTCGCGGCGCCACTCGTGGCCGCGTGTGGCGATGGAGCGCAGCGCGCATCGCTCCTCCGGCAGATTGCCTCGGGCGGGGTGCGAATTGGCTGCGCCCTCATCGACACGGACGGGCGTCCACCGTGCGATGGAGTCACGGTCGTGCTCGAGAGCCGCGGTGCGGATTTCAGCTTGAGTGGTGTCAGCGATTTCGTGATCCACGGCGACTCCGCCGATCTGCTGCTGGTGCTGGCGCGCACGCCGGGCTCGCAGGGCGCCGACGGCATCAGCGTCGCGGCAATTCCGGCTGCGACGCCGGGGGTCACGGTCCATCGCCACGTGATGCTCGATCTCACGCGCCCGATGTCGCGGGTCGAGTTTGCCCGCGTGGGCATCGCTCGCAATCAGCTGCTCGGTGAGCCGGGTGCGGCCGGCAGTGCGGTCGGGGAAGCACTGGATCTCGCACGTATCGCGCTCGCCTCCGAGGCGCTCGGTGGGGCCGAGCGCGTGCTCGAGATGACCACCGCGTATGCCAAGGAGCGCGTGCAGTTCGGCCGGCCCATCGGCAGCTTCCAGGCGATCAAGCACCGCCTCGCCGACATGATGATCGCGGTGGAAGCGGCCAAGTCGGCCGCCTGGTACTCCGCGAGCGTTGCGGATGAGCGGCGCGAGGAACTGGCGGAGGCGGCGGCCATCGCGAAGAGCTACTGCTGCGATGCTTTCTTCGATTGCGCCGCCAACGCCATCCAGCTGCACGGCGGCATCGGCTTCACCTGGGAGCACGACGCGCACCTGTATTTCAAGCGCGCACGCGCCGCGGCGACGCTGCTCGGGAGCCCGGGTTGGCACCGCGAGCGTCTCGTGCGGCGCTTCGCCTCGGGCGAAGCGGCCACGCCGATGTTCTGAATCGTTGGAGATGAGCGGATGAAGTTAGGTTTTACGGCGCAGGAGGAGCGCTTCCGGACGGACGCCGCCGCGTGGCTCGAAGCGCAGCTCTCCGGTCCATTCGCTGATCTGCGCGGTCTCGCGCTGAAGGGCGGACGGCTCGAGCGGCGACGCGAATGGGAGCGCGCGCTCGGTGCCGCGCGCTGGAGCTGTATCGGCTGGCCCGAAGCCTACGGCGGCCGCGATGCCTCACTCGCCGAGCAGGTGATCTTCGCTGAGGAGTACGCGCGTGCGGGCGCTCCGGGACGTCTCGGCTACATGGGGGTGGAGCTCGCCGGACCGACGATTCTCACCTTCGGGACCGATGAGCAGAAGCGCCGCTTCCTGCCGCCGATCGCTCGCGGTGAGGAGCTGTGGTGCCAGGGTTACAGCGAGCCGAACGCGGGCTCGGATCTTGCGAACGTCCGCACCCGGGCGGTGATCGAGGAGAGGCCGGCAGGCGCCGCATGGGTGGTGAACGGACAGAAGACCTGGACGTCCTTCGCAAAATTCGCCGACTGGGCATTCGTCGTGTGCCGGACCGAAGAAGGTTCGCGCGGCCACCGCGGCCTCTCGTACCTCCTCGTCCCGATGCACCAGGCGGGCGTGACCGTGCGCCCGATACGCCAGATGACCGGTGGCGCCGATTTCAACGACACCTTCTTCGTCGATGCCCGCACCGCGGCGGACAACATCGTGGGCGTTGCGGGCGAAGGCTGGAGGGTGGCCATGGGGACGCTCTCCTTCGAGCGCGGCGTCTCGACGCTCGGGCAGCAGATGAACTTCGCCAACGAGCTGCGAGCGATCGTCGACGCCGCGGAAGCCAACGGGCTCATCCAGGATCCCGATATCCGCCAGCGCCTGGCGCACGCCTACGTTGGCCTCCGGCTGATGCGCTACAGCGCGCTGCGCATGCTCTCGAGCGCCGAGGCCGGCAGGCTCTCGAACGAGGCCTACACCTACAAGATCTTCTGGGCGACCTGGCGCAAGAAGCTCGGCGTCCTGGCGCTCGATGTGCTCGGACCCCGCGGGGAGATCGCCATGGACGCGCCTTACGAGTGGGATCTGCTGCCGCGGCTGTTTCTCGCCTCACGCGCCGACACGATCTACGGGGGCACGAACCAGATCCAGCGCAACATCATCGCCGAGCGGGCGCTGGGGCTGCCGCGGGAAAGCCGCTCGCCCTGAGGATCCGTGGTGGAGGTTTTGCAGGTGTTTGGGGGCGGAGGTTTTGGAGGTGTTTTTAGGGAGGGTTAGGCGTTTGCTTAACTATCCCCGAAACGGGTGTTGAACGCGGCCGGTTCGCGACCGGACCCTCGAGCAGCGCCTCAGCCGCTCAAAACTTGTACGTCGAGAGCAGGAGACTCGTCTCCGTCTGCGAGATCCCCTCGATCAACCGGATGCGCCCGAGCACCCGATCGAAGCCCTCGAGAGTATCGGCCTGCAGCTCCGCGACGATGTCCCACCGTCCGTTGGTGCTGTACAGCGCCGTCACTGCCGGCTCACCGCGCAGCGCCTTGATGACCGCATCCAGCTGGTTGCCCTCGACCGCAACGGTCATGAAGGCATGTATGCGCGGCTCGGCGACGTCGGGCTTGAGGCGCACCGTGTAGCCGACGATCGTTCCCTGGGCAGCAAGCCGCGCCATGCGGTTCTGCACCGTCCCCCGCGAGACCCCGAGGGCCTTGGCGAGCGATGCGACGGAGGCTCGTGCGTCGTTGCGCAGCAGTCCGATCAGCTGACGATCGATATCGTCCATGGCATAACGGTCCGGTACCGAGGCATTATGTGCTGTCATTGTGACAGTTTTCGTTGCCGAAATGTCCAATTGAGTATCTATTTTTGGCAACTTTCTGTCTTTATTTTGGTCGTGGCGGAGCTCAGGATGGGGGTTACGAGCCCGCGCGGACATCCCGTCCCCGGAGCGATGGGAGCCGCAGTCATGGTCGATTTCATCGGGGTCTCACGCATCCGTGAGCTCCTTGCCCGGCGCGGTACCGCGGGCTTCATCGAAGAGCTGGCCGCGGAGATCGAGGCGGATTTCCTGCGCTGGGACAGCTTCGATAAGTCGCCGCGTCACGCCTCCCATTCGAGTGTCGGCGTGATCGAGCTCATGCCCGCATCCGATGGGCGGCTGTACGGCTTCAAGTACGTCAACGGCCACCCGAAGAACACCCAGGCGGGACTCCTCACCGTCACCGCATTCGGCGTGCTGGCCGACGTCCAGAGCGGTTATCCGCTGCTTCTGTCCGAGCTCACACTGACGACGGCGCTGCGCACTGCGGCGACCTCGGCGCTTGCCGCGCGGCGCATGGCGCGCGCCGGGAGCCGCGTGATGGCGCTGATCGGCAACGGGGCGCAGGGCGAGTTCCAGGTCATTGCCTTTCATCGCCTGCTCGGAGTCCGCGAAGTGCGCCTCTACGACACCGATCCCGGCGCGACGGAAAAGCTCGAGCGGAATCTCGCACGGCTGCACCTCCCGGGCCTTGCGGTCGTGCGCTGCCCCTCCACCGCGGAGGCGGTGGCGGGCGCCGACATCATCACCACGGCGACGGCCGACAAGCGCAACGCCACGATCCTGACACCCGAGCTCATCGTTCCGGGGGTGCATCTGAACGCCGTCGGCGGCGACTGCCCCGGCAAGACCGAGCTGCACCGCGAGATCCTGCTGCGGCCGGATGTGCGCGTGGTGGTGGAGTACGAGCCCCAGTCACGCATCGAGGGTGAGATACAGCAGATGGATGCGAGCTATGCGGTCACCGAGCTCGCTGCGGTGCTCGCGGGCCGCGCGCCCCCGCGGGTGAGCGATCGCGAGGTCACCGTGTTCGACTCGGTGGGATTCGCGCTCGAGGACTTCTCCTCGCTCCGTTATCTGCTGCGCATCCATCACGAGGAACGCGGTCCGCGCACGCAGATCGACCTGCTGCCGGAGCTCGAGGACCCGAAGGATCTGTTCGGGCTGCTGTCGCTGCGGCCGCGGCTCGCACCGACCGACGAGGCGGCGGCTTGAGCGTGGTGCGTGCGAGCCTGATCGGCGCTCCCACGGACGTCGGCGCGGCGGACCGTGGCGCTTCCATGGGACCTGAGGCGCTGCGCGTGGCGGGCCTCATCGATGCGCTGCGTGCACGCGAGCTCGAGGTCGTCGATCTCGGGAATCTGAGCGGTCCGGGCAATCCGTGGCAGCCGCCACGCGGCGGCTACCGGCATCTGCCCGAGGTGGTGCGCTGGAACGAGCTGGTGCACGAGAGCGTGTACCGCGAGCTGCAGCAGGGTCGTCTGCCAATCCTGCTTGGCGGAGATCACTGCCTCAGCATCGGCTCCATCGGCGCCATCGCGCGGCACTGCCGCGAGCAGGGCCGGAAACTGCGCGTGCTGTGGCTCGATGCTCACGCGGACTTCAACACGAGCGAGCTCTCCCCGAGCGGCAACGTGCACGGCATGCCGGTCGCCTGCCTCTGTGGCTTTGGTCCGTCGGAGCTCATCGGCGTGGGTGGCCGCATCCCGGCGATCGACCCCTCGTGGGTGCGACAGATCGGGGTTCGCAGCGTCGATGCCGGAGAGAAGCGCTTCGTGCACGAGCAGGGGCTCGACGTGTTCGACATGCGCCACGTGGACGAGATGGGTATGCGCGAGACCATGGAACAGGCGCTCCGCGGCATCGACGGCGACACCCACCTGCACGTGAGCTTCGATGTGGATTTCCTCGACCCCGAGATCGCGCCCGGAGTCGGCACGCGCGTGCCCGGTGGCCCCACCTATCGCGAGGCGCAGCTGTGCATGGAGATGATCGCCGACACGCATCGTCTGGCCTCGCTCGATGTCGTCGAGCTGAATCCCGCCTTCGATGTGCACAACCGCACCGCGACGCTCGCCGTGGACCTCATCGAGTCGCTCTTCGGCAAGCGCACTCTCGTGCGGCGCCCGGTGTGGGAGGGTCCGACCAAGGCCGGCTCGTCGTCCGCGAGCACGGCATCCCGCCTGAGACCCGACGCTCGCTTCAGCGCGGCGTAGCTTCGGGTTGCGACGCCCGTGTCACGGTAGTGCGCTCAGGGCGCTGCGTTGCAATCGCCCGGGGGTCGCCGCATCATGCCGCGAGCCAACAACAATCACGCGATCCAGAGGAACCGGGGTCGGAAGGTGAGCAAGCCATGGTCGAGAGCGTCTACAAGATCATCGAACTGGTCGGAACGAGCACCGAGTCCTGGGAGAAAGCCGCGGCCGCGGCGGTGAACCAGGCGTCGAAGTCCCTGCGCGATCTGCGCATCGCGGAGATTGTGCAGCTCGACATGCACATGCAGGACGGCAAGATCGCGGCCTACCGCGCCAAGGTGAAGGTTTCCTTCAAGTTTGAGGGCGGCAATTAGCTGCCGAGCTGCGGGGCCGGGCCGATCTAGCGGGCGGTGGCACGCTGCAGCGCCGCGCGTGCCAGCAGGCGCGTCGAGTCGAGCGTCGGAAGCGGAGAGTTGCTGTCGTTCATGATGAGCGGGATCTCGGTGCAGCCGAGCACCACCGCATCGCAGCCATCCTCCTTCATGCGCTTCATGACGCGCTGAAAGAATTCGATCGCATCGGTGTTGAACACCCCAGCGACCAGCTCCTCGAAAATGATGCGGTTGATCTCGGCACGCTCGACCGGGGTCGGCCGCAGGTACTCGAGACCACGCGCCGCAAGTTTCTCAGGGTACACCTCGCTGTCGACCAGGTAACGCGTGCCGGTGAGCCCCAGGCGATGAAAGCCGCGCTCGGCAGCGTGGGCGGCCACGACCTCGGCGATGTGCAGCCAGGGGAGCGGCGAGCGGCGCAGCACCCAGGGCATGGCCTGGTGAATGGTGTTGTCCGGACAGATGAGAAAATCGGCGCCGGCGCGCGAGAGCTTGTTCGCCGCCGCCAGCATCAGCTCCGCCACACCCGGCCAGTCGCCGCTCTCGATGCACCTCATGTACGAGGCGAACGAGTGCGTGTGCATCGAGACCTCCGGATGCGCCAGCGACCCGAGCCACTGCGGGCCCTCGAGGCACACGGTCCGGTAACAGAGCGCGGCCCCTTCGGCCGAGCAGGCGACGATTCCGATATGCCGCGTCATGGGTTGATTCTACAGCGCGGGCGCGGCGCCGTGGGCGGCTGCAGCGCCGGTTACGTGGCGTCAGGAATTGAGCGACCGGGAGTCGCCGCGAGCGCCGCCGGGCTCGACGGGGAACGTGACGGCGATACGCGTACCGGTGTTCACGGAGGTGATGCGAATGTCGCCGTTGAAATGCAGCACGCGCTCGCGCATGCCAGCGATGCCGACGCCCGATCCCTGCGTCTGGATCTCGCGCAGTACCTCCGCCGGGATGCCGCTGCCTTCGTCCTCGATGTCGAGTGACAGCTGTCCGCCCGTTCGGGCGATACGCAGCATCGCCGTCTTGCTGCCTGAGTGCCGGTGAATGTTCGTCAGGCTCTCCTGCACGATGTGGAACACCGCCGCCTCGAGGTCGCGAGGGAGCCTGCCGAGGGACTCATCGAGCTCGAGCGTAATGGCGATGCCGCTGCGCTTCGAGAGCCCGGCGACGTACCAGCGCAATGCGCCGCTCAGCCCCGCGTCATCGAGCAGCGGCGGGTGCAGCAGATAGGAAGCGGTGCGGATTTCCTGAGTGAGCTGCTGCACCAGCTGCAGACTGCTGTTGATATCCTCGGCGAGTCCGGGGGAGAGGGCGGCCGCCCGCCCGTTGAGGCTCGCCAGCTCCATGCCGAGCGCCGCCAGCAGTTGCCCGGCGGAATCGTGCAGGTCGCGGGCAATGCGACGCCGGTCCTCATCCTGCATCTGCATCATGCGCATCGACAGCACGCGCAGACTCTTGTACGCGTTTTCGAGCTCCTCGGTGCGCTCGCGCACGCGCGACTCGAGGTGATCGCGCGCCTCCTGCAGAGCCGCCTCCGCGCGCCAGCGCTCGATCGCGACGCTGCCGAGGTGGGCGCCGAACTGAACCAGGTCACGCTCCCAGGCGTTCGGCTCGCGTGCTTCCCCGAGGCAAACGAAAAACGAGGCAATCACGGTGCCATCGGCATTCCACACCGGCGTGGCATGTATGGCGCGCACGCCGTGCGCGATGCACAGCTCGCGCCACGGCGCCGACCACTGTGTATCGCCCGCGATGTCGACGCAGGTGCACAGCTCGCCGCGACGCAGGGCGGCACCGCACGGCACGGGCGCGCCGTCGCTGACGATCGGCAGCTCGCACAACTGCGCCGTGAGCACCGCCGGAAGTCGCGATGACACTATGCGCTCGATGCGCGCGCCGCTGCCATCGAGCAGTGCGATCGCGGCGCGCAAGCCGGACTGGAGATTGGCGACCGACTCGGTGATGGCGCGTAAGCACTGCTCTAGCGGACGACCGCGCGCGATCAGCTCGAGCAGGTGGTTCTGCTCGAGCAGCAGACTCTCGGCGCGCTGTCGCTCCGGGTCGAGCGGGGCGGGCAGCGCCGGCCGCTCGCGCGTGCGCCTGAGGGATCCAGGCTCAGCGCCCTCGGGAGCGGAGGCGGTCACGACGTGCGGCTCAGCGTCGTTCGCCGCGGCCGCGCCCGGTGCCGGCCCCACGATCGACTCGATCGTCGACAGCAGGTTGCTCGCGATGTCGGATTTCGACACGCAGCCGCGCGCCCCGGCCTTCAGCGCACTCGGCAGCATCTCTGCCGGGTCGTGCTGACTGACGATTACGATCTCCGAGGCCGGGGACTGGCGGTGGATGTGGGCCGCGGCTTCAAGTCCACTCAGGCGCGGCATGCTGACATCGAGCAGCACGATGTCCGGCTGCAGCTCGGCCGCCTTCTCGATGGCTTCCACGCCATCGGCGGCCTCGCCACACACTTCCCAAGCGGGACGCGAGGCGAGGAGGGCGCGCAGCCCCTGTCGCACCAGCTCGTGATCGTCAGCAATGAGGATGCGTACGCAAGCCATGGTGTGCTCACGTTCTCTCGCGTTCTCCGGGACCGCAGTTTCGCGTGTGCGGGAGTATATACGGCACTGACTTGATCGAGCCGCCGGCACAACCGGCAAGCGCAATCACGACCTGGGCCGTGTGTAAAGAATAATGCGTAAAAAACTCCGACATTACGCGGGAGGTTCCCGCCGGTATGGAGAGCCGCGCCGAGCGCACGGGCGGCTGGCGTGCCCGCTGTGCTCCGCGGCATGATCGCGCGCTCGAACCATGGACCCATCGCCCCACAAACACCGCTCGCACCGACACTGGGACTCCCGCCGTAAGGACAAACGGCATCGCCTGGAGCAGGTCGCGCCGTACGTCGACGGCAAGCTCGTGGGACGCGACTCGATCGTTGCGCTGCTCGAGTTGCTGCTTCGCCCGGGTGACCGTGTCGTGCTCGAGGGTGACAACCAGAAACAAGCCGACTTCCTCTCGCGCTCGCTCGTGCAGGTGGATGCGGCCCGCCTGCACGACCTTCACCTTCTCGTCCCGAGCGTCAGCCGCCCCGAGCACCTGGCGCTCTTCGAGCGCGGCATCGCGCGGCGCCTGGACTTCTCCTTCTCCGGTCCCCAGAGCGTGCGCATCGCGCAGCTGCTCGAGGAGGGAAAGCTCGAGATCGGCTCGATCCACACCTACATCGAGCTGTACGCCCGCATGTTCATCGACCTGACACCGCAGGTGGCGCTGGTGTGTGCGGAGCAGGCGGACCGCGAAGGCAATCTCTACACGGGCGCCAATACCGAGGACACCCCCACGATCGTCGAGGCCACCGCGTTCCGTCATGGGGTGGTACTGGCGCAGGTGAACGAGGTGGTGGATGAGCTGCCGCGGGTCGACATTCCGGGCTCCTGGGTCGATCTGATCGTGCCCGCCGACCGCCCGTTCGCGCGCGAAGCGCTGTTCACGCGCGACCCGGCGCGCATCAGCGCGCTTCAGGTGCTGATGGCGATGCTCACGATCCGCGGCATCTACGAGCGGCACGGTGTGACCTCGCTGAATCACGGCATCGGGCTTGCCACCGCGGCCATCGAGCTGCTGCTGCCGACCTACGGTGAGTCGCTGGGGCTCAAGGGGAAGATCTGCCGTCACTGGGCATTGAATCCGCATCCGACGCTCATTCCGGCCATCGAGAGCGGCTGGGTCGAGAGTGTGCACTGCTTCGGCAGCGAAGCGGGCATGGAGCCGTACGTGCGTGCGCGGTCGGATGTCTTTTTTGTCGGCGGCGATGGGAGCCTGCGCTCCAACCGCACCCTGTGTCAGCTTGCCGGGCAGTATGGCGTCGACCTCTTCGTGGGCGCCACGCTGCAGATGGATGCGGATGGCAACTCCTCCACCGTCACGCACGGGCGCCTCGCCGGCTTCGGCGGCGCGCCCAACATGGGTCACGATCCAAGAGGGCGCCGGCACACGAGTGCGGCCTGGCTCAGCCTCGTCACGGCCGACGCACCCGTCGTGCGCGGACGCAAGCTCGTCGTGCAGCTGGTGGAGACTTTCCGCGGCGCGGTGCCGGCTTTCGTCGAGTCGCTCGATGCGGTGGAAGTCGGCCGCCGCGATGGCATGCCCATTGCGCCGGTCATGATCTACGGTGATGACGTGAGCCACGTGGTGAGCGAAGCGGGCATCGCCTACCTCTATCGCACCGCCGGTTGCGAAGAGCGGCGCGCGGCGCTCGCCGCCATCGCCGCGGCGACGCCGATCGGTCGCGCCGCCGACCCGCAACGCACCGCGAGCCTGCGTGCGCGCGGCATCGTCGCCTACCCGGAGGATCTGGGCGTGTCGCGCCGCGCGGCGCAGCACTCACTGCTCGCCGCGCGCAGCATCGATGAGCTCATCGATTGGTCGGGCGGGCTGTACCAGCCGCCCGATCACGTACGGCGCGGCGCACGACCAGAGCGCTGACCGATGTCGCTGCTGCGGTCTCAGGCGGGCTCGGCGGGCCCTGCAGCGCCCGGGTGCGTGCGGCGCAGGCGCAGCGCCTCGAGCTCTCCGACGATGCCGCGCCGGAAGGAGAGCACGCAGGAGACGAAGATGACGCCGATGATGGCGGTCACCCAGCCGCCGACCACATCCGACAGGTACTCCTGCAGCGTGATCACGAGGGCGGCTCCCACTACCGGGCCGAAGAAGGTGCCCGTGCCACCGAGCAGCGTCATGAGGATCACCTCGCCCGAGGTCGACTGCTGCACGTCCGAGAGCGTCGCGAAGCCGAGCACCAGCGCATTCAGCGAGCCGGCGAGTCCGGCGAGTGCGGCCGAGAGCACGAAGGCGAGGAGCTTGTAACGGTTGATGTCGTAGCCGAGCGAGATCGCGCGTGCTTCGTTCTCGCGGATCGCCCGCAGGACGTGGCCGAAGGGCGAGTGCACGACACGCCGGATGAAGACGAACACCGCCACGAACACCGCGAGCACGAGGTAGTACATCACCCGGTCGCTCCTGAGCGGCAGCAGCCCGAAGAGCGTGCCACGTGGCACACCCTGCAGACCGTTCTCCCCGCCGGTGAAGGGGGCTTCGAGGCACACGAAGTACACCAGCTGCCCCAGCGCGAGGGTGATCATGGCGAAGTAGATGCCGCGGCGACGGATGGCGAGCCCGCCGATGACCGCGCCGAGGAACGCCGCGACCGCCATGCCGCAGAGCACCGCGGTGGCAGGTCCCGCGCCGTGTGCCGTGACGAGCCACGAGGTCACGTAAGCGGCGAAGCCGAAGAACGCCGCATGCCCGAAGGAGAGCATGCGACCGAAGCCGAGCAGCAGGTTGTAGGCGCAGGCGAACATCGCGAAGCACAGCAGCTTCATGAGGAACACCGGGTAGAGGCCGAGCCACGGCAGGGATAGCGCGAGGAGGGCGAGCAGCACGTACAGCACGATCGTAGTGCGCACCTCGCTACTCCCGGCCGAACAGGCCAGCGGGCCGCAGGATCAGCACCAGGGCCATGATGACGAACACGACGATGTTGGAGGCCTCCGGGTAGATGACCTTGGTGAACCCCTCGACCAGTCCCAGCACCAGTCCACTCACGATGGCGCCGAGGATCGACCCCATGCCCCCGATCACGACCACCGCGAACACGACGATGACGAGCTCGGTTCCCATGTGCGAGTTCACGAGCACGACCGGGGAGGCGAGTACTCCGGCGAGCGCAGCGAGCGCCACGCCGCCGCCGTAAGTGGCGGCGACGAGCAGCGGTACGTTGACGCCGAAGGCCTGCAGGAGCGGTGCGTTCTCCGTGGCGGCGCGCAGCGTCGCGCCGAGCCGGGTCCGATCGATGACGAACCAGGTGCTGAAGCAGACCACCACCGAGGCGAGAATTACCCAGGCGCGGTACAGCGGCAGGAACATGAAATGCAGGTTGAGTACTCCCGAGAGCGACTCCGGCACCGGGTAGGACTGGCCGCTCGCGCCGAACACCTGGTGAAGCGAGCCCTCCACGATCAGCGCGAGCCCAAAGGTGAGCAGCAGCCCATAGAGCGGATCGAGACCGTACAGGTGCCGCAGCAGCAGCCGCTCCACCAGCACGCCGAGGAGCCCCACGGCGAGCGGCGCGGCGAGCAGCGCCACCCAGTAGTTGATGCCGAGATACTGCAGACCGAGGAGTGCTGCAAATGCCCCGAGCGTGTAGAAGGCGCCGTGCGCGAAGTTGACCACGCCCATCAGGCCGAAGATCACCGCGAGTCCGAGGCTGAGGAGCGCGTAGAACGAGCCGTTCACGAGGCCGAGCGTCAACTGCCCGAGGATCACCGGGACGGGCATGCCGAGGATCGTGCTCACGGCATCAAGCCGTCACGCGGCGGAGCCTGGCGAGGCGAGTGCGCAGCCGCCGCGCGCCGGGATACGCTCGCACGCTTACTTGGGAGCAAGCGGACAGAGGCCGGTGATCGGCCCGAAGGCCTCCTCACCGCTCATCTTCCTGATCAGCCTGTAGTAGTCCCACGGGTGCTTCGATTCCTGCGGCGTCTTCACCTGCATCACGTACATCTCGTGGATCATCGCGCCGTCGGCGCGGATGTAGCCGCCCTTGGCGAACATGTCGTTGATCTTGTCCTTCTTGAGTTGCGCCATGATTTTGTCGGCGTCAGTCGTGCCGGCCGCCTTGACCGCCTTGAGATAAGTGAGCGTCGCCGAATAGGCGCCAGCGTGGTCCATGGTGGGCTGACGGTTCATCTTGGCGAAGAAGCGCTTGGCGAAAGCACGCGTCTCGTCGTCGAGGTCCCAGTACCATCCGTCGGTCAGGTAAAGTCCCTGCGCGGTCTTGAGCCCGAGGCTATGGATGTCGGTGATGAACACGAGCAGCGCCGCGGGCTTCATCGTGCGGGTGACGCCGAACTCGTTGGCGGCTTTGAGCGAGTTGCTGAAGTCGGTGCCGGCGTTCGCCAAACCCAGCACCTGCGCGCCGGAACCCTGTGCCTGCAGCAGGAACGAGGAGAAATCCGCCGCGCCGAGCGGTACGCGCACCGCGCCGACGTTCTTGCCGCCGTGCGTCTCCACGACCTTGGAGGCGGCAGTCTGCAGCTGCGTGCCGAAGGCGTAGTCAGCCGTCAGGTAGAACCAGGTCTTGCCACCGGCATTGACCATGGCGGTCGCGGTGCCGTTGGCGAGCGCGGTGGTGTCGTAGACGTAGTGGACCGAGTAGGCCGTGCAGTCCTCGTTGGTGAGCGAGGCACCGCCGGCGCCGATCGTGATAAAGGGCACTTTCTTGGCGGCCGCGACCTTCGCCATGGCGATGTTGACGCCGGTGTTGGAGCCGCCGAGCAGCAGGTTGAGGCCCTGCTGGTCGGCCCACTCGCGGAACTTCGAGGCGCCGATGTCGGGCTTGTTCTGGTGGTCCGCGGTCAGCACGGTGATCTTGCGGCCGAGCACCGTGCCGCCGAAGTCTGCG
>Ga0306920_100005414_pt1 | contig 16501 bp, 17 predicted proteins | sample flu12Cox44000170_FD_204666 | JGI IMG/M metagenome (GOLD analysis project Ga0306920, IMG submission 204666) | Lab enrichment of tropical soil microbial communities from Luquillo Experimental Forest, Puerto Rico - flux4day.12C.oxic.44.000.170 (v2)... | ecosystem: Environmental > Terrestrial >... | reverse complement strand
GGCCGCCCGACGTTGTTTTACCCTCCGGTCAGCCGTGCTTCCGCCAGATCGAGGTCACGCTGAATTCGACGCAAAGCGTCATCATTAATCACGCGCTCGTTTCGTAAACGGATAATGGTTTTTCGTTCGATGCGCAGCGCTTCGTGTTGCAAGCGTTGATACTGCGGTGTGGCGATTTCGCCCCGACAATCGTCGGGATTTTCCGCGCAAAGCCGCAATTGCTCGATGCGCTCGTCGTATTCAGCGTGCAACCGATTTGCAGCATCCGGCGAAAATTTCCCATTTGTGCCGGATTCCTCGATCCATTTGAGCGCCGCCTTGTTAGCTTCCAACCGCGCCAGGCGCTCCTCTTCATCCGTCTCTGCATCGCGCGGCACATGGAGTTTCCGAATCAACACCGGCAGCGTCAGACCCTGCAGCACCAGCGTGACGAGGATCACCGAAAAGGCGACGAACAAAATGTAATCGCGCCCGGGAAACGGCCGACCGGTGGGCAGCGCCAGCGGCAATGCAAACGCCGCCGCCAGTGACACTACGCCACGCATGCCAGCCCAGCCAACGATCGCAACATGCTGCCAGGATGGGGTGGGCTTGCGCACTTCTCGTTCGCTTCTCAGCAAACGATACAGATAGGTCCCCGGTATCATCCATGCGAAACGGAGTAAAATTACTGTTATGCAGATGACAATCGCACTCATAAACACGCCAGTGAGCGATTCGCGATTCCACGCATGCATGATTCGGGGAAGTTGCAGACCTATGACGATAAAAACGAAGCCATTGAGAAGGAACGTGATCGTCTCCCAAAACGCATAAACTTGCAGGCGGGTCCGCGCGGTGATCATCAGAGGCGAGTGCCAGCCAAGGAAAATGCCGACGGCAACTGTCGCCAAAACGCCAGACGCATGCACCTGTTCGGCGGACAGATAAGCGATAAAGGGCGTGAGCAGAGAAAATGTGATTTGGATTGGTGGATCATTCAGGTGGCTCTGAACCCAGCGCATCGCCACGCCAACAAGCAATCCAATTCCGATGCCGCCCGCCGCGGCCCACACAAACCGCCCCGCCGCATACGCTGGCGAAAAAGTGCCCGTCATGAGGGCGGCAATCGCGAACTGTAACGTAACCAGCGCAGTGGCGTCATTTACCAGACTCTCGCCCTCGAGGATTACCTGTATGCGATGCGGAACACCGAGCCGACGAATGATCGCCGTCGCTGCAATCGCGTCTGGCGGCGAAACAATTGCGCCCAGCGCAAAAGCAGCGGCCCATGGAAGCGCCGGCACAATGGAATGCGCGATCCAGGCAACCGCTAGCGTGGTTGCCAGCACGAGTCCGATGGCGAGCAGGAGTATCGGCCGTAGATTTCGCCGGAAATCACGCCACGATGTGAACAGCGCAGCAGGATAAATTAGCGCCGGAAGAATGAAGTAGAACACAACGTCCGGATTCAGATTCACCGCCGGCAATCGCGGCACGAAACTCAAAGCCAGTCCGCCAAGGACAAGCACGATCGGGTACGGCAGCGTAATCTTGTGCGCCAGCACGGCCAGAACCCCGATGGCTGCGAACAGGAGGACAATGATTTCTGCTTGGTGCATGACTCACACGGAGAGATGGAGCGGTGGAGTAATCGAGTAATGAGATTGCTTGCTCCAACACTCCACTACTCCGTTACTCCAAGTTTGGTTGTTTGCCCCGAGCGCGGTTCGCCTGAAGTTCCGCGAGATGTTTTTCCGACCAACGACAAAGTCCCTGTAGCGGCTCGATCAACGTGCGGCCCAGCTTCGTGAGCGAATATTCTACCTTCGGCGGCACAACCGGATGCACTGTGCGTTGAACCAGCCCATCGCGCTCGAGGCTGCGCAGGGTCTGGGTGAGCATTTTCTGAGAAATCCCACCGATCTCGCGCTGAAGCGCGGCGTAGCGCATCGTGCCGGCAGCAAGAATCTGGATGATGAGCGCGGTCCACTTGTCAGCAATGCGGTCGAGCACCAACCGGGAGGGACAGCGCGGATCGAGCACGGATGGAACTGAAGAGCCCTTTGGCATGGCACCTGTGTAAAACAACTTGCCCACAGGTTCAAGCTGGAGGGTAACATTCCGAAAGGTGCGTATGGTTCTGAGTCGTGTGTAGTTGACTGTTGGTTTCGGCATCCGAAATTAACACATGAGCATCATAGCTCCTCCGAAGAACAATGCCGGTCGGATCGATTTTCTGTTCAATGAGACCGACTCCGGGGCGTCACAGCCAGTTCGCGGCGAGAGGCAACCGGATGACTCCGAGTTGCTCGACGCATATTCGCGCACAGTCGTCAGCGCAGTCGCGCGCGTGGCGCCGGCCGTGGTTAATATCGACGTAAAACAACGCGTCAGCGCACGGCGCGGAGAGCACGAACTTAGCGGAAACGGCTCCGGGTTCGTGATCACGCCCGATGGATTCATTCTGACGAACAGCCACGTTGTTCACGACGCGATCGCAATCACCGTTAACCTGCCGGACGGCCGCGAATTCCCCGCCCAATTGACCGGCGATGATCCCGATACTGACCTTGCCGTTGTTCGCATCGATGCGCCACAACTGGCGCATGTGCGCCTGGCAAATTCCGAGAATTTGCGAGTGGGCCAGCTGGTGATAGCGATCGGAAACCCGCTCGGGTTCGAAGCCAGCGTGGCCGCCGGGGTCATCAGCGCGCTCGGTCGCTCGATGCATGCGCAATCTGGCCGCCTGATCGACAACATCATTCAAACCGATTCCGCGCTAAATCCCGGTAACTCCGGCGGGCCATTGGTCAATTCAGTCGGTGAAGTTGTTGGCGTAAATACGGCGATGATCCGCCCGGCACAGGGCATCTGTTTCGCAATCGCCAGCAACACAGCGAAATTTGTGGCCGGCTGGCTGATCAAAGACGGAAAAATTCGCCGCAGTTACATCGGTGTCGCCGGTCAGAACGTGTCGATTCACCGGCGGATTGTGCGCTTTTACAGTCTGCCGCTTGAGACGGGCGTGCTGGTTGCTTCAGTCGAAAAGAACAGCCCGGCCGAACGAGCAGGGTTGCGCCGCGGCGATCTGATCGTCGCGTTCAATGGCCAGCCTATCGGCACGGTGCATCATCTGCACAAGGTTTTGGTCGGCGAACAAATTAACGTGAGCGCCAGCCTCACGATCATTCGCCACACGGAGAAATTAGATGTGCCGATTCAGCCGGCGGAATCACGGCCAGCAAAATAGCGCGAACTGTAGTCAACCGCGTTCCTGCCTCGCCACAGCGCGCGATGGCGGGTGACTGGTTGATTGTGCAGAAATTCTTGAAAGCATTGGACGGCCCGCAGGGTCATGGCTACAACTTCTGGTTCTTTCTCGGAAACGATGAGAATTCTCGTTATCGGCAGCGGCGGTCGCGAACACGCGCTTACATGGAAGCTGCGCCAGTCGCCGCATGCGGACCGGATTTTTTGCGCGCCGGGAAATGCCGGGACGAGTGAAATTGCCGAAAACGTCGCGATTCCTGTGAGCGATTCGAAAGCTCTCGTCAGGTTCGCAAAAGAAAACCGTGTGGATCTGACGGTGGTCGGCCCGGATGATCCTCTCGCTGCTGGAATCGTCGATCTGTTCGCGAGCGAGAAATTGCGCGCGTTTGGTCCAGACAAATCGGCAGCGCGGATTGAGTCATCAAAAATCTTCGCAAAAGAATTGATGCGCACGCAGAAAATTCCCACTGCGGAAGCACAGACATTTTCCAATAGCAGCGACGCGCTTCGTTACTCCGAGCGCTTGAGATTTCCAATCGTGATCAAGGCGGATGGGCTTGCGCTGGGCAAAGGCGTTGTCATCGCCTCCGATGCTGAGACGGCAAGATCGGCGATCGACCAGATGATGAATCAAGCCCGCTTCGGCGACGCTGGCCGGCGGATTATCATCGAGGAATTTTTGCACGGCACGGAATGCTCGCTGCATGCACTCTTGGACGGAAAAAACTACCTTCTACTGGAATCGGCGCGGGACCACAAGCGGGCGTTGGAGGGCGATCAAGGGCCGAACACCGGCGGAATGGGCGCTTTCAGTCCCGCCAACAATTGGAACACCAAATTGCAATCGCGGTTCGATACCGAAATCATGAAGCCGCTGCTGCGTGGTCTTGTTCAGGAAAGCGTCATGTTTCGCGGACTTCTGTATCCTGGCTTGATCATTACCAGCGGTGGCCCGCGCGTGCTGGAGTTTAATTGCCGTTTCGGCGATCCGGAGACGCAGGCGCTTTTACCCCGAATGAAATCAGACCTGTTGCCACTCCTGGAGGCGACGATTGACGGAAACATCGAGCGATGCGCAATTGAATGGGATACGCGTGCTGCGGTTGCGGTTGTGCTGGCCTCTGGCGGGTACCCTGGCAAATACGAAAGTGGAAAATCAATTTCGGGTCTTGAAGAAGCAGCCAAAGTCGAGGATGTGCAGATTTTTCATGCTGGAACTAAACGCAACGGCAGCGAAGTAAAAACTGCGGGCGGCCGCGTGCTCGCCGTCACTGCGCTGGGGGCCACGCTCGAAACAGCGCGATCACGCGCATATGAGGCCGTGTCGCGGATTCAGTTCGAGAACTGTCATTATCGGCGCGACATTGCTCTGCATGCTGTTGCGGCTAACGTGACGGAATTATTGTGATGTCTCGATTTTTCCTGGCGACATTTGTCATCTCAATCCTTGGCGCGAATCTGGCCGCCCAATCGCCGGCGCCGACATCAGCGCCGCAGACCGGACCGAAATCGCCTGCACAACCGACGGCTTCCCCATCGACTACGCCGACCATGGAAGAACTCGTTGAAACGTTAGGACCCGCCGATCTGCAGGCGTTCATCACATTGCTGAAGGCTAATTTTACCGACCCGGAAGCGATCACTGACACCGAGCTGAATCGGGCGACTGTTGAAGGCTTGCTGGTGCGGCTGCCGCGTGGGATCACCCTGTTAGCAACCAAAGAAAACGTCCCCGCCGGAGCAGCCCCAGGCGCATTCTACAGTGAGCTGATTGCCGGACGCACCGGTTACGTGCGACTGGGCGCATTGAACAACGCCAACCTTCAAGCACTTGATAAGGCTTTGACCGGATTCGCTGTAAAAAAGGTGAATGATCTAATTGTGGATCTTCGCGCCAGTTCGGCGACGAGTGATTTTTTGTTGGCCACGGAATTCGCGAAGCGGTTTTGTCCGAAGGGCAAACCGATCTTTACGATGCGCAAACCGACAGGGCGTCAAGATCGGGTATTTAGTTCCGATCGTGAGCCGGTATTTCGCGGTTTGGTAATGGTGCTCACCGACAGTGACACAAGTGGCGTTGCCGAAGCGATTGCAGCTGCATTGCGCTTCTATAACAAGGCACTCGTTATCGGCCAACCAACGGCTGGCCGTGCCGCCGAATACTCAGACTTGCCATTGCCTAGTGGCAAAGGTCTGCGGCTGGCCGTGGCTGAAATGGTCTCGCCTGAGGGCCGGTCCTTATTTCCGGAAGGCGTGAAACCAGATTTGCCCGTCGAAATGTCGTTGTCAGAGAAGCGACAGATTTTTCAGTCGAGCGGCGAAAAGGGAATGGGACCTTTCATTTATGAGACGGGACGTCCGCACATGAGTGAAGCTGCGCTGTTAGCTGGAACAAATCCCGAGTTGGAAGCCGCCGAAGCGGCGCAGCAACGCCGTGGCCGTGCGCCGGAAAAACCGCCGCCGCATGATCCAGTTTTGCAACGGGCACTCGATGTGGTGACCTCGCTGGAAGTTTACCAAAAGCACTAAGGGGCGCTCACGGCGTTGCGTTTGTTTGGTAGCGCGTCTCTATCAGGCTTTTCCCTAGCGTTCGGTTTATGCAGTTGACGAGATTCTACGATTTTGCTCAGAATCAGCGTCGTGACGCCGCTCGAGGAACGTATCGACTATAAGTTTCGCAATTCGCTTTTATTGGCCGAAGCGCTGACACATCCGAGCTTGGGACACGAAGCGCAGCGTTATCACTTTGATTATCAGCGTTTGGAGTTTCTTGGCGATGCCGTTCTCCAACTAGTCATCACCGAATATTTGTTCAGCCATTTCCAAGTCGAAGCGGAGGGGCAACTGACGAAATTGCGTTCACGATTGGTTTCTCGCGACGCGTTGAGGACGCATGCTGCTGCTCTTGATCTGGGTCGGTACATTTTGATGGGGCGTGGGGAAGAAGCCAGCGGCGGCCGGGAACGTACGTCCACACTGGCCGACGCATTCGAAGCGCTCATCGGCGCGCTCTACTTGGATGGCGGGCTCGACGTTGCCAAAAATTTCATTTTGACACAGACTCGCGCCGATCTTGCGAAACTGGCGGACGAGCCGGTGGATTTCAATCCGAAGGGCGATCTTCAGGAGCTGTTGCAAAGCATCTCGCCGCACAGTCCGGTTTACGAACTGGTTTCACAAAGCGGACCTGAGCACGAAAAGATTTTCGTCTCAAAAGTTGTTTGGGAAGGAATTGTTCTCGGTCAGGGCACCGGGAGGAGCAAGAAACAAGCGGAAACTGCGGCTGCACTCGAAGCTTTGCAATTAAAGCGCTGGGAGAAAACGCCGTGATCCGCTGGGGAGCGGCGGTTTCCCAGCCGACGCGGGCTCTTCAAAAAAAGCGCCCCATGAATCAAATCGAATGATTCAGCGCGTCTATTTCCGTACAATCGCGTTGCCAGCGAAAATGTCGCGCGATTGATTCGGTGACAAACTTTTTCGCCTGCTTGATTGCCGGTTCTAACGAAAAGCCGGACGCCAGACCGGCGGTGATCGCCGCCGAATACGTGCAGCCCGTGCCATGTGTTTCGACACCGCGCACGAATGGCGCCGAGAATTCTGTCAATTCGCCGTGGTGAAAAAGCAAATCGATCGCGTTGTCGCCGCGAAGATGGCCACCTTTCACCAGGATCGAGGCATGATATTCCTTCGCGAGAGCTTTTGCCGCATTCTCCATTTGTTTCCGGTCCTCAATCGTGGTCGCGAGCAATAAGGCAGCTTCGTCGAGATTCGGCGTGATTAATGTGGCGAGCGGAAACAGTTTATTTTTGTAAGATTCAACAGTTTCAGGCCCAAGGAGGTTGTCGCCACTCGTTGCGATCATCACCGGATCGACCACCAACGGGATGGGTCGCCCTGTTTCTTTTTCGGTATTTTGAATCGCCTGCGCGACGGCGGAAACGATGTCCGCCGAGCAAAGCAGGCCCGTCTTGATCGCGCCAACCCGGAAATTTTTGAGCAGCACTTCGATTTGCTCGCGAACCATTGTCGAAGTTACCGGTTCGATCCGCGAAACTTTCCGAGGTACTTCCGCGACGATGCAGGTCACAGCGGTCAATCCATAAACCCCGAGAGCGGTAAACGTTTTCAGGTCGGCCTGAATACCAGCACCTGCGCTACAATCCGAACCGGCGACAGTCAGTGCGATCGGATGCACCTGGAATCGCTGTCGCGCCTCTTTTTTCGAACTGGCGCGATTACGGCGCGCCGGGCGGTCGCGCCCTAACATCTTACGCGCCGTTCCCGTCGTTGCCGATCGCTTCGACCGGGCAGCCTTCCATCGCTTCTTTGCAGAGACCTTCTTCGTCGGGTGTCTCGGGCTGCTTGTAAACGTAGGAGTGGCCGCCGTCATCGTTCCGTTTAAAATTGGCTGGGGCCGTCTCCCGGCACAGATCGCAGTCGATGCACTGATCATCGACGTAAAATTTGCCGGGTACGTTCTCGGGGTATTTGTTCGCTGCGTCGGCCATGTTTCCCTGAAAGTGAAATCTGCCCGTTCATTGATGCAGACGCAACCGCAACGTGCCGCTGGCACGTATCTCCTCAAACGTAAACGGGTTGACGTATTAAGCGACCTCCCCTCAATCTCTCTGCATGAAACAGGATGCTGCCAAAAGCCTGCGCGTGTTTGCAGCCGAGTTGGCAATTTATGCGGTCCTTGTCACAGGTTATTTCTTTCTAGTCCTCCATGTTTTGGGCAACTGGCTGTACCAGCTCGAAACGCAACATCGCATCCTTTATGCCGTTGTGGCGATCTTGCTTATAGCTGGTCAGGCCGTTTTTCTGGATGCGGTCACCACGGTCTTGTTCCGGCTCCTGCGGCGCCGTTGGAGGTGAGTCATGTTTTTTCCAATCTCCCACTCGCACATAGACCCGTTTTATCTGGTCGTTGTCGGCTTTGTTATTGGAATTTTGGGTGGCTTTTTTGGCGTAGGCGGAAGTTTCATTGCAGGTCCGGCGCTGCGCCTAATGGGAGTGGATTGGAATTACGCGGTTGGAACGGACCTGGCGCACATTGTTGGCAAGTCGATCGTCGCAGCAAGAAAACATCGCACCCTGGGTAATGTCGATCTGAAGCTCGGAATGATCATGGCCCTGGGCACGATCGGCGGCGCCGAAGCCGGCGCGCAGCTGATCCAGGCACTCAAGCGCGCAGGCAACGTGAACACCGTCGTCAGCTGGGTCGCCATTGTTGTGTATGTCAGCATTTCCGTTTTCATGCTCTGGGAGAGCCACAAAACACTGAAGTTACAGAAGGGCGGATCGCGCCGGACCGTCTCGGATGCAACGGCTGCAGCATCAAAAGCAGATCACTCCGCGTTCAGACCGGTCACAAAAAAGATTCAGCAAATGAGAATTTGGCCCGTGATCAATCTGCCTACCTCAGGGATACAAATCTCTCTCTGGACCATACTGGCCGTCGCCGTTGTGGGCGGATTTTTCAGCGGATTTTTGGGCGGGGGCGCGGGGTACATTCGAATGCCATCGATGGTTTACGTGCTCGGCATTCCCACTCACCTGGCCGTGGGAACGGATCTTTTTGAGATCATAATTTCAGCGAGTTACGGAACCTTCACTCACGCCATTAAGGGCAACGTGGATATTTTGATCGCGCTGGTCATGCACACCGGCGCAGTCATCGGAGCGCAGATCGGTGTGTTTGCTACGCAATATTTTGCGGGTCCGAAGATCCGCCTCGCTTTTGTGCCGCTGCCGTTGATCGGGGCCGCGATAGTCGTCTATACGCTTGTGACCGGGCACAAGCTCTAGCCATGAAAATCTTGATTTGCAGTGACGGCACATCCTCAGCTCAAACCGCAATCGATCTTGTCGGATTGTTAGCCGGTCCGCTGACAGCCGAAACCACGCTTTTGGGAATCGCAGAAGCATCTGAAGACGAGCAGCCCCTGCGCGAAGCGCTTTATACGCAGGCGCAATCGTTGCGGCAACGCGGCGTATCGCCGGACATCGTCGTCCAGTTCGGTGAACCGGTCTTGCAGATCGTCCAGCAGACCTCGCGCAGCAAATACAATCTTGTCGTCATCGGCGCGCGCTGGACCGGCGCGGTCGGACATTACTGGCGATCAAAGAGAACTTACGAAGTCATCAAGACCATTCGACCCCCTGTGCTGGTGGCCATCGGCGAACGCAAAGAATTGAAGCGGTTTGTGGTTTGCACAGGCGGAAAGGAATTCATCGAGCGAGCGGTGCAATTTACTGGCAAGCTCGCGGCGGCCGTAGGCGCATCCGTGACTCTACTGCACGTAATGGCTGAGCCGCCGGCAATGTTCGCCGATCTCGTACGCATGGAAGAGAACGTTGATCAGTTACTCCGATCAAACTCGGAGCTCGGAACCAATTTACGCCGTCAAAAACGAGAACTCGACCGGCTGGGCGTCTCTGCTGAAGTGCGTCTCAGGCATGGAATCGTGATCGATCAGGTTTTCGAAGAAGTCCGGGAAGGCAATTACGATTTAATTGTGACTGGGACATCGCAGGCGCGCGGTCTGCTTCGACACTACATCATGGGTGATTTAACGCGGGACATTTTGAACCGAGCGAATGTTCCTGTGCTAGTCGCCCGAGCCAGCCTGCCCAAAGCAGCTCGAACGTTGTGGAAGGCAGTCAAAGGGTTATTTGAAAAATCGTAGCCGACGCAGCAGTCAAGATGGCTGCGCGACCAAACAGCTATCATGGCTGTGTTACGTTCCGGGGTGCATGCACACCAACAACCAGTCCCGCGCGGATCCAGAGTGCGTCGCTGGCTAGGGTATCTATTTCGCGAGTGGACGATTGAAAGCTGGCGGCCGATCGCCCCGGCCGTTGCGAAACCCGCGCCCTCGAAATGGAGCAATACCCAGGTGACACTTGCATGGCTAGGGCACTCCACTGTGCTCATCAATTTTTTCGGTCTCACAATTCTAACGGACCCTGTTCTTTTTCCACGCGTCGGAATTCGTTTGCCAGGTATCACCATAGGTCCGAAACGCCTGACTGCGCCCGCGCTCGATTTTCATGACCTGCCGCAGATCGACGTGATCCTATTGTCTCATGCGCACTTTGATCATCTGGATCTGCGAACACTTCGGTGTTTTGATGGGACTACGCGCGTAATCACCGCGCGCGCCACCAGTGATTTATTGAAACAAACCCGCCTTTCGAACATTTCGGAACTTAATTGGGGCGAAAGCAAGATAATAGCCGCTGCTGCGGGCGAGATGGTAATCGCCGCATTTCCCGTGAAACACTGGGGCGCCCGCGCGCAGCATGACACTCATCGCGGGTACAATGGATACTTAATCGAACGAAAGGGGCACCGAATTATTTTTGCCGGCGATACCGCAATGACCGAAAGCTTCGCAGCGCTGCAGCGGCACGGCCCAATCGACATCGCCATCGTGCCTATCAGCGCGTACAATCCGTGGATCCAATCGCACAGCACGCCCGAGCAGGCCGTCCAGATGGCGAATGCCGCAGGCGCTCGTTTTATTGTGCCGGTGCATCATCAAACGTTCCGCCTCAGCTTTGAGCCTTTCCGCGAACCGATCGAGCGCTTCGAAGCCGCGCTAGCTAAAACTCCCGAGCGGATTGCGCTTCGGGAAATTGGCGAGACGTTCGTGCTGCCTCTGTAGCCGCGTTTGTGCCTGCCTCGCTGTAGCCTTGGCGAAGGCGGGTGAGACGCGCGGGGCCAGCGTCGTCAGCAGCGATTACAACGCGTCACGCGCGGGCGTGCCTCAATCGCTTCGCACACAGAAGCGGCTACAGCACAGCGCTTGTGTGAAACGCCACTGGATGCAATGTTTTGCCCGCTTCCAGCCGACGTAGCTCAGCCGGTAGAGCAACGGTTTCGTAAACCTACATTCTCCCGAGGAGAGACTGACCAACTCGGTAACGGTTACCCTTTTGAATGGACTTTGACCCCTGATCGACAGGAAAACGCGAATTTACCCCCTTAGCGTTCGATTCTGACATTCCTGAAGCCAACGATTCATGCGCGCTTTACGGCGCACGGCGCAGTGTGATTGAATGTCTGGCGCCGTCAACGACAATTTTCTTGGTATGAAACACTCGATCATTTTCATTTCGGCCCTCTCTTTAATGGCGATGATGCTTGCTTCGTGCGCGAGCACTTTTGCACCCGACGAGACGGCAACAACACACGTAACGAGTCAGACTAACGAGACGCCCCCTGAACGAAGCGCCGAAGATTCAGTCAATTCAATCAGTGGTGGACATTACTAACAGGATTTTGTGATTGAATGTCGCATCACCGAAGCAATCAACGATGCACGTTTACGAAGTCAGACCGCGCAAAGATAAACGCGGCGTTGATCTGATTTCCAATGCGCTGCCATTCGGTCGGCTGTGGTATAACACGCCGGGCAATGCAATCGGCTACGCGATGCACTACAGCCGTTCGCACGATGCGGTCATCCGCGTTTTATGAGAAACTTCGTTCCGCCGTTTCCGTAGAAATGTACGGCGCATCCAGCGTCCCGGTTCTCGCGAAGCTGGAAGACCCCAAGGTGGCTGTTCTTCGGGATGGCCACTTTGCATGTACGCTTTTGCTTCGGCTGTTGGATGCCGCTGGCAACGTAATCGCAACGCATGAACATGCTGGCGACTTCATTGAACCGTAGCGATGACGGGAAAAAAAGGCTGCCACGGGCTGAGGGAACCCCGTGGCGGCTGATGCGCCTTCCAAAGGGGGGATTCTGGAAGGTCAGTTAAGGCGGAAGAATAAGCTGCCCCAAGGCAGTCGCGCTATTAGACCTTAGTTTACAAGGTCTCGCCTGACATGCGGAACCCAGTCAGCTTTTCATTAGCGATTTTCGATTCGCTAAACTTGTTCAGTTAACAGGCTGACATAAACCGCCCGTTCCAATTCCAGAAATGCAGTGAGCTTTGATCGGCACGCACGATGAATCGCTTTCCGTCGCCGCGGAGGCCGCGAGCTTTTGTCGGCGCTGCCGCCGTCACTTAGGGGGAGCGTTTAATCGCGCCCTCTTCCGCTCCATACACAAGTGACGCACAGAAAAAGACAAAACATGGAGAGAATAGTGTGTCCGTAAGCCTAGGTGAGTTTGGGTCGAGGGAAAGCCCTAGCGCACGGCTTTCCTCACCCCGCCGGGGGGGCATCCGAGGGGGACGCCTCCCGGCGACAATTATGCAGACATGTTAAACGGTCGTTGCCATCAAACGGCAATCGCGCACAACCCATCCGAGCAGCGATGCAGTGATTCGCGTTTACGATGACGCTGCCAACGTGATTGAAACACACGACCACACGGGCGATCTCAGAGAGCCGTAGCGACGACGCCGGGAGGATTAGCGCCAGATGCCCCCCGGCGGGGTGAGGGAAACAAACCTCAGGAGATTCCCTCGACCCAAAGTCACTGGGATTGAATTTGGTCGGCGTTTGCGCATTTCTGTTTCAGATTTTCGCAAAAGCAACCCGTAGCCGTTCACCGAGGCAGGAATAGTGCTCTGGTACGATCAAAGTCGGTCTTGTGCATAAAAGCGTTCCAACCGTGAGATTCGGCAAAAGCTTGGATTTGCCTTTCGCGTTCCGAATCGGCGAACTTTTCCATTGGCCAGTAGCGTTCTATCTCATCCTCAAAGACAATATAGAAAGGTCTTTCTTTGAGGTGCCATTGGATGTGTCTAGCAAGCGTCTCCAAAGCCAGAGCCTGATCGGCCTGAAAGTCATCGCGTGTATCCATATTTTGTAACCTCCGCATCAGGGCGTTCAGGTGCCGCTCATGAACAAACAGTTTGGTTTGGCCAACCCGCGCCAAACTGATCTGACAACCTTCGATTGCTCGCTTAACAACTTACTGACCCACTCTCTGATCTTAGCCGCGTCCTGTTTTCTGCCATCTTTCTCATGCGCGTCGGCTTCCCAGAGAAGCATTTTGATCGTAACAGTGCGGCAACTCGTTATATCCATAGTGTAACTGATATATTATTAAACGTATTACGCAAGTCAAGACGCAAGTTTGGAGCCGGATGTTCAAAAGAATTTATCCAAAAAAGAGCGTGACAGGCTCCCGGTTTCGTGTTACGCGACATTACAAAAGGAAATAAAACCTCTACACCGAAGCGAATCAGGGAGAGACCAATGGCGAAAAAAATAGTAAACATCCGGCTACGGCCAGATCAGGAAGAGCGGATTAACGCAATCGTGGAGCGAAGCGCGATTCTGGATACATCGAAGTTTGTGCGCATCGCGGTCGATTGGCTACTGCGCTCAGACATCGGCGAAGTGATTAAGACGATTGTCGATGATGAGAAGTTCCCGGATTACGCGATGTCTAAGAAAGGCACCGGGCGAAAAAAGCCCAAGCAAAAAAAGGGCAAGCAATAAGCTCACGCGGCTACGCGAAGTTGCGTATCCGATCACACGATGCCGTGATTCGTGTTTACGTTGCGCGTAGCAGCGTTACTGTAAGTCAGTTCCTCTAAAACAGTGATTCTCAGAGCGAGGATGAGCGTGTTAGAGGTGAAATGCCGACGTAGCTCAGCCGGTAGAGCAACGGTTTCGTAAACCGTAGGTCACGGGTTCGAACCCCGTCGTCGGCTTTTTTACAATACGAGTCCCCACGAAAGTAGCGCAGACGCATCGCGCCACACCCGACTGGAGCTGTCGCCCAGTACGACAACGATTACATCTTTGCCCGGACGCGTACCGCTTGCGATCAAGCATTTGCCTGCACCGTCGGTATAACCGGTTTTCATTCCGTTGCAGTACGGAACCCGTCGAAGAAGCTTGTTCGTGTTTTCAAGCTCGCGGGTGCGACCATTGGCATACCGGAAGACAAGTTGAGGAAGACAAACGATGGAGCGGATGGTCGGGTTGGCGTAAGCAGCGCGTGCGATGAGCGAGAGATCGCGGGCGCTGGAATATTGCCCCGGGACCGGCAGACCGTTCGGATTCACAAAGTGCGAATGCACAGCTCCGAGTTGTACTGCACGTCGATTCATCATCTGGGCAAATGCGTCAACACTCCCGGCATTGTCGCGCGCCAGACATCGTGCAACGTCATTCGGGCTTTTCACCAGCAAGGCCCGCAAAAGATCCATTCGCTGATAAGTCTCGCCCGACTTGATTCCCAGCTTCACCGGGTCGCACATTGAATCTACCGACTGCACCGTCACAGGCCGATCGAGAAAACCAGTCTCTGCAACGATCAGCGCAGTCAGCAGTTTTTGCGTGCTTGCCGCTTGTCGTACCTGGTCCGCGTTTTTCTCATACAAAATCCTGCCGCTATTGGCGTCCACAACCATCACTGAAGCCGCGCTGGTCTTTGGTATGCCGTCAGGCGTGAACTCGGTAGGCGCGGCAATTGTATCCGGCTCTTCTTTTGATTTCGCGCGCGCCCGGTGCGACCGAGTATGACTCGACTTTGATTTCTTGGCTTTCGGAGCGTCGGATTCGCTCTCGTCATCGGAACTCTTTTGCGTTACGGCCTTTGCTTTCCGAACAGGCCCGTTAACGCCGCTCGGCCGGATGATATCAGAATCAACGACGTCCTGTGCCCACGCGCTCAGCGCTGAACTCAGGATCAGTGCGCAAAGAAGCCAAATTCGATTGCGCCAAATCATGGACGCAAAATTATGGACAAAACGTTCGCCTGCGCAAGTGCCTGCGCTGCATATGCGTTGCGATCCTGAACGCCGTTTGAGAGTTACACGGCGTTCTACGAAACGCGTTTTCGATGGCGCCTGCGGCAGACGCCTGGCAGGATTGCGCGTAAATTATTATTTCTTATCACGCTCGATAAGTTCGATCTCGTACCCTTCCGGTGCGTCGATGAAGGCAATTCTACCGCCGTTCGTTGAATGTGGTCCGTCTGACAACGGATAGCCTTTTGCCGCAGCGTGTTTGGCGAACCTGTCCAGGTCGTCGACCTCGAATGCGAGGTGCGTCAGATCAGGGCCGACGACAATCGGGCCGCTCCCGTCGAATTTGCATATCTCAATTTCCTCATCGCTGCCGGGTGCTTTCAGGAAGACGAGTTGCGACCCGCGCCCTGAGGTGTGGCGGCGAATCTCTTGGAGCCCGAGGACGTCCGTGTAGAACGAAATGGTCTTCTCCAAGTCGTGTACGCGATAGCGGGTGTGCAGTAATTTCTTGACCATCGCGTACCTTATTGGTTGAGCCGATCGATTCAAACAGCTCGCTCTGGACAAAACCATTAAAACGGCTTCATTGCGCTCCTCGCGAAGTGCATCGGGCACGAAGCCGCGGTGTCAATGAGAGTCCACGACTCGACTGCTTTGTGTCATGTCGAGCGAAGTCGAGACATCTCTTGCTGAGGTTTGAAATTCGAGAGGTTTCTCGACTTCGCCTCGGACTTCGCTCGAAATGACAGCAGCGCATCCTATGAAAAAAATCGGAATACTTTTTGGACAGGAACACAGTTTTCCGCCGGCGTTTGTCGACCGGGTGAATCAGAAAACGGGAGGCAAAGACATTGCCGCGGAGTTTGTGAAGATCGACAAAGTGATTCAGGGCGAACCGTGCGGATACGACGTAGTGATCGATCGGATTTCACAGGACGTGCCATTCTATCGCGCCTGGCTGAAAAACGCGGCGCTCACCGGCACTGCTGTCGTAAACAATCCGTTTTGGTGGAGCGCAGATGAAAAATTCTTCAATAACGCGCTGGCAACAAAGATCGGCGTCGCTGTTCCGCGCACGGTGTTGCTTCCATCAAATCAGCCCCCGCCAGATACGAACGATAAATCGTTTCGAAATCTCGGTTACCCTCTCGATTGGGAAGGGATTTTCAATTACGTAGGCTGGCCGGCGTTCTTCAAACCGTTCGCAGGTGGCGGCTGGAAGAACGTCTATCGACTGCATAATCGCGAGGAATTCTTCCGCGCTTACAACGACACCGGACAGTTGGTGATGATGCTGCAGGAGGAAATCAAGTTCGACATGTATTTCCGCTGCTACTCAATCGATCAGCGCCACGTCCGCATCATGCCCTACGAGCCGCGGCATCCGTTTCATTTGCGTTACCAGACTGAGTGGCATGCGCCAAAAGAGATTTTGCAAAGAGTTGAAGAAGGCGTGCTGCGATTGAATCAATTTCTCGGTTACGATCTGAACACAGTCGAATTTGCCATTCGCGATGGCGTGCCGGTCGCGATCGATTTTTGCAATCCAGCGCCCGATTGCGAAGCGGCATGGATCGGCCAGGGA
>Ga0306920_100005413_pt1 | contig 16501 bp, 19 predicted proteins | sample flu12Cox44000170_FD_204666 | JGI IMG/M metagenome (GOLD analysis project Ga0306920, IMG submission 204666) | Lab enrichment of tropical soil microbial communities from Luquillo Experimental Forest, Puerto Rico - flux4day.12C.oxic.44.000.170 (v2)... | ecosystem: Environmental > Terrestrial >... | reverse complement strand
CACAGTATGTGAAAGGGCTAAGCGGGCCCGCACATCGCGAATGATCCGAACACTCCGAATCCTCGGCTATCGAGTCGAACCTTTGGGAACCCCGGCATGAGGAGTCCAATTTTCGACCCTGTTTACGTCAAATTGCTGGTTTTCCCTGCTTTTTCTTATTGACACCGGCTGACCACGGCGATACAAGTGCCGGCTGTCTTGTTGTCCTCCGTTCAAGTCTCTCGTTTGGCTTAGGAATGAAGGTTGATGGCCCCGAATCAGGAGGTACCTTGAAAATCCTCCACAGGAACCTCTGCTGGCAACTTCAAATCGTTGAGTGCTCTCTGTGTCTGACGGTTTACAACTTATAGGATTCCCTCGTGGGCAGGCGTGATGAAGCGACATCCGCTGTCTTTGAGGTTAGAACGTAAGACTTCGCAGTAGAGTCGACCCTCGACCCACGTTCCGTACGCTGTTCCTCGCGTAACAGCCTTGGCCGAGAAAGACTTCGGGCCACGATGTTTCAAATTCAATTCCACTGTGGAGATAACGATGCGAAAACTAGCTTTGTTCTGCTACGTGGTCTTGCTTTTGGGGTGCCTGGCCTCCGCTCAGAACGCTTCAACGTCTCCGAGGAGAGCGCTTGATTGCAATGATCGGACCGGCATTCTCTGCACTGAAGTTTTTGACCCAATCGGGTACTGGGGAGCTTACACCGGTCATGACGAACCCTCACTTCTCTTCTACTCGAATGTACGCGGGTCAGGCAACAGTAGCATTTACAGGCTTCGCCTGCCCAAGGATCCACCCACGCTTCCTAAACAAGACGGCACCGGCGGAACCTTCAATTTCCAGTTGCATCCAGCCTTCTGGGTGGGTATGGCGATGTGCGACGATCAATCCGCGCCCAATCCGGGTGGGTCGCTGATAGGGCCGAACATCCTTTGCACTCCCGACAGCGACAGCAACATCTATGATGGCTCTGACCCTGCCAAGCCTGATTACATCGGCCACCACTCGGGAACGGCGTTCATGGAGATGCAATTCTACCCACCGGGCGCGGTCATTAGTTGCGACGCCACACGCTGGTGCGCTGCTCTGAATATCGACAGCCTCTCGAAGAACCACAACACCGGGCAAGGCAATAACGCTGCTTGTGGAGGCGCAATTGAGTACATTAATTTTGCGTACATCCAGAAGGACGGCATTCCCTTCCCCCCGGGTTCACCCAGCCCTCTGGGTCCCTTCGTCGCGATCAATTCCGAGACCCTGTTCATGAACTCCGGTGATGAACTGAAAGTGACGCTTCAAGATACAGCACACGGATTGAAGGTCACGGTGGATGACCTGACCAGTGGTGAGAGTGGGTTCATGGTCTCAAGCGCCGCCAATGGGTTTGCTGAGATTCTGTACGACCCGAACGGGAACACCTGTGACTTCAACACCCACAATATCCCATACGATTTCCACCCCATGTACGCGACTTCCAGCGAGCACACCAGGGTACCGTGGGCAGCCCATTCCTACGGCATCGCGTTCTCCGACGAAATTGGGCACTACGAGTATTGCAGTGCAGTCAGTGCTGAAGGTGGAAGTTGCACCCAGGCCAGCGCCAGCGACCCAGGAGGTGCAGATGTGGATGACGTGGGCTGCTTCGATGCTGCGTTCAATGCCTCTCTTGGATTGGTTGCCGTTGGGGGTTGTTTCGGCGAAGACGACGATTTTGACGGTGTGCCCTACCAGTTAGTCTGGCCAGGAACATCTACCAGCAGGAGGAAGGACAGAACGTTGCACGCTCAGCCCATCCAGCTTACCAGTCCTGTTTTCCGTGACAGCGAAGGGGAAAGACGAAACTATAGCCGGGTTGGTTTTGAAACCGACCTACCCAGGATTGAATTTTCCACGAACCCACCCTGTCAGCGCTTCATTTCCAATCCTGCAGACCCAAATCCCGGCCAGGGTTGCGTAAATCCGCCGGCGGGGGCCCCTTTCTATCCTCTTTACACTACCGCAGGGGAAGAAGAAAACTGCGTATGGCAGTTGGGCGGTGCCCACATCCCCGGGACTACCAATACTTTCGGAGGGAGTTCGACCGCCGAGTACGGACCGTTGTTGGAGCTTGCCTATCCTGCGGCTGGAGGCGTCCCCTCCTTCCGATACAACGACTTTCGGAGGGTGCTGAACAACAATCCGTGTCGTGCGGGCGATTGATAGATTGATTTGTCAGCACAGACAATAAGCAAACCGGGCGCCCTTCGGGGCGCCCCTCTTCATGCTTGCAGGGGTTTTGTTACGGCCTCTGGTTGATCATCAGGTGAGCCCACTTGCGTGCCCGCCCACAGTTAAGTGACAAGACAGCCCTGCATGGTCAGGGCTTATCCTTTGAACCTGAAAAAGGCGAACAGACGGCGCAAGCTGGTGTAATCGCCTGTTATCTCCAATTGAATCGCGTTAAATGCTTCCAGGCCACTGTAGAATATGCGCCACTCCGGAGGTGCACATGCGCTTGTGTCGGGTGGGCGCGGCGTTAGTGGTCTCTCTCGTTGCGATCTCCACGCAAGCGGCTGAGGCATCGAAGTCTGTTTCGCCGTTCTTCGCGCGTACCTCACAGCGCCTTACGCGCGGCAAATACCTGGCCGAACTCGCGCACTGCTTCGATTGTCATTCTGAAAGGGACGCGAAGGGGAATCAGGTCCCTGGTATGAGGGGTGCGGGACGCGTGCTGCCACCAGAGGAGAGCAACATTCCACGCCCGCATTTCCTCGTGTGCCCGAATATAACGGCGGACCGCGAAACGGGCGCTGGATCGTGGAGCGACTCGCAGCTGGCACGGGCTGTTCGTGAAGGGATCGGCCATGATGGACGGATTCTGGACAAGACGATGCCCTATTGGAACTTTCGTTATCTAACGGACGAAGATCTCGCATCCATCATCGTGTTCTTGCGCAGCCTCCCGGCTGTGCACCACCCGCTTCCAAAACGGGATTTGGCGGAGGAGCCATTCACCGATTGGCGTCCTGAGGTGCAGCCGCCCACATTGCCCTCAGATGCACCTGCTGTCGCACGCCACGGCGAATATTTGGTGCACATAGGCAACTGCACCGGGTGCCACACCACTGCCGATCCGCAGAATCGGCCTGTGCCGGGCATGCTGTTCGCCGGGGGCAGAGTCTTCGTCCGCCCGTGGGGTACCGTCGCCAGCGCCAACCTTACGCGCGACCCCTCGGGAATTGGCTATTACGACGAGGCGCAATTCATCCGCACCATTCGCAGTGGCCGTGTGGGTGCGCGAACGCTCAACCGCACTATGCCGTACCCACTCTACCGCCACCTTAGCGATGAGGATCTGAAGGCTATATTTGCATATCTAGGGACGCTGCCACAGGTGCAGCATCGCGTAGACAATACCGAAGGAGCCACGCTCTGCCCGAAGGATAAGAACCGCCACGGCTTCGGAGATAGGAACTAAAAAGCCCAGTCAATCAGTTTGCCATGTCGTTCTCGGCCTGATCTTCCTGAAATACATCTCCGACGCTTTCGAGGCGAGGTACGAGTATCTTCGGGCCCGCGGATAGTCGAAGCTGCCGCCGATGTAGATAACGTCGGGATGGCCCGCTGGACTCACGACCAGATTGTCGTACCAGCACTGCGTGGCGCAGTAGTTGTCAACCTGTGCTGCTCCGGTGGGGCTGCGCACTTCATTGACGGCGTCTTCGATGCTCCTCTTGTTCACGAAGCCGTCACGATCAATCGTCTTCTTGAACACGGCGGCGTCGGCGCGGGCTTTCAACGAGCCTGACGGTTGGTTCACAATGAGGATAAATCCAGCCGCACCCAACGTCAGAGTAACGATCGCCGTTAGCGGTAACCAAAGAACTCTCCGAACCGTCATAAGATTTCATCTCCTCTCGAACAACAATTCGGGGAAACAGCCGGGATCTGAACCGCGCAATCGATCGCAACTTTTGCCGGACTAATCGGTCAGGCATATGCGAACTGGAAAAGGGATCGAACCTGAACCTGGTTGGGGCTACACACCTATCCGTAGCGGTGTACATCACATTGCCAACCGGCCAGTGGTCCACGAATCTTGCTATTGAGGTTGGCGTTGTCAAGAAGATGTTTGTAAAATCACGGTTAATACGCACGGAGGCTTCGGCCAATGGTCCTCGGATGTATCCTTGAATCCCGGCGATATCAAAGACATTTTGGCAAAGCACGCCAGAGTGAAACCGTCCGCGGAGAAGATCGCGGATGAAGCTCAGAGCACGTCCCGCAGCGCCGTCATCCGGTCCTGAATTTCCTGCCACGAAGGGTACGGCCCATAGCAAAGCAGCTTGCATTGCCCTTCGTATTCCGCGCTGATCGCATTGGCCAGTTCCGCAGGCGGAAACAGCACGTCGCTCCTGGCGAAGCGCATCTCTTCCGGATGGAAGTAGCTTTTCGGAAAATGCTCGCGACTGATCTGGTCATAATCGGCTTTAATAGCCGCGTACTCGGATGATTTCAGCATGGCCGTGACTTCGTCCCGGGCGGCGAGCTGAAACAGATCGTAGTAATGCCGGGCATAACTGCCGAGCGGCCGGCCGTCGCGCTTGAGCAATTCCACCTTGCTGTGAATGGCGAACAACTTTTCGACGAATGTCCGGCGGAAATGGAGAAGCCGCATTGCAAACGGCGCTTCGTCTTCGGCGCCAAGCGACTTTTTCCTTTCCTGCAGGAACTGCCCGATATATGAGCGCAGTTCGATGACAGCCGTAGGCTCACGGCCGCTGGCCGTGCCCGCTTCAAGGAGAACGCGGTTGGCGACCTCGCCAGGGCCTCCGAACAGCTGCGTGTAAGAGAAGCGGTCATTACGCCCGAACCCCCCGATGGTCTGGCTTTCCGCGGCGACGAAGGTCAATGCGCCATGCGCGCCGACCGCGTCGCGCAGGGACTTCAGTTCCCGATCGATGGCTCTCGTTCCCAGAGCAGGCTTGAAAGCAGCCGGATCGAGGAAGACGTCGATGTCTTCTGAAAAACGCTGGATGAGATTCCAGCCCTTGGCGAGGCTTGTTCCTCCCTTGAAGATGACCTTGTCGCCGGCGGCCGCGATGATTCGCAGCGCTTCGGTGACGTAATAGTCCTTCTCAATGATGGCTGGCCGCAGTCCACGGCCGCGGAAATGTTCTGCCGCCTGAAGGATGGCCTGCTGGAAATCACGATGTTCGTAAAGCTTCACGTCAGCGCGGCTCCTTCGCCTGCCAGGCGCGCGCGCGCGGCAGCTCTACCAGCATGCCAAAATCAAAGCGGGAGAATGGGTTCAGTGATCGGCGCAGCTGCGCGAGCGCAGTTCGTTTTTTGCCAAGCTGTTCTCCGATGGCACCCATCATGGCGCGGACGCGGGGCGGCTCGGACTCGGCGATTTTGAGCAGACGCTCGAAGCGTCCCTTCTCTGAAAAGAGCGTGAGGGTTTTACGGATTGTTTCTTTTGGCGCGAGTTCGCTGGTTCTGCCACCTCTGCGCAAAAAATCAAGCAGGGCTGCATCGGCGTCGGACAGGCCGGCCCAGGCTTCCGGCCGCCGGGCATGAATGACAGTGTCGCTGCCGATAAGCTTCCGGGGCAGGCTGAGGGCGCTTGTTGCGACCTCACTGTGGCCGGCGGTCTGGGTTGTGAAGCCGAGGAGGTTGGCGGCGGCAAGCCCGGAGGGAAAGACATTCTTGCGGCGCGAAGCGAGCCGCTGCATGGCGGCCGGATTGGGCAGGCTCTTTCCAATGCCTGTTTGCCGGGCGCGATAGTAGACGCCCTTGCTGAGACGTTCGAGCATGCCCTGTCGTCTCAGGCGGGAGAGGGCCTGCGCGACGGCGGACGCAGGCAGGCCACTGAAGTCCTCAAGCCGCCACAGCCGCTCCCCGCCGCGCCCGATCCGCCGGCGAACGAGCTCCATAACGCGTCGAGAACCCGTTGGTGTGGTGGCTGTCCCCATGGCTCGACTATCGCGTCGAAGCGCGAGCTTTGTCAAGTTTTTTTGCGAAAAAACTTGACAAGGCCTAAAGAGTCGGTCTCTTGCGCAAAAGCATACCTTTCGGTCCGGACCAGTGTTTCCAGAGATCGAACGACACTTAGCGACTCGACCATCTCGTGTCGGAGCCGATGATCTGCTCGATGCGTCGGCAGCCACATGGACTGCGCTCCGATGGCATCGTAACGAAGCGGAATCTGTTTGCAGGCCAGACATTGATGACGTGGGACTCGCAGTCACAATTTACTATTAGCGCACCACGACCGAGGAACCTCGGTCTCAAAGAACAGTAGGTCACAATGCCACGGTGTATTTTCTGCGGTGAGGAGAGCGAAAAGCTGAGCAGCGAGCACGTCTTCCCGGCAGTTTTGGGCGGAAAGCTAGAGTTGGAGAACGCCTCATGCACCACCTGCAATAACGGTTTCTCGGGAGTTGAATTTGCGCTGCGTGAACCATTCGCTGGCATGCGGACGTACATAAAAAGTGGCGAAGGGCAGCCACGTGCGACTCTGTTCCTAAACGCTGAGTATGCTCATGCGTGCTATCAAGGACCGCACATGCACTCGATTGTGTTGGTCGGACGACGAGACAAACGAAGAGTGGACGCAATTGTCAGACTCTTCGGCGGACTCTTCTTTCTGGTTAACTTGGCGGACAACCATGAGGGCGCGGATTTCTACAAAACCTTTTTATACGACGCCCAGAAGGGCGAAGAGAAGCAGATTCTCTTTCTGCATGAACAGTCCGAGTTTTTGCAAATCGAGCACGTTATAACAAGTAAGGACTCCATCTGGAACGACAGGGTCAAATCGGGTCAGTTCTTCGTGAAGTTCTTGGATAACGCGATTCAGGCTCAGCTAAAAGCTGAACAGGGCAATCAGCAAGCAGCACAACCTAGTTGACTCGCAGCGCCGACGTCTTCGGGACACAGAGGATCAACGACTGAGCATGAGCTATCGGGTAGTTGGACTATCGGAGATTCGGGGTAGGCAGCAGATACCATAATGTTGCCAGAGCTTACCTCAAAGCTTTCCCAGCCCATGACTGCCCTCTCACATCGCCGCTAGAATGTGAATTCATGTTTAAAGTCGCCAGTTGGAATTTGAATTCTGTTCGCTCTCGGCTGACCCATCTCACTGCATGGCTGAAAGCTCGCGAACCGGACGCGTTGTTGCTGCAAGAATTGAAAGGAACAGAGTTCCCATCCGAAGTTTTTAAGTCGCTTGGCTATGAGAGTGTAGCCGTCACGCAGAAAGCCTATAACGGGGTTGCGATTCTGTCGCGACACCCGATGAAGACGATTGCTAAGGCTCTCGTCGGAGACGATTCCGACATTCATGCGCGGTTCTTGGAGGTGATCATCAAGGACATCAGGATCGTCAACGTTTATGCTCCGAATGGCAATCCGGTAAGGAGTGAGAAGTTCGCGTACAAGTTAGCTTGGATGGATCGGCTGAGACAGCAAATGATTAGATGGAAGCAGGATGATGTGCCGACGCTCATCGGCGGCGACTTCGACGTAATTCCTGAGGACATCGACTGCCACAAGCCGTCTTCATGGGCGCACGATGCTCTATTCCAGCCGGAGCCGCGAGCCTGCTATCGTGCCATGTTGGGCATCGGATATACGGATGCGTTCCGCTCGTTGCACGTGGGCGAAACCGGACATTTCACATTTTGGGATTACTTCCGGCAGGCGTTCCAAAACAATCGAGGTATAAGGATCGACCACTTCTTATTATCACCAGCACTGGCAGAACGACTGAAAGGCTGCGAAATCGACAAGGAACCTCGCGGGCAAGAAAAACCATCCGACCACACTCCTATAATCGTCACGCTGTCTGATCTGACATAATCTTCCAAAGACTCAGGATCGCGTTCTTGTAGGACTAGTCACTTGAGGCAGGACAATGGAATACCTAATCGGTGTGATCCTAACTTTGGCTGTGGCTGCTTTTGCTGCTGTCATCGGTTTTGACCGTGAGCGTGCATTCTATGCGACGGTACTAATCGTGATCGCATCCTACTATGTCTTGTTCGCTGTGATGGGAGCTTCTACGCGAACGCTAATCATCGAAAGCATCGTTGCAGGCGTTTTCGTGTTGTTTGCCGTTCTCGGCTTCAAGGGGAACTATTGGCTAGTGGTCGCTGCTCTTATTGGTCACGGCGTCTTTGACTTCGTCCGTCACTTCTTCATCGACAACCCCGGTGTTCCGCAATGGTGGGCGGGTTTTTGCTTGGCATCTGATGTAGTTTTCGGTGCATGGTTAGCTGTGCTCATAATCACGCGAAGGCAACCCTCAGTAAACCGATCAATCGCGTGAGGAAATGTGGGGCTGGCGCAGCGAAATCCGTCGTATTAAATCAGCAGCACGTTATCGGGTCATTAGAGGTCTCCAATTTCAAGCGTCACGTCCGCACTTTTCCAATTCTCCACAAACTGCACTCGAATTGCGTCCAGAGACGCCGTCTCCTTCTGGGCTTCCAAACTTTTCATGAGACCGAATAGAGATCGTGGATTTCGCGGGTATTGTTGTAGGTCAGCGCGAAACACGAATTCTGCTCGATCTGCTTGACCATTTTGTAGCAATGCCGCTCCGAGAGACTCGCGAATCGGATAAAACCATTCGGGCGGCTCTCCGTAGCTCAGTCCATCCTGAATCTCCACGGCGCTCTCCCAATTCTTGATAGCCTCTTCGCTCTTACCCTTTGCTGTCGCTATTCGAGCATCCAAAACTGCAACCGCGATGTCGAGAAAGCTGATTGCCTTGTTTGAAAAGAAGCTGTACTCCAGATCGGCAGGTGTTTGCATGCGAGCGGTTTCCAAAAGTTTTCGTTCATCTTCCGCCATCGTGATCTGTCCCTTAGCAGCAAATGCCGAGCCACGAGCGAAATGCCAGAACGCAAGCATGATTGGTAACTGTGCATCGGGCGAGGGCAGTTTCAGGATTTCATCCCAACGATGAAAGCGAAGAAGGACGAACATCGGTTGCGGAAAATACGGACCAGTAATCCGCATGTCGTGGCTCATCGGAGCGACGTGAGCCGCAAGCTCATCGGCTGCCTGTTTCGCACCTGCAAAGTTTCCTGCCATACTGTATGCAGCGGACATGAAGTGAAGATTGTGGCAGTAGTACATCATGTCGTACATGCTGCCAGTAGTGCCGCTCTCTCGAAGGTAGACGCGGTCAACATCCGCTCCGGCTCCGTTGCTGTGGGCTGATGCCACATAGTCGCCTATTCGCATGTATGTGTGTGCTGGCATGTGGACTAAGTGACCAGCAGCCGGAGCGAGAGTCTCTAAGCGGGTAGCACTCGCAAGTGCCCACTCAGGGTGCGGCGATGCCTCTGTAGCATGGACGTAGTAATGGTTCGCACCAATGTGGTTGGGATCACGGCGCAGAACCGACTCCAAAACGCTGACAATCTCCTCCGTACCTTCGGCAGGACGACCGTCGAGACTCCACAGTTTCCACGGATGGAGGTCCATGAGGCTCTCTGCATAGAGCGTAGCTGCGTCGAGGTCATCGGGGTAACGTTTGTACAGTTCTCGCATTGCGTTGGCATACGCCACATCGAGTTTCCGCAAATCTACGTTCGGATCAGCGGAGTAACGTGTAGTTAGGGCACGAATGTAGTCGCGTTCCTTCCCCGTTGCGTTCTGTGCGAGCAACTCAGCTTTTTGCACTGCTTCATACGCAGCCTGCTCGTGAGGTGGATCAACATCCAGATTGATACAAGGACCGTTCGCCAAAGCGATGCCCCAAAATGCCATCGCCGATTGCGGGTCTAGCTCCGATGCTCGCAGGAACGCACGAGCGGCTTCCTCGTGGTTGAAACCGAACACCAGCGTGAGACCCTGATCGAAGAAACGCTGAGCCTCAGCGTTCTTGGTGGAGATCGCGTGATGATGTTGACCTAGCCCCGGCATGAGGATCGAGGGTTTAGATTGGGCGATCACTGAATAGACGTGCGCGAAAAGAACGCAGACGAGAGCGAGAGGTTTCATGGGGACTCACCCGCGTTCGGAGAGGCAAACCGAGCCGCCACCGAACTCAACTGCGTCACAAGTTATATCAGGATTCGGAAGGTCTCGCTCGCCCCTGACCTGACCGGATCAGGCAACGGCAACCGTCAGTACGCAGATCGACGGCGTGAGAAGAGCTTCGGTTGTGACCGACACCACGAAATCTGTCGTTCCAAGCCGCGATCTTGAGGAAGAGAAGAAGCCCGGCGAATCAGAACCGCCGCGTATCCGCTGCGCACTTTGCGGCTGGTCGCCGCGCAAGGAAGACAAATGTTTCTGCGAGTGCGGATTCGAATGGAACACGTTCGATACGGGAGGAGTCTGCCCTGCATGCCTACACCAGTGGGCTGAGACCCAGTGTCTCTCGTGCAGTCGATGGTCCCGGCATTCGGACTGGTATTCTTCAGAGTGAAAGCTTAACTTGCGCTCGCAGCGGGACGGTATTCGAGAAGGATGAGTCGAGAGTCGAGCACTTTCGTATTCATCAACTCAAGCGGTATCCGTGGATAGCCCGCATAGATCGGTTCCTTCCCGGTCTGTCCTAGTATCAACGGAAAGACCATGAGGCGAAGGCGGTCGATGAGTTCCAGCTTTATCAAACTCTTGATGAGACGTATGCTGCCGATGGCTCGAAGGGGGTCTCCTTCCTGCTGTTTCAGTGCCGTGATTGCATCTCCAACCTCACCCTTTATCAAGCGGGTGTTGTTCCAAGTGAGCGGCTCGTGGAGCGTGTTTGAATACACCAGTTTAGGAAGATTGCGCATTCGGGCGCTGACCTCGTCGGTTGCCGACCCCGCAAACAGAGCCAAAGCTTCATACGTTACTCGTCCCATCAATATGACTTGACGCTCATCTAGATGCTCGCGCACCCAATTCGCAAGGTCTTGACCGAAATAGCCGAAGTAAGCTGGTTCATCCGTGCCAGAGGCGAAGCCATCGAGCGAAACGAATAGGTCTGCAATGAGTTCTCTCAAGCGGTGAGTCCAGTGAGGTTCCGGAGGATTATACGTGAGCACTGCTGTCGGAGACGCAGTGCCTCAGTTGCAGCCGATGGTCACCGCATTCGGACTGGTATGCGCAGTGATAGCTGGGAACACGGCTTTGTTCCTGCGATCCACAACACCTTCCCGGTGGTTCTCATTTACTTGGTTGGGCAATTTTGCGTTACAGGATTCCCTGTACCACACCACCTCTGACTGACCGCGTCTCTTCGTGTGTTCCTTTCAGCGTTGCACGTGAGCAGGACGGCACCCGCTTTCTCGCGCAACCTGCCACAAGGGAACCACGTCCTATGGTCAACAGCATTTTGAGTCAGGGAAGATTCGATGGCACAGAGAAACCACACCGCCAAGTTGCAGAAATTGAAGCACTACATAGAGTCCTTATGCGGCGTCTATAGCTGGATTGCCCGACGCCTTGGTGTTGATCGTACTTACGTCAACAGAGTTGCTAAAGGCGAAAGGCGCTCACCGAAGGTTGAGGCGGCTCTGATTCGGGAGTTTGATCGAACTCAAGAAGAGAGCGGCGAGTAGGGATTTACGCTGACCATGAGGTGGTTCCGGTATGCACCACGATTAGGATTGATTTCAAAACAACCCTCCACAGAAGCTCCTGCCATCCAATGACGAAGCGTTGTCATCAAACGGGACAACGACGGGTTAGGTTCTAAGCGCATTAGCGCCTTTCGTCTGTTCGGTTGGTTCGACCGCATGTTCATACGAAGCGAGGTGTCATCATGACAAAACGCGTCCTGCTCGTCGATGACAGTCCTGTCGTCGTTAAGGCGCTTCACCAATTCTTCGGGCACTAGTCGGACTTCGAGGTTTGCGGAGAAGCAGAAAATGGACGGGACGCAATAGAAAAGGCGCAGGAGTTGAATCCTGATTTAGTTGTGACCGATCTCTCAATGCCGATCATGAATGGTCTAGAGGAAACGCGTCTTCTCAATCAACTCATGCCTGATCTGCCAGTCATTGTCTATACCGCTTATAGTGACCCGTGCATGGATAAGGAACTTCGAGCGGCAGGCGCATCCGCTGTAGTTTCCAAATCTGATACCACACTCCTGATGACAAAGGCTAGGTGCTTATCCGACTTGTCCGATCAAATGGAAATCTGAACTCGAAAACCCATCCTTGAAGGCGCAGTACGCAAAATAACAATTACGCTGCAACGACACAATGCTCCATTTTGTTCGTCGGGTCTCAGTCGCTACTCCTCAGTCGGCTGTGCAACTGCGTCAGGATGGTCGAGCAGGAAAACCGTGACTTGCTCGTACGGCTGCTTGCCGACATTCACTGCCCGATGAACGCGGACACTCGGTTCTTCCCAATCGACCTGTCCGGGCGTGATTTCAACGCGCTGGCTCTCACCTCCGTCGTAAGCACCGGACGATTTGATGCTTACCCTCCGTCGCGGTACTCAATCGCGAGGAGATCGCCTCGCAACACCACGGCTACCCGCTGACATGGATCGCAATGCCACGGCATAGCCTCGCCGGGAGCAAGCCGCAGACGGCGCACCATCGTGGTTTCCTGATGCGACACGATGTCGTCTGTTATTACGCAATGATGCTGTGGGCAATACGAACCCACCAAGAAGCCTCACTGCGCCAAATCAAGGTCACCAGACCTTGTAAGACGATCAAGGTAGGCAGTGCGATGAGGTAGACCCGATGGATGCGGCGATTTACGAGAAGATCGCGCACAACGCCGAGTCCGATCACGAGGTCGAGGCAGAGAAAAGAGAGGTTATGGTCGAAGAGAAAGTCGAAGCGATCCAGAGGTGCGTCGAGGAGGCTGCAAGTGGCGATAAAGAGCAATCGCCGATGCAGTTCGGGCTTCTTGCGCCATGCAATCGCAAGGATAAAGGGCGTGCCAAAAGCTGCCATGGCGAAGAACGGAATGATGAGGAAAGACTCCGCGCCGGGTTGGTGGAGTTGGTACCTATCGAAGCGTCCCATCACGATGGCGGTAGCGGTACCGAGAGGAACCATCGCTGCGCCAAGCCCTGCTCCAAACCGCCCGAAGAAGCGATGCCACTTTACATTTCGCGTGCGGACTAGAACGGATTGAAAGATAAAGAACACGATCCAGAGGGAAAACACCGCAGCGTGGAACCACAGAATGAGCGGTCGCGGGATGGCGGGATGTAAGAGGTTCTCATCAACTGTTCGGCTGAACCCCCAGATCACAATAACCGCGAACAACAGCGACATCGTGAAATAGAAGTACCGATCCACGACTCCCATTCGCCGAGCGAAGGTTTCAATCGGACGCGCCGGAACGGTCTGAGAAAGCGTAGCCATGCCCAGAACCTCGATCCGCTTCGGGTGCAGGAAGCGCGAGTGTAGCCGCGTCATTCTAACCCGACTCCGCTGTTCAACGTTATTTACTTACCACTGTGCGTGCGGTGACCAGCTACGCCGCCTCCGCGCCTACGCTGCAATGTGCGCCCTCTGAATCGACAAACTGCGCCAGTACCCTGCCGAAATCCTGCTTCTTGGGAGCCATGCTGAATAGCACTCCCTTAATGCTCATGTCCCGGTAAAAAGCCTCCACGTCGGCAACAGTGAATCCCAGTTCGATCTTTCCCGCTGGGTTCCTGTCAGAAGCCGGGTGTAGAGCGAGAGTGGTTTCGCCCGTCACGAACTCGCTCCAGCCCGGCGATTCGAATTTCACTTTTAGACCGAGAATATCGCGATGAAACTTCACAGCCTTGTCCATGTCGGTAACAAACTTGATCACGTATCTCAGTTGTGTGGTCTGCATTGAAGCCTCCTGCTGTTGATGGACGAATTCGTTCCAGCCCTCCGGTGACGACAGCGGGATCAGAAGTGAAACCCAAGCTCAGCAGTATAGCTTCGCGGCGTCACGAAGTGCGTCCCGCTGAACGTGGACAAGAAATTGTAGAGCGCAACCTTGTTGGTTACGTTGATCGCTGTCAGCCGAAGGCTCCACTTGTACTTGTCACCACGAAAAATGTTGTCATCTCCCATGGCAATGTCGAACAGGTGACGAGCGGCAATACGGGGAGGGTTCTTGTCATCATTCTCGGTGCCCGGAGCGGGAATGCTAACTCGCGTTGAACCATATTGGGACGGGGCGCAACTGGTGAGCGGAGTGGTCAAGGTGGGGAACACATTGCCGCAGAACAACCCCGCCTGCATCTGTTGGTCTCCGGTCAGTCCCGACAAGTCCACAGGTGTGTTCGGGTCGCTTGCGAAGGGCACCGCGCCTGCCACCAATCCACTGTCGTATCGCCAGTTGAACCCGATCCACGGGCCTCGCTGCCAAGGCTGATATTGCAGATGAGTTGTCTGATTGAACTTCTCGTCATGGTCGATTCTGAAAACGCCTGCGGGCGCAGAAGGCGTAGCCCCTGCTCCGCTGACCTGTGGCAAAAAGAAGCGTGCCGCAACGCTAGAGAACACCATCAGCGCCGAAAAGCCATGCAGGTTGGGCACGCTCACCCGCCCTGCGAAGCCGGGAATCTTCGATCTGTCCCATGCTATTGGGAAGAAGATGGGGGTGTTGCCCAATATGCTGAAGTCGTAGGCGTTGTGCGTGTACTTCCAGATGTATTCGCCGGAGAAGACCAAATACTTGCCAAACGCTTGCTGCAATCCAGCGTGGAATTCGTTCCGCCAGCCGGGACTCAGCGGCGTGGCGTTTGGCGCGGAGCAGCCAAGCAGCGGGTTCAGCACAGGGCTGTCGCAACCAACGCTCGCTACGATCAGGTTTTCGTTGAATGGCGTTTCGAGCACTCGTGCATACGAGAGTCGAAGAACAGTGTTGGTCTTTTTGATGTTGTATGCCACACCAAGGCGCGGTTCCGCCTCTTTGTGGGTGCTAAGCCCGTTGTAGAAGTCTCCACGCAGACCGACGTTGAACGACCAGTTGCCCTTCGTAATCTGGTCTTGGAGGTATAGCGCAAGCTGCTTAACGTCCGTGTGTCCGCGAAAAGCGAAGAGACCTCCACCCCGTGTCAGATCAAACGGGAGTAGATCGGAACAAGGCGAAGCTAGAGCAACTCCACTTACAAAACAGGGGTTGCTGTTCGCATCAGTAAGCGACGGGAGCAGTCCCGCATCTACGATGCCCAAATTGTCAGTCTCGTTCAGGAACGTCTGCTGGTATGTGGCTCCGGCTTTTAGGTTGTGAATACCCTTCACGTAGGACACGCTCGTCCGCAGTCCGGCGTTTGTGAGCGTGCGATCCTGTGCGACCGTCTCCTGCTGAATCGGCGAGAGATCGTCAAAAAGATTCGCGCTCGGATAGTAGTTGTACTGGTCGTGTCTCACGAAGCCGCCAAGTGTAAAGACGGCGTTGGCGTTGAGTAATCGAGTCCACGAAGGCGCGACGTTGAAAGTTCTGATCTGCGAGCGCTGATCGGTCGCACCCAGTGGGTTGCCCGATGGGTCGGTCTGACCAAAGTGGAAAACATTATCGAAGCTGTTTGGGTTCTGGAACCATGAACGAGTGAAGCCAAGATTCAACTGGATGGAGTCTGCCTTCGTTAGCTGATAATCAACTCTGTCAAAGATGTTCTCCTCGTTGCCCTTCGCGTGAATGACTGTGAATTCTGGAGGATCGAGGAATCGACCCGTGTTCAGCCCACTTGCCGATATGAAATTCCCCCATTTCTGCCCGCCGTAGCCAAGGTTGAAACCTGCGGTTGATGTTCCGAAGCTGCCGTAGCTCGCAGTGACGCTGCCGGTCGGTGTGGTAAGACCTTGACCCGAACGAGTCGTAGCATTGATTACCACGCTTGTCTTTTCACCGAACTCGGCGGGGGGTGCGCCTGAGATCACCTCCATTGATGCAATCGCATCGAGTGGAATCTGGTTCGAGAATACTTTGCTTTGCTGATCGGTAATGGGCTGACCATCAATAGAAAATGAATTCTCCGCGTGATCTCCCATTCCGTGGAAAAGACCATTGGAGTCAGCCGCAATGCCCGGCGAGGACAGAGTCACAAGCGAACTAAGGGAGGAAGACTGACTTTCCAATGGGAGTTTGTCGAACAACCCCCGATCCACGTCGGTATGAAACGTCGAGGTATTTTCTAGCAGGTCTCCTCCGCTTGCCTCCACCGTGACGCTCTCGGCTGATCCACCCACTTTCAAGGTGATCGTAAGGTTTATAGGAACGGTTGAACGGACATCGACGTCTTGAGCAAAGGGAGTGAAGCCCTGCCCAACGACAGTCAGGTGGTATGGGTTGAACGGGACATTCGGGACGGTAAATTTCCCCGCCGCATCCGTAACGGCGGTTCGGGAAAAGCCGCTGACCGGATTTCGAACCTCGACTGTTGCGTTTGGGATCACAGCACCGGAAGGATCAGCCACAACGCCATTGATCGACGTGGAACTTCCCGATTGGGCATGAACAGCAACATGGTACGAAAGAAGAAAGACGAGAAATAGAGCCGCAGCACGCGGCTTCAAATAGCGAGCCAACATAGATTCCTCCCGACCAATGAAAAAACAGGG
>Ga0306920_100005410_pt1 | contig 16504 bp, 17 predicted proteins | sample flu12Cox44000170_FD_204666 | JGI IMG/M metagenome (GOLD analysis project Ga0306920, IMG submission 204666) | Lab enrichment of tropical soil microbial communities from Luquillo Experimental Forest, Puerto Rico - flux4day.12C.oxic.44.000.170 (v2)... | ecosystem: Environmental > Terrestrial >... | reverse complement strand
GAGCTGGATCAGACCGACGGCGTCGGCTGGCGCGCGGGCGTGCGCCTGCTCGTCACGATGGGCACGCCGCACCGCGGCGCGCCGGTCGCGCTGGTCCACGCGCTGGGCCAGCAGGGGATGCTGGGCCTCGCCGCATCCGACATCCGGACGCTCGCCGCGAACCCGAGCTTCCCGTCGACCTATCAGCTGATCCCGACCGGCGATGCCTTCGGCTTCTGGTCGCGGCAGGCTGGAACGGAGCCGCTGCAGCCGCTGGACGTGCTCCAGCCGAACCTGTTCCAGCTCGGGCCCGAGAACGTGCGCGCCGCGATCGATCTGCACCGCGCGCTCGCGGCCGGCGTGCCCGCGTGCCGCTACTTCAGCTTCGTGGGGCGCGAGCTCGAGACCGCGATCCGCGGCGACGTCGTGGCCGGTCCGGCGCTCGACCCGGTGAAGGTGGACGACGGCGGCGACGGCACCGTTCCCGTGTGGAGCGGCGTCTACCCGGGGGCGCAGTTCCAGCTCGACGGGGACTCGCACATCCGCACCTTCCGCAACGCGAGCCTGCTGGCGACGCTCGCGGAGCTGCTCGAGGTCGCCCCGCAGCTGCGCGCGGCCCCGACACCGCCGTGGGTCACGCTGTCGCTGCCGCGCCACGTCTTCACCCCCGGCGAGACGGCGCGCGTCACGCTGCGGACTCACGCCTACGCGCTCGGCGATCTCGCGCTCGCAATCGCCCCCGTCGACGCCGGCGGCCGTACGGCCGGCGCAGCCGTGCGGAGCGTCGAGCTGGGACCGGTCCGCGCGGGTGCCTCGTTGCGCGTCGACGTGACGCTTCCGGGCACGCCGGGCCTGTACGCGCTCGAGCCGCGCAGCTCGAGTGCGGCGCTGCCCGACGAGGCGGTGCACTTCGCGGTGCGCGCAGACAGGGAGGAGTCCCGATGAAGCTCGGCGTGATGTCGTTCAACACGGAGTACACGCTGCGCGCCGATCGGCTCGCGCGCGCAGCGGAGGAGCGCGGCTTCGAGTCGCTCTGGCTGCCCGAGCACACGCACATTCCGATCCCGCCCGACGGCGTGGTGCGCTCGCCGACGGGCGACGAGCTGCCGATCGACTACCGGCACATGGCCGATCCGTTCACGTCGCTCTCGGCAGCCGCCGCGGTGACGACGCGGCTCATGCTCGGCACCTGCATCTGTCTCGTGAACCAGCACCATCCGATCGCACTCGCGAAGCAGGTGGCGACGCTCGACCGATTGTCGGACGGACGCGTGCTCTTCGGAGTCGGCGCGGGCTGGAACGTGCCCGAGATGCAGAACCACGGCGTCGAGTTCGCCGACCGCTGGCGCCAGACGGTGGAGCGGGTCGAGGCGCTGAAAGCGATCTGGACCCAGGAGCGCGCGAGCTTCTCCGGCGAGTTCGTGCGCTTCGGCCCGCTCTGGTCCTATCCGAAGCCCGTGCAGACCCCGCACCCGCCCATCCTGCTGGGCACGCTCGACACGCCGTTCGGGCGGGAGCAGGTCGCGCGGCATGGCGACGGCTGGCTGCCGCTCACCTTCGAGGTCGAGCACACGCGGCGCAGCATCGAGGACGTACGCGCGCGCATGCGGGCCCACGGACGGGACGACGCGAAGCTCGCGGTCTCGCTGCTCTTCCTGGAGCTGAAGGACCAGAGCGAGGCGGCGCTGCTCGCGGCGCGCGAGCTCGGCGTCGAGCGCGCGATCCTGCGGCTGCCGACCGAGCAGGACTCGGTCGTGCTCGCGCACCTCGACCGCACCGCCGGGCTGATCGCTCGCGTACACTGAGCGCCCTCATGCCACACCTGCAGCGCAAAGGTTTCCGTTCGCCGGACCAGGTCCGCGCATTCCCATTCTGGCGACTCAACGTGGTCACCCTGGGCGAGATGGCGATCGGCCGCTTCGTGATGCAGCCGGGCTGGCGCTGGTCGAAGGACGTCGCGCCGATCCGCGGCACGCGGCTGTGTCAGCTGCGCCACATGGGCTACACGCTCTCGGGCTCGCTTCACGTGCGCATGGAGGACGGCACCGAGCTGACGATCGGACCCGATGACGCCTACGAGATCCCGCCCGGGCACGACGCGTGGGTGGTGGGCGACGAGCCCTGGGACTCGGTCGAGTTCGCGAGCGCGCACGCGTACGGGCTCTCGCCGCACGAGATGGGCGAGCGCGTGCTGGCGACGATCCTGTTCAGCGACATCGTCGGCTCGACCGCGCTGGTGGAACGGCTGGGGGACCGCGCCTGGGCGGATCTCTTGCGCGAGCACAACACGCGCATCCGCGCCGCGATCGACCGCTTCCGCGGCCGCGAGATCGACGCCGCGGGCGACGGCTTCTTCGCCCTCTTCGACGGCGCGGCGACGGCGGTGCACGCCGGCGCGTTGATGGACGCTGCGGTCGCGGAGCTCGGCGTGCGCGTGCGCGTGGGCGTGCACACCAGCGAGGTCGAGATCGTGACCGGCCAGGCGCGCGGCGTCGGCGTGCACGCCGCGGCGCGGATCGCGTCGCTCGCGGGGCCGGGCGAGGTGTTCGTCTCGGGCACCACCCGCGACCTGCTCGACGGCTCGGGGCTCGCGCTCGAGCACCGCGGCGACCACGAGCTGAAGGGTCTCAGCGGCACCAGGCCGATCTTCGCGCTGAAGCGCTAGTCAGCTGCTGCGCAGCTCCGCCAGCACCTCCGCGGTGTGCTCGCCGATTCCCGGCACCTTCGCGCGCGGCGAGACGTCGGCGCCGCTGAAGCGCACCGGCGAACCGACGCTCCTCTGCGTCGCGCCGGTGCCGTTCGGCACGTCGACGAAGGCGCCGGCGGCGATCGCCTGGCGGTCGAGCAGCACGTCGGCGGGCGTGTTCACCGGCGCCCACCACAGGTCGACCGCGTCGAACCGCGGGATCCAGTCCGCGAGCGGGCGCTTGGCGAACTGTTCGTCGAGGATGCGGATCAGCTCCCGGCAGTTCGTCGCGCGCGCGGTCGGCGTGGCAAAGCGCGGGTCTTCGGCCAGCGCGTCGAGCTCGAAGGCGCGGCAGAGGCGCGGCCAGTGCCGCTCGGCCTCGACGCCGAGCATCCACACCCAGCGCCCGTCGCCCGACTTGAACGAGGTGATGGTGGGCGAGGGTGCCTCCTCGCGCTTGCCCAGCGACTGGACACCGCCGAACGCGAGCTGCTGGGTGACGTCGAAGCCGATGGTGTAGATGCCGCTGCGCAAGAGACACGCGTCGACCAGCTGCCCCTTGCCCGTGCGCTCGCGCGCCAGCAGTGCGGCGAGCACGCCCGCGACGCAGTGACTCGCGGTGATGTGGTCGCCGAAGCCCGCACGGGAGCCCGCAGGCTCGCCGCCCGCCGGCGCGAGGATCGACGCGATGCCGGCGCGCGCCCAGAACGCGCCGATGTCGTAGGCGGCGCGGCCGGCGTCGGGCCCGTCCTGGCCGTAGCCGGTGACGTGGCCGTAGACCAGCCGCGGGCTCTCCGCGGCGAGCGAGTCGTAGTCGAGTCCCAGCCGCGCGAGCGCGTCGCGCCGGTAGTTGGTGATGAACACGTCGGCGCCGAGCACGAGGGAACGCGCTGCGGCGCGTGCTGCCGGGTCGGCCAGATCGAGCGCGACCGAGCGCTTGCCGCGGTTGTCGAGGTCGAAGCCAGGGCAGGACGGGAGCTCGACGCCCGCGAGCGCGCGGTAGAACTGGCGCATCGGATCGCCGCGCGGCGGCTCGATCTTCACCACGTCGGCGCCCCAGTCGGCCAGCAGCCCGGCAGCCGCGGGGGCGGCCACCCAGAAGCCCATCTCGACTACGCGCAAACCTTGCAAGAGCATGCTGTCTCCTCTGTCGCGCTAGTCTATGCTCGCGCCATGAAGAGAGCACTCGCTTCGCTGCTCGCGCTCGCGGCTCTCGCGTGCACCTCGACGCCGAGCGGGCCGCCGCCCGAGCAGCCGATGCCCGATGCGACGATCAAGATCGAGGCGACCTCGGTCTCGGTGGGCGTCGGCTACTCCTGGGGCAAGGGCACGCTCGAGTACCAGGGCAAGACGTATCCGATCACCATGAGCGGGCTGATGGTGGTGGCGGTCGGAGTCACCAAGGTGGAAGCGACCGGCCGGGTCTACTTCTTGAAGAACCTGGGCGACTTCGACGGGAGCTACGGCGCGAAGAAGGGATCCTCGAACGTCGGCGAGGGCGGGGCCGGGGTCGTGATGAGCAACGAGAAGAACGTCGAGGTGCGCATGGTCGCGGAGAACAGCGGCGTGACGCTCAGCCTCGGCATCTCGGGAGTGAAGCTCGCCGTCCAGAAGTGACGTCTCGGGCACTCGCCCACTCGGTCCAGAATCGGCGCTATGCTGGGGCCGCACCTCGGAGGACCCCACCATGGCCGCCCCTGCCATTCCGAGCCTCGACGGCCTCTCGCTCGAGAAGCTCGACGTGATCTCGCCCGCGCACTACGAGCAGAACGGCTACCCGCACGCCGAGTGGACGTACCTGCGCAAGCACGCGCCCGTCCACCGCTTCGTGGGCGAGGCGTACGACCCGTTCTACGCGATCGTGAAGCACGCCGACATCGTGGAGATCGGCAAGAATCCGATCGACTTCATCATCGAGCCGCGGCTGGCGGTGTTCACGCGCGACATCCCTCCGGAGCAGACGAAGCTCCGCCACCTCTTGACGATGGACCCGCCCGAGCACCGCGGCTACCGCGCGGTGACCGCGAAGCAGTTCACGCCGCGCATGGTGCAGCACTGGGGGCCGAAGGTTGCGCGCATCACGCGCCAGATCCTGGACGAAGCGAGCGAGAAGGGCGCCTGCGACTTCGTGCAGGACGTGGCCGCGCCGATCACCATCGCGGTGATCGCCGAGATGCTCGGCGTGCCGGGCGACGACTGGCGGCTGCTGTTCCGCTGGACCAACGAGACGATCGCGCCTGAGGATCCCGAGTTCCAGCAGGGCCGCTCGACGGAACAGACGCTGATGAGCGCCCGCCGCGAGCTGTTCCAGTACTTCAGCAAGCTGTCCGACGACCGGCGCCGGGCGCCGCAGGACGACATCGTCTCGGTGGTGGCGACGGGCAAGGTCGACGGCAAGGGGATCGATCCGTTCGAGCTCATGTCGTACTACCTGCTGCTCGTGGTGGCCGGGAACGAGACCACGCGCAACGCCATGACGGGCGGCATGCTCGCGTTCTACGACAACCGCGACGAGTGGCGGCGCCTGGTCGCGAACCCGGGCCTGCTCGACTCCGCGATCGAGGAGATCGTGCGCTGGACCACGCCCGTGATCCAGTTCACGCGCGAGGCTACGCGCGACGTCGTGCTGCGCGGAGTCAAGATCGAGAAGGGCGAGTCGGTCTGTCTCTTCTACGCGTCGGGCAACCGCGACGAGGAGATCTTCGACGAGCCGTTCCGCTTCCGCATCGACCGCAATCCGAACGACCACGTCGGCTTCGGCCGCGGCGAGCACGTGTGCCTGGGCGCGCACCTGGCGCGGCTCGAGCTGCGCACGGTGTTCGATCAGATCCGCGCGCGGCTCGACTCGTTCGAGCGCACGGGCCGGGAAGAGCGCGTGCGCTCCTCCTTCGTGGGCGGGATCAAGCGCGCGCCGATCCGCTGGAAGCTGCGGCCGGCAACGGACTAGCAACTCGCGGAAACGATGTCGGCGATGCGAGGTCTCAACGGACGGGCGGCAGTGGTGACGGGCGGAGCGCGCGGGATCGGGCGTGCGATCTGCGAGCGGCTGGCGGCGGAGGGCATGCGCGTCGCGGTGGCGGACATCGACGGCGGCGGCGCGCTGAAGGTCGCCGGCGAGATCGGCCGCGGCGCGCTCGGCGTACAGCTCGACGTGACGGACTCGAGCTCGATCCGCGCGGGCGTCGGCGAGGTCGCGGCGCGCTTCGGGCGGATCGACGTGCTGGTGAACAACGCGGGCTGGGACAAGGTCGAGCCGTTCGTGAAGTCGAGCGAGGAGACCTGGGACAAGGTGCTTGCGATCAACCTGCGCGGCCCGATCGCGATGACGCGCGCGGTGCTCGACGGCATGGTCGAGCGGCGCGCGGGCTGGATCGTCTCGATCAGCTCCGACGCCGGGCGCGTGGGCTCGAGCGGCGAGGTGGTCTACTCGGCCGCGAAAGCGGGGCTGATCGGCTTCTCGAAGGCGCTCGCGCGCGAGGTCGCGCGCGCGAACGTGCACGTGAACGTCGTCTGTCCCGGCCCGACCAATACGCCGCTGCTCGCGCAGGTCGGTGCGGACAACCCGAACCTGGTGCAGTCGCTGGCGCGCGCGGTGCCGTTCGGCCGCATCGGCGAGCCGGAGGACCTCGCGGGCGCGGTCGCGTTCCTCGCATCGGACGACGCCGCGTTCATCACCGGACAGACGATCTCGGTCTCCGGTGGCCTGACAATGGCTTGAGTCAGGGCCAGCCCGGCTGGCGCACGAGCGCGACGTCCCCGTCCGCGTCGATGTCGATGCGGTAGAGCCCGGGAAGCGGCCCCGCCTGCGGCACCTCGCCGAGGCCCGGCGCCGCACGAGCGAGCGTGGCCACGGCGGCGATGGTCTCGGGGATCCGGGTGTCGGACCGCGCGCCCAGCGAGTCCAGCATCCAGCCGTCGCTGAGGTTCACGCTGCCGTCGACCGCGCCGAGCCCGGGCCTCACCTTCACGACGTAGCGCCGCGCGGGATCGGGCAGCCAGACGATCTGGCTCGACGGGTTGCCCTTCGCGTCGCTGCCGATCCACAGATAGGGACGCGGCTCGTAGAAGTGGACGCCGTCCGAGGTGTCGGCCTCCGAGACGTGCCGCACCACGACCTGTGCACAGCCCGCGAACAGAAGTGCGCTCAGCGCAGACGCCGCGCGCGCCCGACTCACTTCCGTCCCGCGTGCAGCACGGCCTCGGCGAGCGCGCGCAGCTCGGGCGAGGCGACGTCCAGGTGGTAGCGGATGCGGCGCGTCGTGCCCGCCTCGGCCACGGTGAGCTCGTGCACGAAGTCCCACGCCCGCGGCTCGTGCTTCAGCAGTGCGCCGTGGCTCTCGACGGGCGGCAGCTTCGCGGCGGCGACGAGCTCGCGCAGCTGCGCCGCTTCCAGCTGCGGCAGCTCCACGAGGTCGAGCTCGATCCGCTCCGCTCCGGCGCGACCGGTGAATCCGCCGGCGATCTCCAGCGTGATGCGCACCTCAGAGCACCCCGACCTTGCGCCAGGCGGACTCGACTGCGTTGCGCGCGGCATCGCGGGTGGGCGGATCCCAGCCGAGCAGTGCCGTCGCGGCGATGGTGGCGCGGGCGGCGATCGCGAAGCTCGCGCTGGGCCGCAAGAGCGGCAGTGCGCGGTACCAGATCGGCGCCGCCTTCTCCCACGAGGAGCCGCCGAGCTGCGTTGCCGCGAGATAGAACGCGTGGTTGGGGATGCCCGAATTCGTGTGCACGTCGCCGCCCTCGACGTAGCCGGACATGTCGGCCGCCTGGTCGTCGCCGCTCCAGGTGACGCTGCGGTTGCCCGGGTCCTTCATCGAGCGCAGCGCCTTGCCCACCGCGGGGTTCATGATGCCCGCGCCGATCAGCCAGTCGGCCTGCTCGACCGTCTGCTGGCCCGCCCACTGCTTCACCACGCTGCCGAACACGTCGGAGATGGACTCGTTCAACGCGCCGCTCTGGCCCGAATACACCAGGCCCCCGGGCACCGTGTACTGGGTGACTCCGTGGGTGAGCTCGTGCGCGACCACGTCGAGCGCGCCCGCGAAGCCCAGGAACAGCCGGCCGTCGCCGTCGCCGTAGACCATCTGGCGTCCGTCCCAGAACGCGTTGTTGAAGCGCACGCGGTAGTGGATGGAGGAGTCGAGCCGCATCCCGCGCCCGTCGATCGAGCTGCGGCCTAGCACGCGCCAGTAGAAGTCGTAGGTCGTGCCGGCGCTGTCGTAGGCGTCGTCGGCGGCCGGATCGCGTGTGGGCGGATCGCCTTCCCCGCGCACCAGCTTTCCGGGGAGCCGGTCGGAGTGGCGCGCGTCGTAGACGGTGCGGCGCTCCTCGCCTGCGGGGACGCCTCCCGCGAGCAGTGCCGCGGCCAGCGCCGTGCGGTGGCCCCGCAGGCGCTCGGACGCGAGCGCGGAGTCCAGGTCTCCGAGCTGGACCAGGACCTTCGACGGCACGAACAGGCAGCTGCAGCGGCGGCGGCGCGGCATGGGCATCTCCCGGATGTGACTGTGGATTGGAGCGGCGAGGGGACGGCTTCGGTTTACCGATCGGCTCTACACCGAGTCGTGTAGAGCCGCCCACGTCACATCATCCCCACGCATCTTTCGGGCAATCGTCACACCGTTCACGGACGGCGCGGTTAGCATCCCGCGCACGGGCTACGGAAGGTGACGCCGATCTCTTGGAGGGAGTGAGGCGGGTTCGCATCCAGCGCCTTGCATCGGGCGCCGGATGCGAACCGCCTCCGCGGCCCCGGCCTGATAGACTCATCCGGAGGGAGTGGGTCTTGGCCGCAGAGTTCCGCCCGCGAATCTGGTTCTGCCTGGGTCTGGCGGCAACCCTTGCGCTCGCGACCTTCCGCGACTCAGTTGCCGGCTCCCCAGCGGTGGACTTGAGCTCCTATCTGGCCGGAACGCCCACGGTCGGCGATTTCAAGGACTACGCGCGGGACGACGGTGGGTCGGAGGTCGTCACGACCGAGAGCGTGACCGTCTCCAGGAACACCGTCACTGCGACGTTCTCGCACACGGAGGACGGCAAGACCTCACACCAGATCGAGGAGCAGGTCGCCCGCAAGCTGCTGCTGGCCGGGTCCGAATACGACGACACGCTGGACTTCTCCAGGCCCCACCCTCAGCGCCTGTACACCTATCGCTTCGTCCCCGGCAGGCCGCAGAAGCTCAGGCTGAGCGCGACGGTGCTCTACCAGGGCGTGCGCGTCGCGAAGGCGACGACCACGGGCAGCACCACCTTCGTGGGCTTCGAGCCGATCACCACGGCGCTCGGCACCTTCGACCAGGCCGTGCACTTCTCCACCCAGGCGGTCGAGACCATCCGCGAGAAAGGGCATCCCGACTTCGTGATCGTTTCGAGCGGCGACACCTGGATCGCGAAGCCCTACGGCACGGTCTACTTCACGCGTCAGTCGCAATCGTTCGTGAACGGCGTGGTGCAGAGCTCCTTCGGCCCGCACCAGTACACGTTCGACCACGGGGTTCTGCACGGCGTCGCCGTTCCCTGACGGGTTCTCCCGGCATCGGAGATGCAGTATCCTTCGAGCGAGGGCGACGCGATGAAAAACACGCGCTTCGCGAGCCAGATCGCCGCAGTGGGCCTGCTCCTGGTACTTCCTGCACCGGCTTTCGCACAGCAGGCGGCGAAGCCCGCGCCGGGAGTGCTGACCTCGGAGAACTCGAATCCCGACTCCGAAGCCGCCCGACGGGCCGGTGCCGAAGCCTGGTTCCGCCAGAACATCGAGCCCGGGCTCGAGAAGTCGCGCTTCGAGGAGAGCTCGAGCGAGCAGCCGGTGCTGTACGACGCGAACGAGGCGGCGTCGATGCCCGGCAAGCCGATCCCCGAGCGCCGGAAGTATGCCCACCGCGCCCAGGTGGGCCCGGTCGGCGCGGTGATGATGGCCGGCGACCTGCCGCCCACCCGCGCCGAGTGGAACGACGCCAGCGATTGGAACGCTCCGATCCGGCCCGAGATGTTCCGCTTCTACTTCGAGAAGGTGCCGCCGCCCAAGCCGCCGATCTGCCCCGTGGTCCAGTAGTTCCTGCATACTGACCGCATCGGGGAGGCGGAATGCCGGGGACCGCTGCCAGCGGGGACGCGATCGATCCGCTCGTGCTGACGGTGCGCTTCGCGGTGGCGCTGGGGCTCGGGGTGCTGCTGGGTCTCGAGCGCGAGCGCTCGAAGACGGTCGAGGGCTTCGCGGGCGTGCGAACCTTCGGGCTGTTCGCGCTCGCTGGCGGTGTGGGGGCGTTCCTCGAGGCGCACCTCGGGGAATCCTGGCTCGCGCTCGCGCTGTTCGCCGCGGTCGCCGCGCTCGTGGTCGTCTCGTATGCCGTGACTGCGCAGCGCGGCGAGGTCGGGGTCACCACCGAGATCTCGGCGCTGCTCGCGTTCCTGCTGGGGTTCCTCTGCGTCTCGGGCCACCTGGTGATCGCGACAGGGCTCGCCGTCGCGAGCGGCGCCGTGCTGTCGCTCAAGGAGTGGCTGCACCAGCTCGCGGGCCGGATCGAGAGCGCGGACGTCGAGGCCACGCTCAAGTTCGCGATCGTGAGCGTGATCGTGCTGCCGCTGGTGCCGAACCAGAACTTCGGACCGGCGCCGCTCGACGTGATCAACCCCTACAAGATCTGGCTGATGGTGGTGCTGATCTCGGGGCTGAACTTCGCGAGCTACCTGCTCGTGAAGGTGGTCGGCGCGGAGCACGGCATCGGCCTCACCGGCCTGCTCGGCGGGCTGGTGTCGAGCACCGCCGTCACGCTGGGCTTCTCGCAGCGCAGCCGCCAGGAGCCGGCGCGCAGCGGCTCGTTCGCGCTGGGGATCCTGGTGGCGTGGACGGTGATGTTCGCGCGCGTGGCCGTGCTGGTCTCCGCGGTGGCGAGCAACCTCGCGGTGCGCATCGGCATCGCGATGGCGGCGTTCGGCGTTCCCAGCCTGGCGATCTGCGCCGTGCTGTGGCGGCGGCAGCGCAGCCAGGAGAAGGAGGCGGTGAGCGCCGGGTCCAATCCGTTCGAGCTCGGCGAGGCGATCCGCTTCGGGCTGCTGTTCGGCGTGATCACCTTCGTGGCCAAGGCCGCGCAGGTGTATCTCGGCGATGCCGGGCTCTATCTCGCGGGCGCGATCGCGGGACTCACCGACGTCGATGCGATCTCGCTCTCGATGGCCCAGCTCGCCGCGGGAGACGCCTCGAGCGTGGCGATCGCGGGGCGCACGATCGTGATCGCGGTGGCGTCGAACACGCTGTTCAAGGCCGGCATGGTCGCCTTCCTCGGCGCCGCCGGGCTGCGCAACACCATCCTGTTTTCAGCGGCCGTGATGATCGCCGTGGCCGTGGTCGCGGCCGTGCTGGTCTGACGGCGGCTTGCGAGTCGAGTTGCCGGTCCGTTGCTGCGACGGGCGTCGCGTCGCGCTGGACGGATGCACGCGCGCGGCGCGATGATGTGCGTGGAGTGTCAGAAGGAGAGGAACGATGCGACTCCACGCAATCGCGTTCGCGGCCTGTCTCTCGTTCGCGAGCGCCGCGGCGGCGCAGACGACCCCGGTGGCCAACGCCGGGCCGGACCAGACCATTGCCTGCGCCGGTCAGAACGGCACGCCGATCAACCTCTCCGGCATGGGCTCCAGCATCGGACCGGACTTCAGCTTCCTGTGGAGCGCACCGGGCGTGACGTTCAACGACCCCACCAGCCTGACACCGATCGGTGTCTTCCCGGTCGGCACCACCGAGGTCACGCTCACGGTCACCTTCACCGACCCCAACACCGCTGTTCAGACCAGCGCCTCGGACACCGCGCTGGTGACGGTGACCGACACCACGCCGCCGCTGCTGTTCGCCTCTCCGGATCCCGCGCAGCTCTGGCCGCCCAACCACAAGCTCGTACCGGTGCACGTCGACGTCACGGTGTTCGACGCCTGCGACGCGACCCCCGCGGTCGAGCTGGTCTCGATCTCGAGCAACGAGGCGGACGACGCCAAGGGCAGCGGCCACACCGGCGGAGACATCCAGGGTGCGGACGTCGGCACGGACGACGTCGACTTCGCGCTGCGCGCCGAGCGCGCGGGCCCCGGCTCGGGCCGCGTCTACTCCGCGCTCTATCGCGCGACCGACCTCGCCGGGAACCACAGCGACTCGCTGGTAACCGTGGTCGTTCCGCACGACATGGGCCACGGCGCGAAGGCCGGAGGCGGCGACGGCGGAAAGAACGGCAAGAAGCAGATCGACCTCGCGAAGAGGGCGAGCGTGAAGGCCGCGAAGGCACAGCTCAAGGCGGCGAAGGCGGCCGCGAAGGCGGCGCAGAAGGCGTATCGCGCGGCGCTGCGCGCGGCGGGGCCGTAGCCTAGTCGAACTTCGGCTCGCGCTTCTCGACGAAGGCGCGGAACGCCTCGGCGGCATGCGCTCCGCTCGCGATGCGCAGGTGCGCCTCGCTCTCGAGCGCCAGGAACTCGTCCAGGCCGAGCACCTCGGCGGCGAGATAGTGCGCCTTCAGCGCGCGCAGCGCGGTCGGCGAGCAGCGCAGCAGGCGCTCCGCGAGCGCGTCGACCTCGCCGCGGAAGCTCGCGTCGTCCCAGACGCGCGCAACCAGTCCGATCCGCGCGGCCTCCTCGGCGGAGAACTTCTCGCACAGGAAGGAGAGCTCGCGCGCCTTGGCAGCGCCGACCAGTCGCGGAAGCGTCCAGGGCAGGGCCATGTCGCCGGCGACGGCCACGCGCAGGAAAGCGGTCGAGAAGTTCGCCGAGCGCGCCGCCACGCGCAGGTCGCAGCCGCAGGCCCAGCCGAGACCCGCGCCCGCGCAGGCGCCGTTCACCGCGGCGATCGTGACCGCCGGCATCTCGTGCAAGAGCCGCGGCACCGCCAAGTGCTCGGGCAGGAGCCGGTCGTCCGAAGCCGCGCCGCCCGAGCTGAAATGACCGAGGTCCGCGCCGGGGCAGAAGCCCCGGCCCGCGCCGGTGAGCAGCAGCACGCGCACGTTCGGATCCGCCGTCACGCGCGCCAGCGCGTCGCCGGTCTCGATCACCATGCGGTTGGTCATGCCGTTCAGCCGCTCGGGACGGTTCAGCGTGAGGCGTGCGATCCCGCCGGCGACTTCGCACAGGATGGTCGAGTACGCGCTCATGCAGCGAGTCTACGCCTGCAGGTATGATCGCGGCATGTGGCTGCGGCTGCGCCAGATCGCTCTGGTCGCGCGGGAGCTCGCACCGGTCGTCGACGACCTGCGCGCGGTGCTCGGGATCGAGCCGTGCTGGGTGGACCCCGGCGTCGCGGCGTTCGGGCTCGAGAACACGCTCCTACCGGTGGGGAACCAGATCCTGGAGGTGGTCGCCCCCACGCGCGCGGGCACTGCGGGTGGCCGCCAGCTCGAGCGCCGGGGCGGTGACGGCGGCTACATGGTGATCACCCAGTGCGACGACCACGCCCCGCGGCGGCGGCGGATCGAGGCGCTGGGCATCCGCAAGGTGCTCGAGTTCGAGGTCCCCGGCGAATTCCGCGACATGCAGCTGCATCCGAAGGACACTGGCGGCTCGTTCCTCGAGATCGACGAGCAGCTCGGTGCCCGCGCGCACGACGTCGACGGGCCGTGGCATCCGGCGGGTCACGACTGGCAGCGCGCGCGGCGGACCGAGCGGGTGGGCGGCATCGCCGCGGCGGAGATCCAGTGCGACGACCCGGCGAAAACGGCTGCGCGCTGGAGCGAGATCGTCGAGATTCCGCTCGCGAGTGACTCGCGCGGTCGTCACACGCTCCCACTGGACGGCGCGAGCCTGCGCTTCGTCGCGGGCGCGGACGGCCGCGGCGAAGGGCTCGGCGCGATCGACCTCGTGGCGCATGACCGAGACGCGCTGCGCGCCGCCGCCCGCGCGCGCGGGTGCCTCGCGTGCGAAGACCAGCTGTTGCTCGGCGGGCTGCTCATGAACCTGGTGTAGGAGGCAAGTGCGATGGCGCAGGGCGCGTACAAGGACATCGAGCTCGAGATCGCCGATCCGGTCGCGCTCTTGCGGCTGGACCGGCCCCAGAAGCTGAACGCCTTCACCTACGCCACGCTCGCCGAGATCCGCGCCGCGGTGGATGCCGCGTCCGCCGACCCGCGCGTGGTCGGGATCGTGATCACCGGCAACGGCCGCGGCTTCTGCGCCGGGCTCGACGCCGAGGTGCTGGCGGCCACCGCCGCGCGCGGCTCGGGCTCGCGCGCGCAGCCGCCGGCCGCCGGCGACGACGAGCTGCCCGGCCTGTTCTCGTACTTCCTGCGCGTGCCCAAGCCCGTGATCGCCGCGGTGAACGGCGTCGCCGCGGGCGGCGGGTTCGTGCTGGCCGCGATGTGCGACGTGCGCTTCGCCTCGACTGCGGCGAGCTTCACCTCGGTCTTCACCAAGCGCGGGCTGGTGGCCGAGCACGGCACCACCTGGACGATCCCGCGGCTGGTCGGTGTGGGCCGTGCGCTCGACCTGTTGTGGACCTCGCGCCGCATCGACGCGGCGGAAGCCGCGCGCATCGGACTGGTCGAGTACGTGGTCGAGCCGGGCGAGCTCGTCGCCGCGGCGAGCCGCTACGTGGCGGAGCTTGCCGCGACCGTGTCTCCGGCGGCGCTCGCCGATACCAAGCGCATGGTGTACGCGCATCTCGGTCAGGGCTACGCCGAAGCGCTGCCCGACGCCGACGCCACGGCATGGCGCGCGATCGACCGCTCCGACGCGCGCGAGGGCGCGCAGGCACTGCTCGAGAAGCGCGCAGCGCGGTTCGCGCGCCTCGGCGCGAGGCCCTCTCATTAGCTGCGAGGCGATGCGCCTCGCTAGGCAAACCCGAGCGCTTCGCGGTATGAGAGGCGCGGGACATGCCGAAGCTCGCGAAGATCCCGCTCGTCGCGTCGCTCCTCTCGATCGTGGCCGCGAGCGCGGCCGCCCAGAACCTGGAGCCGCGGGCGTACGCGAATACCCCCGTCGGCATGAACTTCGCGATCGTCGGCTACGGCTACGTGCACGGCAGCGTGGATTCGAGCGGCTCGCTGCCGATCAAGGGTGCCGATGTCGAGGTGAACGGCGCGTTCCTGGCCTACGCCCGCTCGGTCGACTTCTGGGGCAAGTCGGGGAAGATCGATGTGGTGCTGCCCTATGCGTGGGCGTCGGGGCACGCCGACTTCCAGGGCGAGAGCGAGTCGCGCAACGTGAGCGGCCTCGGCGACGCGCAGATGCGGGTGTCGGTGAATCTCTGGGGTGCGCCCGCGCTCGACCTCGAGCACTTCCAGAGCTACGAGCAGGACTGGATCGTGGGCGCGAGCCTCCAGGTGACTGCGCCGGTCGGACAGTACGAGTCCGACCACCTGCTGAACATCAGCAGCCACCGCTGGACCTTCAAGCCGGAACTCGGCGTCTCGAAGAGCTTCGCCCCGCTGATCCTCGAGGCCTCGATCGCAGGCAGCTTCTACACCGACAACCACGAATTTCTCGCGTTCCCCGACCACAACGGCATCGTCCACATCCACACGCGCGCGCAGAACCCGGTCGGCTCGGCGCAGGCCCACGCGATCTACGCGTTCCGCAGCGGGATCTGGGGCTCGCTCGACTTCACCTACTACGCCGGCGGCAAGAACCTGGTCGACGGCCGGGCGGGGCGCGACCTGCAGGAGAACACGCGCGTCGGCGGTACGATCGCGATCCCGGTGAACCGCTACAACTCGATCAAGCTGTTCGGCAGCACGGGCGTCACCGCGCGTGCCGGAGGCCGCTTCGATTCGATGGGCATCGCATGGCAGGTGCGCTGGGGAGGCGGCCTGTGAGGGGAGGGCTCCGATGAGTCGGGACCACGACGATCGTTCGGCACGGCTGGCGCGCGCGATGCTGCAGCTCGCGGCGCTGAGCACGCTGATCTTCACCAGTCTCTGGATCCTCCGGCCCTTCCTGATTGCCGGGACCTGGGCCGCGATGATCGCGATCGCGACCTGGCCCCTGCTGCTGCAGCTGCAGGGCTTGCTGGGCGGAAGGCGCGCATTCGCAGTGACTCTTCTCACCCTCGTGCTCCTGCTCGCGCTGGTGGTGCCGCTCTACATCGGCATCGGCGCGATCGTCGACAACATCGACGACATCGCGAGCTGGTCGCGCCAGATGGCGAACTGGACCTTGCCGGAGCCGCCCAGCTGGCTGCCCGGCATCCCGCTGCTCGGTGCGAAGGCCGCGGCCGAGTGGAGCGCGATCGCGGCGCAGGGTCCGCTGGCGCTCGCCGAGAAGGTCACGCCCTACGCGCGCGATCTCGCGCGTTGGTTCGTCGCCGAGGTCGGCAGCTTCGGCGGGCTGCTGTTGAATTTCCTGCTCACCGTGGTCTTCACCGCGATCTTCTGGGGCAGCGGCGAGTCGGCCGCGAGCTCGGCGATCCGCTTCGCGAGGCGCCTGGCAGGCGCGCAGGGCGAGAGCGCGGCCGTTCTCGCCGGCCAGGCGGTCCGCGCCGTGGCGCTCGGCGTGGTGGTCACCGCGGTGTTGCAGACCGTGCTCGTCGGGCTCGGGCTCGGCGTGGTCGGGGTGCCGTTCGCGGCGATCCTCACCGCGCTTTCGTTCATCCTGTCGATCGCACAGATCGGTCCCCTGCCGATCCTGGTCGGCGCCGTGATCTGGGTCTACTCGTACGAGGGCGCAGCCTGGGGAACTGCGTACCTGGTCTGGGCGATCCTCTGCGGCACGATCGACAACCTGGTGCGGCCGCTGCTGATCAAGCGCGGCGCAGACCTGCCGCTGCTGTTGATCTTCGGCGGCGTGATCGGAGGCCTCGTGGCGTTCGGCGTGATCGGGCTGTTCATCGGCCCGGTCGTGCTCGCGGTGGCGTACATGCTGCTCCAGGAGTGGATGGCC
>Ga0306920_100005409_pt1 | contig 16506 bp, 15 predicted proteins | sample flu12Cox44000170_FD_204666 | JGI IMG/M metagenome (GOLD analysis project Ga0306920, IMG submission 204666) | Lab enrichment of tropical soil microbial communities from Luquillo Experimental Forest, Puerto Rico - flux4day.12C.oxic.44.000.170 (v2)... | ecosystem: Environmental > Terrestrial >... | reverse complement strand
CGATTGCCTGCTGGCCCGTGCCGCAGCCGGCCACCAGGATATCGATGCCGCCGGTGCTCGGCAGCTCGCGGAAGGAGGCCGCCGGGAGAAGCTGGTGGAGGTAGTGATTGAGGTCCATGCGGCCGCGATCCGAAGGAAGCGTGACCCACCGCGGATAGGGATTTTCCTCGTATTGCCGCTGCACCGCCACCGATACCGCGTTCTCGATGGGTGTAATGCGGACGATCCCGTCGCGAAGCTCCCGCTCCTCTTTGAGCTCGGCGACCTGCTGCACGAGTAAGCTCTGCACCGGCGCCGGCCAGGACCTGTCCAGAAGGGAAACGGCTCTTGAGGTGACCGAACCGATCTCTGACCCGTCATGCCCGGACTTGTTCCGGGCATCCACGTCATGGTTGGCCAGAGAATCCTCTAGCTGATAAAGGGGAAAATAGGCCCCTACAGCGGCAGGAACGAGCGGCGAAACTGCGTCTGCGGTGTTGAGCGCCTGCGTCAGCCGATCCGCCAGCCGGCTTGCCTTTTCCGTCTCCTGCGAGCTCACTGCAAAGACATATTCGTTGATGAAGCACTGCCTCGCGAGCGCACAGCAAAATTCGAGCGTGCTCTCGTCCACCTTGTCGTTCGCGCTTGAGCCCAAGGCGAGATCGAGCATGAGGCGGCGAAGACGCGTGAGATATCGTTCGAGGTTAAGATCGCGCACAGGGCCGGCTTCAAGCATGCAGCGCAGCAGGGGATCGCGCAGCACAGCAGCCGCGGTCGCCTGCTCCAGGACCTCGGCATCCGGCAGCTCACGCGGCCAGGCGTCCGCTACCCTTGCAAATCCAGCACGCAGCGCTGGATTCACCTTGAGAAGAGTCGCCACCAGATTGCGATACTGCTCCAGCAGCTCGGGCATCAGCGCCACCGCACGCGCAAACAGCGAGGCGGCTTCCTCCAGCTCCCCCTGGTGCAGCAGGGCGACGGCGAGCTCGTTGTGCGCCTGCGCGTCGCGGGGGCGCAGCGCAATGGCGCGCCGCAACCCTTTCACTGCCTCCTGCAGCTGGGTCTGAGCGGCGCGCCGCTGTTTCCGGTTCATAGGCTCGTGTCGCGGATGCGGTGCAGCGCGAAGCTCTTACGGAGCGGTGCTCCGCTGATCCGGGATCGCACAGGCTCGAGCCCATGAAGGTCCCGGGTCTGCAGCGCACCATTACGCTTCGCTCCATGCTGCGCTGCGCCCGGGACACGCAGGCGCATCAGCGGGCCCGCTGGTTGAACAAGACGGCGCGCACGTTCGGGTCCTGCATGTCGACCTGGAAGGCTTCGGCAACCCGCACCTTGAGCCCGCGCCCAACAGCCGGGCGCGCCAGCACGGTTTCGAGCCAGCGCCGCACGTTCGCAAAGCGGCTGAGATCGTGCCCATGGCGCTCGGCGCGGCTGGCCCAGCCGATGCATGCGATATCGGCGATGGAATAACGTCCGGCGAGAAACTCGCGATCTTCAAGCCGCCGGTTCATCACTCCATAGATTCGATTCATCTCGTTCATGAAGCGATCGATGGCGTAGGGAAGCTTCTCCGTCGCATAGTTGCGAAAGTGGTTCGCCTCGCCGGCCTTCGGGCCGAGGTTAGCCATCTGCCAGAACAGCCACTGCTCCACTTCAACGCGCGCACGCTCATTGGCGGGATAGAATTTGCCGGTCTTGCGGCCGAGATACTGGAGAATGGCGCCCGATTCGAAGACCGAGATTGATCTGCCGCTAGGGCCGTCAGGATCGACGATTGCTGGCATGCGATTGTTGGGGGAGATCGCCAGGAACTCGGGCGCAAATTGATTGCCTCTGGCGATGTTGATGGGGATCATGTTGTAAGGGAGCCCGCATTCCTCGAGCATGATTGTGATCTTCCAGCCGTTCGGCGTCGGCCAGTAATAGAGATCGATTGCTTTCTTGCCGCGCGCGCGCGGCGCCAGCTTGGGGGGCGCGAGGGTCATGTCGGCAGGAGGTTAATGCCGCGCTGGCGGCTCGATCAATGACCGAAGCGTGGTCAATCTGTAGCCCGGATTGAGCGCAGAGGCCGGGCAAGAACTTGCCCATCGTCGCAGCGAAATCCGGGGGTCAGCAGCTTGGTGGTCCTGGATTTCGCAATCAAGGCTCGACAAGCCTGCCGAGCCTTTGCTCAATCCGGGCTACAAGCGACCCCGGACATCGCTCCGCTCATCCGGGCTTCTATTTTGCGGAACCGGCGGTGTCGAAGCGCGTCGCAAAGCGTTCACCGCACTTCGACTCGCGCCGGCCCGTTTGACGCAGTCAACGACATCAATTCGAAGTCGAAGACTGAAGCGGCAAATACCTTACTTCTTCTTCCGGCGCTTTGTCTTGCGCGCGCCCTTCTTCGCCGCCGATTTCGTCTTCGTCTTTCGCTTCTTCGCCATGCTGCCCTCCTAGCCTGAGTGAGTGGCGACTGTCGTCAGTGCCCGCGGGGATCGCGAACACTGCACTCGGATTACTACAGTGCGATAAAAAAACCAGCATTTTTGCTTGCGCGAGCGAGCGCACATGCGCGCGCACGCCATATCCAGCGCGTTACGCGACACTCTGCGAGCGAGCCTTTGTCGCTTGCGCGAATTGCAACTCATTGTCGCGCGCAGTTCGTCGATGCGCGAGAAGTGCCGATGAAATGCGGGTTTTCAGCATCATGTGTTTTCTGCCGAGAGTAAAAAGCACGCATCGCGCAAGGCTCGCTCGCAGCCGCCTGGGCCGCTCGATGTCGCGCACGGAAGCTTGCACCCCCGCGAAAAAAAATTCTGGTTAAAAGTCTCGCCGACAGAGCGCGGACAGTCGAATCCGACGCGAAATGAGCGAATCGCCCAAAGTGATTCGCGAAGACAGAGGACGGACAAGAGGAGAAAAACCGATAGCAGCATCTCGCGCGACGAAGAATTTTGCGAGTCATCGTCCGTCTTGCGTCGTCTGTCCTGCGTCGTCCACACCCAACTTCGCCCTCAGCAGCTCGTTCACCGCTTTCGGATTGGCCTTGCCGCGCGAGGATTTCATGACCTGGCCGACGAACCAGCCGATCAGCGCCGGCTTGCTCTTTGCCTGCTCCGCCTTATCGGGATTGCCGCGAATGATCTCCTCGACGAGCTTGTCGAGGGCGGCGACGTCGGTCACCTGCTGCATCCCGCGCGCCTGCACGATCGCCTTCGGGTCACCGCCCTCGTTCCACGTGAGGTCGAACAGGTCCTTGGCAATCTTTCCGGAGATTGTTCCCGCGGAGATGAGATCGAGGATTGCGCCGAGCTGCGCCGGCGACAGCGGAGAGCTCGCGATGTCCTTGCCTTCCTTGTTGAGCCGCCCGGCCAGCTCATTGATAACCCAGTTCGCCGCCGCCTTGGCGTCGCGCCCCTTGGCCACCGCCTCGAAATAGTCGGCAGTCTCCCGCTCGGCCACGAGAACGCCGGCATCATAGGGCGAGAGCGCATAGTCGCGCGCAAACCGCACCTTCTTCTCGTCCGGCAGCTCCGGCAGATGCGCCTTGAGCTCGTCGACATAGCCCTCGTCGAGCTCGAGCGGCAGCAGATCGGGGTCGGGAAAGTAGCGGTAATCGTGCGCCTCCTCCTTGCTGCGCATGGAGCGCGTCACGCCCTTATCGGCATCGAAGAGCCGCGTCTCCTGCTCGATGCTGCCGCCGTCCTCCAGGATGGCGATCTGCCGCCGCGCCTCGTGCTCGATCGCCTGACCGATGAAGCGGATCGAGTTCACGTTCTTGATCTCGCAGCGGGTGCCAAGCGGAGCGCCTGGCTTGCGCACGGAAAGATTGACATCCGCGCGCAGATTGCCTTTCTCCATGTCGCCGTCGCAGGTGCCAAGATACCGCAAGATGCTGCGCACCTTGCTCACGTAAGCTTTCGCTTCCTCGGCCGAGCGCAAATCAGGTTTCGATACGATCTCCATCAGCGCCACGCCACAGCGGTTGAGATCGATGCAGGACATCCCCTGGTGCCGATCGTGCAGCAATTTGCCGGCATCCTGCTCGAGATGAAGCCGCTCGATACCGACAACCACCATTTCGCCGTCCGCCATGTCGAGAATGACCTCGCCCTCCCCGATCAGCGGCGACTTATACTGGCTGATCTGATAGCCCTGCGGCAGGTCGGGATAGAAATAGTTCTTGCGGTCGAAGATCGATTTGAGATTGATGCGCGCCTTGAGACCGAGCCCGCTGCGGATGGCCTGCTTGATGCATTCGTCGTTGATCACCGGCAGCATGCCCGGCATGGCAGCATCCACCAGAGAAACATGCGAGTTGGGCTCGCCGCCGAAGGCCGTTGAAGCGCCGGAGAAGAGCTTCGAGCGCGAGGTCACCTGGGCGTGAACTTCCATCCCGATGACGACCTCCCAGTCACCGGTTCCCCCTTTGACGTATTTTGACCGCCTCTGCGCCGAGCTCATTCCTGTCCCCTGAGGCTGCGATGGAAACAATATCCAGCCACGCGCGTTGGCCGGCAAGGGTTCCGATTATCGGAGGCTGCCGTGGCCAACAATCAGCAATCGAACGGACATCTGGGGGCCATTCTGGGCGCGCTGATCGCGCTCGCACTTGCCGTATTCCTTCTCAACGGCGGCGAGCATCTCGGCAAGACGACGGTCAAAAGCGACGCCGATCTTCCCCCGGTCGCGTCGGCAAAATAGTCAGCCGCCGCGACGTGATGAAGGCCGGTGCCGCCGCGATCGGGCTCGGCACGATGCGCGGCGCGCAGGCGCAAGCCTGGCCTGCCCATTTCGTGCGCCTGATCGTTCCCATCGCGCCGGGAGGCCCCACCGACCTGATCGCCCGTCTCATCGCCGAGCCGCTCTCGAAAACATGGGGACAGCTGGTCGTGGTCGAGAACAGACCGGGCGCAGGCGGCAACCTCGCTGCGGAAATGGTCGCGCGATCCGAGCCGGACGGCTATACAGTCTTGTTCGCCACGTCGTCGCTGGCGGTCAATCGCTCTCTCTATCGCTCGCTCGGCTACGATGCGATCACCGATTTTGCACCTATCACGCAGCTCACCCGCTTTCCCTTATTCATGTTCGTGCCGAATTCCTCGCCGGTCAAATCCGTGCGAGAGCTCGTCGCACTGGCCAAGGCCGACCCCGGCAAGCTCACGCTGGCCTCGCCAGGGACCGGCACTACCCCGCACCTGACGGGCGAGCTGTTCAAGCGCATAGCGGGCATCGAGATGACCCATGTGCCCTATCGCGGCGCCGGGCCCGTGCTCAACGACCTCATTCCCGGTCGTGTTGATGTCTACTTCGCGAGCGGCGCCTTGCTTGAGAACGTGCGCGCCGGTCAAATCCGCGCGCTCGCCGTCACCGGCAGCAGGCGCGAGCCGGCCGCAGCGGAGCTGCCGACGATTGCCGAAGCAGGCGTTCCCGGATTTAAAGCATTCTCATGGCAGGCATTATTCGTGCCGGCGCACACTCCCTCGCACATTATCGCCAGGATGAACGCCGACGCGATCGCCGCGCTTAACGAGAGCACGGTCCGCGGCAGGCTTAAGCAGGACGGATATCGAATCGTCGGCTCCACGCCGGAGGAGCTCGCGGCCTTGCTCGCCGCGGAAACCGACAAGTGGGGCGCCGTCATCAGGGCGGCTGGAATTAGAATCGATTGAACTGAACCGATTGAAGCGACATGGCCAACGTCAAGGTGATTGCCTCGGGCGGGCTCAAAGCCGCCTACCAGGAGCTTGCGCCCGGCTTTGAACGAGCGAGCGGACACAGGGTAGCGACCGTCTTCGCTGGGTCCGTCGATATCATCCAACGCATGCGGGCGGGCGAGGCCTGCGATCTCCTGGTCATGCCGAGCAGTTTCATCGACGAGCTGATCAAGCTGGGCAAGGTCGTTTCCGGCAGCCGTGCCGATCTCGCCAGATCGGGGATCGGGGTCGCCGTGCGGGCCGGCGCGCGCAAACCGGACGTCAGCTCCAGCGATGCGCTCAAACGCGCTTTGCTGGCCGCGGGCTCGGTTTCCTACTCCAGCAGCGCAAGCGGCATTTATCTTGCCGGGCTCTTCGAGCGGATGGGCATTGCAGCCGAGCTGCGAGGAAAGATCAGGCAAAGCTCGCCCGGAGTGCCCGTCGGCGAGCTGGTCGCGCGTGGCGAAGCGGAGATCGGCTTTCAGCAGGTGAGCGAGCTCCTGCCGATCAGCGGCATCGATTATCTCGGACCGCTGCCAGCGGACGTGCAGCATTTCACGATCTTCTCCGCCGGCTTGCACATTGCAGCGCAGGAACCCGCGGCCGCGCGGGAGCTGATCGACTTCATCAAGTCGCCGGCGGTGGCTGCGGTGATCAAAAAATCAGGCATGGAGCCGGTCTGAGCTCAGCGGGCGGCTAGTGTCCCGGTTCCGACGTTTGTATCGCTTTGCAACACGCTCTCGTACAAACGTCGGAACCAAAGGGACACTAGCAACTATTTGATTCCAGTGTGGCTTTGGATTTGACGTTCCTACGAAGGACTCGCGGCAACGCTGGTAGAAACGTCAAATCGGCCACACTAGCAGCGAGCGGGCGATGTCGGTCCATTCCTCCGATAGCGTGCTCACGGGCAGCGAGCGCTCCGCCCGGCGATACCAATATCGCGCATTGTCGAGATCGCCTTCGACCCGGTGCAGGTAGGCATGCACCCACGCGCAATCCTTGCCACCCTCGTCCATGACAATCCGGTGCGCCTTGTCCCAGTTGTCCTTGCGCGCCCACCACAGAGCGGCGAGCGCCGGCGAGGAGCCCGCGGGCGGCGCGGACTTCTGCAACGACGCCTCGAGCTCGGATAAGGTCATCGGCTTACCACCACCGTTGCGGGGAAAAGCGCCCGGCCGCCTGCTCGATCACCTGCGCGAGGGAGAACAGCGTCTCTTCCTCAAACGCGCGGCCGATGAGCTGCAAGCCGAGCGGCAAGCCCTCCTCCGACAAGCCGGCCGGCACGCAGATGCCGGGCAAGCCCGCCATGTTTACGGTCACCGTGAATACGTCATTGAGATACATCGCAACCGGATCGCTTGTGCTCTTGTCTTCGAGCGCGAAGGCAGCCGACGGGGTCGCCGGGGCCAGCACCGCATGCACGCCGTCGGCAAAGACGTTATCGAAATCGCGCTTGATCAATGTTCGCACCTTCTGCGCACGCAAGTAATAGGCCTCGTAGTAGCCGGCCGAGAGCACGTATGTTCCGATCATGATCCGCCGGCGCACCTCCGCTCCGAACCCCTGTGCGCGCGTGCTCTGGTACATGTCCATAATGTCGCGTGCCGAAGCGCGCAGCCCGTAGCGCACGCCATCATAGCGCGCGAGGTTGGACGAGGCTTCTGCGGGCGCCACAATGTAATAGGCCGGCAGCGCATAGCGGGTGTGCGGCAGCGAAACCTCGACGATCTCGGCGCCGGCCGTCTTGAGCCATTGCATGCCTTGCGTCCAAAGCCGCTCGATCTCCGGCGCCATCCCGTCGACACGGTACTCTTTCGGGATGCCGATCCGCATGGCTCTGATCGACTTCCCAACCGCCGCCTCGTAGTCCGGAACGTCCTGGTCAACGGAAGTCGCGTCCTTGAGGTCGTATCCCGCCATGGAGCGGAGCAGGATCGCGGCATCGCGCACGCAACGCGCCAGCGGACCCGCCTGGTCGAGCGAGGAGGCATAGGCCACGATGCCCCATCTCGAGCAGCGTCCATAGGTGGGCTTGATCCCGACAATGCCGGTCAAGGCCGCGGGCTGGCGGATCGACCCGCCGGTATCCGTGCCGGTCGCGCCGAGGCAAAGTCCCGCAGCCACCGCCGCGGCGGAGCCGCCGGAGGAGCCACCCGGAACCAGCGGCACGTTCGACGCGCGGGCGCGGGTACGCCGCCAAGGCGATATCACGGGCCCGAAGACCGAGCTCTCGTTCGACGAGCCCATCGCGAACTCGTCATTGTTGAGCTTGCCCAGCATCACCGCTCCGTCGCGCCAGAGGTTGGCGGTGACGGTGGATTCGTAGGTCGGCACGAAATTTTCCAGCATGCGCGAGCAGGCGGTGGTGCGCACGTCTTTCGTCGCGAACATGTCCTTGATGCCCAGCGCCAAGCCTTCGAGCGGACGCGGCTCCCCGCGCGCGAGCCGCGCGTCCGCCTCGCGCGCCATGGCAAGCGCGCGGTCCGGGGTTTCCAGCACATAGGCGTTGAGCACGCGCGCCTGCTCCATGGCAGAGAGATGCGCCTGCGCAAGCTCGACGGCAGAAAATTTCCTGCCTCGAAGAGCCTCGCGCGCCTCTGCGAGCGTGAGAGAGGTCAGAATATCAGGCATCAGGTTGTCAGGAATGAGGTATCAAGTATCAGGTATCAGGCATCAGGAATTTTTGAGCGCTGATTCTGATACCTGATAACTGATCCCTGATGCCTGATCATTCCACCACCTTCGGCACAACAAAGAAATGATCGTCGATTGCCGGCGCATTCTTGACGATGGCATCAGGAATACCACCGTCGGTGATCTTATCCTCGCGCCTGTTCATCTTCGTCGGGATGACCGAGGTCATCGGCTCAACTCCGGCGACGTCGAGCTCGGTGAGCTGCTCCACGAATGCCAGAATGGCATTGAGCTCGCCCCTGAGGTGCTCGACCTCTTCCTCCGCAACTGCAATGCGCGCAAGATGGGCAATCCGGCGCACGGTTTGCGCATCGACTAACACTCAAATCTCCTCATGGCTCGACCCAGCTCAGCTATAGCAGAGTGGGCCTTTGCGACAACCATTGCGCCCCATACGGGGAAAGCCGATATTGTCAGAATGGATGTCGCCGATCCGTCGGCAGTGCCGACCTTTGCGAGCCGTACCCCCCTGCATATCGGGGCCGTTGGGCTCAGGGTGCGCGATCTCGACCGCACCAGCGCCTTCTATTGCGGCGCAATTGGACTGTGCGTACTTGCCACGAGCGATAACCACGTCACGCTGGGCGCCGGTGGCGCGCCGCTTGTCCTTCTCGAGCACCAGCCGGACGCCATCGCCGACGACCCGCGCCACGCAGGACTTTATCACACGGCCTTTCTGATGCCGACGCGGCAGGACCTCGCGCGATGGGTTCTGCATGCCGCGCGCAACAAGCTGGCGTTGACCGGAGCCTCCGACCACGCGGTGAGCGAGGCGTTCTACTTCGACGATCCGGAAGCCAATGGAATCGAGCTCTATGCCGACCGGCCACCGGAGACTTGGCAATGGACGGGTGACGAGCTGAAGATCACAACCGATCCGCTCGACATCGACGACATCCTGCGCGAGGTTCCGAGCAGCGCAGCCTATGCCGGCGCACCGAACGGCTTGCGCATCGGCCACGTGCATCTGCGGGTCGGCGATGTACGTCGAGCGGAGCATTTCTACGGGGACGCCTTGGGACTCGACGTGACGCGTCGTCGTCAGGGCGCGTCCTTCATGTCCTCGGGGCGCTATCACCATCACGTCGCAGTCAATGTCTGGCACAGTGCGGGCGCTCCCGTGCGTAACCCGCAGCGCGCGGGACTGTCGTGGCTGGCGCTGGAAGCCGCCGATGAGCAAGCCTACGCGGGGGTCAACGAGCGGCTGCGCCGCGCCGCCACGGCGGTGTCGGAGAGGACCGGCAGCGTGGAGACCGAGGACCCCTGGGGGACACGCCTGCGCATCTTGCCGCCAGCCGCGTGACCCGGATGGGCGGGCGGCGGCGCGCGGCGCGCGCGACATCCCCTTCGATTGCCGCGCTAGACACGGTAACGGACCAATTGGGGAGGAGCTGCGCGCGGTGACTTCAATTTTGCCTCGCCGGCACTAACTTTCCCGCATGAGCCGGCAACAGCTCGAGCCCGTGCACATCATCGGTGGCGGCCTTGCGGGGGCTGAAGCCGCCTGGCAGCTCGCCACGCGGGGGATTCCTGTCCTGCTGCATGAGATGCGGCCGGTGCGATCGACACCTGTGCACAAATCGGCCGCGCTGGCCGAGCTCGTCTGCTCGAACTCGCTGCGCTCGGATGACAAGGAGCACAACGCGGTCGGGCTCCTGCACGAGGAAATGCGCCGGCTCGGCTCATTGGTTATGCGCGCGGCCGATGCCAACCAGGTGCCGGCGGGGGGTGCGCTTGCTGTCGACCGCGAGGGTTTTGCGGCGGCGGTGACCGCGGCGCTTTCCGATCACCCGCTGGTCGAGATCCGTCGCGAGGAGATCGCTGCGCTGCCCCCGCCGGAATGGGACAAGGTCATCATCGCAACCGGGCCCCTCACCTCGCCTGCGCTCGCCGATGCCATCGCCAGCCGCACAGGGCATGGCGCGCTCTCCTTTTTCGACGCTATCGCGCCCATCGTTCACCGTGAATCCATCGATATGTGCGTTGCCTGGTGTCAGTCCCGCTATGACAAGGCGGGACCCGCCGGATCAGGGGCCGACTACATCAATTGTCCGCTCACGCGCGAGCAGTACCACGCCTTTGTCGATGCTTTGCTGACAGCGGAGAAGATTGAGCTGCATGACTGGGAAGCTGGCACGCCCTATTTCGACGGTTGTCTGCCGATCGAAGTGATGGCGCAGCGTGGCCGTGAGACATTGCGCCACGGACCGATGAAGCCATTTGGGCTCACCAATCCGCACGCGGGTACTGCCAAGCCATACGCCGTCGTGCAGCTGCGGCAGGACAACCGGCTCGGCACATTGTTCAACATGGTGGGATTTCAGACCAAGCTCAGGCACGGCGAGCAAACGCGCGTGCTCCGCATGATTCCTGGGCTGGAAAAAGCGCAGTTCGCGCGCCTCGGCGGCCTCCACCGCAACACCTTCATCAACGCACCCAGGCTGCTCGATCCTACGTTGCGGCTGCAGGCGGAGCCGCGCTTGCGCTTTGCCGGCCAGATCACCGGCTGCGAGGGGTACGTTGAATCAGCCGCCATCGGCCTGCTCGCCGCCCGCTTTGCGGCGGCCGAGCGAAGACAGGAGGCCCTTCCCCCGCCCCCACCGACTACCGCTCATGGAGCGCTGCTTGCGCACATCACGGGCGGGCACCTCGCGGTGGACACGACGCCGGCAAGAACACAGTCCTATCAGCCAATGAACATCAACTTCGGCTTGTTTCCGCCGCTCACGCATGCGCTCACGGGAGCGAGCGGCGAGCGCCTTCGCGGCACGCAGAAGCTGTTGGCCAAGAAACGCGCGTTCACGCGGCGCGCCCTCGCCGACCTCGAATCCTGGATGGCCAGCGAATTTGCGGCAGCGGCAGCGCAATAGCTTCAGCGAAAAATGCGATCCGGATTGTGGGCCGCGCGCCAGATGGCCCACTGTCTTCGCCATGGCGCAATATCGGTGCGCGCGAACGGATCGTCTCCGGCTCGCGCAATGCGAGCAAGCATCATCGGCGCGAGCGCAGCAGGCAAGAATGCGGGGATGAGTGCGGCAGGCGCAGCGCGCATGAGCTCGCGCGCCTGTGCAAGATGTTGGCTTGCGAGAAGCCGCTCCTCGGCCACTGCGGCGCGCAGCCCGGCGCTTGCGCGTCCGCTCGCCGGGCGCAGAGCATCTTGCGGGCCGGCGCCATGCCGTTCCAACAGATCGAGCGGAAGATAGAGCTGGCCGCGCCCGGCATAGAGCGCAAAGGCATGCAGCAGCCCGGCTATCGCGTGGGCAATCCCCGCATGGCGGGCGAGCATGGCCAGTTCCTCTCCGCGCGGCGGATGGAGAATTTGCGCGCAAAGCGCGATCAGATTCGCCGCGGTTCCGTGCGCATAATCTTCGAACTCCACCTGAGTGCGCATCGGCTCGTCATAAAGATCGAAGCTGCGCGCTTCGAGGAGCGCGGCCAGAGCTTGTCTCTCCAGGTCATACTTTTCGACCGTCGCAAGCAACGCCGCCGCCACCGGGTGGCTTGCGGCACCGCCAGGTCGATCTGCCGCCAGCACATCCCGCCACCATTGCAGCCGGATCTCGCGCGCGATCGGTGTGCGCGCGACCTCGCGTATGCGAGCGATCTCAAGGTTGAAGGCGTACAGCGCAAAAACTGCCGCGCGATGCCCGGCGGGTGCAAACAGCGTCGCGAGAAAACAATCCCTGTCGCCGGCACGCACCTGCGCTTCACAATGCTTGAACGCGTCTTGCATGCGCGCGTTGATCAGACTCGCGCCGGTTCTCCGGTCACCTTCTTTTCTTCTGCTGCAGCGCGCGCGCCGGTGCCGACACCGAGATAGATCAAAATCGGAGCCGCAATGAAGACGGACGTATAGGTACCGACCAGCACGACACCAAAGATCATCGTTGCTACAAAACTGTGAATGGCGTGACCACCGAACAAAATCAGCGCCAGCAGGGCGAGCGTCACCGTTACGTGGGTAATGATGGAGCGCGACAGGGTCGAATTGACGGAGATATTGAGCAGGTCCGGCATCGGCATGCGCTTGTACCGGCGCAACATCTCCCTGATGCGATCATAGATGACAACGGTGTCGTTGAGGGAGTAACCGAGAATGGTAAGCAGCGCGGCAATGCTCGAGAGATCGAAGTCGATCTGCGTGAGCGACATATAGCCGATGGTCAGCACCAGATCGTGGACATTGGCGATCATGGCGCCAAGCGCAAACTGCCATTCGAAGCGAAACCAGAGATAGATCAGGATGGCAAGGATTGCCAGCATGAGACCGATCGTGCTGTAGGCGAGTAGCTCTTTCGATACCCGCGGCCCCACCACTTCCTCACGGCGGATATCGACATCGTTCCCCAGCGCCGCTCTCACCTGCGCCAGCGCCGCTTGTTGCGCTTCCTCGCCGCCGGGCTGCTGGGCCACGCGAATAAGCACGTTCTCCGGGCCGCCGAATTGCTGCAGTTGAACCTCGCCCAGCCCCAAGCCGCCGAGCGTGCTGCGCATCTTGGCGAGATCGGCGGGCCCGGTCTTCGACTGCACTTCAATGAGCGTGCCGCCGATGAAATCGATGCCAAAATTGAGGCCGTGAAAAAAGTACAGACATATGGCCAGGATCGATAACAGGGCGGAGGCGGGAAAGCTGATGCGCCGAAAGCGCATGAAATCGAACTTCGTGTCATCTGGCACGATGCGCACGAGCGGGATGGAATGATGCAGGCGCACGTTGGGTTCCGCCTATGAGATCGCCAGCTGCCGCGGGCGCGCCCACCTCACCCACCACGCCACGATCAATCGGGTCAAAGTGAACGCGGTGAAGAGCGTGGTGAGGATGCCGATGCCGAGTGTCACCGCAAAGCCGCGCACCGGCCCGGTGCCGATGAAGAACAGCACCGCCGCCGCAATGAAGGTGGTGATATTAGAGTCAAGAATGGTCGCTAACGCACGCGCAAATCCTGCATCAATCGCGGTGATCGGCGTACGCCCTGTGCGTACCTCCTCGCGAATGCGCTCGTAGATCAGAACGTTGCTATCGACCGCAATGCCGATCGTCAGCACTATGCCGATGATGCCCGGCAATGTCAGCGTCGCATTGAGCAGGGAGAGAATGCCGAAGATCATGCCGATGTTGACCATCACGGCAATGCTGGCGAAGACGCCAAACAGCCCATAGGTGGCCACCATGAACACGACAACAAGCGCGGCGCCGAAAAAGGAGGCCATCTTGCCTTTCTCTATCGAGTCCTGGCCCAGGCCTGCGCCGACGACCCGCTGTTCGATCACGGTAAGCTTCGCAGGCAGCGCGCCCGCTCGCAGTAGGATGGCGAGATTGTTGGCGGATTCGACGGTGAAATTGCCAGAGATCTGGCCGCTACCTCCCAGGATTGGCTCGCGGATCACCGGGGCCGAGATCACTTCGTTGTCGAGCACGATCGCAAATGGGCGCCCGACATTCTCCTGCGTGACCTGCGCAAATTTGCGCGCGCCGGAAGTGTTGAACTTGAACGTCACGATGGGCTCGCTCGTACGCTGATCAAAGCCGGGTTGCGCATCGGTGAGCTCCTCGCCCGAGACGATCACCCTCTTCTCCAGGAGATAAGGCCGGCGGTTCTCAGCCGGCGACCCATAAACAATCTCCGAGTCCGGCGGTGGGCGGCCCTGCAGCGCCTGCTCCACCGGCATCGACGCGTCGACCAGCTGAAAGGTCAGCTTGGCCGTGGTGCCAATTACCTTGATCAGCTGTTCCGGGTTGCCGAGGCCCGGCACCTGCACCAGCACGCGATCGGTTCCCTGCCGCTGAATCGAGGGCTCGACCAGCCCCATGGCGTTCACGCGCCGGCCGATGATCTCGACCGACTGGTCGACCACCTGCCTGATGCGGTCGAGAATCGCCGGCTCGGACACGGTGAGCCGAATGAGTCCGCCGCCAGCATTCTCGATATCGACTGATCGCTGCCCTGAGGTGCCGAGAAATCCGCTCAGCGGCTGTGACAGCTCGCGCAGCTTCGCAACAGCGCGCTGGAGATCGTTGTCGCGGACAACAACCTCGACGGAATTACCTCGGATCAAGGGAGCGCGGCTGAGCCCCACGCGCGCCTCGCGCAGCAGCTTGCGAACGTCGTCCAGCAGAGATTGCAGCTTCTGCCGCCGCACGTCGTTGGCATCGACCTGCAGCAGAATGTGGGAGCCGCCCTGCAGATCAAGCCCGAGCACGATGTGACGCTGTGCCCACGCCGGCCAGCGCTGCACGGTCTTTTCGGTAAAAAAGTTAGGGACGGCAAAAAGACAGCAGATCAGAGCGGTGAGCAGGATTGCCGTCGCCTTCCACTTGGAAATGTAAAGCATGAATGATCCTGATCGTCGTTCGATCGTCAATGGGTTGCGAAGGGGCGATCAGCTTGAGCTCTCTTCCTTGACCGGCTCGCCCTTCGCCCGCACACCCGAAATCATCGAACGCACTTGCCGCACGCGCACGCCGTCCGCAATCTCGACCTCGATCTGATCGTCATCGACGACCTTGGTCACCTTTCCCACCAGCCCTCCTGACGTAATGACCGTGTCGCCGCGACGCAAGTTCTTCACCAGCTCCTGGTGATCCTTTGTCCGTTTTTGCTGCGGTCGCAGGATGAGAAAATACATGATCACGAAAATCAGGACGAAGGGCAGCAGCTGCACCAGCATGTTGTCGCCGCCGAACGGGCTCGCCTGGGCAAATGCGGGCGTCACCAGCATGCTCGCGTCCTCATGTTCCTGCTCTGGACGTTTCGCCCAGCTCGCCCCCGAAATATCGATCGTTCACAAAGGAGAAGATTGCAGCGGACCGTGGCACCCGCCCGAGGTTCCGAGCCTTCCCGGGTAAGACGGCCGCACGCCCGGCCTGCGGGAAGGCCGGCAGGGACGCAGATCGGCCTACCACGGAGATGGCTACGGTTGACAGGTCGGCGCGGACTATAGCGGCCGGCTCTCTGATTGCAATCTGCTCGCATGTCCTCTCAGCGCTCTTGCCCGCCTTTTGTGGCCTGGGTAAAGCCTGCCTCCTATAAGGGGTGCAAGAGAGCTGCCGGCGGAGATGGCAAGGCGAGTCCGCAAACCAAAAAGAGCAGGCGCTGGCGGCCTGGATCCGCCAGCGCCGGCGCGCTCACGCGACTCATTGGAGCGTATCGCAATCGCGCTGGAGCGGCTCGCACCGCGCCCGCCGGCGCAAACACCCTACGATTGCGCGGACGCGTTTTCCTGGCATCCCGAGCAGGCGCGCTTGGTCCCTATGGCCACGGTCAATCGCGTCGAGATGTCGCTCCTGAAAGGGATCGATCGCGTGCGCGATATGCTCATGGAAAACACCGATCGATTTGCCCGCGGGCTGCCGGCCAATAACGCCCTTCTCTGGGGCGCGCGCGGCATGGGTAAATCCTCTCTTGTCAAGGCCGTGCACGCGTCGGTCAATGCCGCCCTGCGGGGCAGCGACGCCGGCCCCGGAATGCTCAAGCTGGTCGAAATCCATCGCGAGGACATCGAAAGCCTGCCGGATCTCATGGCGCTGATGCGCGGGGCACAGTGTCGCTTCATCGTGTTCTGCGACGATCTTTCCTTCGAAACGCAGGACACCAGCTACAAATCTCTCAAAGCAATGCTGGAAGGCGGCATCGAGGGCCGACCAAGTAATGTGGTGTTCTATGCCACGTCGAACCGACGCCATCTGATGGCGCGCGAGATGGTCGAGAACGAGCGCTCCTCGGCGATCAATCCGGGCGAAGCAGTGGAGGAGAAGGTCTCCTTGTCCGATCGCTTCGGCCTGTGGCTAGGATTCCATCACTGCAGCCAGGACGAGTTCCTGGCGATGGTCGAGGGCTACGTCAACTATTATCGGATCCAATATCCGTGCGCTGACGTTCGTCGCGAGGCCTTGGAATGGGCGACCACGCGCGGATCACGGTCGGGCCGCGTTGCCTGGCAGTTCGTGCAGGACCTTGCGGGAAGGCTGGGCGTGCGCATCACCCCACAGTGAGGCGTCTCACGGGGAGATCAAGAAGATCACGCCCCGCTAAGGAACTTCGTTGGGTCGACCGGAGATGCGCCTTTGCGAATCTCGAAGTGCAATTGGGGAGCATTGACATTGCCGGACTGGCCTGAGCGGGCAATGACCTGTCCCCGCTTCACCTGATCG
>Ga0306920_100005407_pt1 | contig 16507 bp, 16 predicted proteins | sample flu12Cox44000170_FD_204666 | JGI IMG/M metagenome (GOLD analysis project Ga0306920, IMG submission 204666) | Lab enrichment of tropical soil microbial communities from Luquillo Experimental Forest, Puerto Rico - flux4day.12C.oxic.44.000.170 (v2)... | ecosystem: Environmental > Terrestrial >... | reverse complement strand
TATCCTGGAGACGCTGCCAACGAACCGTTCTATTACGGCTACATCTATCCGGAGCCCGTTGGTTGCAGCGAAATTCCAACTCGCCCTGAAGGTGCGCGTTGGTCGGAGCAATTCCGCGAATGGATTCTGCCCTACGATGTCGTGCACAACGCACCCCAGCCTGAGGAGTCGCTGCAATCCTTTTTAAGCGGAATCTACGACACGTGCAGTTCGGCTGCTAACTGGGATCGCGGGGCGTACACCTATGTGCCTCCGCCGCTCCGCCACGCACGCCTCCCGGTGTCAACCTGAGCTCACCGCACGCGCGACTTGTGCGTGGCGGCGCGGCGTCGCGGAGGCTACAGTAAGGACATGATCGCGGTGAGAGTGCACCGGTATGGAGAGCCAGACGAGCTCGTGCTCGACGAGATTCCTGTACCGCCGGCGTTCTCGACCCCGGCTGCTCGGAGAATCGCGCTAGTGGATATGGATCCTAACTCCCACTTTCAAAGACCGACGGCGAAACCTCCGCGCCGGGCTTGTATCCCGAAAACGTGAGCGTCCCGTCGACGTTGTATCCTGGGAAGCGTGCGGCGATCGTGGCTTTAGAGGGCAAGTGATAATCCCCTACCTGTATGTAGCTTTCGTCGAAACTCAAGGTGCCCCCGTTAGTGTACGACCATTGCGCGTGGACGACCAGCGCGCTTTTGTCGTCGACCTTGACCTCGAGGCTCTTCACTCGCCCTCCGCTCGTTTTAGGCACGAGCGAATAGCGTGAAAGCGTGCCGTCGTCTCCCAATGGTGTAATTGTGTACTGTGCCACGGCCTGATCGTACGTCGGAGTCGACGCCGTGAGTTCTTTGAAGCGGCTCAGCGGCCCGGAGACGTTTTCGAATGCGATCTTGCGGCGAGGCCTGAGGTAGTAAACCGTCCCATTGTAGGTCCGGTGCATTGCGATGACCGCGTGCAACGTCGCCGAAAGCTGCGCCGAAGCCGTGTACGACTTCAGCGTTGGATTCGGGTCCGCCGCGCGCTGCAGGAGATCGTTTTGGGCGGCCGGGGTGGCTAGTGCCATCACGGCCGTTGCGACGAGAAACTTCACGGCGTGATCCTTTCTAAGACCGACTTGATTTTAGCGCGACTTGAGTTTCAGCGCGACAGCCGACCGCGAGAAGCAAAACCTCGGCGGAATCGTATTTCGGTGCTCGAAGCCGGACGTCCAAAACGACGAATTGTGTTCGATGCGAGCTATCCCGAAGATCTCGACCAGCACGATTACGAACCACTCCGCAAGTAGCACGTTCGCAATGAGGGCGTCGTTGACACGACGCCCTCGGCTTTGCTAGACCGCTTTTAGCCTCAAGGCTAGGGACGACCACGCGATTCCGGCAAAGATGAAGTTGAGGCCCACTGCGAAACCGATGAACCAGAACGCCGACGTTGGCCACTGGATCCAAAGCAAAAGGCCAAGAATAAAACTTAGGACTCCGGCGCCCGCCACCCAGCCGTAGTTGGGGAACTGCAACCACAGCGCGGAAACGAAGCGAAAGATCCCACCAAACATGAAGAGTGCGCCAAGCAAAAGCGTGATGGTGAGCGCACCGACGCCAGGGTGCTGCAGCAGCGCCCAGCCGACGAAAATGTCGAGAAAACCCACCAGCAGTAAAAGGATCACGTGGCCGGCGCCACGCGCCATGAAGGCGCTAACTATCTGGGCGATGCCGGCGATCAGCAGCACGATCCCAAGTGCGAGGACGGATGCCAACGTGGAGAGCCCTTCGGCGTAAATCGCGTAGGCACCGACAAGAATCAGCAGAACTCCGAGGGCGAGATACCAGCCCCACTGCTTGTGGGCTTCCGCTACGTCCCAGGCGATCTGTCTCATAGCTTATTCCTCCGTGTCAGTAGCTGGACCAGATATTTAGACTCTCTAACGCCGGTTCTCCTCGTCTTAGAGCGTTTGAGCACGGCGCAATGTAAGGCGACCTCCTCTCTGGAACGAGGTTTAGCAAATGATCAAACGTCCCGAAAGCGAGTCTAGGCCGCAGGTTGGAGGACCGATAACGATCGGCGCCCGAACGTGGTTCACCGCCGCCGCAGTCTTAGCCGGCGCGTACGCCCTATGGCTTGCCGTTGCCAATGCGCTCACGGCTCTCGTCCTGCTGTTCACCGGAATCTTGATCGCGGTGGCACTGGGGCCGTTCATAGACCGCCTCAGGGCCAAAATGCCGTTCGGCGCAGCCGTCGCTGTGGCGTTTAGTGCCCTGGTAGGGGTCGCGGCGGCTATCGCTGGGATTGTGATCGCACCGCTCGGCACCGAGCTCCAGCATCTGCTGCAGGCGATTCCGGGGTACGTGGAGTCGCTTAAGTCACAGCTCCTCACGCTGCAACAATTCGTGAACAACAATCAGGTATCGCGCCAGCTGGCGGGAACGCTCGCCAACGGCGCGGGCGGCGCGTTGAGCACCGTCGGCACGCATGTCCTAGGCGGCTCGGCGTTGATCGTAAGTCTTATCGGCGACGGCGTCACTATATTGCTGCTGGCCATTGGCTGGGCGCTCTCTTCGGAGCAGCTTGAGTCTTTCGTTCTCAGCCTTGTGCCGCCGGCGACGCGTCAGGACTGGAAGAAAGCCATCGATGCGATCGGCGCGCGGCTAGCCGCGTACGTCCAGGGCGTCGTGATAAACGGGGCTGTGGTCGGCGTTACCATGGGGGTCTCACTGGCGCTCCTCGGGGTGCCCTACGCGTTGCTACTTGCCTTCATCGTCGCGCTGCTTCAGGCCATTCCCATGGTAGGCGCAGTAATTTCCGGCCCAATCGTTCTGCTCGTCGTACTGGCGACGACCGGGTGGGCAAAGATGCTCGTCGCGCTAGGCATCTTCATCGTCGTGCAAATCATCGATCAAAACTTTATCTCGCCGATCATCTTCGGACAGCGGGTGCAGCTCAGCTTTTTGCTCATCATCTTCTCGACCGTAGCCGGTGGCATGCTATTGGGCATCCCGGGCGCATTTCTGGCGGTGCCGGCGGCCTCGGCGCTGCAAGTACTTGTCGTTCAAATTGTTGCGCCCGCGATCCGGCGCGCGAACCGCGATACCAACGACGTCACCACTGATTAGTGACCGCGGTAATCGTCGTTTTTATCGCGATCATCGTTCTGGTGACGATCGCGAACCGGATCAACGTCGCATATCCGATCGTTTTGGTACTCGGGGGCATGGTTATCGGCTTCGTCCCGGGCGTCCCGACGTTCCCGCTCCGGCCGGAACTGGTGCTGCTGGTTTTTTTACCGCCGCTGCTCTATTGGGAAAGCGTTACCGCACCGACTAGCGAGTTCCGAGCCGGTGCGCTCTGGATTTTTCAGATGGCTTTCGGCCTGGTTATCGTGACGACCGTGGTCGTCGCGGCGATAGCGCACGCAATAATTCCGGGCATGAGTTGGGGCGTGGCGTTCGTGCTGGGTGCGATCGTTTCATCGACCGACGAAGTCGCATTCGCTTCCATCGCCGAGCAGCTCAATGTGCCGCGACATGTCATCGGCACGATTGAAGGCGAGAGTCTCGTCAACGACGCGACCTCGCTGATCCTCTACGGGATCGGCATTGCCGCCATCGTGGGCGCGTCGTTTTCGTTGCTGCATGCAGCGGGCGCGCTGGCGCTGACGATCGTCGAGTCAGTGCTCATCGGCCTCCTCGTCGCAGCCATCGCAAAGTTCGCGTGGAGCGCGCTGACCGACGAAACCCTCCAGGCCACGATCTCGGTGGTCCTCCCGTTCCTGGCCTATTTGCCGGCCTACTACCTCGGTGCGTCGGGCGTTTTAGCGACGGTCACCATGGGCCTCGCCGTCTCGCGCTTTTCGCCAACCGTCTTGCAGCCCCGTGCACGAGAGATGCTGACGGGATTCTGGGTGACGGTCGTCTTCTTACTCAACGCGTTCATTTTTACCGAGGTAGGCATTCGGTTTCATTCGATCGCCTCGGGCTTGCAACGTGAATATTCGCCGGCGAAGTTGATTGTATGGGGTTGCGCTGTCGCCGGCGCGTGTATCGTTGTGCGATTGATCTGGACCTTCGCGCAGGGCTTGCTGCCGGCCACCAACGAGCCGGAGCACGAAGCCGGGAAGGCCGATTGGTCGCACGTAGCGCTGCTTGCGTGGACGGGGATGCGCGGCGGCGTATCGCTCGCTGCGGCGTTGGCAATTCCGTTTGAAACAATGGCCGGGCCTTTCCCGTTCCGAAGGCTGCTGATTTTTCTCACGTTCGTCGTGCTGCTCGCGACGCTCGTCGGCCAAGGCGGGACGCTTCCGTGGCTCATTCGCTGGTTGAAGATCAGAGACGACGGTGCGGCAGCGAGAGAAGAGCGAATCGCGCTGAGGTCTATCTCGCGCGCCGGACTAGACCGCGTCGATCAGCTGCAACGCGACGGAGTTTTTCCGGAAGAGATCCTGGAGTTGCACCGCCGGCGTCTCGAGGCGCGATTTGAAGAGTTCGCGGCACCAAGTGCTGGCGCGGCGCGAACGACCGCCCAATTTCGAGCAGCGCAGCGCACAATCGTCGAAGCGCAGCGCGAAAAGCTCATCGAGCTTCGCACGAAGGGGAAGATCGACAATACCGTGCTCCGCCGCCTTCAACGCGCGCTGGACCTGCAAGCCCTCGAGGTTCAGCTGCTCGAAACCGCAGGTCACTCTGATATCGAAGAGGAGTGATTCGTCGCAAAAAGTGTCGGCTTGGGGAGGCGCAGAAGTCGAAGGGCGTTGCCAGTGTCATGCCGGCTCGCTCACGACAAGCTTTGTCGAAGCGTGACTCAGCGGAAACGTGTCATTTTGTCGGCCGTCAATCTTGAAGAAGGGCCCACCGATCGATCAACACCCGATGCTGCGGAAACTTCGCAGTCAGCTCCTTACGAGATCCGATCTCGAAATCTTTGTACTCAAACCCGGGCCCGACGTCGCAGCCGAGGAAGGCGTAACCGTTAAGATCGGCGAGATGCGCCGCAAACCACGCCCCCGCTCCGACCGCAGCCTGCCTGCGATCTGAACCACCGATGAGCTCTTGACGGTAGCCACCTTCTGGCTCGATGATCTCGATCGCCACCGGGCTACCGCGGTAGTGGTGCCAGATCTCGTCGGAAGCAAGCCGATGGAACGCTGAAAGCATGCTGTCGGCCAGCAAATAATAAATCGAGGTAATCGCGAGCCGCTTGCCCCGAGGCGTTTCGACCGAGATCGGACTGCGATACGCTTCGCAGAAGTAGCCGCCTTCGGGATGCGGCTGCATGCTCAGTTCCTCGATGAGGCGCTGCGCTTCGTAGTGCATTTCGATCGGGTCTTCCACCCAACGCTCCGCCTCCTGCCGCGAAACGGAGCAAGACATTAGGAGCGCGTGCAGAGGGTGCGTGACGTGGTCGGGTGACCGTTCTTAGCTTGAGTCGTCAAGTCAAACGAATACTGTTGCGGGCTCGGAAGGCCGATGATTGCCTTGGCGCCGTCGGCGGGATATCCATCCCTCCATTGTGATGGGTTGAAGGTGCGCGAGTAGCTGTATCGCGTGTAGTACGAGCCGTCGGTATCAATGGATACGATATTCCAACGCTTTGTAGAGGAGTCGAAGCCGACGAATGTCACGGCGGTGTCAGGCGGCTGTCCATTTTGCGCTGCAAAGGTGGTAGCAGCGTGCAGCCACGCTCCCCACATCGTGTTAACGCTTCTAAAACGCCAGGTTTGCGAGACGTCATGTGTTACACACTGGTAAGTGCCGACAAGCGCGCGGACGCCTTGGTCTGCGGTTACTGGCGGGAGCCCCCACGCCGCTCCGCTGAAGAGATTCAACAGCGCAGCAGCGATTGGGTAAGCCAAAAATCTAAGCATGCGAATCCTCCGATACGGTTCGAACCACTGATTCAGAGCTGAATCTACGCGGCGAGCTCAGGACTGCGTTCATTTCGCGCTGTGGAATTTGAGCATCCGTAAAAGTGATCGTCCGCGGTCGCGCAGTTCTCGGGCCGCTTTTCGTATGAACCCCAGCGCCGATCGCGCGAGGCTGCCGCCAAGGCTTACTCGCGTTACCCCGGCCTCAATAAGCTCGTGAGCGGTCAACCCAAGATCACGCCACCCCAGGACGATGTTTAGCGGAGCCCCTATCTCGCGCCGCAGCTTGCGAATAATCGCGATGTCGGCGGTTCCAAGCAGCGGATACACACAATGTGCACCCGCCTCGCGAAACAGCCGGCCTCGTTCAATGCACGTCTTAAGGATGTCTCTTTGCTCGAGGGCGAAAGCGTCGATCTTTACCGTCAGTACGAATGAGCTGCCGAGCTCATCGATCGCGGCGCGCGCGGCTTTAATTCGCTCGGTCACAAGACTTTCGTAATACAAGCCGTCACGTCGCGGGTCACTGTCTTCGATGTTGCCGCCGACAAGCCCAATCCGAATTGCCAATCGCACGGTGTCCGCCACCGCTCCAGGCGTGCGACCGTAACCGTCTTCGAGGCCCCCGTTGACTGGAAGAGGCGTGGCATCAACGATACGTGCAACTCGCTCCAGCATCTCGGTTCGGCTGACCGCCGCGCCCGAGTCACGCACGTCGAATCCGGCTTGCCGAGAGAGAAGGCTATCCCGGCGCTTGACGTTCCAATCGCCTCAAAGCCTTCGCTTGCGAGAACGACAGCCGTCCCAACGTCCCATCCATTGGGCATAAGGAAGCCGCGCTTTCGCCAATGCATTGCCATGAATGCTCTTGCCTTGTCTTTGTGCATCTCCACGACTTCAGGCTACAGGTAAGCGAGGCATTTGTCCAATGAATGGATTTTCAAAGATATATAAAACCTCTGCATAGTCAAATGAATGCCGATAACCTCAACGCATTCTTGTCGGTCTACCGTAGCGGGGGTTTTTCCGCCGCTGCGGAGACGCTGAATCTCACACAGCCCGCGGTTAGCCACCGGATTCAAGCGCTCGAGCGAGACCTCGGCGTCCAGCTCTTCGATCGGACCTCGCGAGGGGTCGTGCTCAGTCAGGCCGGACGCGAACTGCTGCCGCACGCCGAGCGCGTTCTCGCAGCGTTAAGCAACACGCAAAAAGCGATGCGGGCACTGGGCAATGCCGAGGGTGGCGCTATTTCTATCGCTGTCGTCGGTACGTTGGCCGACCGGATCTTTGCCGGCGTCTTGAACAAGTTCGCCGGCGAGTTTCCGCGTGTCGAAGTTTCGTTGCAGACGGCCAGAAGCGCCGAGGTCGGTGAGCTGGTTCGGCGCGGCACGGCCGATCTTGGCTTGCGCTATCAGATCGAGCCGGCGACGGATCTTGCAAGCGAGGAGTTGGCGCGAGAGCCGCTGCTGGTCGTCTGCTCAAAGCACCATCCCCTCGCGGGAAAGTCGATCGACGCCCTGCGCATGCTGCGCGATGAACGGTGGCTCGCATTCCCGGAAACGCCTCGGCAGCCCGAAATCTCGGCGCAGCACGTCTTCGCCGTCTTCCTCACTTTGGGAGCCGGTGAAGTACGGTGGACGCCGGTTGACAGTCTCACCGCGCAGTTACGCCTGGTAGAATCCGGATATGGTATCGCGCTCATGACGCGTAGCAACGTTCGCGACGAACTCTCGGCCGGCAGAGTCAAGTCGATTCGCGTTTGCGATCTTCGTGCAGCTATGCCTATCGTAGCCGTTACGCGCTCGGCCGGCTTCGTAAGTCCTGCAATGAAGCGAATGCTGAACCTTATGCGAACGGCTTACGGCCAGGTCTGATGCTCGGAAATAGCACTCGCCGGCGTGCGGCGGAAGTTTGTCGGGATTGAGCGACGTAGATTCCTCGAATGCGGTCGGGAGTGAAGCGGTTCCAGGAATTGATCAACGCAATCGCCATCGTCAGGTTGACGACTCACGCTCGTTGAAGTGTTCTTGGATGCGGGCTAGCAAATCGGCGGGTGGATGCTCTTTGGCGACCGGCGTAAGCGATTCGGTCCATTTAAGCGCGGCGCGCTCGCGCGCGGTATGCCACGGGCTTCATGCCACGCGGAGAGGCCAAAGAGACGGTCGCTGCTCTCGCCGAGTGCCTCTAACTCGCGCCGATGCAGCGCAAGGCAGAATGCGCAGCCGTTGAGTTGTGAGGCTCGCATCGCAACCAAAACTTGCTGATTGAGCTCGAGCCCTGACCGTGCGAGCACGTACGGTCGATTAACACGTCGCCGTGATTCTGCGACGGCAGAATGTCGACGGACGCCGGCAGATCGGCTGCGCACTCCTTGTCTCGTAGCCGATTAGAAGAAGGTGAAGCAACGCAGTGCGTAGGGGAACCGCGCTTCGCGCCACGCAACATAAGCTTGAGGACCCCCGATGATCGACGAGAGCCCCGATCCACTCGCATTAACCGACCCGGGCGAAGTCGACGACGATGACGGCAGCACGCCGAGCGCCGACGATCGGCCGTTGGAACGCATTCCGTGGTTTATCCAGTTGCTCTGGGTCGTACTCGGACTCTTTGGATTCATCGATAGCGTTTTCGGTTCTGCCGGGGCGTCCTTTCCGCTGCACCCAATCGCCTCGACGACGGCATTACTGTGGCTCGTCTTTGTTATCATCGGATTGATCGTCAATCATCTCGACAAGATCGGCTTGCCGGGGGGCGCGAATCTTTCGTTTCGCAGACTCCAGCGCGCCGAGCAAGCAGCCGTCAAAAGCGAGATCTCCGCGGGTGCCCTCCGCAAGGTGCTGGCCGACTATTCGGACTTGATGCAAAACTGGACGCAATCCGTAAATCTGTTTACCGAAGAGCTAGAGAAATATGCCAAGACGGACGACGACGTCGCCGATATACTCGCTCGGTACTGCCTCGGAAGGATGGAAGAAGCCCGCGATCTCATCGCCGAGCGCGGCGACCGCACTCGGCTCTCATTCTGGTGGTATGTCGACGACGCGGGCGGCTTGAAGCTGCTGTTCAGCGACGATATCCGTGACGACGCAACCTTAGACCACGTATTCAAACCCGGAGTAGGACTGATTGGCCAGTGCTTCGTGGAATCGCGAGTTTACAACCTCGCGGATGCTCCATCGTCGATTTACTACGAGGCGATCCGGCCGAGCCCTGAGTACCATGGTCTGCTCTTGGTTCCGGTGAAGCGCAAAACCGACGAAACGCCGATTGGAGTGCTATCGGTCGATCGGCAGAAGAGCGAAGCCTTTGACGAGAACGCGCAAAACGTCGGGTCCGCGTTAGCGGATTTGATTGGCTATGCTATGGAAACGGGATTGTCGTTCGAGCTTGGCTCGGCGACCCGCTAACGGCCTAAGAGCCTGGCCGCCTCTTCCGAGGCATCTTTTGCTTTCCGAAGGAGCGTTCCGGCGCTATCACTCGACGCTTCGGCCGGTTTGGTACCCCGGTTCGGGGCGACCTTATTAGCCGCTTCGCGCAGGCGTTCGACGGTAGCCGCATCGGCCCTCAATCCGTTCCTCATTCTCAACTCTTTCAATACGCTGGCACCTCTTTACAATAGGCTTGTACCCGGTCTTGTACCCCGTCCAGACCAACGCCTTCCTCTTGTTATTTGATCGTGCTGACCGTAGCGCCGTCCGGTTGCGATTGGTGGGAAGGCCTTAGTAGACGGGGTGGTCTTGGCAGCTTTCGACTGAGGGATCGTCGCTAGGAAAGACCTCAAACACCGTGCCTCGCGGAACGACGATATTCTTGCCGCTGCGGAAATAATTGAAGAGGCCGATCGCGGCACCGACGCCGGGAACCGGTATCGCGCCGAGATAGCCGGGGATGCTCGCGTTCGCGCCCGAGCGGTCCAAGACATCGCTGTTGTGATCGAGCACGACGCCGAGGCGCCGGCCGTCGGGCAGCATGAGATATCGAGGCTCGAGCACGAGTACGCCGGGACGTGCGTCATGGTGTCCCGCCGGCGCCGCAACCGCTACGACGCCGTAGCCCATGGTTCGAGCTGGAACGACGATGCTCGCGCCGCTGGTCACCGCATTGATCGTTTCGAACCGGAAGAAGTCACCCGGGCGCGCGTCCGAAGAGTCGACGCTCTCCATCATCTGCACGGCAACGACAGTGCAGCGGTCGAGCGTCATCGCCGGTGTCGGGGCGGTCGAAACGAGCATGCCGAAACCGGCGCAGACACCGAGGATGCCTGCGACGCCGGCCTTCGATAGCGCCATCGAGCTATCCGCGCCTCGGGATGAGATGCAGCTCGGCGGCCGCGTAGTCGAGCTGGACAACGAACTGATCGAGGAAGGCTGCGCCGACATGACCGTACGCCGTGCCCTGCAACGACTGCGTCGTTCCAATCTTCTCCGGGCCCGTCCGATAATCGCCGATACGAACTTGCGGAATCTCCCCCATCATCTCGACGCTGCTCCCTCCGATTCCACCTACTGATCGGCGCGTAAGGACGTTGAACAGCCCGGGATGCTTGGCATAGAAATCGTACGCGAGATTGATATTCGACTCGTCACCGGTATCTACTGCCAGTTGCGTTTCAATCGGCCCAAGGCCAACGCTGATCACAGGTATGAAGTTCTGAAAAGAAAGCGGTACCGTGATCGCGCCATGCGCGAGTACGATGCCCAGGCGCACGACGTGCGCCGATCCGTCGATGAGTATGCCCGACGTGCCGATAAAATCGGCACCCAGTACCACGTCGTAACCGTAGCGCCGCAGGTCGTTCAGCACGACATAATACGCCTCTGGATACGTTGCGTTACCGATGCGCAACGGACCCGCGCGTACGACTTGCGTAGAGTATCCGCCGAGGCCACGCACGCGATAGGTTCCAACGATCGGGGCGTCGAGCCGGATCGCAAGCTCGGAGCTCATTGATAGACCGGAGTTGCCGCTGTCAATCAAGCAGCGCAGCGGAACGCCGCCGACGGTGCACTCGACGATCGGTGTCACCGCCTTCGGATCGGTCGGAATCGTCTGCGGCGGACCGCTAAACGTCGGCAGCAAGCCGCGTGGCGGATGGAAGGCTGATGAGACCGCGGCCCGGTCGTCGTAGCGCTCAAAAATGCGCCCGTCGTGCATTACTTCGAAGGGCAGGCTGAACGCGCCGACGCGCCGGTAATTCCGATACTCGAACTCCTCGCGTCCGTCGAGCGTTCGAGCAAAGCGAACCAATCCGCTCTGCGGATCGACGTAGATGCGGAGTGGGATCGCACTGGCGTCGCCGATCACGATCGTCTGATAGGTCTTTCCACCGATCGTGGCATTGCCTGTGCCGCCGATTCGGCCGCCGCGCGCAAAGAACGACGGCGAAAGGAACTCCAGCGAGCCAACGAGCCGCAGCGCGCGCAGGTAGTCTTCGGGCTGTGACGACCGTGCGACCGTGGTTCCGTTCATGTTGAGCGAGTAGAGACGCTCGCCGTCAAAATAGGTGCCGTCGCAGAGTTCACCCGTGCAGTGGCGGGTCGTCACGCGGAGGCCTTCGCTCTCGCTCGAGACGACGGCCGGCCCGCCGTCGAAGCTCAGCCGGGCGACCGAAACGAGGTGCGCTTGCCAAACGGGGCCGGCAGCGTTGCGCATCCGTTCAAGCAGGTGGACAACGTCGTTGTCGTTGCGATTCGCACCAAGCGTGGCCAATGCTACCGCGAAGAGCAAACCGGTCCGAGCGGCGAACCTCATGAACGATGAAGTTCGAGTTGCTCGACGGCTATCTTCTCGATGGTGTGCCGACGAAAGCGGAAGTCGTGCGCAAGCTGCTCGAGATGCGGCCGAATGCTCCCGGTGCAGCGCCGTTTTACGAAGGGCTGCAACGGCTCGGAACCCGCACACCGGATTTGGCCTTGGTTGCCTTGCGCCTGGTTCTTGCAAGGCAGAAGGCCGACGACGCTGCCGTCACATGGCTTCGCGGCGTCGTCGAACGCGCGCGTGCCGGTGATATTGCGGCTCGAGATGAATACCGCACGATCGATCGCATCGAATCGTAGTGCGACTCACGACCGACGAACTCGTCGTCTGCTATCCAAAACGTTCTGCGCGCGCGCTCGATCGGGTCTCGATCGAGGTTGCCGCCGGCTCCACGCTTGCGGTCGTCGGTCCGTCAGGCGCTGGAAAGACGACTTTGCTGCGCATTATCGCAGGATTGCTGCCGGCGCAAAGCGGCGACGTTGCACTCGACGGCAATTCGGTCGTCGCGCTGCCACCGCAGGAGCGGCGCATTGCGCTGGTCTTCCAAGACGACGCGCTCTTCAACAATATGACCGTGCGCGAGAATCTGCGCTTCGCGCAGCGAGCTCACAACGGCGATCGTGAGAAGCGGGTCACAGAGGTCGCGCTCGCGCTGCACGTCAGCGAACATCTCGGACGGCGCCCCCGGGAGCTTTCTGGCGGCGAGCGGCAGCGCGCCTCGATCGCACGTGCCCTGCTTTCGGATCCGCTCGCGCTTCTGCTCGACGAACCGCTCGCGCATCTCGATCCGTCGCTCCGCCGTTCGGTACGTGACGAGGTCATCGGCGTGAGCGAACGTTTTGTAGGACCGATTCTCTACGTGACGCACGATCACGTCGAAGCGATGAGCATCGGCGACGCGCTCGCGGTGCTGATCGACGGACGTATCGAAGACATTGGCGAACCGCAACGCGTGTACGATGCGCCGCGCAAGATTGCAGTTGCGCGGTTTCTCGGCGAACGCCCGATGAATTTGTGGAACGACGGTCGCCTGATCCTCGGCATCCGCCCCGAACGCATACATCTCTGCTCCGAATCCGGGCTGCGCGGGCGCATCGCTCGACGTGAAACGACCGGTGCCGATGCCTATCTCGACGTCGAGACCGATCGTGGCATGGTGGCCGTACGTGTACCGGCTTCGAACGACGCGCGCACCGGGCAACTGGTTGCGCTCGAACTGCCGCCGGAGTTCGTGCGCCGCTTCGACTCCGCCACCGGCAGCGCGCTCTCGGTGTCATCCTGAGCGAAGTCGAAGGATGACGCAATTGTCACGCATCTCCGATCTCGCGCGCGGGATCATCATGACCAGCGCGCCCGGATTCGGCGGCTATATCCTTTTCCCGCGCGACGACTCGTCACTCCAGCAAACGCGTGCTCTTACGGATGCGCTGCGGCGCGACAAACAGATCCCCTTGATCGGAATCGATCAAGAAGGCGGTCGCGTTGCGCGCTTGCGCCACGGCGTGGAACCGATGCCGCCGATGATGGCACTCGGCGCTGCCGGCGATCTCGAACTCGCCCGCCGTGCCGGCGAACAGATTGCGTTCGATTTGCGTCGCGCAGGCTGCACGCTCGACTTCGCTCCGGTGCTCGACCTAGCGGTCGACGCAGGAAACACCGTCATCGGCACGCGCTCGTTCGGCGTCGATCCGCAGCAAGTTGCTGCGCTCGGAGAGGCCTTGGCACGAGGTCTGCGGGGCGGCGGGATTCAGCCTTGCTTCAAGCACTTTCCCGGTCATGGCGCAACGGGCGTCGATTCCCACGAAGCGCTGCCGGCGATCGACTTAGATGAAACGACGCTGCGCGCTCGCGACCTCATTCCATTTGCGGTGGTCGCACCCAGCGCGCCGGCGATGATGAGCGCGCATATTGTCGCACCGGCTTTCGATCCGGAACGCCCTTCGACGCTCTCGCGCCGGATCGCAACCGAGTTGTTGCGTCGCGAACTGCGATTTGCGGGTGCCTTTGTTACCGATTGCTTGGAGATGCAGGCGGTATCGGCGCGTGGTGTGGATCGCAATGCAGTTGATGCACTCATGGCCGGAGCGGACTTGCTCCTATTTAGTCACGATCCCGAGCTCGCCGCGGCAGCCGCAAGCGCAATCGAAACAGGCGTGGACGACGGAAGAATTCCGGTCGAGCGATTGAACGAGGCGTGTGGACGCGTGCAGCGCTTGCGCGGAGGCGGAGCCGAGCCGTTGCCGCTCGACGCGTTTCCACCGCACCCCGGCCTTGGCCGCGAGATCGCGCGGCGCGCGATCACGCTTGTGCGCGGCATCGCCCATGCGGATCCGCTTTCCGACATCGGCGTGTCGTTCGGAAGCGACACGCCGGCTCTCAAGCGCGAGGCGGCGGCGTTGCCGGAGCTGTGCGCGCCGATTGATCCCTCGGATGAATCCGTCAGCGCTATCTTCGAATCTCTCGAGCGCTCGCAGCGGCGTCCAATCGCGATGTCTCGCCGCGCACATTTGCATCCGGCACAAGCGAATGCGATCGAGCGGATCGTCGACCGGCACCCCGATGCGCTGGTAGTCTCACTGCTGGAGCCCTTCGACCTGCCGCTCTTTCGCAACGCGCGCCATCTCGTTGCCGCATATGGTGATGATGCCGCGTCGATCGGCGCGCTCGCCGACGTGCTCTTTTCCGGCAGCATGCCCACCGGCCAACTCCCGGTGACACTCCCCGTGTCACCCTGAGCGGAGTCGAAGCGTGGCCAAGTTCCCAAGCGTTCACACGATTCTTCAAAAAGCGACCGGTACCGAGTTCACCGGCGCTGTCGCGCGAATCGAACATCGCGGAAGGGTGGTGTTCGAGCGCGCGTACGGCGTCACTCGGGACGACGAGCTAGCGCGCCCGGTTTATTGCGATACGCTCTTCGATCTCGCGTCGCTCACGAAGCTATTCATCGCTACGCTCCTCTTGCAAGAGGCAGCACACGGCGTTTTGGAATTAGACCAGCCGCTCTCGGACCTCATTCCGGAGTGGCGCGACGATCCACACGCTGCGATAGCGGCGCGAATGCTGCTCGCGCACACCTCAGGCATGAACTCGGGAGCAGATTACCGGGCGATTCTCGACGAGAACGTCGAGGCGTTCGCGCTGGATTCCGAGCTGGTCGCGATGCCCGGGACGCGCGTCATCTATAGCGACCTCGGCTTCATCGCCGCCGGAGCGGTGCTCGAACGCACTACGCGGCAATCGCTGGCGGCGACGGTACGGCGTTGCTTCTCTCCATCACTCGTCTTTCGGCCGCGCGCCGGACGCCATCTTGAGATTCCGGCGACCGAAGACGATGGCTGGCGCGGGCGAGTGCAGGGCTTCGTGCACGACGAGAAGGCGTATCTGATGGGCGGCGTCGCCGGACATGCCGGGCTCTTCGGAACCGCAGCAGACGTCGGTGCGCTGACGGAGTGTTATCTTGCCGCGCTGCATGGTCGTAGGCAGTGTCACCCTGAGCATGTCATGCTGAGCGGAGTCGAAGCACGAAGGGTGACCGAGTGGGAAACGCTTGCGCGGGAAGCGACTTCAGAGCAAGCTTACGATCCGGTGTTGCGCCGAGGATTGGGATGGGCGCTCAAGACGACCGACGAGAATTCGTGTGGCCGCTATATGGACCGTTCGTCCTTCGGTCACACGGGCTTTGTCGGAACGTGCGTCTGGGCCGATCCCGTGCGCGACGTGCAAGGGGTATTGCTGACTAACGCCGTCTACTTCGGGCGTGATTCCTCGAGCGATTCGCAGCAACCGCTCCGCCCGCGCTTCTACGAAGCAATGATCGAAGATCTCCCGTAATGCGCGCGATCGGATTGATGAGCGGCACGTCGCTCGATGGAGTTGACGCAGCTTTGGTGGAGATACGGCCGCTGGGCATCGGATATGAGGTAAAACTTCTGCGTTTCGAAACGCAGCCGTTTAGCGCCGAGCTGCGCAAATCGCTGCTCGATGTGCTTCCACCAAATCGCGGCAGCGTCGCCGCAGTCGCCGCGCTGCATCAAGCCATCGGTCGCGCCTGCGCGAGCGCGGCGCGCGCAGTCGCAGCCGGCGATCACATCGAGTTCGTCGCGTCACACGGTCAAACCGCATGGCACGCCGGCGAAGCGGGAATAACACTGCAGCTCGGCGATCCGTTCGTCATTCGGGAGGCTGTCGAAACGACCGTCTGTTACGATTTCCGCAGCGCCGATTGCGCAGCCGGCGGCCACGGCGCGCCGTTGGTCGCCCGAGTGGATGCGCTGCTCCTTTCCAGTGCAGCAGAAGACCGCGTGGCGCTCAACTTAGGCGGCATCGCAAACGTCTCGTTGCTAAGAAAGGGTGCGCCGCCCGAGGAAACGATCGCATTCGATACCGGTCCGGCGAATATGTTGATCGACGCGTTCGTGCACCAGCGAACGAACGGCAGGCAGGCCTTCGATCGGGACGGGAGATTAGCGGCTTCAGGCAACGTGGACGGCGATCTGCTGACGCAGATGCTCGACGACGAGTACTTCGCTCTGCCGGCACCCAAGACGACGGGCCGCGAATACTTCGGTGCGCAGTTTCTCGTCCGCTATGCGAAATTGCTCGAGCGGCTCTCACTCGAGGATGGAGCCGCCACGCTCACCGAACTGACTGCGGTCGCGGTTGCGAATTCGATTGCGCGCGCCGGATTCGCCGGCGCGCGCGTGATCGTCGGCGGCGGCGGAGCGCACAATCGGCAGCTGATAGCAAGCCTTAGGACACGGCTGCAGCCCGCGCACGTCGAAACTTCCGACGCGATGGGGCTGCCGATCGACGCGAAAGAGGCGATTGCGTTTGCGGTGCTGGGATACGAAATGTTACGCGGCAGGGCGGCCAACGTCCCGGCGGCGACCGGCGCCCGGCGTCAGG
>Ga0306920_100005406_pt1 | contig 16508 bp, 13 predicted proteins | sample flu12Cox44000170_FD_204666 | JGI IMG/M metagenome (GOLD analysis project Ga0306920, IMG submission 204666) | Lab enrichment of tropical soil microbial communities from Luquillo Experimental Forest, Puerto Rico - flux4day.12C.oxic.44.000.170 (v2)... | ecosystem: Environmental > Terrestrial >... | reverse complement strand
CTTGCCGAGCGCCGACTCGAGCAGAAACGTAATCGCCAGTTCCTGAAGCTTGCGTCCGAGCTGCTTGTCACGTGACAGGAACAGGTTCTTGGCCAACTGCTGGGTGATTGTCGACGCGCCGCGTGCGGCGCCGCCGCGCGACCAGTTGGTGAGCAGCGCGGCGGGTAGTTCGCGCAGGTCGATGCCGCGATGTCCGTAGAAGCCGGCGTCTTCGGCAAGCAGCAGAGTGCGCACGAACAGCGGCGGAACGTCGCGCAGGGCGATGAAGTCGGGGGATGCGGGCGACACATCGATGGGGCGGTGCGGTCCGGGGCCGTCATCGGCGCTGAAGGTGAATTCGCCGCGCAGGCGCATGATCGCGGGTGGCATCTGGCGTGGTGGCCTGAAGTCGATCTTCTGGCTTACCGAGAGCGAGGCAGGGTCCGCCGGGCGTCCGTGTACCCGCAACTCGATCGTGGCCGAGCCAAGGTCACGGCCCCCGCCGGGCGCCATTCCCAGGCTTTCGGGCACCGCGAGCCCGGATGTGCCCAGCAGCTGCCCGAAGTCCAGCCGCCGCACGCCGAGTGCGAGATCGACAACGGGATCGGTGTCGAGATCTCGCAGCGCGATCGAACCCGACACGGCCGCACCGGCCACCGTCGCGTGGACCTCGGGGATCTCGATCGCCCCCCCGGGCCGCCGCCAGGCGCCATCGAATCGTAAGGTCACGTCCGTCGGATCGCCGAGCTGCGGTTCGTCAGCGGCGTTGTCCGCCAGCGCTGCCAAGCGCGTGCCGCGCGCGCCCATGTCCACGTGGAAGCGGAGCGCATCAGTGCTGGTCCGAACATCCACGTGGCTGTCCGCGATACCACCATCGAGCAGCGGGTGGGCGTCGCGCCGCACGTTGAGCAGATGGCCGACGTCGAGTTCACGTGCCTCGACGTTCCATGCGCTGCCCAGCGGATCCGCCAGCTTGCGGACTGACAGGCCGGCCTGTGGCTCCACCAGCGTGAGCCGGAGGTCCTCCCCGAAAATGCCTGCCATGTCCCAGGCAGTGGCCGGCGAGCTGATCCTGACTCCTGCTGGGCCTGTGAGAACGGCGGCGCGAACTACGAGTCGCATGCGGCTGAACCACGTGGCCGCGATCATGTCGGCATGAAGTCGGACTCCATGACCGAGGTCGAGATCAAATGCCTCCAGTCGCAGCAACGGCCAGACGCCGACGTGTACCTGGCCGATTCGGGCAACGACGCCATGGCGCACGGCGGCGGACTCGATCCGCGCACGCACCGCTTCCTCGAGCTTGGGTCTCAGCAACAGCGCGGCCACACTTGCGAACAGCGCAGCGGCAATCGCTCCGAACCACCACATTCGCCCGCGGTTTCTAAACGTCAACATTGACACGAGGATGCCACAGCCGGATTGCGCGCCGGCTGGTGGGCATCGGGTGGCATACGACCTCGATCAGGTCCGATTCAATCCGGCCCTTCGGGTCGTAAGTGGCCAGTGGTGGAAGACTGCACCGACCGGTTTCAGACTACTGCCGCCATGAGAGATGGGTATGGTGGCCAGGGGCGGAATCGAACCACCGACACGCGGATTTTCAGTCCTCACCTACCTGCACCCAGGAACACCCAGCATCACCTAAAACAACCATTTAGGAGAAATGAGCCGCTCGGTAGGTGACGGTAAGTGCTCCTGGGTGACGCTGGGTTGGGTACCGAAGTGGAAACAGCATGCACCTGGCCCCGTAGGGTAAGTTACCGGACCACGTCGCCCCACGCCGCTGAGCTGGATGCGCTGAGGCCCGTCTTTCAGCTACCGTAATCGCCGGCTTGACCGTGCCGTCGAGATGGCAGGACCTCCGCCAAGAAAAATTACCTTCCCGCTCGACCGGCGCTACTATTCGCTGCATTACCGGCCCTAAGACCGGACAAGGATCGGCCGAAACGGACACACCCGTGGCGAAGCGGATCGTCAGCGGAAGACGACCAACGCAGTGCACCGGCATTACGGGTGACACCTTGCAGCCGAACGCGCGTCGCCGTTGCGTGCCGGCTGTCGTGACTTCACGAGGCTTCTTTATGCAACGCAAGCTCCCCGCGGTGTTCGGTGCGGCCCTCGTTGTTGGCGTTCTGCTGCCCGATGGCGCGCGTGCCCAGAGTTGTCCGCTCAATGTGCCGCACGTGAACGGAACGTGGACCACCCTCCCGTACCAGATGCCGATCAATCCCATCTCGGCAACCCTGCTGCCCAACGGCAAGGTATTGATCGTCGCCGGCTCGGAGAATGATGCCAGCAACAATTCCAAAGGCTCTGAGAGCTACCGTGCCGCCGTGTGGGATCCGACCGGCACCACCGAAAGCAGTATTAGTGTTCAGGAACTGACCTACGACGTCTTCTGCAGTGGTACCGCGGCGCTGCCCGATGGGCGCTCGCTGATCGTCGGCGGAACATCTGACTATTCGTTCACGGGCGAGAACCGCGCATCGATTTTCAATGCTGCAACCGGCCAGTATGTACAGTCGCAGAGCATGCACGACGGCCGCTGGTACGGTACTGCCACCGCTCTTGGCGACGGGCGCATCATGGCGATGTCCGGCCTCACTCAGTCCGGAGGCACCAGCCAGACCATCGAGATCTACGATCTGAGGAATGCCGGGGCGGGGTGGGGCTCCCCCACGGCTGTACCCTTCAGTCCGCCGCTTTTTCCACGTGTGGCACTGCTGCCTAATGGGCAGGTCTTCTACACAGGACAAGGGAGCGGGTCATCCACCGCCAATGGCTGGATGTTCAATCCGGCGACGGGAAGCTGGACCCTCTCCGTCGCGACGACCATGGACCGCACTTACGGTTCCTCAGTATTGCTGCCGCTGCTCCCGCCGAGTTACACGCCGCGGGTAATGAACTTCGGTGGTGGCAGCCCTGCCACCGCCTCGACCGAAATCATCGACCTGTCCGCGGCTTCTCCCAGCTGGACACCGGGACCCGGCATGTCGACGGGCCGGATCCAGATGAATGCGATCCTGCTGCCGAACGGCAAGGTGCTCGCCGAGGGCGGCTCAGTCAATAATGAGAGCCCCGACACCCCGGGAAAGACGGCGGACCTATACGACCCAGTCAGTAACAGCATGAGTTCTGCGGGGACCGCAGCATTCTCACGCCTCTATCATTCCACGGCGCTCCTGTTGCCCGATGCCACGGTCGTCAGCATGGGCAGCAATCCGGGCGCACGCGGCAGTTACGAGCCGGCGATCGAGATCTACACACCGCCCTACCTATACGACTCGAGTGATCACCTGATCACGGCCAAGCGCCCGCAGATCACCTCGCAGCCCTTGACGGCCCCGTTGGCTTACAACTCCCCGTTCCAGGTGAGCTACACCAGCAATGCCTCCATCGCTTCCGCGGTCCTCGTACGCCTGGGCTCCGTGACTCATGCCTTCAACATGGAACAGCGTGTGATCGGACTGTGCGGGTCAACATCGCCCTGCAGCGCATTGAGTAACACACTCAACCTGACGACACCGCCCAATGGCAATATCGCGCCGCCGGGCTACTACATGCTTTTCCTGATCGATTCGGCCGGCGTCCCGTCGGTCGCCACGTTTATTCAGCTGACTCCCTATGCAACAACCCCGCCACACGGGACGATAACGACGCCGACCGGCAACGTCACGATCAATGCGGGCCAGGCGGTCAACTTCAGTACGACGAGCAGCGCCTCCGCCTACTCCTGGATTTTCCCAGGCGGCACGCCCGCAACTTCGGTCTCACCGAGCCAGAGTGTGACCTTCGCAAATCCTGGCACGTACGCGGTATCGCTGACGGTAATCGATTCGAGTGGGAACTCCGACCCGAATCCGCCGACGCGCACCATTACCGTGCTTCCGGCCACGGCTGATTTCTCGATTAGCGTCGTTCAGGCTGCACAGGAAGTGGTGCCCGGTGGGTCCGCTACCTATACCGTCTCGGTCACCGGTCTCCGCGGCTTCAGCGCTCCCGTCACCCTGAGTGTCGGCAGTGAGTCCGGATTCCAGACCGGCATCACGAGCGGCGGCTTCAATCCGGCCTCGATCAGCGGCAGCGGCACTTCAACACTCACGATGAATACGACGACCAGTACCGTGCCCTGGGCACTGTCGCTGACCGTCACCGGCACGAGCGGCACCCTGAGCCATACGGCCTCGAGCACACTGTTGGTGGATCTCGCGCCGCCCAGCAGCCCTGCGGGGATCGCGGGGGACAAACAGGTCTCGCTGTCGTGGGGCCCCTCAGTGGAGGCGAGCAGCTATCACGTCAAGCGCGCCACCGTTGCCGGGGGACCCTATGAAACCATTGCGTGCCTCGCTGCGACAGCGACGAGCTACACCGATACCGGTCTGGTCGATGGCACCACTTATTACTATGTCGTATCGGCGGCGTATGCCGGGAATCCAAACAGCGGAGGAGAGAGTGCCAACTCCGTCGAGGTGGTCGCGACGCCGCAAGCCAGCCAATCGCCACCGGCTCCGCCCACGGCTCTCACCGCCAAGGCCACCAAGCCTAAGGCGATCGACCTGCAGTGGGTGCAGTCGGTGACACCCGGTATCACGAATAACCACATCTACCGGCGTCTGATGAACGGGGGAACCTACCCGTCTTCACCCACAGCGACGATCAGCCCCAATACTTCCTACCGGGACAGCAATCTGGTGTCGCGCACCGCCTATTGCTATGTCGTCACCGCAAGCAGCGCAAACGGCGAAAGTGCCCGCTCGAACGAGGCGTGCGCCAGCCCCAAGTAGCTGGACTCATTCCCTCGTGGGAGCAGACTCGGCAGCGTTGGCTTGCTGAATGGTGGCCAGGGGCGGAATCGAACCACCGACACGCGGATTTTCAGTCCACGTGCCAAAACGCCCTAAGTCACTGAAGATATAGGTAAAACTACCTCGACAGTGTCCAATATCTTGCCGAGATACGGCCACTTAACCCGCTGAAAGGCCGAGAAACGACCAGATAATATTGGACGCTCATCCAAAACGTTCAGATCTTCGAAGTGGCCATTCCCGACGACCTTGCCGGACGGACACGGCCAGAGTCCCGTGCCCCAAGCGGCCGCCTGACGACTCGCGAACGGACGCTCGCTGTTCCCGTGGCGTCGAGTTCCTGCAGCGGTTGTCCCACACGTACACCAAATTGATCGGCGTTTTCCACTCCCGAGGAGTAAAGGTGCTGGAGGACTGCGTTCAGTGAACTGCCTTTTTCGGTGAGGTCATATCTCTGCGTGAGACCGGATATTCCGACGGGCCGTCGCACCACTAACCCGGTTCTGGTCAGATCGCGCAGCCGTTCGGTCAGCATCTTGTCGCTGAGTCTCGGAACAAGCTTTCGCAATTCCGCGTATCGACACGGTCGTTCCTTCAAGTAACTGAGAATCACGGTCTTCCACTTGCCATCCAAGACCGCCAACGTAAATTCGGTCGGGCAGTGAAAATACTTCGCGAGCCGCTTTCCCATGAGTGATTACCTCGACGCGCCCCCCGGCCAGGCCTTACCCGAGCGCGGCTGACGACACAGCAGAAGCTTACCAAATGGTGCGTTGCGCGAGCTGCATACGTGGCCCACTCTTGTCCCACGCGAATAGCATCGGCGGAGAGTCACGGTGAAAATCATTGCCTACGATCGCTTCAAGCAGGGCGTCAGCATGGAAACGGTCAAACCCTACATTCAGGAAGAAGTCGCCAATGTGTGGCGTCTGTGGAAGGCGGGCGTCGTGCGCGAAAACTACGCACGTGCGGACGTAAACGGTGTGGTCATCGTCTTCGAGTGCCGCGACCTGGATGAGGCCAAGCGCTACGTAGAGGACTTCCCGCTCTCGAAGGCCGGCTTACTGGAATGGGATTACATCCCCTTGGACGCACCTCTACCGCTAGAATTCTTATTCGATCCGCGAGTAGACGTGGATAAACCGTTCGACCGGACAACGCCGCGTACGCAGCGGGATTAAAACCATCTTTGTGAGCGACCAGTTGTGAAGAGAATCTATGGATTAGAAGTCCGGACCACGCTCCCGGAAATCTGCAATCCGGCACACATGGCGCTCCTCATCTATGACATGCAGGTTGGCATCGCATCGCAAGTCAAGGACGCTGAAAGCGTCATCGCCAAGATTGGGCAAGTACTGCGTGCGGCCCGGGAAGCGCGGATGCGGGTATTGTTTACGCGCCATATGTCTTTGCCGGTTGAGCTCATGGGAGCATTCCAGCTGCGGATGGCCATGAAGTGGCAACGGGTAGAGGAGCCCGATCAGGTTAGGCCCTGGTTTCTGCGCGATTCGCCGGGATTCCCCATTGTTCCGGCGTTGACTCCGCTAGCGAGCGAAGCCGTCCTCGACAAGATCACGATGTCCGCGTTCGAGGGCACGCCGCTGAATATTGCCCTGCGCGACTGCGGCATTACCACGGTGGCGATCGCCGGCATCGCGCTGGAAGTCGGGATTGAACCGACGGTTCGACATGCCGTGGACCTCGGCTTGATTCCGGTCATCATCTCCGATGCGTGCGGCTCGGGCGATCCGAAGGCGGCCCAACGCTCCTTGGAGAGCCTCGCATTCGAGGGAAATGCTGTCGTGACCGATATCGCAACCTTCCTCGAGGTCATTAGGCGCCGGACAAACGTCAACCAGCACTAACCGCTTCGCCGTCGCCGGCAACCCCATACTGCTTCGAAGATGGTTACAAATTACCTGTCCGCCCGTTCCGCCGCCGACAGTGGCCGTTCCAGAGCTGTTCCGTGTCGCTTCGCCCACTCGCAGAGGTGCGCCAGCGGCTCATTGATCGACTCCCCAAGCGGGGTCAACCGATACTCGACTCGAAGGGGCACCACCGGGAAGACGGTGCGCTCCACAAGTCCGTGTTTCTCGAGGCGGCGCAGGGTCTGGGTCAACATCTTCTGAGACACGCCGGGCATGTCCCTGCGCAGTACACCCATGCGCTTCGCGCCGCGTGCGAGCGAGTGGACGGCGGGAATGCTCCACTTATCCGCGAGGATCGCGATCACGAGCGCGCTTCCGGGAAATTTGAGGAACGGTGTAGCGACCGAACGCCGTGCCATGGTGTGTCCCACGAATCGAGGCACTCACAGGTACGTATGGAACCTGAGAGTTCGTACTGTTGCGTTCTTCGTCACGGTGCTAGGTTGCCGCGGCCAAGTCAAGGGGCCGTGGCTACTCATCACCGCACGCCTCCGGCAAGGAGCCATCCGTGGACGCTGTGAGACAGAGTGTGCAGAGCGCAGACCAGCATCATGAGGTCGTGGATGTCACGAGCACCAAACGCCCCAAGATCCTGATGGTGGTCGCAAACCCGACAACCGCCACCACCACAGGCTGGCCGGTCGGATTTTGGGCATCCGAGCTCACGCATCCCTACTACGCATTTACGCGCTCCCGCTACGATGTCGTCATTGCCAGCCCTGATGGCGGTCAAGTCAGGGTCGATGCGTTGTCCGACCCCAGGGACGAGTCGAAATGGTCCGCTGAGGACCTGATTTCGATGGGCTTCCTGAACACGCCTGAGCTGGTGGCGCTCCTCGAAAATACCCCAAAGCTGGCCGACTTGGATCTGAAGGAGTTTGCCGCGCTGGTGGTCTGCGGCGGTCTCGCACCGATGTTCCAATTCCGCCAGAACGAAGTCCTAAAGAGGGTAATCGCCGCGTTCTACGAGGCCGAAAAGCCGACTGCGGTCTTGTGCCACGGCGTCGCCGCATTGATCGAGGTCCAGCTTTCCGACGGGTCCTATCTGGTCAAAGGGAAGACTGTAACCGGGTTCTCGAACATCGAGGAGGACTTCTCCGACAAAGCAGTCGGCAAGAAGGTGATGCCTTTTCGGATTGAGGACGACCTCCGGCGTCGAGGGGCGAACTATGTCCAGGGCGGCCTGTTCAAAGCCTTCGTAGTGCGTGATGGCCGCCTGATCACCGGACAGCAGCAGTACTCCGGAGCGAAGGTCGGCGAGGCGGTAATTGCCGCGCTCGGCGTTTGACATCATTGACGATCAAGTGCTTCTTGCACGCTTGGTAAGTGCGGCGGGGTTGGGCGACAATTGCCTGAGGTGGCGCCGTATCGAGGGATGAGCCATGGCAACGCGGATCCTGTTAAAGACCACGATCGGCGCAATAGAGAACGACTGGAACGTAGCGCGCTTCTCACTGCTCGCCGAGCACCTGCGTTCGCTCAACGACCCTTCCGGAAGCCCGCTGTACGAAGTGATGGCGCGTAACCGCGCGGAGAATGCAGCGGGCGATGACATCGACCTCGCGGAGCTCGCCGACGGCGCCTACGACCAGCTCTGGCTCATCGGCACGGACGTCACTGGGGCGCTCACCGCAGGCGATGTCGAGCACATCACCCGTTTCCGGAGGCACGGAGGTGGAGCACTCCTCAGCCGTGATCACGAGGATCTAGGGGCGTGCATCACGAGATTGGGTCCTCTGGGCGCCACACAATACTTTCACACGGCTAATCCGGATCCTGACGAATCACATCGATGCCCGGACGACTGCGAGACACCAACGATCAGTTGGCCCAATTTTCACTCGGGCAGAAACGGCGACCTGCAATCGGTCAGTCCGGTCGAGCCGGTGCATCCGCTGATGAAACGGGCATCGGGCGAAGCCATACGGTACTTGCCTGCGCATCCGCATGAAGGTTCGGTCGGCGTGCCGGAGACGCTTGAGGCCGTGGCACGGGTTGTCGCGCACGGCCGCAGCGTGACGACCGGGGCACGGTTCAATCTGTGCGTTGCCATTGAGGAGCCGGGGATGGGGCGGGCGGTGTCAGACGCGAGCTTCCACCACTTCTGCGATTACAACTGGGACCCGCGCACAGGCGCTCCGACCTTCGTGACCGAACCGCAAGGAGACGGCGTTCTGCAGAGTCCCGACGGGCTCGACGACACGCATCGTTACGTCGAGAACATCGCGGCGTGGCTCGCAGGTCGAGCGTAGAGACAGCGTAGCCGAGCCTGATTACTGGCTGGGTTAGGGGACCCCGCTCATGGATCCCTTGCGCAAGGAGCCGCGTCCAGGCGGAGATGTGGGAATTGAAATTCCCGATTAGCGGTGAGGCGATTCGAGTAGCCGCTAACTCGAGATCTGAGCCGCCGTCCTCGATGGCCGCTTCTGGCCCGCAACGCGACGGATCTGCCCGCGCTTTCAGCTCGAGTTGGTCAAGCGAACAGCGGACCGAATATTGGACACCCGCGCCGATATTAGACACAGAGCCAATGCGCAGCTACGCAAGTCTTTGATCTAACAATTTGATTTGATGGTGGCCAGGGGCGGAATCGAACCACCGACACGCGGATTTTCAGTCCCTGTGCCAAAACGCGTTAAGTGCCTGACGGCACTGCGAAACCCTCCTCAGAAGTGTCCAATATTTTCCCGAGATACGGCCACTTAACCCGCTGAAAGGCCGAGATACGACCAGATAATATTGGACGCTCGGCGGCGGTGGTCACGACTCTAAAGTCGGCAGCGCGCCGGCCAACTCGACTGTCCGTGTGCGACGCGGAGCATTCGCTCGACGATGTCCGCTTGCGGGAGCGTCAGAGCGCACATAGACGTGTTCTCCCTCTTCCGCGCCACTGCCCTCGAGAGGAACGAGCCGTAGGCCTCTTGTCGTTCAGACGACCGGATTTTCAACCAACGTGCACACCTCTGCGTATTCGATGATTGGCTGCACGCCGTAGAGGGCAGCGATGCGGTCACGGCTCTCCGGCGTAAAGAGCCTACGCGCCGCTTCCGGGTCGTCCCAAACGTAGAGATTGCGGGCTTCCCTCAACTCGGGAAGGACGCTGAATAGTTTCGAGCGAAGCCCGGGCATGCCTTCGAACTTCGCTCGCGAGCTTTGGGCCAGCTGGCGCACGTTCGCCGCGCTGAAATCCTCTCCGAAGCGGAATGTAACGAATACTGCGATCACTTGTCAGATCCTTGTCCGGCGATTCGCTGATTTCACCGCGACCCGCGCGCTACTGGAGGACCTCGAGCACCAGATTAACTGGCGTTCGAGTTGCGAGTCTCAGATCTCTGAATCCGGCTTGCAGGGCCAAGCGGCGCAGCCTCTCTTGTCCTGCTTGCGCACCCAGGCCGAGGCCGACCTCCTGGGATAGGGAGTTCGGCGTACAGGCCATGGCCGAGGCCGCGTAGAAGAGCCGGCCGAGCGGGTTCAGATTCTCCTCGACGGCGTCCCCAGCGTAAGGCTCGACGAGCATGACTTTGCCGTCGGACTTCAAAGCACCGCGCGCATGGACCAGGGCGCCCAGCGGATCCCCGAGGTCGTGCAGACAGTCCATGAAGCAGACGATATCGAAGTTCCGTCCTCGATAGTCTTTTGCTGTCGCGACCTCGAACCGCAAGTTATCGACGCCCGCCTCGCGGGCTCGCTGGCCGGCCGTGGTGATGGATTCCTCGTGATAGTCGATGCCAGTGAACTGGGACTTTGGGAAAGCGCGCGCCATTACGATCGTTGATGCGCCATGCCCACAACCGACGTCGGCCACACGGGCGCCTGCGCGCAACCGCTCGACGACCCCATCGAGAGCTGGCAGCCATTCGGAGACGAGGTGGGTTTGATAACCGGTTCTGAAGAACATCTCGGTGCCGCAAAAGAGCCTGTCGTTGTGCTCATGCCAGCCGAGCCCCGCGCCCGAGCGAAACGCCTCGAGGATGCGCTCTTCGTCGAGCCAGAACGCTGCAGCCACCTCGAAGGCATGGGCCATGTAGACGGGACTCTCCTCGACGGCGAGCACCATGGCCTGCGCGGCTGGCAGCGTGTACCGGTGGCTATCGGGCTCGTAGCGTACGTAGCCACCCGCGGCCTGGTTGTTGAGCCATTCGCGCACATAGCGCTCGCGAACGCCGGTCGCTTGGGCGAGCTGCTCGGAGGTGCAGACGCCGATCTCCGCCATAGCCTTGTAAAGCCCTAACCGCCGACCGATGTTCACGAGTACGCCCGAAAATGCCGCACCGAGATCCGCAATCGTCTGCCCGACCGCGGCCTGGAGTTCCGCCGGAGCGGGCTGTGGGGTGAGTTGAGTCATTTGCAGCGCTTCCTCTTCAGTTCGGTCGACGACAGGCCGGCCGCTCGGGCGGTATGATGGCTACCGAGCGCCGCGCCGTCGCGAGACACGGCGCCAATAAGTTGGGAAATCGCGCCATTGTCCGCCGCCCACACTGCAGCGCTGCCGGCCGTGCCGACGATCAACCTCGCAAGTCTCATGTACGGCTTGGACGACTATCTGCGAGGTCACGGCGCAGACCCCGGCGCGATCCTTGGTCGCGCCGGGCTCGCCGCCGAAGATCTCACCGATCCGGAGCGGCGCGTGCCCTTGGTTCGATTCCTCGAGCTACTCGAGATCTGCGCGGACCAGCTTGGCGACCCGCACTTCGGGCTCAGGTTCGGGACCCAGTACGATCCGCGTCACGCGGGCGTGGTCGGCAATGTGGCGCTCGCGTCGCGCACGGTCCGCAGCGCCTTGCAGACGATCGGCCGCTACCTGCCGACGATGGTGGACTCAGCCGTCTACCGCCTCGAGGTCACAGACGGGGTAGCATTTTCATATTCCTACTACATCGATCCTCTGATGATGACGTATCGACAGAAGAACGACTGGGGCGTGGCGTTCGTTTGCAACGTGATTCGTCACGGACTCGGCGAGCCCGATTGGGCACCCGCCGAAGTCTTGCTGCCGCAGCTGGCTGAGGAGAGCGCCGCTGCGCGCCGCGAGCGTATAGGCCTGCTGCGCGCGAAGGTCGCGGGCGGTCACCCCTGGGCCGGCATCCGGTTCGATGCTGCAGTGCTTGAGCGCCCGATGAAGACGGCGGACGCGACAATCGAGCGGCTCATGCGGCACTACGGAGACCTGCAGCTCGCCGGTCTCGGGGCTCAGCGCGACGAGCTCGCGCGCCTTCGGCGCAGCATCGCACAGCTCGTGGTTGAGGGCGAAAGCGGCGTGGAGCGGCTGGCGGAGAGCCTGGGCTGGTCAGTGCGGACACTGCAAAGGCGCCTCGCCGTCCGGGGCTTGAGGTACTCGGATCTGCTCGGTCAGGTGCGACAGACCTTGGCCTTAAACCTGCTCGAAAACCCGAGCCTCGGCATCGCCCAGATCGCCTACTGTCTCGGCTACTCCGAGCTGAGCACTTTCAACCACGCGTTTCGGCGCTGGATAGGGCAATCGCCCCGCGACTACCGCAACTCCCGCAAATCCTCCCCGCACTCGTCTTAGATTAGGCGAGTCATTGAGTCCGACTCAGGGAACGTCCGTTGACAGCGCCGTTATGCCCTCATGCGGCCCCAACCGGAATGTCCCCACTTCGTTGTTCTGCCGTTCCTGAGAGGGAAGAGCCCGGTCATGGACGCAACGAGCTGTCGAGCTGTTCGGCCGCGGAGCGCTCAATGACGCATGTGGCGGCCACATTCACCTATGAGATGACCGCAGTTAGGCCGATTGCGGTCGGGCTTACTTATCCGGTCAAGGGACGATGATGCGCGAAAGGACAGTCCCATAGATATTGGACACTTTGCGTCCGTGTCATTCTCCACCAAGACTTGCGATAGTGGTGGCCAGGGGCGGAATCGAACCACCGACACGCGGATTTTCAGTCCCTGTGCCAAAACTCGCTAACTATCTGACGACACTTCGAAAATTCCCTCAGCAGTGTCCAATATCTCGGCGAGATACGCCGACTTAAGCCTGTGAATTGCCGAGAAACGACCAGATTATATTGGACGCTGGACGCGAGTCGCAGCGGGCGTCTCCGGCCGTCCGCTCAATCCCGAGGGCGAATGCACACGACGGATCATGGTGTGACCGACGGTCCCAAATCCCACGATGCGGTGGTTGGTACGGTGAGGGGCCAGCCCAACGCCATCCACCCTTCTACACCGTCAAAGAGAACTCCGACACCCGCAACGCCTCGTCGTAACAGAATGCTCGCGGCAGTCGTCGCACGAAACCCTTGTTGGCAATACACGAAGCGCCGCTGCACGGGAATGATGTCAGGCGTTGTCGATGCAAGCTCGAGCAACGGCATTGCGATCGCTCCTGGTAAGTGTCCTTTGCGCCACTCCGCACGGCTGCGAGCGTCGATTAATTGCATGCTGGGTCCCTTCAGCGGCGAACCGACGTCTTTGCAGTACATGAGAGGCATGCGAGCCAGCTCCATACCGGCATCGAGCCATTTCCCTCCTTCAAACTGTGAGTAGCCAACCACACGTGTAAACCCGACACGAGCCAAACGTTGCCGTGCCTCGTTCGCCTGCTTTACATTCTCGGCAATCAGCAATAGTCGATCCGACAGGCGAATCAGCAGCGCGGCCCAGGCTGAAAAGCGACCCCGCAGGTCAAGGTGCAGGGAGCCCCTGAGATGACTCTTGGCAAAATGCTCAGCGGGTCGCGTGTCAAGCAAGAAAGCGCCAAGGGCAAGTTCCTGGCGCAGCGCCAGAGCGTCTAGCAGCGGACTGTCGAAAGACTCGGTCAATTGCTGGCACTCCTAGCCCCAATTGCGCGCTCGAAGAGTGGAATCGATCACTGTACCGTCGCCAGGAGGCCTTCAACTCTTCGCAGCGCTGCCTGACTCTCGGGTGTGGCGACGCCGCGCTGCGTAAATTCGGTCCATGCCATGGCGCTCTCTTGGAACCACCGCGCCGCCACCGGTCGCGCGGCTCGCCGTTGCGCAGGTGCCAAGGATCGATCCTGGCTGATGCCGCGCTGCACGTTGCCCAGGCTCTCGTAGCAGTACCCGAGGTCGCGCACGACGGTAAGGCTTGGCGAAGCCAGTCGGAACTCATCGAAGAACGGGACCGCCAGATCGGCCGCCTGCCTCGCCTTGGGCAGATCATGGACCGCGAGTTCTGCATCGCTTAGTCGACAGTACGATGACATGAGTTGCAAGCGGTCCACGGGCTCTCCGTTGCCAGACTCCAGGAGTTGCTTAAACAGGCCATTGGCTTCAACAATAAGTTTGACCCGTTCAACGGGACTACCGCTCAGCACATCCGCGAGTAGCTCCTCGCGGTCGGCGACCAGTGCCTGGGCGTGACGGCTTTGGTGGTACTCGAGGGCCCGCGTTTTTGCAATCTCGATCGCGCGGCGGTAGTAGTCCGCCGCGACCTTCGGCTGAGTCAACCGGTGCGCGTCTCCCATTCCTTCGTATGCGAACCCCAAGTCGTCACGCGCCTGCGCGTTTTGTGGATCGTGCGACACGCGTCGATCCGCAATGTCGAGCGCCTTGCGTGCGTAGGCAACCGCTGTGTCACCGTCGCCGATGTTGAGAACCCGATTGCCCACCAGCGGTGAGCAGATATAGTAGTACGCGACAAAGAGATCTCTTTGCGCAGGTTCAGATGGAAATCGCCGTGCTACGCGCTCAGCTATTTCGATTGACCGGTGTAAGGCAGCGAGCGCTTCGGATTGATCGCGCGAGACCGTAAGCGCCTGCCCGAGATACCAATAGAGTTTGGAAAGGTATCCGTCGTGCTCAGCGCTGCCGTCGGGTTCGACTCCGAACAGCGTGAGGGCGGCGCGGAAGCTCTCGAGCGCCCGATCCGGCTGCAAGCCGTCTTCCTGGATTTTCCCGAGCCCCGCTTGAATGCTCGCAAGCAGCTTTCGGCGCCCGGGGCTTACCGAGTGCGGCGAGCTAAACTGACGTGCCCAGACGAGAGCTTGTTGGTAGTCGTCACTTCCCGTTTGCAAATGCCCAAGGAACACCTCGTAGGCTCCGAGGCGTTGGTAGCTTGCGACGATGACGTCTGTGCTGTCATCGTCACGCAGCTGCTTTTGCGCTTCCAATGCGGTGCGCAACGCCTCGCGGTAGCTCGAACCCGCGGCCGCCAGCTTGCCGCGATTCGCGACAAATGGCGATCCCTCGAGATCCCCAACTCGAACGTATTCCCTGGACAGTTGCCGCAGTACATACGGATCATTCCCGGAAGTCAGCCTCAGTTGATCGAGGCGCGCGAGCGCAGCGCGAAAGAGCGAGGACTGCACGTCAACTGACACCGAGTTCTGCTGCAATTTCTCCGCCATATCCGAGATCACCGAGTCGGCAATGGCCGCCGCTTGTTGCACGCGCCGGCTCGCCGAGCGTGATTGATACGCGTAGAGGGCAATAGCACTGCAGAGAAGAGCGAACGTGACTGCCGTCATCGCTGCAGCGGTGGGATGTCGCCGAGTTAACTTGGCGAGGCGATACCTGACCGTGGGTTTCCGAGCGAGAACGGGCTTCCCTTCGAGGAAACGCTGAAGATCCTCCTGGAAGCTCTGGGCCGTTTGGTAGCGTCGGGCAGGGTCCTTTTCCATGGCCGTGAGCACAATGCGGTCCAGATCGCCCGCAAGTTCTCTGCGCCGTCGCGCGGACAGCCCGCGCACGGAACTGGGCTTCGGGGTCTCCTCCTCGCACACCATTCGCTCGACCCCACCGGCGGATAGCCCGCGCAAGGTGTAGGGGCGCGAGTCGGTCAAAAGCTCGAAGAGCAGAACTCCGAGCGAGTAGATATCCGTGGTTGCATCGAGCTTCCGGCCCAGGATCTGCTCTGGACTTGCGTAGTCCGGAGTCAGCAATCTCTGCAGGGTCTGCGTGGGCGGGGCGGGTGCACCCGGAAGCGACTCCGGGTCCAGAGGCTTTGAGATGCCAAAGTCGATGAGCTTGACGACCCCGCCAGGCGTGACGAGAACATTACTCGGCTTGATGTCGCGATGAATGATTGACCGCTGATGTGCGTGATGAACGGCCGAGCACACGGAGCAGAAGAGTTCGATACGCTGTCGCGTCGGCCAATTACCACCCGCACTCGCTGTAGTGATCGGCTGGCCTTCGACATACTCCATCACGAGGTACGGCCGTCCGTCCGGTGTATCGCCACCATCCAGGATAGTGCCGATATTCGGGTGACTCAGGGCTGCGAGGATCTGGCGTTCGGTCCGAAATCGACGCACAAGCTCCGCTGAATCCATGCCCTTGCGCAAGGTCTTGAGCGCAACGAAGTGGAAGTAGTGCTCGTCCGATCGAACGGCTAGAAAGACCACCCCCATCCCCCCGCTGTCCAGCTCCCGCACCAAGCGGTAGGGCCCAATGTGCGCACCCGCCTCCAGGGTGTCTGCCTGCTGCAGCAGCGCCTTCAGATCTGCCTCCAGCAGAGAGTGCAGCTTTTCGCCTCCCTCGAGGTTCCCTAGGAGGGAGGCAACTTCCGCGCGCAGTGGCTCGTCTCCCGCACAGGCGCGCGCCAGGTACTCCGCGCGCTCCGATGGCGGTCGCTCGACAGCCGCGTGAAAGATTTCCTGAATTCGGTCCCAGCGATCGCGCACCGCAGTGCCACTCAGGCCGATGCTCGCGCCAGCTCGCGGTGTAACCACGCCTGCCCCAGGCGCAGCTCGCGGCCAACGGTCGCCACCGAGACCCCGAGAGCGACTGCGATGTCTGCGGTCGTGAGTCCGCCGAAGTACTTGAGCTCTATCGCCTGGCTCTTGCGAGCATCGAACTCGGCGAGC
>Ga0306920_100005404_pt1 | contig 16509 bp, 13 predicted proteins | sample flu12Cox44000170_FD_204666 | JGI IMG/M metagenome (GOLD analysis project Ga0306920, IMG submission 204666) | Lab enrichment of tropical soil microbial communities from Luquillo Experimental Forest, Puerto Rico - flux4day.12C.oxic.44.000.170 (v2)... | ecosystem: Environmental > Terrestrial >... | reverse complement strand
CCGCGTTTGGAACGTCGACGTCATATTCCTTGGAGCCGATCTTGGATGTCCCTGTAGGCAGAATCAGGTTTTGAAGCGTGACCGCGTTCACCACATCCAGTGCGGAAAGCCCTCTCGATTGCAGCGCCTGCGGATTCAAATCCACCTGGACCTGGCGCAGTTTGCCGCCGTAGGGAGCCGGCACCGCAGTTCCGGGCACGGTGACGAGCCGCGTCCGGATGAAATTCAACCCGTAGTCGTTGAGTTGCTGTTCCGAAAGGCCTTTTCCGGAGAGCGCCAACTGCAAGACGGGTACATTCGAAGCGCTATACGCGATGATGAGCCTCGGTGTCGTCCCCTGCGGTAACTGCTTGAGCTGTGTTTGAGAACTGGCTGTAATCTGTCCGATCGCGCGATCAAGGCTAGTATTCGGCTGGATGAAAACCTTGACCACCGCAATACCGTAGAGCGATTGCGACTCGATATGCTCGATGTTGTCAACGACGGTGGTGAGGTTGCGCTCCGTAATACTGACGATGCGGTCGCTCATGGCTCTCGGGATCAGGCCCGTGTAGGTCCAGATGATGCTAACCACGGGAATGTTGATGTCCGGGAAGATGTCGGTAGGCGTGCGGAAAATAGCGAGGCCGCCAAAAAGAAAAACCAGCACGGCGAGCACCGCGATCGTATACGGCTGTTTCAACGCAAGTCTAACGATCCACATCGCTCAGATCCCACCCGCCGACGCAGCGACGCTCCGCAAGAACTAACCCTAGATTTTTGGAGAACGCATCCGAAAACTCCGTAGCCGTTTTTTGTGACCTTTCGAGCATGGAGCGACCTTGGCCGGCTATTCTTCCGGAAAAAGCTCTCAACATCGATGATTACCTGCCGCTCGGACAAAGACCCCGATTTGCCTCGGCAATCAGAATTAGCCGTCTCGCTGATTTCTTTTTTGTAATGGCGATTCCACTGGCTTAGCGGGAAGCGCGAACAATCTGTCCAGGGCATCGAAATCCTTGCTGAGTAGCCAACGCTCTGCTTCCCTTGCTTCTTTGCCATTCTCCAGAACATCAGAGATGGCCTGATTGACCACAGCCAGGAACAAACGTTCTGTGGCTTGTGCGCGGACCTCGTTCGATTGGCTCGGCATTTCGGGACGCTCCTCGTTCATTTGTATTCGTATCTGAACTCCGATTTACCCAGCAACCAGGCACGGCCGCTCAGAGTTGGGCTAGCGCGCCAACCAGAGCGCGCCTCGTACCGCCTGGAACACCGTGAATCGATAACGTTGCCGTAAAATCTGATACCACTGAAACATCGTTGGCATTTTCATGGCTGCTACCTCTAGGCCGCGATTCGTTCCTTTGCGACGTGATGTAGATATCTCCAATCCGGCCTGGAATCCGGATGGGGAAACTCTTTGACCTCCGGCTTGCGTTGCGCCGTAGACTCCTCGCGGCTCGTTTCCAGCAATGCCTTCATCTTCTCGTAATCCATGCCAATGAACTGAGCAATCCGAGGACCAGCCTCGCAGGCACATTTGGCGACTGATCGAATGTCGATCTGTCCAGCCCGCAATGCGGTGAGGTTCCTCTTGTGCCTCCATGAACGCACACGCACCGTAGCACATGAGAAATATTCATCGATCAACGTCGCAGTCGATTGCTAATCTTCGACCGTCTGAGCCGGCACGGGTTACCGGTAAAGTTCGTACTGGCCCTAAGCGCTACTTGAGTCCAGTGGTGCCCACAAACAACTGTTCTCGGGTAGTACCGCCAACGAGAAATCCAGGCCGCAGAATCAATCAAGGAATGGGCAGGACACGGGCGTCGCCTTTACCCAAATGGCACTCGGTCCCTGAAACAGCGTCTTTCACGCGGCTTACGGGGCAGCGCTGTTCAATCTGCTGAACAAATAAGGTGTCGGGTTGTCAGCATGTCGTCGCGCTGGCCAGAGGTTTAGCGTCAGGCCGAAGTCGCCGCGGCCGTGGCCTCAAATTCACATTTCACGACGAGAATGGTGAGACCTGGAACCCCCTTTGCAAAAGTTCTCCGGCGCTCTGAAAGACAGCGCACGCGAACTCTTCCGCCGGTAGCGAGGACCCCCAAGGGGAAGTGCCCACGGAAGACAGAAGCAGCACAGGGCCTAGTTGGCCCGAGTCGTAAGGTTCTGCTGCGCGTTGAACGACTTACTTCTTGGGAGCTCCCGGTGGGAAGTTGTTGAGTTTGTCCACCCCGTTGTCCAAATTCTGGATGTTCTTATTAGCGTTGTTCGACAGGGTGTCGCTCGAGCTGCCTGTCAATACGAGCTGTTTGTTTTGGTATCGTACAGGTCGAGGACCAAAGGTGCCAACTTTGTATGTTTCCGTTTCGGTGGTTGCCTTTTGCCTCTCCAAAACCTCCGCCTCCAAAACGTCGCCAACCCCAATCTCCTCCGAATCCGTCATAAAACGTGTTAAGAGTTTGCTGATCTTCGGTCATCTGAATTGCGAAGATCGAGAGCGTTCGAATCGGAATCCAAACGCATTACAGTCAAAGGCTCTTTCAAGCATTCTGTGATCACAGCCTTGGCCCGAACGGTGGTTGTTTGTTTTCTACAAAACCGAAGGCTATCCAGCTACAGAACAAACGCTATGTATTGACCGTGAAATTCCGAGTTTGCGCATTCGGTAATAGAGTGTGGAGCGTGGAACACCTAGTCGTGCGGCAGCACCATTCGCACCATCGATCACGCCTTTTGTCTGCATGAGTATTTTGCGAATGTGGCTCCGCTCCGCGTCTTCCAATGTAATTGGCTCGGCTACCTGAGACCCGGCAGAGTGAGGAAGCCTTTCGTAGGGAGGAGCCAAAAAGTTGCCGCTCGTCATGATGACGCAACGCTCAACGCAGTTTTGCAACTCGCGAATATTGCCGGGCCAGGAATGCGATACCATCGTATCCATCACGCTGTCGGGAATATGGTGGATGGCTTTCTTCATTTTTTCCGTATACATGGCCACAAAGTATCTCACGAGGGCCGGAATGTCTTCCGCGCGCTCACGCAGTGAAGGTACAGGGATGGGGAACACGTTCAACCGATAGTATAGATCGCTGCGGAACCGCTTCTCAGAGACCATCTGCCCTAAATTCGCATTCGTGGCCGCCACCACCCGGACGTCGACGCGCAGAGTCTGGGTGCTGCCCAACCGTTCAAACTCTCCCTCTTGGAGAACGCGCAAAAGCTTTGGCTGGAGCTCCAGCGGAATATCTCCAATCTCGTCTAGAAACAAGGTGCCATGATCCGCGGCTTCGAAACGACCGATCTTGCGCCCCGCGGAACTCGTAAAGGCGCCTTTCTCGTGGCCGAACAGCTCACTTTCCAGCAGGCCGACAGGAATTGCTGCGCAGTTCAATTTTGCAAAAGGACGCGCCTTCCGCTTGCTGTTAGCATGGATGGCCCGGGCGATCAATTCCTTGCCGGTTCCGGTTTCACCTTCGATTAGGACGGTCGAGTCTGTGGGCGCTACTGTCCGCACGAGATTGAGAGTCGTCATCAAAGGTTCGCTTGAACCAACGATTCCTTCAAATTCCTGTGCGGGGCCACCCTCAATACCGCGATGAGCTCCAAACGCGTTCTCCTCGGGCGGAAGGCCTATGGAGGGTTCGCGCGGTAACTGAGCCTCGCCGGAGGAGAACCACATTGTCGGGAACCTATCTTGATCTGGAGGAATGATATTTTGGCTTGTCATAAATTCCTCATTCTCCGATGTCTATCCTCTACGTAATTGTCCGCAGTGTGCATGATTGTGGACTCACAAACGTTCCGAGAACAACCTCAATTCGAGGGATTTTGAGACCAATCGTTGGGTTGAGTTCCGACGCAGTACTTTTGCAAGGGCGGGCACTACCCGTATCGATGGATAAGCGTGTCCCTTTAGTGTCCCGAAGTTTGGATGTGCTTCCTGCCGAAGAGGCGGGCATCAAGAGACCAGGCACCGGGTCCGATCATGGCTAGGGTGGCGCCGAGGATCGCCAATATCACGTGAATCCAGCGATCGCCTGGTTGAGAGAAAACAATCCAAATCTCAGCGCTAGCGACTACTGCGCCCGCCAACGGAGTCCAGAAGCCGACGAACAAAAGCGCCCCGGCCACGGCGCCGATCATATGCGGGACAATTACCAGAGATTGTGGCGCTTCTCCCACCAAACGGACCGCGTACTGAATGAGAGCTATGGCGGTTAGGAAACGCTGGCACAAAAGACCAATGCCGGGCCAACCGTCGGCAAACGTTGAAAATAGGCGTTGCAAAAGCACCTCTTCCTGCAGAGGACACACCACTTCCTTGCAGCGTGCTGAAGTCACTTTGCAACGTAGCCGATTCGCAACCGGCTGGAAACCATCAAAGGGTTGAGCGCAGTATCCACCCCTTAGCGGGTCGGGAGGTCGATGATTCCGTGCATTAGGCCGATCGTAACAGCGTGGGCCCTATCATTAGCTCCAAGCTTAGCGAGTATGCTTACAACGTGACTCTTGACCGTCGCTTCCGCGATCGAGAGCTGATCAGCGATCTGCTTGTTAGCATTTCCAGTGGCGATTAGCCGCAAGATCTGAATTTCGCGTTCCGTCAACTCTTCGTCCGAGAGGTGGTTAGCCACTTCCGCGGCTATTTCCGGCGGTATGCGCCTCTGTCCGGCGTGGACCGCACGGATGGTCTCCAGCAGGTCTCGATGTACGTGTCCCTTAAGCAGGTAACCCCGCGCTCCGGCCTTGAGCGCACCCAAGACCTGAGCGCCGCCTGTGTAGGTGGTCAGGACGATGATGCGAGCATTAGGACACTCGCTCCGAATTTGATTGATTGCGTCGATGCCATTCAAGTTCGGCATCTGAAGATCCATTAAGGTTACATCCGGTTGGTGCAATCGGAACTTCTCGATGGCTTCCTTCCCGGTAGTCGCTTCCGCAACTAACTTCATATCGGGTTCATCTTCTACCAGAGCCGCGATTCCCTCGCGGAGAAGGGCGTGATCGTCTACGGTAAGGATTCGAATCTGTCTAGGGTCGGTGCCCATAAATTCTCACCTTGCGGAATAGCTTAAACCCGGTCCTATTATTCGATGCTTCGTTGGCAGCGGCGGCTGGAATGGTTAGCTGAACCTCAGTGCCGGCTCCCACCTCGCTCCAAAAATCCAATTGCGCCCCGATTCGCTCTGCGCGTGCACGGACCCCGGGCAATCCGAAGTGTCCTATGCGCCCGCCTTCTTGCAATACTTTCGGGTCGATGCCTGTTCCATCGTCACGGATACGAACACGAACCAGGCCATCATCGTAGCGAACTTCCGTTTCGATCCGATGGGCACGCGCGTGCCTGAAGGCATTCCGGAGCAATTCCCGGGCCATTCGGTAAACATCCCGACAGAGATCGGGCGATAGGGTCGGTCGCTCTCCCTCGACGATTATGCTGAAAACAGGAGAATCGCCTTCCGCACGGTGCGAGGCTTCCAACTCTTGACCCTCCGCAGCAAGTAACTCCACGAGGTCCTTCTGAGTCACCGCTTCGGAACGCAAGTCCTGAATAGCGTCGCGGCCCTCGGCGACGGCCTGTTCTGCCCTCATGATCGTGCCATCCAGCGCTCGCATGGCCTCCTCGGGGCGGCCGGGAAGCTTATTGCGAGCAGCCTGAAGCCGAAGGAGCAGTCCGTGAAAACCCTGCAGAAGGGTATCGTGCAGCTCCGTCGCAATGCGCATGCGTTCGTCCACGCGCACCTCCATTTGCCTCCGCAGTTGGGCGAGACGCAGCTGATAAAGGCCCCAGAGGAATGCCAGGAAGATAGCTACGCAGACTGCGCGAAACCAAACAGTCTGGTAGTAGGCCGGCGCGACGGAAAAATCCAGGAATGCGCCGGCCTCGTTCCACACCCCGCTGTTATTGCAGGCGGCCACCCGGAAGCGGTACTGCCGCGGCGGCAGATTCGTGTAGAACGCCTGGCGGCGATTCCCGACGTCGTGCCAATCGCGGTCAAAACCTTCCAGCATGTAGCGGAAGCGATTTTTTTCCGGCGCAACGAAACTCAACGCCGTGTACTCAATTTCCACATCGCGAACTTGCGGGGGCAAGCGCAGTTTCCCATTTCTAGAGCCAGTCGCATCGAAAGACGCATCGTAGGTCTTGCGGTCCGCCGTGATCTGCTCGACATGCACCGGCGGCGGAAGTTTGTTGAACGGAAGGTGATGAGGATCGACGACGCTGACGCCGTCCGTAGGTAAGAACCATATTCTTCCATCCGCAGTCTTGGCAACCTTCGGGCTATAGAGGGTACCAAAGCGAAGGATCCTTACTCCGTCTGAACTGTCGAAAACGCTGGCCTGGATCGTCTGCTTCGTGTTTCTACCTTGGTCTACGGCGGCAGCCCACGTGTCCAGTTCGTCGCGGTCGACGCGCACAAGCCCGCAGGTCATGTACAACCAGAACGAACGGTCGTTGTCTTCCATCACCCAACGGACTGAATCGCAGGGCAGTCCGTTCTTGCTGGTCAGCGTGGCAATACGGTCATCTTTCAAGCGGCTCAGGCCGCCCTCGGTAGCAACCCAGAGCGTACCGTCCTGATCGAATTGAAAGCCATTGACACTACCGCCGCCTAATCCGTCGGCGGCTGCGTACGATCTGCGGATTTGACCGTCATCAAAATAGGCGATGCCACCGAGAAAAAATCCAATCCATAACCCGCCACGGGTAGGGTCAGCCACCAGAACACTGGCATAGTCTTTGTGTCCCAGCTCGACCCAAGGAATTTGTTGGACCTCGTTTCGCGCGGACAAACGAAAAAGACCGAGCCCCTGGTTGGCGATCCACAGGTTTCCGGCAGTGTCTTGGATGATGGCGTGCACGTTCCCGCCCGGAACGCCGTTTATTGAAACAAAGCTCTCATTTTCCAGGTAGCCGAACTGGTGAAGCGTGGAGACCCAAGTGCGCCCTCGATCATCCTGAAAAAGAGAGTTTGGGTAGAGTCCATTGATCTTGCCGTCCCGTTTGGCGCTCCCAGTACGGGCGATTGTAATTTGCCCGTTCTTCCATTGGCTCAAGCCACCAAACGTACCGAGCCAAACGCTTCCATCCCTGTCCGCTAAGATAGATCCGACTGTGGAATTGGACAAACCCTGACTTGCAGAAAGCGTTGCGATGGCGAAGTCGCGAAAGCGGTCGAGGCCCTGATTCGTGGCGACCCAAATACTGCCTTCGCGATCCTCAAAGAGAGTGTAAACGTTTTCGCCGGAGAGGCCATTAGACGGCGAAAACATATCGATCCGTCCCTGGTGTAGGTGCATGAGGCCCTCTGTTTGTGTTGCGACCCACAGACCACCATTGCGATCGCGGAGGAACCTTCTGGCGACGACCTGCGGCACGGCGACCGACAGCGGATAAGGCTCGAACTTTCCTTCAACAAGTCTTCTGATTCCGCTGCGGGTGCCGATCAAGAGCGCGCCGTCACCGCCCGCACCAAAAGCTTGGATACCGTCCACCTGGTCTGGTATTGGAAAGAATCTTGGAGGACCCGGTCTCCATCGCCACACTCCGGTCTGCACCCCAACCCAAAGATTGCCCTTGCTGTCCTCATATAAGCCAGCCACTCCCCTGCCAAGGCTCCCATCCTCGCCGTAGCAGCGGACGCTACCTTTCTGAATCGCGCACAGCCTTCCAGTGGGGATCCCCCACGTCCCCCAGCCACCAGCCCATACCACGCCTTCACGATCCTCCAGGAGGGTGGGAATACTGAATTCAGCAAGCTCCGGGTAGTGCGTCAGTTTGCCTTCCTTCCAACTTGCCAGCCCTTTATGTGTGCCGATCCATAGAGTTCCGTCGCGTGTTCCGAGTAACCGTATGATCCCGCCTGGAGGGAGATGTTGATCCCCTGGTGGTTGCCACGGGACGGCCCTGACGCCATCGAAGCGAACCAAGCCGAATTCCGTACCCAGCCACAGATAACCGTCGGGCGTCTGGGCAATTGACAACACCGTCTCGCCCCTGGTGAAGCCATCGCGGATTTTCCATGCGGTATGCGCATACTGACTGACGTCCAACGCCGGATCCAGGCCGAACGCACAGGGGCAGCACACCAGCATCACGCCCGCCAGCACAAGGACGAAGTGGCCCCTCGAAGCTCGGGGTGAACGAGAAAGAGAGCAGGCAGGCGCGGGTTCTGGTGTGCGCGGTTTGGCCATCGAGGCCAGCATTTTACTCCCATGCTTGCTGGATGACAGCCCGGCACGAACAATTCAGAACGCCAGCTTCAGCGCCAACTGAATCGATCTCGGTCCGCCAATCTGGTACAGCGGATTGAACCCCCCACTGGCTCCGCCGGAGCCGAGGCTGCTCGCCAAGGTTTGCGTCGAGTGGCCAAACAGGGGGCTGGTCAGGTCGTTGTTGGGTGGCCCGAAGTTCGGGTGGTTGAAGATGTTGAAAAATTCCGCCCGGAACCGCAGGTTCAACCGCTCGGTGAATGGAAATTGGCGTTGAAATGCCACGTCCACCTGCGTTGCGCCGAAGCCACGCAGCACGTTGCGCCCGAAATCCCCTTGCTCCCCAGCGGGAGGTTCACTAAACGCTGCGCTATTGAAGATCTTTCCGCCGGGATACTGAGATCCAAACAGCTCAAGAGGTACACCGGCGTTTAGGTTCGGGCGAGGATAGAGGTCGATGCCACCGGTAAAGGTCAACGCGCCCATCAGATTAACAGGCGGCGCTGAGCGTGCCAGAACAAAACTGTCCACCGACCAGCCCCCCAACACGGCACGGGTAACCTGGTTCGATCCCGGAGAGGGTATTGCATAAGTCAAGCCAGCCGTGAATGCATGACGGATGTCAAAGTCCGAATCTCCGCGATCTATATCTGGATTCGCAATCTTGGCCGGTGTGTTCATGTATGTAGCGACCGCATCCGTCGAGGCAATGTCAATCGAATGTGAGAATGTGTACGACGCCAATGCCTGCAAGCCGTGCCGCAAGCGCCGCTGGAATTTAACTTGTAAGGCGTTGTAGTCCGATGTCGCGCTGTTGTCGGTCAGCGATACAAACGCAAAATCCGGATTCGGTCCAACTAAATTGGTTACACGAAGCAAGTCACGCCCAAGCGCTCCGATATACGTTAGAGACAGACTTTGACTCCCTCCGAGAGACTGCTCCAGCGCGACGTTCCATTGATATGTCCGGGGAAGTGTTAAATTGAGATCGGCAACTTGAATATTGGAAACGGGTGGGTTCGTGCTGAACGCCGGAGGAGCGGCATTCTCGGGACTAAGAGGGAAGGGTGCGGGAAAAATGATTTTTTCGGCAAAAAACGGGAAGGCACTAGAGACTCCTCCGAGCGAGCCTTGCCCAAGATCGTAAAACGTCCCGAAACCTCCGCGAAGTACAGTGCTCCAGCCTGGTGTTTCCCTGAGCTGATACGCAAGCCCGACCCGCGGTGCCAGGTTTCCATAAGTTGTTTGGTAAAGCGGCGTGCCGCGCGGTGCCAACGTCATCGTCGCCGGATCATTCAGGCCAACCACGGTGAAAGGATCGTTTGCCGAGTTCTTCCCTTTCACAGCCGGATTAATGTCCCAACGTAAGCCATATGTTACGGTTAGCCGGGGCGTGATTTTCCAGGTGTCCTGGCCATAAAATGAGAAATTTTGCGATAGTAGCGCGCTGCTTTGATAGGCAAACACAGCGGCGATTTGAGCGGTGGTTGAAATGGCGCCCGGGGCCGTTCCCGAAAGAGCTCCTCCCGGATTAGCCGACATTCCCGTGAACTGGACATACTGTCGATACGAGTACGGACTGCTGAAAGGGGCAAGCCAGCGATAGTCCACGCCAAACTTTAGTTGATGGCTACCCCTGCTCCAGGAAAGGTTGTCGATGAGATTGATCTGCCGTTGTTCGTCCGTCGCATTTTTGCCTTGCGCGTACTCTCCCGCACCCGGGATATACAACGTAAAAAGCCCATTGATGGATGAAAATCCGGTAGGAAACAACAGGGAATCGGGAAGCGGCATGGCTCCGCCGAAATTGTCCAGTGAGTATTTAGTTCCGACTCTGTGGTTGCTGTAATTTGCTCGAAATTCATTGCTGAGTCCGGGTTTGATGAGGTTCGTCAAGCCGGTGGTCACAGTTTGCACGGACGAGGAAACCGCCTCTCTCAGGCTGAGGACAAAAATTGGCGGACCGAAAACAGGGCCTCGTTGATCCAAGTTGGATGGCGAGTAGTTATAGCGTCCGAATAGAGTAAGCTTCGAGTTAACGACGTGATCCACGCGGATGCTGTAGGCATCCAGCGAAGAAGGATTGGTATAGCTGCCGTTGAATTGAGCTAAACCCGGGTCAACTTCGGGGCCGTTCGGAACAGGATACGCGTTCAGGTACGGCTGCATCGTAGTCGGAGCTTCTTGCCGCGATGCCGTGTCGGGAACCACCGTTTCCTGAGTCGCTGGCTGGCGCAACCGCAGGCCTTCGTAGGAGAAAAAGAAGAAGGTCCTATCCTTGAGAATCGGTCCGCCGAAGACACCGCCAAAATCGTTCTGGCGCTCCTCCGGTTTAGGCAGGTGATCGCGATTCGAAAACCAGTCGTTGGCGTCCAGCACGCTGTTTCGGAAATATTCGAACGCCGTCCCGTGAAACTGATTGCTTCCTGAGCGCGTGACAATCGAGATCTGTCCTCCAGGCGTGCGCCCGAACTCTGGCGCAAACGACGACGTCTGCACACGAAACTCCTGCATGGCATCGATGGACACGAGGCTGTTGGTTCCACCTTGAGCACTCAGGGCGGGCAACGCCCCTCCAGCGGTCTGTACCAGAGGGAAATAGCCGGTCACGCCGAAATTTGCGCTCACCCCGTCCACGGTAAAGTAATTCGCGTCGGCACGCTGCCCGTTCACGCTGAACTGGCCCTGATCGTCGAAAGCCGTCTGGGTCACCACCACGCCCGGAGTGAGCATGATGAGCGTCTGGGCGCTGCGTCCATTCAGCGGCATATTTTCTATGAACGTTTGGTCCACCAAGGTGCTGACCGTGGCCGACGTGGTGTTCACCAACGGCGCGCCCGCTTCTACCTTAACGGTGTCCGAGACAGATCCAATCGCCATCTCGAAATCGATGGTCAGAGCATCCTGGACGTGCAGGATCACGTCCGGCCGGATGAGCTTCTTGAATCCGGACTTGTCCACTTCGAGTTGGTACGTTCCCGGCGGCAGATTCGCCAATGTGTATTCGCCCGCGCCATTCGTCGCGGTTTCATAGCGAAAATTTGTGTCGTTGTTGACCGCCGCGATCTTGGCACCTGGAACCGTTGCCTTCGACGGATCGATCACTCGGCCGGTGACTGAGGCGTTCGTAGATTGGGCGCGAAGAACATACGGAAGTGAGACGAGGAAGAGGAAAACGAGGGCCTGGAGACGGCGCATAACCTCACCTCCACGAGCCGCGGGAGTCCTGACGCTAGTCTCGGCCTCCTAAAATGTCAACGTCCAAAAGGAGGACGCACAAGTGCGTCAATGGATTGATGCTCCTGATTCCATCGATATGACGGTTCCGAGTTCAGGTGTCGTTGACGCTACGGAAGACAATGTTTCGCTGGGAGAGCCGTCGCGAAGTCTTCCTTCATGGCGTGCACCTTTCAAATCGTGCTCATTTTTTCCTCCAGAATTCCGTTTGTGAGCCCCATATGCGGGAACAAGATCGCAACTAGTTCTCCAAAAGAACTCATCGGCAGACGCAGGCCCCAACGTGTACGCTCGATGAACGAATGTGGACGATCTCACGTTTCTTCAATGCGATACGAGGCAAGTCTGTCAGATGCTGAAAGCTAGTGACGATATCAAAGACTTGCTGAGACTCGCTTTGGCACCACGAAAAATCGTTGTTCACGAGGCTTCGTTGTATGATTGGCTCGGTCGATGAGGTGATCTCGTGGAGACGGCACTTGCGGCTGAACCACTGCTCTCCTTGGCGGTGAGTGTCACATCAGAGCAGTGCGTCGAGTCTGTTTTAAAGAAAATTGTTGCGGGATTGGCAACACAACCAGGCGTTGCCCTGGCTCGCATCTGGTTGCTTCCCTCCGTCCACATCCCTGCTTCTTGGCAGGAAGGATCTCATCCTCTTGAAAATGTGGAACATCTTCGCCTTGTCGCGAGTGCAGGAACGCCGAACAACTCGCCCGGTGAAGACTGGTCGTTCCTGCAAGGACAATTCGCTCGATTTCCATTGAGCATCGGCAAGGTTGGACAAGTAGCTGCCGACCGCCAGCCAATTCTTATCAGGGATTTCGCGCCTCAGGATAGTTGGATAGTTCGGCCGGAATGGGCACAGCGGGAGGGGATTAGCAGTTTTGCGGGTTACCCATTGATCTTTCGAGACAATCTTCTGGGAGTGATAGGCGTCTTTAGCCGTAGACCGCTCGATGATCAAGAATTTACCTGGCTAGGCGTATTTGCAAATCATGCTGCGGTCGCTATCGCCAATGCACGTGCTTTCGAAGAAGTTGAGAAACTACAACGAAGATTGCAAGGCGAGAATGAATATCTCCAGGAACAAGTACAGCGGGCCTCCGAGTTTGGAGAAATCTTGGGGAGGAGTAAAGCTCTTAGCGAAGTCTTGCGCAATGCTCGCCTGGTCGCACCGACGGACTCCACGGTTCTGATCGGCGGCGAATCTGGGACAGGAAAGGAATTAGTCGCACGTGCCATTCACGACCGCAGCGGACGGCAGGCACGCCCGTTAATTACGGTGAATTGCGCTTCGATTCCATGCGAGCTCTTTGAGAGCGAGTTTTTCGGCCACATCAAGGGTGCCTTCACTGGAGCACTTCGGGATCGCCTTGGCCGCTTCCAGTTAGCGGATAAGGGGACGCTGTTCTTGGACGAGGTGGGCGAGATTCCACTTGGGGTTCAAAGCAAGTTGTTGAGGGTCCTTCAAGAAGGCACCTTCGAACGCGTTGGAGAGGATCTTGTTCGCCGAGTGGACGTGCGTGTTATCGCAGCGACGAACCGGGAGCTTTTCGATGAGGTTGAGGCAGGGCGATTCCGCAGGGATTTGTATTTTCGTTTGTCGGTTTTTCCAATAAAAATGCCGCCGTTGAGGGATCGCTTAGAAGATATCGGCCTTCTTGCAGAGCACTTTGCGACCCTAGCGTCGCAGCGCCTAAAGATTTCGCACGCTCAGCTAACGGACTCGGACATGGAGTTGCTAGCCAGTTATGCGTGGCCGGGAAATATACGAGAGCTGAAGAATGTTATCGAACGGGCAGTGATTATTTCGCAGGGTGGCCCGTTACGTGTTGACCTTGCGCTCGGGCCGTGTGGCAGGAACCCCGCAGCATTCCGTGCCTCCGTACTGTCCAAACAGGAAATGCAACGGCGCGAGAGGGAAAATATTCTGAAAGCCCTCGAGCAATCGAAGGGCAAGATTTACGGTCGAGATGGAGCAGCAGAGATCCTTGGAATGAAACCAACCACTCTGACTTCTCGAATGAAGAAAATGAGAATCAGGGCTTCAAAAGCTGCCGGTGCGTGAGAAGCGCTCGGGAATCTAGCCTCTCCGTACCTGCTGGTGATATGACTCGAGAAAAGCGGTCGCGCTGACCAACGCTCGGTGGCGACGAGGATAGGGTCCTCAATGAACGTTCTTGCTCTGCTCATTCTTCGCCTGTTGCGTCTCTCTCGGGCCACACCACTGTCATAACTAGCGCTACCACAATTCCGACAGACACTTCGGCAAATCGATGAAAAGCAACATGCCACGGAGGTTCCGTCCGTGGCACCAACAGCACGATCGTCAGTGTGACTCCGCCCAGCCTATACGCGCTTCGATCCGCCTGAAGGGCCGCGCAAAATAATCCCAATAGGAACACGCTGGTGCCAAATACCAGCATCTGCGGCCCAAAATAGGTCGGCACAATCACGCCGACCGTTGCTCCAAGCACTGTTCCAATGAAGCGTTGCCAGGAAACAGTGAGTGCGGACCCTAGCGATGACTGCGTGATCACTAGCGTTGTAATCGGCGCCCAGTAACTCTGCGGCAGCCTGAAGCCTCGCGCCATTAACAGTGAAACCACAGCAGTTATAGCCGTTCGCGTGCAATGCTCCAGAGTTTGTTTCCTCGTTGACCCGATCCGATTGGTAGGCCTTGCCCACTGCGCTAAGTTCCCCTTTTCAAAAAAAGCTTCTTGTCCTGGCATGGCCTGATCTCTAAAAACTATGGCTTTGTTCTGAATCCAAAAACTGTAACGTCCTGGGCTCTTGCTCCGACGCTCTCGTAGAATTACTGGCTGGACCAAACTGCCAGTGACGTGTCCCCTCGGGTTCGCGCATCACTCTTGTCACCTGACGCAGGGCGTGCCTATACCGAACCCGAGAGGAACCGTCCACGCCCTTTCCCTGATTCATTTGCTAGGAGGCAGTCTTAGCTTGGCTCGGGGGTCTGATCGCCTCCGGTTTCGCTGCTTCAATCACCTCCACCGGCTGGTATTCCGGTTTGTAGACGTGCTCACGGATAAAGGACACGAAGTCTGCGGGCCGCGGCACCCGAGCGAGTCCGGAATCGAAGACAAGTTTCGATACCCGCGCAGCGGTCTGGATCTCGGTCTCCAAAATGTTCGATTGTAGCGGGTACAGCAGGCCCTGGTTCAGCAGATCAGAGGGGACCTGGTCTGCTACTGCACGGGCGGCTTCGATAAACATATCATCGGTGACTCGCGAGGCCTGAGTTGCGACGATCGCCATTCCAACCGCTGGGAATATGTAAAAGTTGTTGGCTTGTCCCGGCAGAAAAGTCTTCCCATTGAGGTGCACTGGTGGGAACTGGATACCGGCGGCATAGATCGCCTTGCCTTTTGACCAGGTGTAAGCTTGCTCGGGCGTGCACTCAGCACGCTCAGTAGGATTCGAAAGAGCAAGAACTACAGGCTGCTCATTAAGACGGGACATCGTCTCAACGACTTTCTGCGTAAATGCGCCGCCCACAGTGCTGACACCAATAATCGTAGTCGGCTTGATGCTCTCGACCGCAGCGACAAAGTCGCGCGTCGCCGCATGTTTATGAGCATAAGGCTTCTGGAAGTCGACGAGATCTGTACGGGTCGATTCCAGCAATCCGTTGATGTCGAACATGTAAACCTTTGACTGAGCCTGCCCGAGCGTTAGCCCTTCTTTAACCAGCGCCGAGCAGAGTAGGTTGGCGAGGCCAATGCCGGCCGAGCCCGCACCCAGGAACAAGTACTTCTCGTCACTCAATTTTGTGCCCTTGATCTTCGCAGCGTTGATCATGCCCGCGAGTACGATTCCCGCAGTACCTTGCACGTCATCGTTGTAGACGCAGTACTTGTCGCGATAACGCTGAAGCAGATGAACGGCATCGACGCCTGTCCAATCCTCGAAATGAATGCAGCACTTCGGGAAGGCTTCCTGTACCGCTTCGACGAATTCGTCAACAAAGGAGTACAAGTCTTCCGTCGAGGGGCGATTCCTGCGGAGGCCCAGATACAGTGGATCGTGCAGGTACTGTTCATTATTCGTGCCAGCATCGAGATACATCGGCAGCAGATATTGCGGGGGCACTCCTGCGCAGGCTGTGTACAACTCCAACTTGCCAATGGGGATGCCAGCACCGTTTGCGCCCAGATCACCGAGACCGAGAATTCGGCCGCCGTCGGTAACACAGATGACCCGGACATCCCTCTGCGGCCAGTTCTTGAGGACTTCCTTCACTTTGCCGCGGCGCGTAATCGAGAGATACATGCCGCGGGTCTGCCGATAGATGTGCCCGAACTTCAAACAAGCCTCACCAATTGTTGGGTCATAGACGATCGGGAGAAAGCGCGCGGGGTCTGACATCACCGTGCGGTAGAAGAGTGTCTCGTTATGATCGAGCAAATTGACAAGGTAAATGTAGCGATCAAGATCTGTGGTCTTGTGACCGAGCTGCATCATCACGCGGCTTAACTGCAGGTCTTCGGTTTCGGTAACATCAGGTACGAGGCCAACGATCCCGAGTGCCTTCCTTTCGGCCTCGGTAAAAGCGGTCGATTTGTTGAGTGATGGGTCGTGGAGCAATTCAATTCCATACTTACTTGTCGTCATATTCTTGTTTCCTTTCATTATTCTTGTTTCCTTCCGGTCAGTGACTTTCCGTCAGTTGTGGTATTGAGGTGTTTTGAGCTAGCTGGCTTTCGCCACATAGGGATGGACCATCTTCGTGGGGTCGACGATGCGGTCGAATTCTTCTTCCGTTACAAATCCCAGCTTGAGTGCCGCTTCTTTAAGCGTGAGATCGTTGTCCAGCGCGTAATGGGCGATCTTCGAAGCTTTGTCATAGCCGATGACAGGAGAAAGTGCGGTTACCAGCATCAGCGAGCGGCCGACATCTTCCTTGATTTTCTTCAGATTGGGCTTCGTTCCTTCAATTAGGAATTTCCGGAAGTTGATGCATCCCCCAGTCATGATCGTGATGGAGTGGGTTAGGTTGAAGATGATAAGGGGCTTATAGACGTTCATCTCTAGATAGCCCCCAGCGCCACCGAAACC
>Ga0306920_100005403_pt1 | contig 16509 bp, 13 predicted proteins | sample flu12Cox44000170_FD_204666 | JGI IMG/M metagenome (GOLD analysis project Ga0306920, IMG submission 204666) | Lab enrichment of tropical soil microbial communities from Luquillo Experimental Forest, Puerto Rico - flux4day.12C.oxic.44.000.170 (v2)... | ecosystem: Environmental > Terrestrial >... | reverse complement strand
AATGCAAACACCATCATCATCGATCGAGCAGATCAGTTTGGCCTCGCCGACCTGTATCAATTGCGTGGACGCGTCGGCCGAGCCGAGCACAAGGCTTACGCCTATCTGCTTCTTCCACGCGAAATGACGACAATCGGCGCCGCGCGCAAGCGAATCAGCGCCATAAAACAGTACAGCTCGCTGGGCGCGGGTTTTCGCGTTGCCATGCGCGACCTGGAGATTCGCGGCGCCGGCAGCCTTCTCGGCACAGCTCAGAGCGGCCACATCGTGGCGGTTGGTTTCGATTTGTATTGCCAGTTGCTCAAGCAGGCAGTGGCACAACTGAAAGGCGACAAGCCGCGGCTCCGGCTGGATGTTGATTTACGACTCGATTTTGTCGTCACCAATGAAGCGGAATTTGTTTCGCCGGCAGCACCAAGGAGCGGCGGTCTCCAGTCCGTCGAAGTGCTCACGATGGAACTTATCCCGGCTTTCATTCCGGTCACCTATGTGAGCGACTCGGCCCTGCGCATTCGAGCGTACCGTGATATTGCGGAAGTCACTTCGAATCAGCAATTGGATCGTTTGCGTCGCGACTGGCGTGATCGCTTCGGCCCGTTCCCTCCGGCAGTTGACAATTTATTTGCTCTGATCGAAATCAAGTTGGCTGCGGCAAAATCAGGGGTGACTCGGGTAGAAGTCCGCGACCGCAAACTGATGCTGACGCGGCATGGGGATTTTATCCTTGTCGCGGGCAAATTCCCTCGTTTAGTTGCAGCGAAAGTCGAGCAGCACCTCGAGGAAATCCTGGAACTGATTAAGAAATTATGAAATACCTTGCGCGTCCATTTGCAGTCGCTCTGCTGACGGTCTGCGGGCTTGTCCTATTGCCCATTTGTTGCGCTGCGTTCGCCCAGCAACCACAGGAGGTGGACGGCATCGCCGCAATTGTGAACGGAGATGTGATCACAATATCTCAGGTGCGCTCTCTATCCCAACCAAGGGTCAAGCAGCTGCGGACGCAATATACCGGCCAGGAATTAGAAAAACAATTGAAAGCAACGTGGGAAGCAGCGCTGAAAGACTTGATCGACCGGCAGCTTGTTCTTCAGGCGTTCAAAAAGGAAAAGTACGAAATTCCCGATCATTTCGTGGAGGAGCGCATGCACGAGATCATCCGGGAGAACTTTGGCGGCGACCGCACTACGTTTATCAAAACGCTCGAGGCGCAGAATTATACGTTGGGTGAGTTCAGGCAAAAAGAGATGGAGCAAATGATCGTCCAGGCGATGCGCAGCCATAACGTGAAGACGAAAAACATTATTTCACCCACGAAAGTAGACGATTACTACAGAAAGCATCGCGAAGAATTTACCAGCAAGGAGACGATCAAACTGCGCATGATCATGATTCCAGGTCAAAAAGATACTGCGACTGCGCCGGCGCAAAAGGCTTTGGCCGAGGAAGTGCTCGGCAAACTGGCCGGCGGCGCTGAGTTTGACCAGACGGCGCAGATTTATTCCGAGGACAGCACTCGGGACAATGGCGGCGACTGGGGCTGGATCGAACACAACACGTTGGCTGGCCCACTGGAAAAGATCGCCTTCAACATGCCAGTCGGCCGGATCAGTAACATCATCGATTACGCCGGGAATTATTATATTCTCAAAGTGGAAGACAAACAGGGCGGCACGACGAAATCACTCGCCGAGGTGCGCTCTGATATCGAGAAAAAATTGATCCAAGAGGAAGCGCAGCAAATTCAGGAGCGCTGGATCGCCAGCCTGCGCGAGAAAGCCTACATCAAGACGTTTTAATCGGACGTTCGGCATTGGACGCCTGCTCGATTTATCGGAGTTGAGAGTTAGGCGTTTGCTTTAGCCCTTTCCTGCTCGTAATCGATTAACTCAAATTCGATTACGATCGCGAGCATGAGCACCCGCCTTCGCAGAACTACGGCGCGCCGAGCCAGCACGAAGAAGCCGCGCATTGGCATTACACTCGGCGATTGCGCCGGGATCGGGCCGGAGATCGTTGAGCTTGCTCTAAAGTCTGACCGTCTGGTGCGCGCAGCCAATTACAAGATCATCGGCAAATATCCCAATTGCGCGCCGGGACATCCCACCCGCGAAACTGCGTGTGCCGCCGCGGTCGCGCTCGAAGAAGCAGTCACACTGGCGCGGCGGGGCGAGCTCGATGCAATTGTAACCGGTCCGGTTGACAAAGCCCGCATGTACGACGCAGGCTTTAAGTTTTCCGGACAAACCGAATTTTTTGCTGAGCGCTGCGGCGTCAAAAATTTCGCGATGTGCCTGACTGGCGGGAAGCTGACGGTCGCGCTGGTCACCACGCACATTCCGTTTCGCAAGATCCCGCCTGCACTCAAGCAATCGGAAATAGTCCGTGTCGGCCTGCTGCTCGCGAAGTTCCTTTATTGCCGAGGCAAAAATGCGCCGCGCATTGCTGTTGCAGGAGTAAATCCGCACGCCGGCGAATCGGGCAAACTCGGGCGCGAAGAAATCGAAATCATTGGCCCAGCTATTGCCGAACTAAAATCCGAAATTCAAAATTCAAAATTCGAAATTATCGGTCCGGTTTCACCGGATACCGTGTTCCATCGGGCGATTGAAGGCGAATTCGACGCGGTGCTTTGCATGTATCACGATCAGGGATTGATCCCGCTAAAGCTTCACGCATTTCACGAAGGCGTGAACGTCACGCTGGGCCTACCATTTCCCCGCACCAGTCCCGATCACGGAACTGCATTTGAAATTGCGGGCAAAGGAACCGCGCGGCCCGACAGCATGATCGCCGCGATCAATCTCGCGGCGGAGTTTGCAAGCGCGAAACTGTAGCGCGCTCTGCGAGCGCCGATCAATCCGGGGTCAACAGACGCCGCTATAGTTGATCGTGCTCTTGCTCTTGCTCCTGCTCATGCTCGATTGCAGCGAGCACGATTAAGAATACGAGCATGAGCACCAACAGGATCGCCAAGTACGCGTCGGTCTTTAACATCGGGCTGCAGAACACGTTCGTGTATCGGTGGAATTATTTCCTGCGCGCGCTCTTTGGTCTGATCCCGCTCGCCGGAACCGTGTTCCTCTGGTCCGCAGTGTTCAAGGAACATGGCGGCGAACTGCACGGTTACGATTACGGCTTGATAATCTATTATTATTTGCTCACGATCCTCGTCAGCAACCTGGTCTTGCCCACCGAGGACGAATGGCAAATCGCCGCCGACATTCGCGAAGGTCAAATCAACGCGCTGCTCACGAAGCCAATGAGTTATTTGGCCTATCGAACGAGCATTTTCTTGAGCGGCCGATTCGTTTACAGCTTTGTCACGCTGCCGCCGATCGCGCTCATCTTTGTTTATTTTCGGGACTACATCGTGCTGCCGGCCGACCCACTGGTGTACATGTTAACGGTAATTTCGATCGTGATGGCCGCGTTCATTCAATTCTTTATCACCTACAGCCTGGCGATGTTTGCGTTTTGGATTTTGGAAATCTCGACCATCGTGTTCATCGTTTATTCCTTCGAATATTTCCTGGGCGGCCAAATGTTTCCGATCGACATCATGCCGGCTTCAGTGTACGCGGTCATGAAATGGCTGCCATTTTATTATGAGCTCTACTTTCCTGTGGCGATTTTTCTCGGCCGGTTGAAAGGAGCGAATCTTATGCAAGGGCTGGCGATCCAATGCGGCTGGCTCCTGCTCACGTGGATGTGGGCGCGCTTCATGTGGCAACGCGGCCTCGGTCATTACCAAGCCGTTGGTGGATAAGACAACCGCAGAGCGCATTCGATCTAATAAGCAAACGTCCAACGCCCAAGTTCCAACCTCAACACTCAATTCACCTCTTCTTCGTTGGACGTTGGATGTTGGACGTTGAACGTTGGGCGTTTTCATTCGAAATAGCACGCAGTTCATGGCGCGACTGCACGAGTATCAAGGCAAAGCCATTCTTGTCGCTAACGGATTTAAAATTCCGCGCGGCTGCGCTGCCTCAAATGCCGACGAAGCCGTGGCAGCAGCGAAAGAATTGGGCGGCGAAGTTGTGATCAAAATTCAAGCGTGGACGACGGGGCGCGCCGGTATCGGTGGAGTCGCCTTTGCCAAGACGGCCGACGATGTGCGCGCGCACGCTGAGCGGATGTTGTCGATGAAAGTGGGACAGTTCCCTGTGGAAGCGGTGTTGGTTGAAGAGAAGATCGATATCGATCGCGAGTTTTTTCTTTCATTCGCCATCGATGACGCTGCGCGCGCGCCCGTGATTATTTTCGCCGCTGGCGGCGGCACAGGAATCGAGGAGCGCCTCGCCTCGACGCGGCGAATTCCGTGCGATGTAAACAGCGGACCCGTCGCTTCAGCACTTAACGAAGCCGTTGATGCGTGCGGCCTTTCGCAGGCGCACGGGAAGCAATTAGCCGAATCAATTCGAAAATTATTTGCCGCCGCGCGAAGCGTCGAAGCCCGTTCGCTGGAAATTAATCCGCTTGTTTTGACAAGAAACGGCGAGTTCGTCGCAGCCGATTGCCGGATCACGATTGATGATTACGCCGTCGTGAGACATCCAGATCTGGGGATCGAGATCGCGCGCGAGTTCGATCATCCGCCGACGCCGCTCGAGCGCGTCGCCTACGCCGTCGAACAAAACGATCACCGCGGCACATTTTATTTTGCGCAGTTGGCGACCGCCGCGCCGAAAGAATCCAAAGGTCTCGTCGGTTTTCACGGCGCTGGAGGTGGCGGCTCGATGATGTCGATGGACGCGATCGTCAACGCGGGATTCACCATCGCGAATTTCACCGACACGAGCGGTAATCCATCTGCGTCAAAGGTGTATCGCGCTACGCGAATCATTCTGGCTCAGCCAGATCTCGTAGGCTATTTCGGTTCCGGCTCCGGCGTCGCGAGCCAGGAACAATATTGGTCCGCGTACGGTTTGGCGAAGGCGTTCTGGGAACTTGATCTCGACATTCCCGCGGTGATTCGTCTGGGCGGCAACACTGAAGATCGCGCCGTGGATATTTTGGGGCGCATGTCGAAGCTATTGCGCGCGACAATTGAAGGTTATCGAAAGACCGACACGCCAGCGTTCATTGCTGCGCGCTTTGCCGAACTGGTCGCGGATGCCAGCGGCAAAAAATCGAAACGGCGCACGCCGCGAGTATCAAAATTTGTGAGAAATCCATCGGCCACAATGCTCCCGGTAAAAAATGGCCGCGTCTGGATCGACACACCACAATGGAGAAACATTCGCGCCGCCGTCGAAACCCACTCCGGTGGACTAGTCATCGATCGCGACGGCGTACCCACAGCGGCGTTGCCAAGCGAAGAGTTTGCCACCAAAGATTCCGAGTTACTCGCCTGCGACGTCGAATGTCTTCTCGCCGGAATCGAAGGCTTCTATTTGGAGCTTGATATTCTGGGATTGGAAGAACTGTTTGGAGGCACGCGTTAAATGGCGATTTTGATCGACGAGAAAAAGCGCGTGCTGGTGCAAGGGATCACGGGACGCGAGGGTCGCGCGCGCACACGGCTGATGCGCGAGTACGCCACGAATGTGGTGGCTGGTGTGACGCCGGGCAAAGGCGGCCAAACCGTGCTCGGCGTGCCGGTATTTAACACGCCGCAAGAAGCGGTGAATTCGTTAGGCAACATCGATGTCTCCGTCGTCTTTGTGCCTGCGGCCGGCGTAAAAGACGCTGCGATCTCCGCGATCGAAGCAGGGATCAAGGTCGCGGTGCTTGTGCCTGATCGCGTGCCGGTGTGGGACGCAATGGAGATCGCGGCAGCAGCAAAAGCAAATGGCGCGATGTTTCTCGGACCGAACACGCTCGGAGCACTGAGCCCTGGCAATGGCGTGGTCGGCATGATCGGCGGACGCGCGGAGAGCGCGCGGCAATGGTTTAAGCCCGGAGTCCCGAAGGGCGTGGGAGTGATCAGCCGCTCAGGCGGCATGGCTTCGAGCACCGGTTATTATCTTGGGCAAGCCGGCGTGCGCATTTCAACCATCGTGCACATCGGTGGCGACGCAGTGATCGGAATTCGTCTGCCAGACGCGGCACTGATGTTCGAACAGGATCCATTCACAGAAGCGATCGTGATCTTTGGCGAAATCGGTTCGTCTCAGGAAGAGGAACTCGCGCAACTCATCGTCGATCGAAAAATCACCAAACCTGTGATCGCATACATCGGCGGCAAAGCCGCGCGTGAAGGCACGCGCTTCAGTCATGCGGGCGCGATCATCGAAGGCGGCCGCGGCACGCATGCCGGCAAAGTGAAAGCGTTGCGCGAAGCCGGCGCGACCGTAGTCGATGCGTTCGGCGAATTGCCGGATGCAGTCGTGCAGATTTTGAAGAAAATGAAAGGACAAAGTCTCATGAGCGAAGCGGACAAAAACGCCGTGTGGAACACCGCGATCACCCGCGTGGAGCCGAACAAAGTGGCAGTGCGCGGGTACGACATCGCCGAACTCATGGGGCGCATCTCATTCGGCGCGGCGGTTTATTTGATTTTGACTGGCGAATTGCCATCGCCGGCCGTAGCGCGTTTGATGGACGCGATTTTAGTGTCGTCGATTGATCACGGGGCGACACCTCCTAGCGCGTTAGCTGCGCGAAACGTCGCGTCCACTGGCGCGACATTGAGCGCGTCAGTCGCGGCTGGAATCATGTCGATCAATCGCCATCACGGCGGCGCCATCGAAGATTGCGCCCGGCAACTGAGAGCAATTGCCGATCGCGCCACGCGCGAGTCGATTTCAATGGATGAAGCCGCTGCGCGCACGCTCGCGGCGATGCGTGAAGCTGGCGAACGCATGCCGGGATTTGGTCACCGTCTCCACACGAAGGACCCGCGCACGGCGCGTTTGTTCGAGTTGGCGCGTGAGGCCGGCGTGGACGGCGTGCACATGCAGGCAGCGCGCGCGGTCGAGAAAGCGTTCGCCGCCGCGAAGAAATCGCTGCCTATCAACGTGGACGGCGCCATCGGGGCGATCGTCGCCGATCTGGGAATGAACCCCGCTACATTCAACGGGATCTTCATGATCGCACGCACGCCTGGACTCGTGGCACATGTGATCGAAGAACAAAGCCGCGAGAGGCCGATGCGCCGTATCGATCCCGTCAATCACGGCTACGACGGCCCGGCGCCCAGAACTCTTTCTGACAATCGCTCCTCGTAAGTTTTGACTTCCGGGCTTGCGACGCTTTTTCACGCGCAGCGAGCACCTTGAAAAATGTTGCTTCATGCCGGGGTTTGAACCAGAATCCCGCGCCTAAGAAACCCCACCATGAAGAAAAACTCTACTTCGAAATCAGCCTTCTTTAACCCTCGCGTCTTAGTCGCTTCAGTTTTTTGCCTCGCCGGCGTGTTTATCGCGCTAGTCGGCACCGGCGCGTTCTCGAATGCCTCTGGCCAAGGGGACGCCGCCACAGCCGGAAGCGAGGAACAATTCGGCCAAACCACCGTGATCCATGCTTCGCATAGCGATCTCTCGCGACCCTTGCGCGACCAGCCGTTAATTTGGCCGCCAGCCGAGGCCGAACATGAAGCGAATCTAAATCCGAAAATACCGCTTCAGCATCAAGATGTGCCGGATCCGGTTATCCAAAACAGTTTCTGGCAGCGGATGATAAACACGCCGGCTATTCCCAGTCCCATTCTCAGTTGGAATGGCATTATTTACCCAGGTGTCAGTTGCAACTGCGCGCCGCCGGATCCGAACGGTGAAGTGGGCAAAACTCAATACGTTCAGATGGTGAACGAGGGCCTCCAAGTTTTTGATAAAATTACCGGCACATCAACGTTCGGGCCTGTGGCGATCGCATCGATTTGGTCGGGCTTTGGCGGTGCCTGCACGGGCGGCAGCGGTGATCCAATAGTCATTTATGATCAGCTCGCTGACCGCTGGATCATTAGCCAGTTCGCCGTCCCGAGTGGCGCCAACGTACCCCAAGATGAATGTATCGCTATCTCGCAAACCGGCGATGCCACTGGCGCTTGGTACCGATACGATTTTCACCTGACCAGCAACTTTCTCGATTACCCCAAGCTCGGCGTTTGGCCGGATGGCTATTACATGTCGGCTAACGTGTTTAACACATCTGGCACGTCCTTCCTAGGCCCTCAGGCTTTCGTATTTGATCGGGTCAAAATGTTAGCAGGCGATCCCACCGCTACCAGCCAAACTCCTGGGATTACGGGTGGATCCGGCGAGTCGCCTTTTCTCCCGGGTGATCTGGATGGTATCATTCCACCGCCACTCGGCGATCCGAACCATTTTGTATCATTCCCACAGGGTAGCCCGCTGATTTACAAGGTACGCGCGTACCACGTAGATTTCACGAACCCGGCTAACTCGACCTTTACCCTTGATGTCAGTGTGCCGGCGGCGTCCTTCACCTTCCTTTGCCCTTCGACGCGCAACTGCGTACCTCAACTCGGCACGAGCTCAGGACTCGACGCGATCGCCGACCGCATGATGTTCCGAAATGCATATCGCCATTTCTCGGACGGCCACGAGTCGCTGCTCGACAATTATACTGTTAGCGCGAACTCGGTGGCAGGGGTGCGCTGGGTCGAATTGCGGCGCACCCAGCCAGGTAACTGGGGGATTTTCCAAGAGAGCACTTATCAGCCGGATTCCACCTGGCGTTGGATGGGCAGTATTGCCTCGGACAATCAGGGCAACATCGCGCTAGGCTTTAGCGCCTCCAGCAGCTCAATTAATCCGCAAATCCGCTACGCAGGCCGGCTGGCAACCGACCCGCTGAACACGTTGTCAGGCGAACAACATCTTTTTGACGGTACGGGCAGCCAAAGCGCCACTTCCAATCGCTGGGGCGACTACACCGATATCACGGTTGACCCGGTAGACGATTGCACTTTCTACTACACGAACGAATACTACACGACCACTACCAGTTTTAACTGGCGTACGCGCATCGGTTATTTCAAATTCACCGGGTGCACTGCACCACAGGAAGGCACTGCGCATTTTGTGGTTACTGCATGTAATGGAGGGGCCGCGATTTCGAATGCGTCGATATCGATCGATAGCAGGGCTTACGGAGCAACGCTTTCCAACGGCACTTACGACGCTGTATTAACGCCCGGTTCGCACAGCTATTTAGTGTCAAAGACCGGTATCGGAACTCAAACCGGCAACGTCACCATTACCAATGGTCAAACCACAAACGTGCCTGTTTGCTTGGGAGGCAGTCCCAGTCCGACACCAACGGCAACGTCCACATTTACGCCAACACCTACAGCTACAGCCACACCCACGGCTACCGCGACTGCGACTGCGACCGCCACCGCAACAGCTACAGCTACGGCAACTGCTACACCAACGGCAGCCGCCACAGCGACGGCTACAGCAACCGTAGCTCCAAGTCCAACTCCTACCGCTACAGCAACGGCCACAGCTACAGCAACGCCGGCACCTACGGCTACAGCGACGCCCACGCCTGCACAGATCACGCTCAGTGCTTCGGGCAGCAAGGTGCGCGGGGTCGATACTGTGAATCTCTCCTGGAGCGGCGCGACTTCAGCTAACGTCGATATTTACCGCAACGGCTCATTGTTCGTCGTCAACGTGCCTAACACCGGCAGCTATACAGATAACACAGGTCAGAAAGGCCATGCCACCTTCACATATCAAGTGTGCAACGCAGGAACCCAAACCTGTTCTAATCAGGCGATGGTAACATTCTGAAGAAGGGAAGCGGCGCTGGGCCGCTGCGCGGGGGGAGTCGAAAAAGCCGGCCACAGCTACGTCGGCGCCTACATCTATACCACAGCCTACGCCAACCCCAAGGGGTACACCAGCACCGAGGCCGCGACCGACGACGCTGCCGCGCCCGTAGCGGCAGCTGTAATCGTTTGCCGATTTCGTTTCGGCAGTGCCGCCGGCGCAATCTTTGGTCAGAGCAAAATTTTTAAAGAGTCTTTCGCAGTTGCGTGAGGCGCAGACGCCCAAGCGACACTTCATGATCTCCGGAGTAAAGCCGGAGCCAATTCCAAAAAAACACGCAAAAAAAATAATGATTGCCGCGCTTCTTGTACTTCACCTAGGATTCAAAACTCGGCTTCACTACGGAAAAAGCTTACTTGATCTACGAAAACAAAATCTACTTCACACTCTGCCTTCTTTAATCTTCGCGTTTTAATTGCCTCCGTTTTTTGTGTCACCGGCGTGTTTATTGCGCTGAGCGGGGCGCGGCTGTACTCCGCCCCGGCAAACGCTCAACCAACGGGCAACGCTCCCGACCAGCCGAAAGTCGTGCGTATGGTCGGTCCCGTTGTCATGAACGAGCTGCGGAGCCTGCCTTACATTCCGCCAACTCCACGGGCTGAAGAGGAGCGACGCTTGACGCGATACCCGTTTCCGTTGTCAGGCGGGCCCGGAAAATCGGGAACCTCTTTTTTACCGCACGTCCAGTCGCTGTTGAACCAAATCCTTACCCCGACCCCAAACATGCCGCCGCCGCTGCTCACATTTCTCGGAACCGATCGGGTGACGAGCGGCTGCAATTGTCGGCCGCCTGATACAAACGGCGATGTAGGCCCGAACCATTACGTGCAAACCGTCAATATCGGGTTCAGAGTGTTTGATAAGTCGGGCAACCCGCTCACACCGTTCACCACGTATAATTCGTTCTTTGCTCCCTGGGCACCGGCAATCCCTGTGGCAATAACCAAAATGGCGGTGACCCCTTCGTTTTCTTTGACCAGGTTGCTGATCGCTGGGGCGGCTCAACGTGTTGGAAAAAGTGCGGTTCTACCGTCGAATGTCTGCGCCTCCCGACGATTCTTGCCATCGTCTGCGGAGAAGGCGATCCACCCTGTTAAAAGTGTACCCCTAACGCTTCAACGCTTCACACACGCCAGCCGTTTCTTCATCGAGCACAGCTACTGCCCGCTCGTACAACGCCTTTGCGTCCTCGTGTGAGTTGCCCACGGCGGTTAGCCCTGTTCGCCCCAGTTCGCCCAGGGCGCTCATCATGTGAAACACGACGCCGGTCTGGCGGGTTTGATCGAAATGCAAGTTGTTCCGCACGACCATGTCGAACAGATCGTCGGGGGTTAACGTGCGGTATCGCGGGGATTCGACGTGATCGCTGGCGACAAAGAATTTCTGCTGGCCATTCGGCGCCGTGAAGATACCGGTCTGCGGATTGTAGGTGCCGTCAGTGAGAAATTGCAGGGTCAAAAACGGATGGGTCGTGCCGCCTTTTCTCAGGTTAATCTCAATCGCGTACGGCTCCCATGTTCCTTCTTTCGCGCGGACCACCACAAAATCCAAAGCGAAGCGACCGATTACCCCTTCTTTTGCTAACCGGCTCCCTAACTTTGCAGCTTCCCGGGTGATCAGAGCAGCATAGGCAGTGTCAGCGGGAAAAACGCAGCCGAGGTAACTCTGGCCCGATGGGCCACCGAGGAGCTGGTCGTGTGTCGATAACAATTCAACTTTGCCAAGCGGTGTGACCCGAAGCTGCACACTTGGACTTCGGAACTCTTCTCCCATGATTCGTTCCTCGACGACTCCCTTGCGTTCCTGCAACTTCTTCATGTAACTGTCATAAGTAATTCCCTCTAACTCGAACTTCATCGCACGAAGCCTATCGTCTAACGCAGCTAACTCCTTCGCGTGGCCTGGCGCAGGAACGTCGGTTATATCAACAACAGCGTTGCCTTCGCCGGAGACGCCTTCGTCGAGTTTCACCATCACCTGCCTGATCGCAGGTTTCTTCGCCCGCATCGCGGCGATGGCGTTGAGAAGGTCCTCCTGACTGCCAATATTCTCGCGCCCCAAAGGATGCGGCACATTTTCTTCCATGAAAATTCGCCGGCAGCCGCTCTTGGTCCCCAGCGGGAAAAATTTTGGATCGGCCCCGTACATGGGGATTCCCAGCCGCAACGCCAGTTCTTTTTCGCGATTGGTCGTGTTAAAGGGAACAAGATGCGCTCGATCGAAATCGATTATCAGCGAGCGGATGCGCTCGATCAGCCGTGGCCGATCGAGGAGCTTGTCACTCAGCGGACGCACGGAACCGTCGAGCGGTGAAATCAGGAACAGCCGCTGTCGCGCATGGCTTGGGATAACACCCGGCAAAAGATCAAGGTAGTAATCGATGATGCTGGGCAAAATCATTCGCGACGTCACATAAATCAGCCTCGCGCGCGGCTGGCGCAGCAGCAAGAGCAGGAAGAGAAAACGCTCCTCGTACGCTTGAATCACCGCGCCCGAGTCGATCGCGTCGATGGACATCGAAGGGACAACCACGATCGTTTGTGGATCCTGGTTGAATCGTTCGATGGATTTCCACAATGGCACAAGCTTCTTCTGGAGCCGGTCAAATTCGGCCTGTGAGCCAGTGGCAATTTTGCGTTCAGGCATAAGGCGACGTATTAAAGCTCATCTGGTACAGAAATCGAGCGCTTTGGCAGGCGTAACTCAGTCTTCCAGCCTGACCCGTCGGGCGGGCTTGCCAGCCTCCCATTTCGACCAGGCTTACGACAACGAGTTCGTCCGCTGGCAGGCAAGATGCCTGTGTTACCTCCTCCGTCCGAATGAATAGCCGCGATGAGTTCTTCGCGCGATAATGGCCCGCTTACTGGCGCCTCCAGGCTCCGGTTCAAATAATGCTGTGTAGAGGTACGGAAAGTTCTCTAGCTTGAGCCGCGGTATTTTCTGGCCGATAAAATGTTCGATCGCCTGCAGGGCTGATACCTCCTGACCGCCCAGGAGCGTGAATGCGTCGCCGACATTTTGTGCCCGGCCGGTGCGCCCGATCCGGTGCACATAATCTTCCGGATGCTCGGGCACATCATAATTGATAACGTGACTTACACCGGCGATGTCGAGCCCACGCGATGCAATGTCGGTTGCGACCATCACTTCGTATTTGCCGCTCTTGAATCCTTCCAGCGCTTCGATCCGTTCACGCTGCGTGCGGTTCGAATGTAGCACCGCCACCGCATGTTGGGCATGCTTGAGCAGGTGCGCGACGCGGTCCGCGTTCTGTTTTGTCCGGCAAAAAATCAACACGCTGTCGAAATTTGTTCGCTCCAACAGCGCCATGAGAAGATCGAATTTTTGTTCTGCTGCCACGGGATAAACTGCAAGTGTGACTGTCTCCGCTGGCGAGCGGCGGGCGCCAATCTCCACCAGCGCGGGATCACGCAACACCCATGCTGCCAAACGTTCGATTTCAGGTGGCAACGTGGCAGAGAAAAGCAGACTTTGCCGATCTCTCGGGATTTTTTCAACGATACGGCGGACGTCCGGCAGAAAACCCATGTCCAGCATCCGGTCCACTTCATCGAGCACAAGAATTTTCACCGATTGCAAGGTCAGCGCGCGTTGTTCGAGCAGATCGAGCAGCCTTCCAGGCGTCGCCACTAGAATATCGACGCCGCGTTTGAGCGCCTCGCGTTGGTTTCCGTAACCGACGCCGCCGTGGACGAGTGCGATTTGCAGATCCGTGAACCGCCCGTAATCGCGAAACGCTGTCTCCACTTGCGCAGCCAATTCGCGCGTCGGCTCGAGCACCAGACATCGGAAGCCGCCGTGCTCCGCCAGCAACGTGAGAATGGGCAGAGCGAACGCCGCGGTCTTGCCCGTGCCAGTTTGCGCAGTGCCGATCAAATCTTTTCCAGCGAGAACAATTGGGAAAGCGCGGAGTTGGATCGGCGTTGGTTCGACAAATCCCATCGCTTGCGTTCCACGCACGACCTCGTGCAAAAGTCCGAAACGATTAAATGACATGGCTCTCTAAGTTACTTCGAAGGTCAAACGATTGAAAGAAGTTGCGAGCTGTCTCCTATCCGATGATCACTACAGCCACGTTTAGCGGCGGCAACCTGATGATCTCCGGAACTTTGGATAGCGTGGCAAGCACAAGTTTCGATCTTGAGTTTTTTTCCAGCCCGGCGTGCCATTCGTCGGCTTCGGCCAGGGAAAACATTTCCTCGGCTCAACCACGGTCATGACCGACACAAACTGCGGCGCGACTTTTGGACCGATCAGTCTCCCGCTGCCGACAGGCGATACGGTTGTTGCTGCAACTGCGACCCGGCTGGGCTCGCTGCCAGGATGTGTCACGCCGCCCTCAGGCATGGTGAGCTGGTGGCCAGGGGATGACAATGCGAACGATATTCAGGGCGGCAACAACGGCACGATCCAGGGTGACATCACATTTGCAGCTGGAATGGTAGGTGAAGCGTTCAGTAGCAACGGGAATGGCTCAGTAATGATTGGCAATCCGGCCAACTTGCAACTGCAAGACTTTACCATCGGCGCTTGGGTGAAACTAAGCACCACTTCCCTGAGTGGCGGTGGCCCAGCCGTCGTCAGCTGCGGTTCGGGGGGTACGGATTTGGCGTTTCCGGACCTTCGCAGTGCGCAACGGGACAATTGTTCTTGACCAAGGTCGGAGCCGATCATGTTTGCTCAACCGCATCTATTTCCGATACAACCTGGCATCACGTCGCGGTAACTAAAAGTGGCACCATTGTCTCCTTCTATCTCGATGGAACAGCCGGTTCTCCGATAACTTACAATTCTGTTTTCACGTTTACGACAAATCTCATCGTCGATGGGGGGGTGCCTGGTTTGACCGACGAAGTTGAATTCTTTAACAGGGCGCTTTCCGCGTCAGAAATTCAAGCAATCTTTAGCGCCGGCAGTGCAGGCAAGTGCAAACAGATCGAACTCGAGACTTCCGAGTTCTCGCAGTGCGTGGGCATACCGACGCCTACTCCTACCCCGACGGCGACAGCGACCTTCACTCCTACGCCAACGCCTACAGCTACTCACATCCCGACGCCAACCCCCACAGCAACTGCAACCGCGACCGCGACGGCTACGGCAACAGCTACGGCGACGGAAACGTTTACACCAACAGCAACGGCCACTTCAACGCCAACGCCCACTGCGACAGCGACACCTACGCCTACGTCAACGCCGGGCGGATGCACTTTTACACAAGGCTATTGGAAGAACCATCCTAACCAGTGGTCGGTGACGCAGCTACAACTGGGCAACAACACCTACGACCGGCAGCAATTGCTATCGATTCTGAACAATTCAGTCGTCAGCAATGGATTAGTTTCCCTGGCGCACCAGGAAATTGCTGCAAAACTCAATATCGCGAACGGCGCTACCAGTACCTGCATCCAGCAAACATTGGCAGCAGCCGATGCCTTAATTGGGAATCTGATTATCCCGCCAGTAGGCAATGGATTCCTGCCACCTGAGGAAGTGTCAGGTTACGTGGATACGCTTACCCGTTACAACGAAGGCTATTTGTGCGCTCCCCACTGTACTCCGCCGCCAAGCCCGACTCCACGGCCGCGACCGACGCCAGCGCCGAGACCATAAGCCCCTGAGTCTCGAGTAATCCGCCTGCGCCAACCAGCCTTCGCGTAAAGCTACGGCGTGCCGAGCGGCTACAGCGGACGATCCGATGCCGGCCACAGACGTTGGACGAAAAAATTAGTGTCCATTCGTGTCCATTCATGGTTACAAAGGCGAAGCATTATGAACGAAACGCATCGCGAGGACCCGCATGCACCGCTGAGTTATCACGGCGCATGGCGCATCGTATGGCTGATTTTCTTCCTGTTCATCGTTTGGTTAATTCTGCGCGCATTGCAGCCGGTAATCCTTTTGTTCGCGCTGGTCTTTCTTCTCGCAATGGTCCTAAACCCGATTGTGGTCTGGCTGCACAAACACCACATTCCGCGCTTTGTCAGCGTGATCCTGCTAATGCTCGCGCTAGTCGCTGTCACGACTACGATTGTAGTTTTTGCCATTCCCCCGCTTGCACGACAAACGCAGGAACTGGTGCGAAGTGCGCCGAGCGTCTGGCAGGGTATCCGCACACGCATCGAGTCGCTCACCCGAAATTATCCGGCGGTTCGCGACGCGTTGCCGCGCACAGATGAAATGGCTGGAAAAGTCGGCGCAGCTGCGGGAACAGTTGGGAACATCTTGCTAAGATCCACAATCGGTTTGGTTGGCGGTGTGGCTAGCACCATATTCGCTATTCTATTGCTCGTCTTCGCGCTAGCCAACCCGAGGCCGTTGGTAGCCGCGTACCTCGCACTTGCGCCCGATCGCTACCGCGAGCAAGCGCATCGCACCCTCGCGAGGCTCATGCGGCAAATGACCGCCTGGGCGCGCGGCGTTGCCATCAACGGTGTTATCACAGGCGTATCGATAGGTGTATTGCTTTGGCTGATCGGCGTGCAACCCGCGCTCATCTTCGGCGTATTTGCCTTTCTCGGTGAGTTTCTTCCAAATGTCGGGGCATTTATCGTTTCCATCCCCATTTTGCTGGTCGCATTGAGTATGGGCGCAACAAAATTTTGGCTGGCCCTCCTTGTCATCGTGGTGGTTTATCAGGTTGAGCTGAATGTTCTTGTGCCGGGCGTGCTCGGCAAAGAAATGCGATTGCACCCGGTGAACATTTTGTTTTTTACCCTGGCGACTGCGGAATTGTTTGGCCTGC
>Ga0306920_100005402_pt1 | contig 16511 bp, 14 predicted proteins | sample flu12Cox44000170_FD_204666 | JGI IMG/M metagenome (GOLD analysis project Ga0306920, IMG submission 204666) | Lab enrichment of tropical soil microbial communities from Luquillo Experimental Forest, Puerto Rico - flux4day.12C.oxic.44.000.170 (v2)... | ecosystem: Environmental > Terrestrial >... | reverse complement strand
GCTGACCGAGGACAGGATCAAGACGCGGCTGATCGCCTTCTCCGACGACATGGACGGCCTGCGCAAGGTGCCGGACAACGTCCCGAACAAGGAGCTCTTGGAACAGAATCTCGGCAAGCCCCTGACCAGCGTGCCCGATCCCTTCGGCACCCATTCAAGCTTTGGCGCGCACAACAATGCGCGGCTGCGTGCCTTCCTCGATACGTTTGGCTTCGACTACGAATTTGCGAGCTCCACCGACTACTACAAGTCCGGCAAGTTCGATGCCGCGCTGATGCGCATGCTGGAGCGGCTCGACGAGGTGATGGCGATCATGCTGCCGTCGCTGCGCGAGGAGCGCGCGGCGAGCTATTCGCCGTTCCTCCCCATCTGTCCGCGCACCGGCACGGTGCTCTACGTGCCGATCGTCGCACACGACGCCAAGGCCGGCACCGTGTCCTATGACGATCCCGAGACCAAGGAGCGTGTCACGCTTCCCGTGACCGGCGGCCATTGCAAGCTGCAATGGAAGCCGGACTGGGCGATGCGCTGGTATGCACTCTCCGTCGACTACGAGATGGCGGGCAAGGACTTGATCGATTCCGTCAAGCTGTCGGGCAAGATCTGCGCGGCGCTCGGCGGCACGCCGCCGGAAGGTTTCAACTACGAGCTCTTCCTCGACGAGAAGGGCCAGAAGATCTCCAAGTCGAAGGGCAACGGGCTCACCATCGACGAATGGCTGCGCTACGCCTCGCCGGAATCGCTGTCGTTGTTCATGTATCGCGAGCCGAAGGCGGCCAAGCGGCTCTACTTCGACGTGATCCCGCGCAATGTCGACGACTACCAGCAATTCCTGGAAGGCTTTCCGCGCCAGGACGCGCGCCAAAAACTCGGCAATCCCGTCTGGCACATCCATTCCGGCCATCCGCCGAAGGCCGATATGCCCGTCACCTTCCAGCTCCTGCTGACGCTGGTGTCGTCATCGAATGCAGAGAACGCCGACACCTTATGGGGTTTCATCGGCCGCTATCGGCCGGGCGTGACGCCGCAAACACATCCCAAGCTTGACGCCATGGTTGGCTACGCCATCAACTACTATCGCGACTTCGTGGCGCCGACGAAGAAGTTCCGCGAGCCGACCGAGACCGAGCGCGCTGCGTTGCAGGACCTGCGCGATGCGCTGTCGAACTTGCCGGCGAACGCATCGGCCGAGGAAATCCAGACCCTGGTCTACGAAATCGGCCGCCGCGAGCCGTTTTTGGACCATGTGAAGAAGGGCAAGGACGGCCGGCCCGGCGTCACGCTCGACTGGTTCAACATGCTCTACCAGGTGCTGCTCGGCCAGGAGAAGGGCCCGCGCTTCGGCTCGTTTGTCGCGGTCTATGGTCTCTCGAATGCGGTGACCATGATCGATGGCGCGCTGGCGCGGTCGTCATGATCGCCCTCCCGGCATTTCGCCGGAGCAGGACGATCAAAGCGGTTTGCCGGATTTGGTGGTGAAGCGATATTTCCCGTCGGAGCCGAACACGGCGTGCATGTCGACGTCGGGATAGGTGATCTCGTCATCCGCCGTGCGGTCGCCGATCACGAGCAGCGTGACATCGCTTTGCGTCCGGTTGAGGAAGCGGTGCGCATCGCCGCATCCTGCCGGAAAGCCTGCGCACATGCCGGCCTTCAGGATCTGCTCGCCGCCATTGGTCTGGAGCACCACTTCGCCATCAAGCACATAGATGAACTCGTCCTGGCGTGAATGCGCATGGCGGTAGGACGACTGCCCGCCCGGAACGATGCGGGTGAGGTTGACCCCGAAGTTCCTGAGCCCGGCGTGATCGCCGAGCCGGCGGTTGTAGCGCATCTGATTGGCGGCACGGTGCGGTTCAGGAATGCTGGTGAAATTACTCTCCGCCACCACGCTTGGATAAAAAGCCGGCAGTTTTGGTTTCGCTGTGTCGGTCATGCTTCGCTCACCAACACGCCTGCGCCATGGATCATCACACGTTTCCGGCGAGGCTGCAGCCGGTAGGTCTCGCGATCAGCCCAAATTTTTGCCTATACGCGTGTCGCGCTGGCCGGCGGCGCATCACTCGCGGCGCGCGCGAGCGCGAGCAGCATGCGGCTTAGCGGTGTTTTGATGTCATAGCGCTCGCCGGCGGCAACCACGGCACCGGTCAGCGCTTCGATTTCGAGCGGTCGCCCGGCCAGGCGATCGAAATACATCGAGGAGCCGGCATCGGCAGGGACGGCGAGCAGCCTTTGCATCGACTGCGCCGCCTCGTTGGGCGGAAGGTCGGCGCCGTCGGCCCGCCCTACCGCCGCAACCTCCTCCAAGAGCACCAGGCAGAGCGCGGCGATGTCCTCGCGGCGGAACACCGCGTTGCGTTGTAACGTCAGCGCGCTGATGGGATTGGCCACCGCGTTGAGCAACAGCTTGCGCCAGGCCAGCGTCTTGAAATCCGAGGTGCAGAGGACGGGCATCGCTGTGCCGTCCAGCAGGGCTGCGAATGCGCGCCCGTCCGCATCGTCGCTGACAGCAAAATCATGCGCGCCGGCGCGGCGGTAACGCACGTGGTCCGGCGCGAGACGCTCGCCATTGTAATAGACGATCGTGGGGACGATTGTCGCTTGACCTGCGAACCGCGCCAGGCGATCGGCATGGCCGATGCCGTTCTGCAGCACCGCAACGCGCGTGCTGGGGCCGCAGAGCCGCTGCAACCACGGCGCGCTCGCGGACGTATCCTGCGCCTTGGTGCACAAGAGGATCCAATCCTTGCGCTCAGCCTGGGCGGGATCGGTCAGCGCGCGGATGGGTGTCTCGATGGTGCCCTCGGTCCGGTCAACGATCAGCCGATCCAACGGGCGCCTGACACAGGCGACCAGATCGTGCCGGCCAGTTGCGCCGAGCAGACCGGCGACAACGCCGCCGATGCTGCCGAGCCCGATGACGGCCACGCTTACGGGCTTGAAGTTCGAAGGATTGGGGTTGCCGGCGGTCGATGGCATGAAGCTTTGCGAACCTGTTTTGTCCCTGCCGGCACCGCATCATTGCACAATTTATCGGAGGTGAAACCGCAAAGCGGAATGGGCGGTCTGCGCGATTGCCTGCCATGTCAGCCGCAAACTGCGCTACACTGCTTGCCAACGACGAACACCGGGAAAGGGAGATTGCCAATGCAGTTCAGGGTTTCGCCAAAATCGGTTTCCGAATGCAGCGCCGAGGAATGGCAGGCGCGGGTCGATCTCGCGGCCGCGCATCGGCTCGCTCATATGCACGGCTTTTCCGAAGGCATCTTCAACCATCTGACCTTCGTGGTGCCGGGCCACAGCGACCGCTACTACCAGATCCCCTTCGGCATGCACTGGTCCGAGGTGACGGCGTCCTCCTTCATGGAAGTCGGCATCGACGACGGGCTGGTCAAGAGCGGGGCCGGCGACGTCGAGCGCTCCTGCTTTTGCATCCACGCACCGATCCACAAGGCGTTGCCGCATGCCAAGGCCGTCTTCCACACCCACATGCCCTATGCGAGCGCGCTGACTCGCCTTGAGGACCCGCGCATCAAGGAGATCGGCCAGACCGAAGTCGGCCTGTCAGGCAAGATCGCCTATGACGATCTCTACACCGGACCTGCTGTTGATCCGGAGGAGGGCGCGCGGCTTGCGCGCGTCATTGGCGACAAGACCATCCTGTTCATGGCCAATCACGGCATCACCACCGTCGGCGCGAGCGTCGCCGATGCTTATGACCGGCTCTATTATGTCGAACGCGTGGCGCAGGTGCAGATCTACGCGATGTGGACCGGCCAGCCGCTGAAGAAGCTGCCGGAACCAATCGTCGCCAAGACCAAGCAGGAGTTTTCGGGCGCGGGCCGCTACGATCCGCCGCCGGCGCAGCGGCATTTCGACGCGTTGAAGCGGATCCTGGATCGGAAAGAGCCGGACTACGCGACTTGAGACGGTATCGTCCCGGCGAAAGCCGGGACCCATCCCGCGTGACCGATCGGCGGCGCGCCACGGCTCGTCGCCTTGGCAAAACCAACGCCTGTGGTTATGGGTCTCGGGTCGCGCTCGCAACCCCCGCTTGCCCGGGACGACGGATCATTTGCACTGTCTTACCCAGACAATCCGCGCGATCCATGCGACGCTCGAGGCCGCGAGCGTTTGCTCCGCGCGCGGGGCATTGAGCGCCACCAGCTCCAGCGTCTTTGCGGTCCGCCGCTTCAATTCGCCCACCATCACTGCGCCCTCGCGTGTCGTCACCACCACGCGGTCACCGCGCCGGATCGCGGTTGCCGACGACACCACGATGACGTCGCCGTCGCGATAGCCGGGTGCCAGCGAATCGCCGGAAATCTCCAGCGCAAATGCACGATCGTCATCGCCCGCGGGCAGTGTCAGCTCGTTCCAACCCTTGCCGATGGGAACGCCGTGGTCGTCGAAATGGCCGGCATCGCCGGCCCGCGTGAATGCGAGCAGCGGAACCGATTGCGCGGGCCGCGGCCCGTCGCCGATCATCAGCACGAAGGCATCGATCGATTGGCCGGTGGCGGCAATGGCCTTTGCCACCGATTCGGTCGACGGCCAGCGCTCGCGACCTTCCGCGGTGACGCGTTTGGATTTGTTGAAAGTGGTGGGATCGAGGCCAGCGCGCCTGGCGAGCCCTGAGGGCGAGAGGCCTGCGCGCTCGGCGAGCCGGTCCAGCGCGGTCCAGATCTGCTCGTGCGTGAACGTTCGCTGCGGCTTTGGCGTCCTCGCCATGGCCCGTCCGGATGAATAGGAATAATTACCTGAATAAAACGGCTTTGACAGGGTTGTGCAAGGGGAGGGACGCCGCCCTTGAGTTCGAGGGACTGCGCCGATACGGTCCACGACCGCTTGGAAAACCCCAACAGAGCCAACGACAACGGTGGCCACGATCTATAAAATTTGTTCCGCATCCGCCTGGCGGGAGGCCGAGCGGCAGGGCGTCTATCACGGCAGCGCCGACGATGCCCGCGACGGCTATATTCATTTTTCGACCGCCTCCCAGGTCGCGGAGACCGCGCGAAAGCACTTTTTCGGCCAAACCGGGCTGTTTTTGGTCGAGGTCGACGTCGATGCGCTCGGATCGGCGCTGCGCTGGGAGCGCTCGCGCAACGACGAGCTGTTCCCGCATCTTTACGGCGAACTCGATCTCGGCGCGGTGCGAGCAGTGCTGAATCTCAACGCCCGCTCCGACGGCGGTCACGACATTCCGGAGCTGAAGCCGTGATCCGCGCCGTCGACCTCTTTTCATTCTCTTTGCCGCTGTTGCGCTGGCTCGATCCGGAGGACGCCCATCGCCTTGCGGTGCAGGGGCTCAAGCTGCTGCCCTCGATCCGCCCCAAGCAGGACGACCCGAAGCTCGCGGTGCGGGCGTTCGGCTTGAACTTTCCCAATCCGATCGGCATGGCCGCGGGCTTCGACAAGAACGCGGAGGCTGCCGACGCGCTGCTGCGGCTCGGCTTCGGTTTTGTCGAGATCGGCACGGTGACGCCGCGGCCGCAGGAGGGCAATCCGCGGCCGCGACTGTTTCGGCTCGAGCGCGACGAGGCCGTGATCAACCGCATGGGGTTCAACAACGAAGGCGAGAAGGCCGTGCTGCGGCGGCTCGCCGCGCGCGCCAATCTCGGTGGTATCATCGGCGTCAATGTCGGGGCCAACAAGGATTCGCCCGACCGCGTCGCCGACTATGTGCGATTGATCGAGGCGTTCGCACCGGTCGCGAGCTATTTCACCATCAACGTGTCGTCGCCGAACACGCCGGGCCTGCGCAACCTGCAGCAGGCGCACATCCTCGACGATCTCTTGGCCAAAGTGATTGACGCGCGCGAACGCATGCGGCCGCGGGCCGGCGATTCACCTGTTCTGCTCAAGATCGCGCCGGATCTTAGCCTCGCCGAGCTCGACGAGGTGGTTCACGTGGCGCGCTCGCGCCGGGTCGACGGCATGATCGTCGCCAACACCACCGTGGGACGGCCGAAGACCTTGCGCGAGCCCGCGCGCGCCAAGGAGCAGGGCGGTCTTTCCGGGCGGCCGCTGTTCCGCCTGTCGACGCGGATGGTCGCGGAGACCTATGTGCGGGCGGAGGGCGCGTTTCCGCTGATCGGCGTCGGCGGCATCGATTCCGGTGGTGCGGCGCTGACCAAGATCCGCGCCGGAGCAAGCCTGGTGCAGCTCTATTCCTCGCTTGTCTATAAGGGCGTCAGCCTGATCGACGAGATCAAGAACGATCTCACGTCCACGCTGCTCCGGACCGGGCGCGACTCGCTGTCGGAAATCGTCGGCGCCGACGCCGCCACCATCACGGCCGAGGACTGGCCGGAATAGCTTTCGTCGCAAACGACTCCCGCAACAGTGCCGGATAGCGCGCCGCTTCGAGGCCGCCGCGCGCGGCGTAGAGCACGAGCATCGCACCCCACAGGCCGGCATTGCCGAACTCGCGCAGCGCAAGCCAGGCGGTCAGGAACAGCAGCAGCGACAGCACCATCAGATTGCGCATGTCGCGCGCCCAGGTCGCGCCGATATAGACGCCGTCGAAGGCAAACGCGAATACCGACAATAACGGCGAGAGCACGACAAAGATCAGATAGGCGCGGGCAGTGCTGCGCACGTCCTCGGCCGAGGTCATGACGTCGATCAGGTCAGGTCCGAACAGCGCGAAGATAAGCGAGACCACAAGCGCAAAGCCAAAGCCCCAGGCCACCACCAGTCGCGTCGCGCCGGCAAATGCGCTTTTGTCGCGCGCGCCATAGGCGCGGCCGCAAAGCTGCTCGGCGGCATTGGCGAGCCCATCGAGGAAGAAGGCGGCGACCAGCAGGAAGTTGTTCAGCACCGCATTCGCCGCAAGCGTGATATCGCCGGCACGCGCGCCCTGCGCGGTGAAGAACAGGAACGCCGCGATCAGCGCGGCGGTGCGGATCATGATGTCGCGGTTGACCGAGAGCATCCGCATCAGTTTTGCGCGGTCGAACAGCATGTTTCGAGAGATCATGAGCCCACCTGGCGCAAGGCGGCCCGCGATGATGATGCCGATCGCAAGGCCTGCGGCTTCCGCGACCACGGCGGCGATTGCGGCTCCCGCGATGCCGGCGTCGAGGCCGAGCACCAGGACCATCGTGATCGCCATGTTGACCAGGTTGATGGCGATCTGGGTCGCCAGCGCCAGCATGGCGCGGGCCTGGCCGATCAGCCAGCCGAGCACGACGTAGTTGGCAAGCGCCAGCGGCGCCGACCAGATGCGGATCATGAAATAGGCCTTTGCCGCGCGAGTGACCTCTTCGCTACCACCCATCGCCTCCAGCAGGATCGCGGCCAGCGGCAGCTGCAACAGGATCAGCCCCGCACCGACCACGGCGGCCACGACCAGCCCGCGCGCGAGAAATGCGCGCAGCTCGCTCGTTTCGCCGGCGCCGAGCGCCTGGGCGGTGAAGCCGACCGTGCTCATGCGCAGGAACGCGAACAGCCAGAACAAGCAGTCGAAGATGACCGAGGCCATCGCGACGCCGCCGAGCAGCGCAGGATCGCCAAGCCGTCCGATCGCCGTGGTCGAGACGATGCCGATCAGCGGCGTCGTCAGGTTGGCGATCATCGCGGGGCCCGCGATGGCAAAGACCTGCGCCGTCGTGACCCTGGAGGACGGATTGGGCGCGTGCATGGCCTAGAGCTCGACGACCATGCCGTCGTTCGCGGCGGTATGGGCAAGCGTGTCGAGCCGCCGGAGCATGTCGTCACTCATATGGGTCAGGATCAGCCGCTTCGGCTCGATGTCCGCGAGATGGGCTTCCAGCGTTTTCAGGCTGAGATGGTTCTTGATCATCTTCTCGTAGAAATATGCCTCGGCGATGAAGAGGTCGGCACCCCGCGCCAGCGGAACGAGCGTGTCCGTCCATTCAGTATCGGCGCTATAGGCGATCACGCGTCTCTCCGCCTCGATCCGGTAGGCAAGAAACGGTCCGCCGGAGGCGCCATGGACCACCGGAAACGGCGTCACCTTGACGGTGCCGAATGTTCGGGTGACCCCGGCTTCAAGGACGATGACCGACAGGTCGAAGTTTTGCCTGGTCTTCGATGAGTTCTCGAACGGCGCTTCCATCACCTGGGTCAGCCGCGTTTCGATTCCCTGGGGTCCGGCGATCAGCAGCGGGCGGCTGCGGCCGGAAAACTGCGCGTCGAGCAGAAAGAAGGGCAGGCCGGCAAAATGGTCGCCGTGGAAATGCGTGATCAGGATCAGCTCGATGTCGTCGCGAGCGATGCCGAGCCGCTTCAGCGCCGGCAGCGACGAGGCGCCGCAATCGATCAGGACATTCGCGGCGCCGCCGGTCACATGAAAACAGGTATTGCCCCGGCCGCCGGAGCCGAACGCGTCGCCGCAGCCGACAAATTGCAATCGCATCCGCCGCAAAAACCTCGCTGCTATCTAGCGGCCGCGCGGCGCCCCAAAGATACGCGACAGCAGGAACACGGGGACAACGATGACAGCACCGAGCAGGAAGTAGCGCCACAGCCAGTTCACGACGTCGAAGCCGAGATCCCAGATGCGCCGGAACAGAAGCTGGATGCTGCGGATGATGTTGTAGGGATCGAACCCGATCGCGGCCAGCACCACGCCGACCAGGATCGACAAGAGGATCAGCCGGAACGCCACGGCGAGCGGCGAGCCGCCGAGAAAGCGGTTGAGGCCGTCGTTCACGCCGGGCCGGGATGCCGGTGGGCCTGCCGGCAATTCTCTGGTGTCGTTAGCCATCGATAGTCTCCGTGATCGGATTCGGCGCGGGTGAAGTCTACACCGGCGGACAGCAGATGGGGAATCCGTTCGCGAGCGTCAAACCGCTTTTGCGGGCTTGCCAAAATTTAATTCACCGCTTCCACTCTTAACATCTGCTCCAGGGTTTCCAGCCGGTCCGCCTCGCGCGGCGGCTTGTCCCAACGCAAGCGGTTGATGCGGGGAAAGCGCATGGCGACACCGGATTTGTGGCGCGAGGAGCGCTGCAAGCCTTCAAAGGCGACTTCCAGCACCAGCCCCTGATCGGGCTCATGCACGACCTGCCGCACGGGGCCGAACTTGTCCGTAGTGTTGCGGCGGACGAAGCGGTCGATCTGCAACAGCTCTTCGTCGGTGAAGCCGAAATAGGCCTTGCCGACCGGCACCAGCTCGTCGCCGGTTTCGCCTTGGGTCCAGACACCGAACGTATAGTCGGAATAGAACGACGAGCGCTTGCCATGGCCGCGCTGCGCGTACATCAGCACGGCGTCAATGATGTGCGGGTCGCGCTTCCATTTCCACCATTCGCCTTTCGGCCGGCCCGGCAGATAGGGCGCCTCGCGGCGCTTCAGCATCACGCCTTCCACGGCCTGCGCGTCCTCGCCGGCGCCCGCACTCGCGGGATCAGCGCGTGCGGCCATGAGCGCCTCCCAACTGTCGAAGGCAATCGTCGGCGACAGATCGATGCTGACATCGTCGAGACGTTTGACAAAGGCTTCCAGCCGCGCGCGGCGCACCGCAAAGGGCAGGGCGCGAATGTCATCCTCGCCCTCGCCGAGCAGATCATAGGCGCGCAAGTGAATCGGAAATTCCTTGATCAGTTGAGGCGAGACGATTTTGCGGTTGAGCCGCTGTTGCAGCACGTTGAAGCTTTGCACGCGGCCGTCGCGCACAACCAGCAACTCGCCGTCGATGACGCCCGGAAGCCGCAGCGAGGGCGCCAGGTCCGGAAAGCTCTTGGTGATGTCTTCGCCGGTGCGCGAATAGAGTCGCGCCACGATGTTGTCATGCGCGTCACGCCCCGCGACCGCCTGCACCCGGATGCCGTCCCATTTCCATTCAGCGATGTAGTCGGCGGCGTTCATGCTGGCAAAGTCAGCATCCTCGAGCGCATGCGCCAGCATCACCGGGCGGAACGGCGCCGGATCGCGGTTGACCGGCTTCTCGCCGCGGCCTTCGAGCCAGGCGAACAGGTCGAGATAGGGCGGGGTCAAGCCGGGCCACAGCAGCTCGATCTCGTGCGGGTCCTTGTCACCGAGTGCGGCGGCGGCCGTCTTTGCCAGCCGTGCTGAGATGCCGATGCGCATCGCGCCGGTCACGAGTTTGAGCAGCGCCCAGCGCCCGGTCTCATCGAGCTCGTCGAGCCAGCGCGCGAGTTGCCGCGGCAGCTCGGTCTTGCCGAGCGTGCGCAGCGTGGTGACGACCTCGGACAGTGTCGGCGGCGGCGGGTTGTTGTGGCCGGCAACGGCTCCCTCCCCGCCGCTTCGCGCGGGGAGGGGAGATGATGCCTTTGGCCACATCAGCGCGACCGTTTCGGAGAGGTCGCCGACATAATCGTAGGACAGGGCGAACAGCACAGGGTCGGTGCGATCGGCAATGAGATCGCGGATCAGGCTGGGCTTGGCGTGCTTGAACGAGAGCGCGCCGGTGAGCGCCGCCAGCGCATAGCCTCGGTCGGGATCGCCGACCTCCCTGAAATAGGCTGTGATCAGCCGCAGCTTGTTGTTGCGGCCGGGCTCATAGCCGATGCGGTCGAGCAGTTCTGCGAAGCGGTTCATGCCTCTTCGCCCTCAGCCGGCGGCTCGCTCTCCTCCTCGTCGCCATAGCCAACGAGATCGAGCGGGCGTGCGGCAAGACCCCTGGTCTTGCACCAATGCACCAGCGCATCTTCCTGGCCATGGGTCACCCAGATTTCGCGCGCACCCGTCGCCGCGATCGTTGCGGTCAGCCCGTCCCAGTCGGCATGATCGGAAATGACAAGCGGCAGCTCGATGCCGCCCTGCCGCGCGCGGGCGCGCACCCGCATCCAGCCCGAAGCAAAGGCCGTGACGGGATCGGGAAACCGCCGCGTCCAGATGTCTGAGGTGGCGCTCGGTGGCGCGATGGTGATGGTGCCGGCGAGATCGGCCTTCTTGAGGCCGCGCACGCTGCGCAATTCGCCAAGCGGAATGCCACGGCTCACATAGTATTCGGTGATCTTCTCCATCGCGCCGTGGAGATAAATCGGCGCGTCGTAGCCAGCTTCGCGGATGACAGCGATCACGCGCTGCGCCTTGCCGAGCGAATAGGCGCCGACCAGGTGCGCTCGCTCCGGGAAAAGCGCGACCGACGTCAGCAGCTTGTTCACCTCGTCGGCCGCGTTGCCATGGCGAAACACCGGCAAACCAAACGTCGCCTCGGTGATGAAGACGTCGCAGGGCACGACCTCGAACGGCGCGCAGGTCGGATCGCTTGCGTTCTTGTAATCGCCGGACGCGACGATGCAGGTCTCCTTGCAAGAGACCGCGATCTGCGCCGATCCCAGCACGTGACCCGCGGGATGAAACTTGACCTTGACGTCGCCGAGCCGGATCTCCTCGCCATAGCGAACCGCCTGCGTGGCTCCGGCAAAGTTGTCGCCATAGCGCAGTCGCATGATGTCGAGCGTCTCTTGCGTCGCCAGCACTGCGCCGTGGCCGCTCCGCGCATGGTCGGAATGGCCGTGGGTGATCACGGCCCGCGGCACGGAGCGCACGGGATCGATGTAGAAGTCGCCTGTCTTGCAGTAGAGCCCGGCGGGCTGCGGCGTCAGGATGTCTTGTGGTCGCATATCTGTCATATAGGCTCGATTTGAAACGAGTCTAACCGGTCTTTCCTATGCCCGCGCGCCTGTTCCTGTCTTCCGGCGATCTGATTGCCGACCGCCGCTTCGAGTTCGCGCGCGACCTGCAATTGAAGGGCGATCTGGGCGCTGCTGCCGACCTGCTGACACAAGCCGTCGAGCTGGCGCCGAACTTCGCCTCGGCCTGGTTCACGCTCGGCGAAATCCGCCTCAAGCTGGGCGAAAAGGATGCGGCGATCGCAGCCTTCCGCAAGGCGCGCGCCGCAGATAGCGACGACCGCCATGGCGCGGAACAGCTGTCGGCGATGCCGCGCGGCTATGTGCAGTCGCTGTTCGATCAATATGCCCCGCGCTTCGAGGCGGCCCTGCTCGGCGATCTCGATTATCGGGCACCGCAACTCCTGTTCAAGGCCGTGCTGTCGGCGCGGCATGCGGTGAAGAAACCCGCCTTCTTCAAACGCGCGATCGATCTCGGCTGCGGCACCGGGCTGGGCGCCGCCGCCTTTGCCAAGGAGGTCGATCATTTCATCGGCATCGACCTGTCGCCAAGGATGCTGGAGCAGGCGCGCGCGACCGGCCTTTATGCCGAGCTTGAGGTCGCCGACATGGTCGAAGGCCTGCGCGCGCGGGGCGATGCGAGCGCCGATCTCCTGCTCGCGGCCGATGCGCTTTGCTATGCCGCGGAGCTGGCGCCCGTGCTCGCGCAGGCCAGGCGCGTGCTGGTGAGCGGCGGCCTGCTTGCCTTTACCCTGGAGACTCATGACGGTGATGGCATCGTGATCGGCGAGGGGCTGCGCTACGCCCATGGCAAGAAATACGTGCGCGACAACATTGCGGCGTCCGGGCTGGTGCTTTCGCAACTCGAGGAGGCCTCGCCCCGCACCGAGGACAATGCGCCGGTGCGCGGGCTGGTCGTGGTCGCGATCAGGGCTTGAAGATCGAGGCCTGAGGGCGATTCCGTCCGCCCACGCTCTCGACGAAGCGGTCCGGACCGCTTACCTCTGACAGCGTGTCGTCCCAGGCCTCATTCGATTTTGTCAGCCCGCCGACTGCGCGACTGCCCGACCGTTTCGAAAAATGGTTCGGCTCGCGGGGCTGGACGCCGCGCGAGCATCAGCTAGCGCTGCTGGAGAAGGCGCGCGCAGACCGCTCGGCGCTGCTGATCGCGCCGACAGGCGCCGGCAAGACGCTGGCGGGATTTTTGCCCACGCTGGTGGAGCTTTCCGGGGGTGGTCGGCGCGCGGAGCGCGGTGGGAGGGAGTCAGAGCAGCACACCGCAGGGACATTCGTCTCCACCGGCCGCACTGTCAAACTCACGGGCGGCCTGCATACGCTCTACATCTCACCCTTGAAGGCGCTGGCCGTTGATATCGCCCGCAACCTTGAAACGCCGATCGCCGAGATGGGCCTGCCCATCAAGGTCGAGACCCGCACCGGCGACACGCCGGTGTCGCGGCGGCAGCGCCAGCGCCGCTATCCGCCGGACATCCTGCTCACCACGCCCGAGCAGCTCGCGCTGCTGCTCTCGTCCGACGACGCGCCCTATCTGTTCTCCTCGCTCAAGCGCATCGTGCTCGACGAGTTGCATGCGTTGGTCACCTCCAAGCGCGGCGATCTGTTGTCGCTTGGTCTGGCGCGGCTCTGGCAGCTTGCGCCAGAAATCCGCGCCATCGGGCTGTCGGCAACGGTCGCCGAGCCGAAAGAGCTCGCGCGTTTTCTGCTGCCGCAACGTGACGGCAAGCGAGAGTCTGCCGATATCGTCGTTGCCGGCGGCGCCGCGGCGCCGATCGTGGAGATGCTCGATACGCGCGAGCGCCTGCCCTGGGCCGGGCATACCGCGCGCCACGCGCTCGGCGAAATCTACCAGCTGATCAAGCGCAACACCACGACGCTGGTGTTCGTGAATACGCGCAGCCAGGCTGAGATGCTGTTCCAGGATCTCTGGCGAATGAATGACGATGCGCTGGCGATCGCGCTGCATCACGGCTCGCTCGACGTCGCCCAGCGCCGCAAGGTCGAGGAGGCGATGGCCGCCGGAAAACTGCGCGGCGTCGTCTGTACGTCATCGCTCGATCTCGGCGTCGACTGGGGCGACGTCGATCTCGTCATCAATATCGGCGCGCCCAAAGGTTCATCGCGGCTGATGCAGCGGATCGGCCGCGCCAATCACCGACTCGACGAAGCGTCGCGCGCGGTGCTGGTGCCGGCGAATCGCTTCGAGGTGCTGGAATGCGCCGCCGCGATCGACGCGATTGCGGAGAATGCGCAGGACACCCCGCCGCTCCGCACCGGCGCGCTGGACGTGCTGGCGCAGCATGTGCTGGGGCGCGCCTGCGGCGAGCCGTTTCTGTCCGACGAGCTTTACGCCGAAGTGCTGACGGCCGCGCCTTATGCAAATCTGTCGCGTGCGGATTTCGACGACGTAGTGGATTTTGTCGCGACCGGCGGCTACGCGCTGAAGACCTACGAACGCTTTGCCCGCATCAAGCAGGACAAGCAGGGCCGCTGGCGCGTCGCCAACCCCAAGGTACGGCAGAGCTACCGCCTCAACGTCGGAACCATCGTCGAAGAGCCGATGCTGAAGGTGAAGCTGGTGCGATCGCGCAGCGGGGGCACGGGATCGACCGGCGCGATCGCGCGCGGCGGCCGGCTGCTCGGGGAGATCGAGGAATATTTCATCGAGGGACTGGTTGTCGGCGACACCTTCGTGTTCGGCGGCGAGATCGTGCGCTATGAGGCCCTGGTCGAGGATCAGGTCTATGTCTCCCGCGCCAACGACAAGGACGCCAAGGTGCCGGCCTATGCCGGGGGCAAATTCCCGCTCTCGACCTATCTTGCCGAGCGCGTGCGACGGTTGCTCGACGACAGGCGCGCCTGGGGCACGCTGCCCGAGCAGGTCAGCGACTGGCTGACCTTGCAGCGGGATTTTTCCCGTGTGCCCGGCGTGCGGGAGCTGCTGGTCGAGACGTTTCCGCGCGGCGGCAAGCATTATCTCGTCTGCTATCCCTTCGAGGGACGCCTCGCTCATCAGACCCTCGGCATGCTGCTGACGCGGCGGCTGGAGCGCGCCCGCGCCCGTCCGCTCGGCTTTGTCGCCAATGAATATGCGGTCGCGATCTGGGGGCTTGGCGATATGTCCTTCATGATCCGCCACGGCAATCTCGATCTCAATGCGCTGTTCGATTCGGACATGCTGGGCGACGACCTCGAGGCGTGGCTTGCCGAGAGCGCGCTGATGAAGCGCAGCTTCCGCAGTTGCGCGCTGATCTCCGGATTGATCGCGCGCCGCTTCACCGACGAAGAGAAGAGCCGGCGCCAGGTGCTGTTCTCGACCGACCTGATCTATGACGTGTTGCGCAAGCACCAGGCCGATCATGTCCTGCTGCGCGGCGCGCGCGCCGACGCTGCCACCGGGCTGCTCGACCTGCGCCGGCTCTCTGATATGCTCAGCCGAATCCATGGACGAATCACCCATCGGGAACTCGACCATGTTTCGCCGCTCGCGGTGCCGGTGATGCTGGAAATCGGCCGCGAATCCGTTTATGGCGAGGCATCGGACGAGCTGTTGGCGGAAGCGGCCGATGAGCTCGTCAAAGAGGCGACGACATAGCGGAAGCAAAACGTGGCGGTAGGCGCGCAGACTTCGGAAGATATCGGGATGCGCGCTTCGACGGTGGATGTCTCCGGCGTCACCCTGCACGCCGACCTCTCCGGCGCGCTGTTCTGGACCGAGCAGAGCCTGCTCGTGGTCTCCGACCTGCATCTGGAAAAAGGCTCGAGCTTTGCCGCGCGTGGCGTGTTGCTGCCGCCTTACGACACGGTCGCAACTCTGGGCCGGCTCGCGGCCATCATCGCGCGGCACAATCCGCGCATGGTGATTGCGCTCGGCGACAGCTTTCATGATCGCGATGCCCATGAGCGGCTGTCGGATACCGATCGCAATGCGCTTGCGGCATTGCAGGTGCGGCGCGACTGGATCTGGATTTCAGGCAATCACGATCCGGCGCTGCCGCCAGATCTCGGCGGTGTGGTCGCCACCGAAGTCGCGATCGGGCCCATCGTCTTTCGTCATGAGCCGACCGGCGCGGTCGGCGAGATCGCAGGCCACCTGCATCCCAAGGCGCGCGTGGTCAGGCGCGGTCGCGCCATGGAGCGGCGCTGCTTTGCCTCTGATGACGAGCGGCTGGTGATGCCGGCGTTCGGCGCCTATACGGGCGGCTTGAGTATCCGCGACGCAGCCTTTGCAAGGATCTTTCCGACCAGCGCGTTCATCGCGCATGTGCTCGGCGATATCCGTCTGCACTCCATCGCCGCGTCACGGTGTTATTAAGCGCGGCTCTTTCTTCACCTCTCCCCGACTGGGGGAGAGCGAAGACCAGGCTACGCCGCCTTCGCCTGCACGGTGTTGCAGAACTCAGCGAGCCGATCGGCCAGTCGCAAGGTCGCAGGATTCGCATTGGGCGAGGCCATCAGCGCCACCTCCGTCTTCTCGATCGGCGCAAAGCCTTCCTTGGCCGTGAGCACGCGATGCTCGGCCTGGATCGCCATCTCCGACAGGATGCTGAGGCCCATGCCGGCCGCGACCGCGGCCTGGATGCCGGAGAGGCTTGAGGACGTATAAGCCATGTGCCAGCTGCGGCCGGCGCTTTCCAGCGCATGGATCGCGCGCGAGCGATAGAGGCAGCCCGCGGGAAAGCCGATCAGCGGTACCGAGGCGCTCTTCGCATCGACCGGATGGGTCTTGCTCGTGACCCAATGCACCTTCTCCGGCCACACCGCGATGCCGCCCTTCTCGCCGGCATCGCGCTTGAACAACGCAAGATCGAGATCGCCGCGTTCGAGGTCGCGCTTTAACAGCAGGCTCTGGTCGGCGCGCACGTCGAGCCGCAAATTGGGATGCGCGCGCGAAAACGTCGTGAGCAGCTTTGCCAGCCG
>Ga0306920_100005401_pt1 | contig 16513 bp, 8 predicted proteins | sample flu12Cox44000170_FD_204666 | JGI IMG/M metagenome (GOLD analysis project Ga0306920, IMG submission 204666) | Lab enrichment of tropical soil microbial communities from Luquillo Experimental Forest, Puerto Rico - flux4day.12C.oxic.44.000.170 (v2)... | ecosystem: Environmental > Terrestrial >... | reverse complement strand
CGCCTGGGCGACGGCATGGCAGCGCCGGGTGGCGTCCGGATCCCGGTCGGGTACCAGCGACCACCGGCCGGTCACCGTCGGCGGGCCGGTCCGCGTGGGCACCACCGGCCGGCCGTAACCACGCCGGCGGGCGCCGATCCGGCCGGAACGGCCCGCCATCCGCATCCTGCCAGGGACCGTGCCCGGGCCGCCCAGACCTGCAGCGGCCAGGCCGCCACCGTTGACCCCCGATCCCGTGCCGGCCGTCGGGCCGGGCGCCGCGGGAACCGCCTGCCGCCCGGGCGGCACCCCGTCGAAGACGGGCCGGCCGGTGCCGAGAACCGTGCGGAGCGGCGCCAGGGTGTCGTTGGTCAGCCGGCCGGCCCAGACCAGGTCCCAGATCGCCGCGGCCACGGCGGTGTCGGACAGCCCCCGCCAGTCATGATCCTTGAGCATTCCGGCGACCCGGTCGGCCAGCATGCGGAAGAACAGCCCGCCGCCGCCTTCCAGCACCGCCAGGACCGCGTCGTGCACCGGGGTCATGGTGATCTCGGCGGGCGGTGGCAGCAGCAGCGGCACCGCTTGCGCGGGCGTGAGCACCACCCAGCCGTCCCCGCCCGGCAGCCCGCCCGCCCCGGCCCAAACGATCTCCCCGGCCGAGGTCAGCTCGTCCAGCACGGCGGGCTGGTAACCGGGAACCCGGCCCGGGAGCACGAGCGTCTCCAGCGCCGACGCCGGCAGGGTCGCCCCGGCGAGCTGGTCGACCACGTCGAAGACCGCGTCCGCGCTGGCCGGGCGCCAGCCCCGGGCCGCCCCCCCGGCCGTGCCACGGCGCGGGACGCCGGCGGGCTGGCCCGCGTTCTGCCAGGCGGGCAGGAACGCCGCCAGCGCCTCCGGCGGCGCGGGCTCGACCTCCTTGCGGAGCTTGGCCAGGCAGCGGCGGCGCAGCATGCGCAGCACTTCGGCATCGCACCATTCGGTGCCGCGGCCGCCGGGCACGAACTCGCCCTCGATCACGCGGTGCTCCGCGGCGAGGCGCTGCAGCGTGCCGGTGATCACGGCCACGCCCAGCCCGTAACGACCGGCCACTGCCTGCGCGGTGAACGGCCCGTGGCCGCGCGCGTACCTGGCCACCAGGTCGCCGAGCGGATCGGGGACCGGCTCGGTGAACGCCGCGGGCACCCCCGGTGGCAGCGGGACGCCGAGCGCATCCCGTAGCCTGCCCGCGTCCTCGACGGCCGCCCACCGGGCCTCGCCGCCGACTCGCACCTCGATCGCCCGGCGGGATGCGTCCAGTTCCGCCAGCCAGGCCGCGGCCGCGCCCGGCTCGGCGCAGCGCTGCGCGACCTCCGCCTCGGACAACGGCCCGATCACCCGGAGCAGGTCCGCCGCGGCCTCCAGGCCGCGGCAGGCGCGCTCGGCGGTGAGCCGCTGGAGTTCGGCTTCCACCTGGGCGACGACCGCGGGGTCGAGCAGTTCCCGCAGGTCCGCCTGGCCAAGCAGCTCGGCGAGCAGGGAGGAGTCGAGGGCCAGCGCCTGCGCCCGGCGCTCGGCGAGCGGCGAGTCGCCCTCGTACATGAACGCGCCGACGTAACTGAACAGCAGCGACTTGGCGAACGGCGACGGGACTGGGGTCTCCACCTCGACCAGCCGGACCTTGCGGCTGGCCAGGTCACCCATCAGGCCGGCGAGTGCGGGTACGTCGAACGTGTCCTGCAGGCACTCGCGGACCGTCTCCAGCACGACCGGGAACGTGCCGTACTTGGCGGCCACCGCGAGCAGCTGCGCTGAGCGCTGCCGCTGCTGCCACAGCGGCGAGCGCCGGCCCGGCCGGCGCCGGGGCAGCAGCAGCGCCCGGGCCGCGCACTCGCGGAACCGGGACGCGAACAGCGCCGACCCGCCAAGCTCTGCGGTGACGATCGCCTCCACCTCGTCGGCCGCGAGTTCGGCGATGCCCGCCGGCGGCGGCTCATCGGTGTCGGGAACCCGCAGCACGATCCCGTCGTCGGTGTGCAGCGCCTGGACGTCCATCCCCTCGTAGCGGTCCCGGAGCCGCGCGGCGATCGCCAGCGCCCACGGCGCGTGCACCCGGGCCCCGTACGGGCTGTGCAGCACCAGCCGCCAGTCCCCGAGCTCGTCGCGGAACCGCTCCATCACCAGCGTGCGGTCGTCGGGCAGGTAGCCGGTGGCTTCGCGCTGCCCCTCCAGGTACTGGATCAGGTTCTGCGCCGCCAGTTCGTCCAGTCCAGCGTTGCGCAGTCTCGCGGCGGCCTGGTCCCGGCCCGCGGCGGCGATTTCCCGGCAGAACGCGCCCACCGCGCGGCCCAGTTCCGCCGGGCGGCCCACCGTGTCCCCGTGCCAGAACGGGAGCCTGCCCGGCTGCCCCGGCGCGGGGGAGACCAGGACCTGGTCGGCGGTGATGTCCTCGATCCGCCAGGAGCTGGCGCCGAGCACGAACACGTCACCCACCCGCGACTCGTAGACCATCTCCTCGTCGAGTTCGCCGACGCGATGCGAGTTCCGGCCCTGGCGCTGCGGGCCGGCCAGGAACACCCCGAACAGGCCCCGGTCCGGAATCGTCCCGCCGCTGGTGACCGCGAGCCGCTGCGCGCCCGGCCGGCCACGCAAGGTGCCCGAGGTGCGGTCCCAGATCAGCCGGGGGCGCAGCTCCGCGAACTCCTCGCTCGGGTAGCGGCCCGCCAGCATGTCGAGCACCGCGTCCAGCACGCCCCCGGTGAGCCCGCTGAACGGGGCCGCCCGCCGGACCAGCCGGGCCACGTCCTCGACCTGCCAGTCGTCCATCGCCACCATGGCGACGATCTGCTGGGCGAGCACGTCGAGCGGGTTGCGCGGCACGCGCAGTTCCTCGATGTCGCCGCTCACCATGCGCTGCGCGACCACCGTCGCCTCGACCAGGTCGCCGGGGTACTTCGGGAAGATCACGCTGCGGGACACGTCGCCCACCCGGTGCCCGGCCCGGCCGGTTCGCTGCAGCCCGCTGGCCACCGACGGCGCGGACTCGACCTGGATGACCAGGTCCACGGCGCCCATGTCGATGCCCAGTTCCAGGCTGGACGTGGCCACCACGGCGGGGAGCCGGCCCGCCTTCAGCGCCTCCTCGATCTGCGCCCGCTCCTGCCGGGACACCGAGCCGTGATGGGCGCGGGCCACCTCGGCCGGGGCTCCCGCCGCGGCGCCCGACTGCGCCATGATCTGGGCCGGCGGCCCGGCGGGGGCCGCGCCCGGGGCGGGCCCGCCGGGCTCTGCCAGGCCCGCGGCGGCCTCGTCGCGGGCCAGCGCCCGGTCCGCGGCGAGCTCATTGAGCCGGCCGCACAGCCGTTCCGCCAGGCGCCGCGAGTTGGCGAACACGATGGTCGACCGGTGCGCCTCGATCAGGTCGAGCACGCGCTCTTCGACATGCGGCCAGATCGACCGCTGGCCCTGCGCGGCGTCGCGGGCATCGGGTTCCACCGGTGCGCCGGCCCCGTTGCCGCCCGGCGCACCGGGCCCGGCCGGGCGCAGGCTCGCGGGCGGCGGATCCGGGTCGGTCATGTCCTCGACCGGGACGACGATCCGCAGCTCCATTTGCTTGACGTACGGCGGTGCCGCGATGGTCACCGGCCGGGAGCCGCCGAGGAACGTGGCGACCTCCTCCGGTGGCCGGACGGTGGCCGACAGCCCGATCCGCTGGGCCGGGCCGTCGGATGCCAGGCCGTTGGATCCTGCCCCGGCCCTTCCGGGATCGGCCGGCGCGGCACCCTCGCGCAGCGCGTCCAGCCGTTCCAGCGAGATGGCCAGGTGAGCGCCGCGCTTGTTGCCGGCCAGGGCGTGCACCTCGTCCACGATGATGGTGTCCACGCCGCGCAGGGAGTCGCGCGCCTTCGAGGTCAGGATGAGGAACAGCGACTCCGGGGTGGTGATCAAGATGTCCGGCGGCTTGGTGGACAGCCGCCGACGCTCGTCGGCGCCGGTGTCACCGGTGCGCACCGCCACCCGGATGTCCGGCTCCGGCAGCCCGCGGCGGTGCGCGACCTGGCGGATCCCGGTCAGCGGGGCGCGCAGGTTCCGCTCGATGTCCACGGCGAGGGCCTTGAGCGGGGAGATATACAGCACCCGGCAGCGCAGCTTCGGGTCGGCGGGGACCGGAGTGCGGGCCAGCCGGTCCAGCGCCCACAGGAACGCCGCCAGGGTCTTGCCCGACCCGGTAGGCGCGATGACCAGGGTGTTGTCGCCGCCGGCGATGGACGCCCAGGCGCCCGACTGCGCCGGGGTGGGCTCGGCGAATGCGCCGGTGAACCACTCCCTGGTGAGCGCGCTGAACCCGGCCAGCGGGTCCATGCCCGCACCGGCGCCCGCCCCGGGAGCGCTCGGCGGGCCAGCGCCGGCGGCCGCGCGCGCCCGCGGCGGCGCGCCGCTTCTGGCCGGGGTCCTGGCGGGCATGTCTCCATCCTGCCCTGTCCTGCGGACAATTCCGCCCGTCGTGAGAGCCTGGGCCGGTGGTGAGGCTGCTGGCTTTTGTGCTCCCGCTGGGGTTGGACTCCTTTGCGGTCGCCGCCGCGATCGGAGCCGTTCAGGTGACCACCGCGCGGCAGCGGCTGCGCATTTCGCTGGTTTTTGTGGTCTTCGAGGGCGGGATGCCGCTTATCGGCCTGGGCCTGGGCAGCGCCCTGGCACGCGGCATCGGGCCTGTCGCCGATTACCTGGCCGCCGTCGCGGTGATCGGCGTCGGGGCGTGGATGCTGCTGGCGGGTGACAAGGATGAGGAGGACAGGGCCCGCCGGCTCACCAGCCTTCACGGGCTCGCATTGGTCGCGCTCGGTGTCAGCATCAGCCTGGATGAGCTGGCTATCGGATTCAGCATCGGCCTCGCGGGCGTGCCCGGAGCGGCGGTGATCGTAGCCATCGCCGTGCAGGCCTTCCTGGCCGCGCAGCTGGGGCTGGCTATCGGCGCCAAGATCGGCGAGCGGTGGCGCGGGCGTGCGGAGCAGGCCGCCGGAATCGCCTTGATTCTGCTCGGGGCTTACCTCCTCACCGACCAACTCCTCCGGTAAAGCGCCTCGCCCAGAACGCTGCGCCAGCCGCCCGGCCACGGCCAGGCCAGGTCCCCGCCCGCCGGGCGCCGGAAACGGCGGAGGGATACCGTCGGTCCGTGAGGCTCTCCGGGCACTCCGCCGCCGCCGCGGTGCTGGCGCTGGCGCTGACCGCATGCGGCTCCGGCGCCCCGCACGCCGCGCCGTCCCCCCATCCGGCCCCGGCCAGTCCCGCGGCCTCCGCCGTCGCGGTGCCCGGCTGCAGCACCACGGCCGCGCCCGGGCGGCAGCTTCCGGCCGGGCTGGCCCGCCTGTTCCCGGTGCCCGGTTTCCCGTTCGGCGTCGCGGTAACCGCCGACGGGCGCTGGTCCTTCGTGTCGCTCCAGCCGGGCGGCAGCGGCCAGGGCGGGCTCGGCGTGTTCGCCGACACCGGGTCCGCCGGGCCCAGGCTGGTCCGGCGGATCACGGTGCCAGGCGGCGGTGGCCTGGGCGTGACGCTCACCCCGGATGGCCGCTACCTGCTCGTCGCGGATGTCAGCGGGGCCGCCGTGGTCAGCGTGCAGGCCGCCGAGCAGGGCAGCCGGCGAGCCGTCCTGGGCACGCTGGCCGCCGGCAGCCCCGGGGGCCTGGCGGGCGGCGCGATCGAGGTGGCCGCGTCACGGGACGGCAGGTTCGCCTTTGTCAGCCTCGAAGGTGCCGACAAAATAGCGGTCTTCAACCTTCAGCGCGCGCTGGCGAGCCACTTCGCCACCTCCGGCTTCGTCGGGGATGTGCCGACCGGGGTCGCGCCGGTCGGGATGGCCGTGTCGCCGGACGGGAACTGGCTGTACTCGACCAGCGAAGTGACGTCCATGCGGGCGCTCCAGCACGCCGCGCGCAGCGCGCACCGGTACCGCGCACCGGGCGCCCCGGGAACGCTGGCCGTGATCAGCGTGCACAAGGCGGAGACCGATCCGGCCCGCGCGATCGTGTCCACGGTCATCGCGGGGTGCAGCCCGGTGCGGGTGATCACCTCCACGGGCGGGGAGACGGTGTGGGTAACCGCCCGGGAGAGTGACATGCTGCTCGGCTTCTCCGCCTCCCGGTTGCGCAGTGACCCGGGGCACTCGCTGATCGCGCGGGTCGGGGTGGGGGAGGCACCGGTCGGGCTGGCCCTGGTGGATGGCGGCCAGCGGGTCGTGGTCGCCGACTCCAACCGGTTCGGCCAGCAGGGCGCGAAGTCGAGCCTCGCGGTGGTGAACGTCGGCGCCGCTCTCGCGCACCGGCCCGCGCTGGCCGGGTACCTGCCCGCGGGAGGATTCCCGCGGCAGATGGCCCTGGAACCGGACGGCCGCACCCTGCTGGTGACGAACTTCGAGTCGCAGCAACTCGAGACGGTGAACGTCACGAACCTGCCCTGATCCGCGGGCGTCGTCCCGTGGCTTGCGGCCCGCCGCCGGGCCGGTGTCCCGGGCTTGCGCGGCCAGTGCCGCCGGTACCCTGGCGCCGTGCGGCTCACGGTGTTCTGGGAAAAGATGCGCGGGCAGTTCGGCGAGGCCTACGCCGCCAGCGTCGCGAAGGACTATGTGCTGGCCGATCTCGGTGGCGCGACGGTGGACCAGGCCCTTGCCGCGGGGAAGGAACCGAAAAACGTGTGGCTGGCGGTGTGTGAGGCCTTCGAGATACCGGAGGAAGCGCGCTGAGGCCATCACGGCCCGGGTGCCCGGGCCGTAGCGGCCGGAGGGGCAAACGGCCGGAGGTTCCCTCGAAACGTGTGCGTGTCCTGCCCGGATCGGCTGGACCGGGCATTGGCCGAGGCGCAGCAGGTGGCTCCGCCGGTGGCTTAACGGCCAGCAGGAGGGCACCCTCGCGATCCGTTCCGGGGTGCCCTCCTGCCGCCGGTTAGGCGCCCGCGGTGGCGGCCGCGCTCTCCAAGTGTTCCCGGAGAGCCTTGGCGCGATCCGGGCCGGCATGGCACCGGGCGCGGATCTGCCGCAACGACGGGACCGCTCCGGAGGCCAGTTCGGTCATGAACTCGCGCTCGGCCTGCTCGGCGGTCATGGGGGCACGGCGGCGGCGCTTCGCGGGTGGCCTCCGTGACCGCTTGGGGTCGGGCGCGGGGAGCGCTCTCGGGGCCGCCGCGGTGACCAGCTGGCGGGTGCTATCCACGGCGGGCCCGGCGGTCGTCCCGGGAGCGGCCGGTGCGCGGGTGCCTTCCCAGCGGGTGACCGCCTCGCGCGGGTCGGCAACCCCCTCCCAGGTGGCCAGCCACATGACTTGCGCGGAGCGGGCCGGGTGCCACAGCCACCGGGTCGGCCCAAGGCGCAGCGCGTGCGGCTCGACCAGGCCGGCGGCCATCAGCTTGTCCCGGGACACGCGCCGCGAATGAATACCCCACAGCCATGGCGAAATGGCCGAGCACAGCCCCACCGCCACCGCGGCGAACGTTGGCGCCCAGCCGGGCCCGGCATAGTGCGAATAGTTGCAGGCGGCGATCACCAACGCGAACCCGTACGCGGCCAGCCTCAAGCGCAGGGCCGAGTCGTTGGCCAGTTGCGCCAGGTGCGCGTGCCAGGCCAGGTAGATCGCCACCGCCTCCAGCGCCACGGCCATCATGATCTGGCCGGCCAGCGGCCACGGCAGGTGGGCGCGGAGGAACGCGAGCTGGCCGGCGAAAGCCACCACATTGACCAGGACAACGGGGATCGCTGCCGCAACGGCGCGCCGGTTCATCGAGTCCTCCCTCATGGCTTGACGCCGCACATCGCCCAACAGCGTGATGCGCCGCGCAGCCGGTGTAATGCTTGGCCACGCCTTCGCCGTCGGCACTGGCATAGGGCCGATCGAAATGCAGCAGGTCCACCGTGCCGGTCATCTGCCAGACGCCCATCCAGTTATTAGAACACACATTCGGTTAGGGTCAGCTTTCCTGGTCCCCCCTTCCGGTCCAGCCGACCGGCCAGCTCGTTCACCCGCCGCCCGAGCCGGGCCGCCCCGCAACTGGACCACGTTGCCCATGCCGCGCTGCCGCTCACGACACGACGCGAGGGTGAGCTTGACGATCTCGGCCACCCGCGGGTCACGCCGCGCCTGGGCGGTGTAGGCGGCGAGGGCCTGGCGGCGCTGCTCCACGACAGTGGTCTGCTCGATGATGGCCAAGACGCGCAGGGTGATGTCGTCACGCTCGCTGAGGCCGGTCACCGTGGCTCCACGTCGACGCGACCGGGCTGGAGCTCGAAGTCGTCAGGCTCGCAGTAGCAGTACGAGCACCCGCAGCCTTCGCCGTGCCGGTCGTACTCCCTGGCGTCGGCCAGGGCGATGTCAGCCTCGTTCTGACAGCCGAAAATTGGTCGAACATATGCGCGTGTCAGGGCCCTGTCCTGCACAGTTGTTCGTCTAGAGTGGGACCTGTATGGCAGGCCGCCAACGGTGGCTGCGGCGCGATCTCGATGGAGTTCACCGCGCGGGAGAGTTTTGTCGGTGGCGGCGCGTAGCGTCGGCGCGGACAAGAAGCCCCTTATCCAATGGGAGTACCCATGGCAGGCATCGACAGGCCGGGCGGGAAAGCCGGTGACAGGGACAAGGCCCTGGAAACCGCCCTCGCCCAGATCGAGCGGCAGTTCGGCAGAGGCTCCGTTATGCGGCTGGGTGATGAGGTCCGGGCACCGATCGAGGTAATCCCCACGGGGGCTATCTCGCTGGACATCGCCCTGGGTATCGGAGGGCTCCCACGCGGCCGGGTTGTGGAAATCTACGGCCCAGAAGGATCGGGCAAGACCACCCTGGCCCTCGAGGCGGCTGCCAACGCGCAGAAGAACGGCGGGATCGCGGCGTTCATCGACGCCGAGCACGCCCTCGACCCCGAGTACGCCAAGAAACTCGGCGTGGACACCGACGCGCTGCTGGTCTCCCAGCCCGACACCGGCGAGCAGGCGCTGGAGATCGCGGACATGCTGATCCGCTCCAGCGCGATCGACGTCGTCATCATCGACTCCGTCGCCGCGCTGGTCCCACGCGCCGAGATCGAGGGAGAGATGGGGGACACCCATGTCGGCCTGCAGGCCCGGCTCATGTCCCAGGCGCTGCGCAAGCTCGCCGGCGCGCTGAACCAGACCAAGACCACTGCAATATTTATCAACCAGCTGCGTGAGAAGGTAGGCGTCCTCTTTGGCTCACCCGAGACCACCTCGGGGGGGCGGGCGCTCAAGTTCTACGCATCGGTGCGGCTCGACGTGCGCCGGATCGAGACGCTCAAGGACGGCACCGAGGCCGTGGGCAGCCGCACCAAGGTGAAGGTCGTCAAGAACAAGTGCCTCGCCGAGGGCAGCCGTGTTTTCGACCCGGTGACCGGTATTACTCACCGTATCGAAGACATCGTGGAAGGGCGGTTGCCGGTCCACACGGTTTCGGCCGACAAGAGGGGCATGTTGGAGGCTCGTGAGGTCGTGTCGTGGTTCGACCAGGGCGAGCAGGACGTCATCGGGCTCAAGCTCCGCGACGGCACGGAACTATGGCTGACACCTGATCACAAGGTTCTCACCGAGCACGGCTGGCAGACCGCCGGTGAGCTGGCCGTCGGCGACCGGCTGGCGAGGCCCAGGGCCTACTCCGGGTTCGGTGCGTCCGAGCCGGTCCCACCCGAGCACGCCCGGCTGCTGGGATATCTCATCGGAGATGGCTACGTAGGAGGCCGGACGCCGGTCCACTTCATCAACGTCGCCGAGACGTTGCACGAGGATGCGGCACGGATCGCTGGCGCGCTCGGATGCGACGCAAAGCCGACGAGCCATGATCTTTCCGTCGCTTACTCCCACCGGCCCGGTGAGAAGAATGGTGTCCTGGAACTCTGCCGGTGGGCGGGTATCTACGGATGCCTGGCGCCAGCCAAGAAGATTCCTCCGGCTTTCTTCGCCCCCGACGTCTCGGCCGAGGTCGTCGGCAATCTGATCTTCGGCATTTTCGAGACGGACGGCTATGTCTCGCGTGAGCAGACAGGCGGCCTTCGGGTCGGCTTCAGCACTACCTCCGAGCAGCTAGCACAGCAGTTGCACTGGCTGCTGCTGCGCTGGGGTATCGGAAGCAGCGTGCGGCAGCGTGATCCACGTGCCCAGAGAGGCGGCTTGATCGAGGGCCGGCGGATCATCGCCCGGCACACGGCCTGGGAGGTCCGGGTTTCTGGTGTCGAGAATGTCTCGGAGTTCGCTCGGGCGATCCCGATGTGGGGGCCTCGCGGACGGGTGCTGACCGGGGAACTGGCGAAACTCGACGGCCGCTACCGGGGATCCCAGCGGGTCTATCTCGCGGATGAGTCCATCAAGCCTGTTCTCGGCTACCTGGAGCAGCGGGGTATCAGCCCGGCGGTGGCCGCCCAGTTGATCGGCGATGGGGCAGGCGACCCGCAGGGAGGGATGAGGACGGTTCTCGGCGCGTCGCGAATCCGCCGTGACCGGCTGCAGCGGCTCGCCGATGCGCTCGACGACTCTTTCCTGGAAGATATTCTCGCGGATCAGCTTTGGTTCTCCCGGGTGGTACGCATCCTGCCGTCACGGCGCCGTCGCACCTTCGATATGGAAGTAGAGAGCCTCCACAATCTGGTCGCCGAAGACGTGATCGTACACAACTGCGCCCCACCTTTCCGCACCGCGGAGTTCGACATCCTGTTCGGGATCGGCATCAGCCGGGAGGGCGGCCTGATCGACCTCGGGGTGGAGCAGGGCATCGTGCGCAAGTCCGGTGCCTGGTACACCTACGAGGGCGACCAGCTCGGCCAGGGCAAGGAGAACGCGCGGAACTTCCTGCGCGACAACCCCGACCTCGCCAACGAGATCGAGAAGAAGATCAAGGAGAAGCTCGGCGTCGGCGCGCGCCTGGACGCGGAGGCGACGGACAAAGAGCAGGCGGCGGGCCCAGGCCTGCGCGCGGTCCCGAGCCCGGGCGCGGCGGCCGCGGCCGGAGGCCAGGATGTCACCAGGCTCGCCGGGGGGCCCGATGATGCCGAGTAGCCCTGGTGGCGCGGGATAGCGGCCCGCCGGGGCCGGGAGGCCGGAGAGCCCGGGGCAGGTCATCCGGCCGCAAGCGCGGCACCGGGCACCTGACCGTGGTGCCGAATCTGGGTGACGAGTACCCGGGTGACGAGCACCCCGGTGCAGGCCCTGCCGATGCGGATTCCGCCGCGGTGGCGGATGATCTCCACCCCGGGCACGGCCTCGAGGACCGCAGCGGTGCGGGCCTGGGCAGTGCGGGTGCCCGCGGTGCGGGCATGAGCGACGCTGGCCTGAGCGGTGCGAGCCCGGGCAGTGAGGAGGCGGCGCGGGCGATCTGCCTGCGGCTGCTCACCAGCGGGCCGCGCACCCGGGCACAGCTAGCCACCGCCCTGCGCAAGCGCCGGGTCCCGGACCAGGTGGCGGAATCCGTGCTGAGCCGGTTCGCCGAGGTGGGCCTGATCGACGACGCGGCCTTCGCCCGGGCGTGGGTGGAGAGCCGGCATCACAGCCGTGGCCTCGCCCGCCGCGCGCTCTCCGCGGAGCTGCGGCAGCGCGGGATACCCGAGGGGGAGGTGCGCTCGGCGGTCGGCCTGCTCCGGCCGCAGGACGAGCTGGACACCGCCCGGCGGCTGGTGGCCAAACGAATGGCGGCGACCCGGGGCAAGCCGGTGCCCGCCCGGGCCCGGCAGCTCATGGGCGTGCTGGCCCGCAAGGGGTACCCGGCCGGCCTGGCCGCGCAGGTGGTTCGCGAAGCGCTGGAACAAGAGCAGGAAGACGGCTCCGGCTTCCAGGAGGATCTGGCCTGGATTTCCGAAGACACCGACGGTGACGACGGCTCGTGAGCGGCCCACGGTGCGTGGAGTAACGGAAGCATCACTGGGCCGAGCTTGCCCAAATTGTTATAAGCGCTTAACCTCACGGCAGCGAGGTGTTAGTCCACAACAGGCGATTGGGAACATACGAAGGCCCGGCAACTGGTTGCGCCCGGTTGCCGGTAAGGACACAGATCCGGTCCATAGCCGGTCCGGGCAGGGTGCTGACTTGCCAGGTCAGCGCCGCGCCGGGTCCGGTTAGGCAGTGGCCACGGCCCCGGGTAAAAGCGGTGGCCGATAGCAGCGGACAGGGCTTGACGCGGTGCCTGGGCAGGGGACCCGCGGGGGCCCGCAAAGCGGGCCGATGCGGGACAGCCGGCGCAGGAGCCCGGCGGGCAGATGGCATGCCCGGCACGCTCTGGCCGCGGCCGGGCCCGCGGCGGCACGATGCCGCGCCGCCGGCGGCAGGGGTGCTGGCCTCTCAGCGCCGCGGCGACGGAGCTCACGCCGCGGGCTGGGGGCATCGGCTGCCGGTGCAGGTCACCGGCTACTGGCGATGCCTGAGCAGGTGTCGTAGTCCCGGTCACCAGCCGGGGCGCCACAGGGCCGGGGCCCGCTGGCGGACCCGGGTCCGCGGGGCGGCGCTCATGAGCGGGGCCCCGGCGGGTAGTACCGCGGGCTGTGCTCCCGTCGTCCGCGCAGTAGCACGCCGCGCATGGCGCGCCTAACCCTCGCACAGGGATCAGCCCCGGCGCCGTTACCCGCGGAGCCGGGCCCGCGAGGCAGGATTGGGGTGCGCGATGAGCAACACAATCGCTGTAGTGATCGCGGTGATCGGGATCCTGGCGCTGTTCGCCGCCGCCGGTGCGTTGTTCGCTGTCTTGCGCAAGGCCGGGAACCGGACGGTCCCGGCACCCCACGAAGTCACCACTGCCCACGGATCGGCCAGCCCGGAACTGTCCGCCGAGGCGGAACGCCGGGCCGCCGAGGCCGGCCGCGCCGCGGAGCGGCGCCTCGAGGAAGCAGGCCGGGCCGCCGATCAGATGCGGGCCGGCGCGGAATCCGATGCCGTGGCCATCGTGCGGCGGGCCGAGGAGTCGGCGCGCCAGGTCACACAGGCACAGCGGGCGGCCGAGGAACAGCTCCAGGCCGCCCGGGAGGAGGCCGGCCAGCTGCGTACCGACCTTGAGCGCCGGGAAGCGCGGCTCGCCGAGCGCGAAGGCAGGCTGGACGGTGAGCTGCGCAAACTGGAACAGCGGTCCGCGGGGCTGGAGGAGGCGCGCGCCGAGCTCGGCGCCGAGCGCGCCGAGCTCGCGCGCCTCGACGACAAGCGCCGTGAGGTGCTGGAGCGGGCCGCCGGGCTGACCGCGGCGCAGGCCAAGGCCGAGCTCGTCGCCACCATCGAGAACCAGGCCAAACGCGAGGCCGCGCTCATCGTCCGCGAAGCCGAGACCCAGGCCCGCCGCGACGGGGAAGAGCGCGCCAGGCGGATCGTGACGCTCGCCATCCAGCGGGTGGCGAGCGAGCAGACCAGCGAGTCCGTCGTCTCCGTGCTGCACCTGCCCGGCGAGGAGATGAAGGGCAGGATCATCGGCCGGGAAGGCCGCAACATCCGCGCGTTCGAGTCGGTGACCGGCGTCAACCTGATCATCGACGACACCCCCGAGGCGGTCCTGCTGTCCTGCTTCGACCCGGTCCGGCGGGAGGTGGGCAGGCTCGCGCTGGAGAAGCTGGTCCTCGACGGGCGCATCCACCCCCAGCGGATCGAGGAAGCCTACGAGCGCAGCAGGGCCGAAGTGGAGCAGCTGTGCGTGCGCGCCGGTGAGGATGCCATGGTCGAGCTGGCCATCACCGACATGCACCCGGAACTGGTGACGCTGCTGGGCCAGCTCCGCTACCGCACCTCCTACGGCCAGAACGTGCTCGCCCACCTGGTGGAGTCCGCGCACATCGCCGCCATGATGGCCAGCGAGCTGGGCCTCGACCCCGCGCTGCTCAAGCGGTGCACCGTGCTCCACGACATCGGCAAGGCGCTGACCCACGAGGTGGAGGGCAGCCACGCCCTCATCGGCGCCGAGATCGCGCACAAGTACGGCGAGCCGGCCGACGTGGTGCACGCCATCGAGGCACATCACAACGAGGTCGAGGTCCGTACCGTCGAGGCGGTCCTCACCCAGGCCGCCGACGCGATCAGCGGCAGCAGGCCCGGGGCCCGGCGCGAGTCGCTGGAGGCCTACGTCAAGCGGCTGGAGCGCCTGGAGGAGATCGCGACCGCGCACGACGGCGTGGACAAGGTATTCGCGATGCAGGCCGGGCGGGAGATCCGGGTCATGGTGAAGCCGGACCAGGTCGATGACATTCAGGCGCAGGTGATCGCGCGGGACGTGGCCAAGCAGGTCGAGGAGGAGCTGACCTACCCGGGGCAGATCCGGGTGACGGTGGTTCGCGAATCGCGGGCCACGGAGTTTGCCCGCTGACGGGTCTGCTGCTCGCGGACGCCCCGTTGGAGGCGGTACCAGGGTTGCTCTGGACAGCGGACATAACGCTGTCCAGAGCAACCCCGGCACCGTTGAGACGAGCGCCCAGCGACCCGATCACCACGGCTTAGGCGCGGGAGGGCTGTTCTTCGGCGACCGCTTCCCTGGGGGCTGGCGGGGTGGCGGCTGCCCGCCCGGCGGGGGGAGTAGCGGGCGGGGGTTCCGGGGCTGGCGGGGGTTCGGCGGGCGGGGGCGGCTCCGGGGCGGGGGGTTCGGGGGCGGCGGTGTCCAGGCGGAGCGTGGCCGTGCCGGGGTGGGGGAACCGGGGGGGGGGGGGGGTGGGGGGGGGGGGGGGGGTTCGGGGGGGGGGGGTTCGGGGGCGGGGGTGTCCAGGCGGAGCGGGGCCGTGCCGGGGTGGGGGAACTTGAGGGCCTGGGCGTAGAGGGAGAGCTCGGCTTCCAGGGCGGCGACGATGGTTTCGGGGCGGCGGAAGCCGTGGGATTCCCCTTCGAACTCCAGCAGGGCGTGCGGGATGCCTTCGCGGGCGAGCTGGGCGGCGAGGGCACGGGCCTGGTTCGGCAGCACGATGGGGTCGTCCTGGCCCTGTAGCAGGAGGATGGGACACGTCCGGGCGCTGACCTGGTGGGCGGGGGAGCGTTCGGCGTAGGTGGCGGCGAAGCCGGGCAGCGGGCCGATCAGGCCGTCGGTGTAGCGGGACTCGAAGTCATGGGTGGTGGCGGCGAAATCGCGGGGGTCGGTGACGCCGTAGTAGGACGCGGCGGCCCGGAACGGGCTGTCGGCGGCGTGCGAGGTGACTGCCGCCAGCGCGGTCCAGCCGCCCGCCGAGCCGCCACGGATCACCAGCCTGGCGCCGTCCGCGTCGCCGGAGGAGACCAGGGCCCGTGCCGCCGCGATCACGTCCGTCACGTCGACCACGCCCCACTGGCCGCGCAGCCGCTCCCGGTACACGCGGCCGTAGCCGGCCGAGCCGCCGTAATTGACGTCGATGACGCCGATGCCCCGGCTGGTGAAGTACGCCTTCTCCAGGTCGAGCCTGCGGTCCGCCACGGACGTGGGGCCGCCGTGCGCCCAGACGGCGTACGGTGGCAGCTCCCCGTCGCGGGCCTTCGCCTCCGGGTTGGCGGGCGGGTACACCATGGCGTGCACCGTCTGGCCGAACCGCCCCTCGAACTCCAGCTTGCGCGCCTTGGGCAGGTACCCGGCGGCGGGCAGGCGGCGTGCGGGCGAGTAGAGCTTCTTCGCCTTCCCGGTGGTCATGTTGACCCGGATCACCGACATCGGCGCGGACGGGCTGCCGGCCACCGCCACCACGGACATGCCGTCCACCGACAGGCCGGACGAGAAGATCCGGTAGGGGATGTCCAGGCCGGCCAGTTCCCCGGTGCCGGGGTCGAGCAGGCCCAGCCGCAGGGCACCGCGGCCGTGCAGGACCGCGAGCCGGCCGTCGGCCAGCACCCCGTACGGGCGCTCACCGAGCCGCCACAGCGCGCCGGCGAACTCCTCCTCGGCCGGGTGGAGGGCCTCCGCGGGCCCGGCGGCCAGGGGCTGCGTGTACAGGTTCCACCAGCCCGGCCAGTCGGAGACCAGGTACAGGCTCGTGTCGCTGCGCCAGGCCGGGGCCAGGACGGATTCCCCGATGCCGCCCTTGACCAGCACGCCCTTGCCGGGCATCCCGTCGTCCACCCGGGCCACCCGCAGGTCGGTGCCGTCCCACGGCATCCGCGGATGGTTCCAGCACACGAAGGCCAGCCGGGTGCCATCGGGGGAGGGGGTGGGGAACGCGTAGAAACCGGCTCCGCTGACCAGCTCGCGGACCTTGCCGGCGTCCTCCGCGGCCGAGCCATCCAGCGGCACCCCGACGATCGCGCGGGCCACCTTTCCCGCTTCGTGCCGCTCCTGCACGCACCACACTTCCGCGCCGTCCGGCGAGAGGGCGAAGTCCGCATAACGAAGGTCCGTGGCACCCGGATCCCCCGGCGGCGCAGGGGTCAGCGGCCGGGGCGTGGCGCCCGCGCCGTCCGGGCCCGGCTGGCTGCAGAGGTACAGCCGCTGGTCGGCGAGGTTCGCGAACACGATCGCCCAGGGCCGCCCGGCGCCCGGCCGCCTGGCCCCCCTGCCCGGCCGCGCAGGGCGCACCGGAAGGTAGGACCGCCCCCCGTACTCGTGCACCCGGGTCCGGGCGTCCCACGGGGCGGACAGCACCTGCCGGGGTTTTCCTTCGGCGCCCAGGT
>Ga0306920_100005400_pt1 | contig 16514 bp, 17 predicted proteins | sample flu12Cox44000170_FD_204666 | JGI IMG/M metagenome (GOLD analysis project Ga0306920, IMG submission 204666) | Lab enrichment of tropical soil microbial communities from Luquillo Experimental Forest, Puerto Rico - flux4day.12C.oxic.44.000.170 (v2)... | ecosystem: Environmental > Terrestrial >... | reverse complement strand
GCTATGCGCCATCATGTACAGGGGCGTTCAAATCCACACAAGGACATAACCACAAATGGGAATGTTAAGAACCACGACAGACGATAATGCGGACGAATTCTGAAGACTCCGGGAGACGTACGATCCACCATCAAGCATTTCATGGTTAAATTAAATTTGTATTCCCGGGTTTGGCAGATTGCACCTTACCGGTGTATGTTAACGAACAGCTTTTCTGGATTCTGAGTGGTTTGGCCAAAGACTGTCACAGATTAGGGTTTCAAAAAAAGGGATTTGAATAGTCAAACGTTTTTAAGCGTCGAACTGGCACCGTAATTGCAGTTCTCAGAAGTATGACGGATCAGCATGCCTTGGGAAAGGGGGAGCGAAAACAGCTATCAAGGTTGTCTATCTCGACCTTTGATCAGCAGATTCAAACTCTTTTTAGCTCAACCGGAACGTCCACGGCGTCCGATTTAAACTCAAGCACAGTATTGCGCATTAAGGCTGAGGGGCCTTCCGAACGATGAGCCACATTCTGCCAGAAGAGCGAGACTGGGAAAGGTTAGCCCGCGAGGCTGGTTTTAAACCTGCAAAAATGGCTGAGCTCTGCGCAATTTCCGAGCGGCATCTGCAGCGCCTTTTTAAACGAGCTTTCGATTGCACCCCGCGAGAGTGGCTGAGGAGCCTGCAGTGCCGGTTAGCCAAAGACCTGATCGCACACGGGTATTCAACAAAAGCGGCTGCCGCCGAGCTAAACTTCGCCACCGAAGCCCACTTTTGTCGCGAGTTTAAGAAATTGTTTGGGGCTTCGCCCCAATGCTTTTCTCCAAGTCATGTCAGCTTGCGATCGGAAGCCGGCTTGTCCGGTTTGCGCCCAGCTTCCGAGTGCGTAGCCTGAAGGCTTAAAGAGCGTATTATTGGCCCGCCTGGCGAGGGTCCGTCGCGCGTATCTCGTCAACTCGCACGAATCTGTGGCGCGCCATCAGCAGACGCGCTTGGTGGGGCAACCACAACTTCGATGCCGCTCTCACGAAGATGTGTCACTAAATCAGGCGGTGCGGCGGAGTCCGTTACAATTGTGTCCACCGGCTCCAAATCACAGAGGGGCAGAACGGAGCGTCGACCGAATTTAGTATGATCGAAACAGAAGATGATTTTTTGCGCGGCCTGAATCATTGCGCGCTGAATGTCGATTAACAGGCCGTGCGAATTAGTTATCCCCTCGCGCGAGACTCCACCAGCGCTCATGATCGCGATATCGGCGTGGATTTTTCTGAAAGCTTCCACAGCCAACGGCCCAACCAGCACCCCCAGGCGCGGGTAAATCACTCCTCCGGATAGAACCACTTCCAACCGGTTGGCTGAGGCGAACAGGTTTGCGACTGGCAGCGAATTGGTGACAATCTGCGGAGCCTTACTCTCCAAATAACGGGCCACGTGGTAAACGGTGGTGCCGGCGTCCAGAATCACACTTTGATTCGGTGGAATGAGTTCGGCACACGCGCGGCCAATAGCCTCTTTTTCTGCAAGCTGATGAGTGTCGCGAGCCGAAAAGGCGAATTCGTCTGAGCGCGGAACTAATAGCCGAGCACCGCCGTGTGTCCTTTTCAAGAGGCCAGAGCTTTCGAGCAGTGTCAAATCGCGCCGAACCGTTGATACCGAGGCATCTACATGGCGCGCAATCTCTTCCAAGGAGGCAAATTCGGCCTTCTGGAGGTATTCGTTGATACGATGCTGTCTCTCTTCAGCCTGCATTGATTCTGGCAGAATTTGGAATGTTTTGATATATATTGCAAGTTTTTTTGTTGACATTTGGATCAATTTGGTCAAAAAAGAGCCCGTATGGTTGCATCTGGCCCTCAAACACTGCACCGCGCCGTGGTCGAACACATGGTTCGTCAGGCGGTTTATCAGCGTTTGGGGAAGCCATTGCCCAGGCCGGTATCAGGGCCGAATCCATTAGTCGTGAATGTCAGTGCCCGGCACTGCCATTTAACTCCAGAGGCAGTTGAGGCCCTTTTTGGAAAGGGGCACCAACTCACCGTACATAAATGGCTGTACCAGGAAGGTCAGTTTGCAGCGAAAGAAACTCTGACATTGATCGGGCCACGCAGCCGGGTGATCTCGAATCTGCGAATTTTGGGACCCTGCAGAAATCTGAACCAGGTGGAACTGGCGTACACCGACGGCATCGCGCTCGGATTCGAGCTTCCATTGAGAATTTCCGGTAATATCAAAGGTACTTTGGGCTGCATGTTAATGGGACCGGCTGGTTTTTTTGAAATGCAAGAGGGGGTGATTCGCGCGTTGCGGCATGTGCACATGTCGCCTCAAGATGCGGATTTTTACGGAGTGAAGGCCGGAGAAGAGATGATGCTCAAGATCGGAGGCCCATGCGGCTTATCATTGGATAAGATGCTGGTGCGAGTGGATAAGGCCTTCAAACTCGAAGTGCACATAGACACGGACGAAGGCAACGCCTGCAATTTGCAACCTGAGACACCGTGTGAACTGAGCAAATAGAGCAGCCACTGTGAACGGATTCGTGACGCAGATTAAAGAAAACAACTAACGGAACATTATGAGCGAAGCATTAGGCATGATAGAAACTAAGGGCTACGTCGGCAGCGTTGAAGCGAGCGACGCGATGGTCAAAGCAGCCAACGTGGGCCTGGTAAAAACAATTCCCATTGGCGGCGGGCTGATCACCGTGTTGTGCCGTGGGGATGTCGGCAGCGTCAAAGCCGCCGTGGACGCCGGCTCGAAAGCCGCGGCAAAGGTCGGCGAGCTGGTTAGTTCGCACATCCTGGCACGCCCGCACGAGGATCTTTTAAAGTCCTTCCTGGGCGACTCCGCAAACGCCAAACCGAAATAAACCACAAAATCTTAACGTTCAAACACGAACACTTTTATGGCTCAACAAGCGATTGGAATGATTGAATGCAAAGGCTTGTGCGCTTTGCTCGAGGCGTGCGACGCGGCTTTAAAGGCAGCGAACGTCGTCTTAGTCGGCTGGGAAAAGATCGGCAGCGGATATGTGACAGGGTTCTTCCGTGGTGACGTCGCGGCCGTGAAAGCAGCAACCGATGCCGGTGCTGCGGCTGCCGCCCAGGTTGGACAGGTAATTAGCGTTCAGGTTATTCCCAGACCTCACGATGGATTGTCCGCCTTAGGCAAGTGGCTGCAACAGCCGTGAAGATCCTCGTCGCCAACTTAGGCTCGACGTCGCTGAAATGGCGGTTGTTCCGCTTTGCCAACGGGCAGGAGGAAATGCTGCATAAGGGCGGTTTCGAGCGGGTGCTGGACTATGCGAAGGCTATCGAAGACTGCTTGCTGGCTTTGAAGCAGGCGGGACACATCACCAGCGAAAACGACCTGGCTGCCGTTGGTTTCAAAACCATCATGGCCCGCGGTGTAAACGGTTGTGTCCCCGTGACCGAAAAGGTGCTAAAGGCGATGGAAGCGTTCAACCTGATCGCGCCTGCACACAACCCGCCTTACATCAATGGCATTCGGTTTTTTGCGAAGCGGATGCCGAAAGTGCCCCTGATCGCGCTTTTCGAGACAGCGTTTTACCAGTGGATTCCCTCTGCAGGCGTGCGTTACGCCGTGCCGGCATCGTGGCACGAACTCGGAGTTCGCCGCTGGGGTTTTCACGGGGCAAGCCATAAATACGTTGCGGAGCGCTCCGCGGAGTTAATGGATCGTGAAGACGTGGCGGAAAAGGTGCGAAACCTTTATGTGCCAGGGGATGCGAGTCCGATTCGCCAACCGGGTCTACGGGTTATTTCCTGTCATCTGGGAGGGAGTTCTTCAATTACGGGAATTCTGAATGGCGTCGCTGTTGGCACGAGCATGGGCATGAGCCCACAATCGGGTTTACCCCAAAACAACCGCGCTGGAGATTTGGATTCCTTTGCCCTGCCATTCGTCATGCGTGCTACCGGGTGCAGTTTGGACGATGCGGAAAGATTGCTATGCAAAGAATCGGGACTCAAAGCTCTCTCCGGCGGCTACAATGATATTCGCGACATTCAGTCCCAGGCGGCCAAGGGCAATGCGAATGCCAAACTTGCCGTTGACGTCTTTGTGCACCAGGCACGCCATTGGATTGGCTCCTTTTTTCTAGAACTGAATGGTGTCGACGCGCTGGTCTTCACGGCCGGCATTGGCGAAAACGATTGCGCAGTCCGCAAGGCCATTTGCGCCAATCTGGATCAACTCGGCATCGTGTTGGACGAAGAACTGAACGAGGCGGTTAAGGCCCAGGAAGCATTGATCAGCACACCGGAATCGCAGGTGAAGGTGTTGATCATCCCGGCGAACGAGGAACTGGTTGTTGCGCGTGAAGCAAAGCGCGTGCTCGAGCAAATTGAGGCAGAGCGCGCTGCAGCAGCAGCGGCGGCAGCAGCAGCAGCAGCAGCGGCTGCGGCAGCTGCCGCGGCGGCCGCTGTGGCTGCGGCTGCGGCGGCAGAAGCACGAAAAGCAAAAACTCAGGCGAAACCTGGTGCGAAACCCGCCGCGAAAACAAAACTCTTAACAATTAAATCAAAACTCAAAAAACGCTAAAAGTATGGCCCACCAAGCTATTGGAATGATTGAAACGCGCGGATTAGTCGCGCTGGTAGAAGGAACTGACGCAATGCTCAAGGCCGCCAATGTGGAGTTGGCAGGTCCGATGACACAGGTTGGCAACGCCCTGGTTACGGCAGTGGTCGTAGGCGACGTTGCGGCGGTCAAGGCAGCCACTGACGCCGGTGCACAGGCCATCAAGGCTATCAAGGGCGATCTGGTCAGTGTCCACGTGATCGCACGCCCGCACGCTGATGTTGAAGCCGTGCTGCCGAAAAAGCCGGCGCCGAAGCAATAGTCATAGATATGGCTCACGTCAGCACCGCTCATCTCAGCGGGTTGGCAGTCGGCAGATCGCGCCTAAATAAAAACCACCTATGTTCCTCGCCCGTGTCGAAGGTTCAGTAGTCGCCACCAAGAAGGACCCCTCCATGAGCGGCCGAAAGTTGCTCCTGGTGCGCCCTCAATTGGTGGATGAAAAGGACCCCACGCAATTCCGCCCGGGAGCGAATACGATCGTGGCTGTCGACAGCGTGGGCGCAGGTCTCGGTGAATTGATAATGTTCTGCCAAGGCAGTTCGGCGCGCCTGGCTCCAAACCTCAAAGATGCGCCGGTCGACGCCGTCATCATTGGCATTGTTGATACGGTGGATGTCTTGAACCGACAGATTTACAGCGCCAAGCACTAAGACCCTATGAGCGCCATCAATGAAACTTTGATTCGCGATGTGGTTGCGGAAGTTCTCAACCGGCTGGGACACGAGCGCCACGGCGGCGGCTCCCTTGCCCCGGCGTGCGCCTGCGAAAAAACATTCAACTCCGCTGCAGCCCGAAGCAGCGGAGGCAGCTACGGAGTTTTCCAGGATGCCAACCAGGCTTGCGATGCTGCCCAGGACGGCTTTGAACAGCTAAAGAAAAAGGGGATCGCCGGCCGCGCTAAAGTCGTGGAGATAGTCAAGACCCTGGCCGACAAAAATGCGGAGCAATGGGGCCGCATCGAACTGGAAGAAACCAAAATCGGCCGGCTCGATCATAAAATCGAAAAGCTAAAGATCATTAAACTGGTGCCTGGCGTCGAATGGCTTCAACCGGATGGCCGCAGCGGCGATCATGGGATCACGTTGGAAGAGTACACACCGTTTGGGGTCGTAGCGGCGATCACGCCTTCGACTCACTCGGTGCCGACGCTTAGCGGGAATATCGTCAACATTGTCGCTGCAGGAAACGCTGTCGTGTTCAACGCCCACCCTGCCGGGGCAAAGTGCGCGGCAAAAGCCGTCAGGTCTTACAACGAAGCGATCGAGCGGGAACTCGGGATTTCGAACCTGGTGACGATCATCGAACAGCCCACGTTGGATTCGTTCAAAGCGATTTGCAGCCACGAAGCGGTCCGGCTGCTTTGCGTGACGGGCGGTCCGGCCGTGGTGAAAGCAGCAATGCAGACCGGCAAGCGCGCGATTTGTGCCGGGCCTGGCAACCCTCCCGTGCTGGTTGACGACACCGCCTGCATGGAACGCGCCGCTAGGTCAATTATTCAAGGCGCTGCCTACGACAACAACCTGCTGTGTATCGGTGAAAAAGAGGTTTTCGTGCTCGATACCGTTGCAGATGAACTGATGGCGCAAATGGAAAAGCATGGAGCTGCGTGTTTGAATGGTGGGCAATTGGATCGGCTCACCAAGGCCGCGTTCACGTTTAAAGAAGGGCACGGCGGTGGTTGCCCGGAACCAGTAGTAAACAAGGCTCTCATAGGCAAGGACGCCACGGTCCTGGCGAAAGCCGCGGGAGTCAACGTGCCGGACAAAACCGAATTGCTGTTCGCTGAAACGGACAAAGACCACGCGTTTGTAAAGGAGGAACAGATGATGCCGTTTGTTCCAATCGTTCGGGTCAAAAGCGTGGAGGAAGGAATTGAGGCCTCGCTTGCGGCCGAACACAACTACAAGCATACGTCGATTATTCACTCACACAATGTTGAACACATGACCGCGATGGCGCGGGCATTGGATACGACGCTCTTCGTTAAGAACGGTCCTTGCATGGCCGGCCTGGGCTTGGGCGGAGAAGGATACCTCAGCTACTCCATCGCCACTCCCACAGGCGAGGGTGTCACCAACCCGCGCACTTTTACCCGGGTGCGTCGCTGCGTGATGGTAGACAACCTGCGAATCTATTGATGTGCTTCTATGCTGCTCGCGCGCGTTGAGGGCAATGTAGTGGCCACACGAAAGCACCCCAGCTTTGAAGGGTGGCGGCTCGTCATTTGCCAGCCGATTGGCAAGAGCGGCGCGCCAGAAGGTGTGCCACAAGTGGCCATTGATGCGCACGGCGCCGCCGTTCACCAGCGCGTCATCATTTCTTCTGACGGTGCCGCCGCAAGGAAAGCAGTCGGGAGCGAAAAGAGCCCGGTCCGGTGGATGATTGTGGGCATCGTCGATGAGGAGGCCGCGTGAGAAACCCGAAGACCGAAAGTCGTCCGAGAGGGCGTCTCGCTGCCCAGTTTCTGGTTTCGGATGTTCGTAACACACTGGCAAGACACCGGCGCTTCAAGGATTCGGATTTCGGGTTTCGGGTTTCTTTCGGCCTTCGACCTTCGGGTTTCGGGCTTGACTCGCTATGAGATTGGGCTCCGTCATCGGCCGCGTCACGTTGAGCGTGACTGTTCCCGCCCTGGAAGGGGCGCGTTGGTTAATTGTTTCACCATTTACGCGCGAGCATTTTCAACGTGGTGCTGAAGCCCCGGCCGGGCTAAGCAAGGATCCAAGTTTGGTGGTCTATGATGACCTGGGTGGTGGCTTGGGACAGACCATCGGATTCGTCGAAGGACGCGAGGCCGCATCTCCCTTTGATAAACCAACGCCGGTCGATGCTATTAACGCCGCGCTGGTAGACGAGATTTTTTACAATCCCTTTAACTCATGAAGCAGATCATCAGCGTGCGTGACCTCGAAGAGTTGCTGCGAAACGGCCAGAATCTCACATCACTTCCCGGTGACGCGCTGCTAACACCTTCAGCGCGCGACTTTTTGCGAGAGCACGAATCAGCGGCTTCGCAAAAGTCCACTACAAAACCGCTAGCAGGAACCGCAAGCGCGCCGGCTTCCGTTACATCAAAAAGTGCCAAAAGCGAGCTCGAGGCATTCTTCAATTCCGCTCCTATTCATGATCTTAAGCTCCAAATTTGCGAAGTGGGCCGGCGCTTATGGCAGAGGGCCTACGTGGACGGCAATGGCGGCAATATCGCCATTAGAGTCGGCGAGGATATAGCACTGTGCACACCGACCCTTGTCTCGAAGGGTTTTATGAAGCCGGAGGACATGTGCCTGGTTGATTTGGACGGGAATCAACTGGCGGGGACTAAAAAACGCACCAGCGAGATCTTGATGCACTTGCAGATCATGAAAAACCAGCCGCGCGCGGTTGCGACAGTGCATTGTCATCCGCCTTACGCAACCGGCTTTGCGGTCGCTGGGGTGCAACCTCCCACGTGCATGATCCCTGAATACGAGGTGTTCTCTTCTGTGGCGATCGCGCCATATCGGACGCCAGGAACGCCGGAGATGGGTAAGCTGGTCGCCGAGCTCGTTGATAAGCACAACACTATTTTGATGGCGAACCACGGCGTGGTCAGTTGGAGCCATAACAACGTTGAAGACGCCTACTTCAAGATGGAGATCCTGGAGGCGTACTGCCGGACCGTGCTGGTGGCATCACAGTTAGGCAAGCCGGTCAATACGATGACTCCGCAGCAACTGCAGGACCTTCTAAACATTAAACAAAGCCTGGGAATTCCTGATCCTCGATACGGGCTGAAAGAATGCGAACTGTGCGATAACGACGGCTGGCGCCCGGGTGTGACTTGTGCCGTACCCAACCGTGAATCACCACCTGCTAACACCGCAACCCAGGCCGTAGACTCACAGGCGGAAGCACTTGTGCAGGCGATTACGGAGCAAATCATGAACAGGAACCACGAATGAACTGGCGAAGCCAAGCGGCCGATCAGCGTCGAAATCCGAAACCCGAAAGCCGAAGGCCGAAAGAAGGCCGAAGCCCGAAATCCGAAAACTCCTAGTGAGTCTGGATGCTACTAGGGAGGCAACTCTTTTAACGTTTTAACGATATGTTTGCATTCGTGGTTCTTACTCCATGAAAGTCTCAATCATCGGCGGTGGCGGCAGGGTGGGTTCGTGCGCGGCATTTGCTTTGCAATGCGGCGGACTTGTCACTGAGATTCAAATTCTCGATGCCAATAAGGACATGGCTGAGGGCGAAGCCCTGGATTTGCTTCATGGCAACGCGTTCGCGGGCGATCAACGTGTTTATGCAGGCGATTATGCGCGGGCCGCAGATAGTGATCTGTTCCTGATCACGGCGGGTCTCAGGAGAAAGCCGGATGAGTCGCGCCTGGACCTCATCAACCGCAACGTTGCCCTGTTCGTCCAAATCCTCGACAGCATCAAATCCGCAGGGCTGCGCAAGGAAAGCCATGTGTTCGTGGTCTCAAACCCGGTGGACATCCTTACACACCTCGCTGTGCAGCGGCTCGGCTTGCCCTGGCAACAAGTCTATGGTCTTGGCACGATGCTGGATACTTCGCGCTTTAGCTCGCTCATTGCGGACGAACTCAAGCTGGCGCCCTCCCAAGTCAAAGCACTCGTTCTTGGTGAACACGGGGACTCCATGGTCCCCATTTGGTCCAGCGCCACTGTGAATGGATTGCCGCTGGCAGGTTTACCCGATTGTTCGCCTGGATTCCAAAACGCCGTTTTTGAACGCACCAAAGGCAGCGGCGCAGAAGTGATCAAACGAAAAGGCGGGGCTGGGTGGGCCGTAGCGGTCGCAATTCGCGAAGTGATTCACGCGGTCCTTCTCGACAAAGGAACGTTGTTGCCGGTTTCATCGCTGGTGCAAGGAACTTACGGCATTAATGACATTTGTCTGAGCGTACCAACGGTCGTGGGCAAGCGAGGAATCGATGGGCAACAGGAAATTAAGCTCTGGCCAAAAGAACAACTGGCCCTGCAACAATCCGCGCGAGCTCTGAAAGAGACCTTGGCAAAGGTAAAAATCTAGAGACCGGTTAATGTCACTCATGAAATCCCTCGACACCAAGCTGGCCGAGGTCAAAGCCAATCCCTCGTCGCGTGCCTTCATCATCGCTGACGCCAAGGATGCGGACATGGCGTTTGGGGTGCGGGCGCCAGGACCGCGCTCTTACCTCTCAGGTCGCGGTGAACGACCGGCCCGTTTTTCCCCGGAAATATGGACCCGGACCGAGTATGGCTACCGCAACTTACCCGAGTTCCTGGATATCATCCGCGAAGTGGTTCACCAGGGATTGGTCGACATCATGCTCATGTCGGCCTACGTCAATGAGCAGCTGACGATCAAAGAAGGGCTGTTCCGAAATTCGCACGTGACCCCCGCCGCCCGGGCGAACGATGCCACGGACGTATGGGCTGTGCGCCACGGATGTTACACTGGCGAACCTGCACAACCTTTCCGGACCGCCACTATTGACCAAATCCAATGCGGCAAATTAGAATGCGACCGCTCCTCCGACGCTTTTCCCGGAGCCAATCTCGGCCTGTATTCAGTCACCTTCGTCAATGAATTGGAACAGGACCGGCAGACTTTGCTCGCCTTCAAAGAATTTCGCGAAGAGGCAGAACAAAAGAAGTTCAGATATTTTCTCGAGGTCTTTGATCCAAATGTTAAGACGGCTGTCGCGCCGGAAAAGCTGGGGGAATTTATCAACGACAACATTATCCGCAGCCTGGCGGGTGTTCCCCAATCCGGTCGGCCCTTGTTTTTGAAAATTGTGTATCACGGCCCTCGCGCAATGGAGGAACTGGCTCAATACGATCCAAATATGGTCGTTGGGATTCTTGGAGGCAGCGCCGGAACAACCTTTGACGCCTTTAAACTAATCCATGATGCACAGAAGTACGGTGCTCGCGTAGCGTTGTTTGGACGCAAAATAAACAACGCCGAACACCAGCTGGCGTTCATTGAAATGTTAAGGCTTATTACGGATGGCCAAGTGACTGCCGAAGAAGCCGTGCGCGCGTATCATGGGGTGCTTCAAGCCAAGAACATCAAGCCGAAGCTGCCGTTGGAAAAAGATCTTGAACTGACAGATCAGGCCATGAGCTATGATGGCGCTAGTGGCAACCGCGATACTGTATCGATCCAAAATAATCCGCTGGCCAGCGTACCATCCAACCCCGGCCAACCGGTACGGAAACCTTCGACCGCATCCGATGCGAATTGGCCTACACTGTCCAATGGCAGCCCGGATTTTGAAAGAATGAATTCGAGCCAACGACGCGCTTACGACCTCACTCGTCTCGCTCGAAAGTTCGGTTAAGGTCAGCCGGCCTTACCTTAGCGAATCAAACCATTGCTTCGCCAGTAGCAGACTCGGTTCGCTGCACCCCGCGTGATCGGCAGTTGGAACAGGATCGATCAACTCGACCTGAGTAGCGCCGAGGGCATGAAACGACGCGAGCGCCACTTCGGAATTGGCGATGATTACGTCATGGTCGGCTGCGCAATGGTAGAGCCGCAAAGGCGAGCGTGGGCGCCAGCGGTACAGGTCGTTCTCCTGCAAAGCGAGGCGCAATGGATGTCGCGGATTGCTGATAAAATCCGCCAGGTATTGGGGCTTTAGAATGTTTACGGGATCACCAGGCAGAGCGGCATTGACTTGATCGCCAGTTGGATTCTGAGCGAGCAGCGGCGGCAAGTTCGTGTCATAAGGTGAAACCAGCAAATCGGCCAGGCGTGGTGCCAGGTGATAAACGCTCTGATATGCTTCCAATAGATAAAGAAAATAGTATGGGTTCGGAGCAGTCGCGCCAGAGAGAAAGTTGCTGGTCGTGACCCCTGATAAATCGTAAGCGCCGGCCATAGGGGCGCAGGCCGTGACCGTAAATTCATTGGTGTGATAGGTCTCAAGCTGGCGCAAGAGTGCCATGGTGGCATGCCCACCCTGGGAATAGCCGCAGAGAAACAATTGGTTCGTCAGGGGAAAACCATTACTCACGCAGAAAGTCCTGGCGGCGCGCAGCATATCCACGCAGGCCGTCGCCTCCGACCGGGCGTGATGATACGGATGCAGGCCCGGCGAATCGCCCAATCCAAGGTAATCGGGCACGACTGCCGCGTAACCAGTTGTGGCGAATGCAATCCCAACGCTCACTTCGCCAAGCAGGTCAAAGGAAGAGGGTGCATCGTTGGTTTGAATGATTGTGCCATGTTGATAGCTCACCAGCGGGAGCAACTTCCCGGTGTTCTGCGGAAGTAACATAGCGCCCGATGCCTGGGTCCTTGCTCCCAAAGGATCGATCGTCTCATAAACAACCTTGTAGAGTCCGACGTCGTACTGGGGCGTGATGCTGACCCCGGCGAGTCCGAATAAGAGCGCAAGGTTCGCCGTCGTCAGCGTGTTCGAGAGTGTGACGGAAATGATTTTCCCGCGTTCGGCCGCGGGCACACTTACAACGCGATAGAGTCTGGTGAGATTTGTTGAGTAAAAGTCCGACCATGAATTGGAGGAGACGGGAAACTCAACAGCCGAGCCAGGACTGCGCCAGATGAAGTCCAGAGGCGAGTCCTGGAATTGCACCGTGTAGTCGAAACCCGCCCCGCTTGAGGGCCATGACAATTGCAAGCCAGAGCCACCTTGACTGGGAGGGGCAAGTTGCAAGGTCGTTGCCGTTTGGGCTCGGCTGGATAGACCCAGCAGCACGAACAAGAGCAACAACAAGCGACCGGTTCTGCTGCCCACCGAAGCGCAGCCATTCCTGTCCGCAGCAAGCAACGACCCGGTCCGCACGTTGCAAAATGTCCTGGACGGGCTCGAGAATTGGACGTCGCTGCGGACAGGAATGGCTGCGCTCCGGTGGGTGACGTTGAGACTAATCATAGGGGTTTCTCCTGAGCAACAGGACCCGGTGTGGGATCCTGCAAAAGTCCATACTGCTTCAACTTGTATTGAAGCGTCCGTCGGCTGATGCCGAGGGCGCGAGCCGCTTCGGCGCGATTGCTTGTGACGTGGGCAAGCGTTTGGCGAATCAGCATTCTTTCAACTTCCGCCAAAGGCGTTCCTGCCCGAACGATAAACGTGGTGGAATTACGATCATATTGGCGCAAAAAATCCGGCAGGTGCTCAATATTGACTATTGACTCCCGACAAGTAATGACAAGGCGCTCGATGGTGTTACGCAACTGGCGCACGTTACCCGGCCAGGGAAAACGCTGGCATACCTGTAGCGCCTCGGCGGACATCCGTTTGCGCCGCCGTTGATGCTTGGCAGAGAAATTCTCAAAAAACTTCTCAATCAATAGCGGAATATCCTCCGCCCTGTCTCTTAAGGGCGGCATCAGGACGGGCACGATCTGCAGTCGATAAAACAAATCTTCGCGAAACTTTCCTTCATTCACTGCTTGCTGAAGGTTCTTGTTGGTGGCGGCGATCACCCGCACGTTCACATGGATCAATTCCGAGCCGCCCACCATCCGGAAAGCATGGTCCTCCAGCACACGCAGCAAGTCCCCCTGCCCTTTTGGCGAAAGGTCTCCGATCTCGTCCAGGAACAATGTTCCGCCGTCGGCCAACTGGAACCTGCCGGGTTTATTAGCCACGGCGCCAGTGAAGGCGCCTTTGACGTGACCGAACAACTCCGCCTCCAGCAACTGCTCGGCGAGCGCAGCACAGTTGACCGAGATGAATGGCCGCTCGCGCCGCGAACTCTGTGTGTGTATGGAGCGGGCCACGATCTCCTTGCCAGTACCGCTCTCTCCTTCGATCAAAACCGTGACTTCGCTGTTGGCAACCTCCTCGATCAGGCGGCTCACCGCGCGCATTGATTCGCTTTCGCCGATTAGCACATTCGCATCGGAACGTTTCCGCAAGCGCAAGCGCAGTTCGTTGTTTTCCGCTACGACCGTTTGAAATTCCAGCGCCTTCTGGACCAATGCCCGCAGCCGTTTCATGTCCAACGGTTTTGGCAGGTAATCATAGGCTCCTTGCTTCATCGCTTCGACGGCGGTTTCCACCGTGCCATAAGCCGTCATCAGGATGAACAAAGTATCGCGATGATGCGAGCGGACCTGGGTCATCAGTTCCAGGCCGCTTAGCGCAGGCATTTTAAGGTCGGAAATGACCAGGTTATAAAGCCGCTCCTGAGCGAGTTTCAATGCGGCGGCCGGCTCAGTCGTCGCATCGACCAGGTAGCCCTCACGGAGCAGGGCCTCCTGAATCCCGGCGCACAGCCCTTGCTCATCGTCGACTACCAAAATCTTTACCTTCGACTTATCCACCGCTCACCTGCGCTTTTTGAAGAGGCAAAACCGTGGCGAATATTGCGCCGCCGGCAGGTCCGTTCCATGCCTGGATGCTGCCACCGTGCGCGGTGACAATCTGCTGGGCGATCCAGAGCCCAAGACCACTGCCCTCCGCTTTAGTTGTAAAGTACGGATCGAAAATCGATCCCAGTTTCTCTGGCGGAATCCCGGGGCCACTATCGGTCACCTTGACCAGAACAGCTGCTTCTACGAAATCCGCGGTTACTTCGATCTTGCCCTGACGCTCAACTGCCTGCATGGCGTTGATCACGAGGTTCATCAGCGCCTGAGTCAAGCGCACCGGGTCTGCGGGAACAAAAGGCAAGTCTGGCTTGAGCTCTGTCACCAATTCAATCTGGCGAGCGGCTGCCTCGGGTCGGAGCAGGTCACAGACATGCGTTATGATCTTTGCAGTGTCTACCGGCTCCAGATCCAATTCGGAAGGTCCGGCGAGCCGCAAAAACTGGGAAACAATGCTCTCCAGTCGATGGAGCTCCCCACGAATAATTTCAAGGCGGGGCGCCATTTGGCCGCGCATTTGGGGCGCGAGGGAGGAAACGTCTTCTTCCAACAACTGCACGTGAATGTCTAGCGAACTTAGAGGGTTACGGATCTCGTGAGCCAGTCGTGCGAGCAACCGTTCCAGCAAATCACGCTTTTCTGCAACTGCCAACTGCCCGGGCTCATGCCCCAGCGCTTTCGCTAAAATGCTTTCCACTAAGCTCGAAGATAGGAAACGGCAAGGGCGTTGCCAACCTTGCAATCACGCGCCCAAAGGCGCGCCCTGCCCTAAATCCGAACGCCGAAGGCCGAAGATCGAAAGAAGGCCGAAATCCGAAATCCGAAGGAGTGAATAGCCGCAAAGATGGCAGAAGGCGCAAAAAGAGGAACAGCGGAGCATGCCACCTTAACAGGGTCGCTCTTTAAGCCTTGCGTTTTGGCATACCTCGCCGTTCTTGTTTCCGTTCGTTTCGTTCAGCGTAGGTCGCTTCGTGCCTGGACTTCGTCCCTTCTTGAGTACTTTTTGCGCCTTTTCGCGGCAAGCCACTTCAAGGTCGCTCAATATCGGCAAGCCTCGGTGACTTCGAGCCAATGGAATAACAGGCCATTTCCTGGGCGTTGCGCAGATAAACACGGTCACCGATCACCACGGGATGGTTCCAAGTCTTGCCTTGAAGTGCCTGGAATCGGGCAAGCTCTTTATGCGCAGCGGGATCAGCAGCCAGGAGCACAAGCTCACCTGTTTCGGAGGAAATCAGCAGCAAGTTTTGATCGCGCAATAGCATAACCTCACCGCGCCCATAGCGGCCTTCCTTCCATGTCCGCTTGCCGTCAGCAACGTTTAAGCAGCAGAAAACCCCGATATCAAAACCATAAGCATAACCATTGTGAACGACAAAATCCGGGAACTCCGGTTTGAGTTCTTTTGAATCCCATTTGCTGACCGCTGACCAACCGATACTGTTCGTAGCGACTTCGATCAATGATGAACCCAGCCCACCCAACGTTGCCACGAGGAGCTGGTTTGTGCCTATCAAGCGCGGTTGACCGCAGCGAGGCGCACCCTTCATCGCAACACCAGTCTCCCACAGTTTGGCTCCGGAGCTGAGATCAAACGAGGTAAGCCCTGAATCGTGCAGCATCAGACACTGAGGCACTCCGGCTAGAGAAGTCACTTGAGGCGAACTATAGCTGCTCGAACCTGCCGCAGCAGCCCAAGCCAACTCGCCAGAGGAAGCCCGATAGGCAAGCAAGCCTTTCCCTGCTTCTCCCCCGGCATAGACAATCACCAAGTCACCGTTCACCAGCGGCGAACTGGAAAAAGCCCACATGGGAACTTTGGCGCCTGAGGCTTCGCGGATATCATGCTGCCAGAGTAGCTTTCCGTCCCCGGCTTGCAGACAATTCAAAATGCCAGTTCCGCCCAGAGCATAGAGGCGGCCATTGACGAAGGTCGGCGTCGCACGCGGTCCCGGACCTGACACTGCTTCATCAAAGCGCGCGTTGTCTTCATGCAGCCAAACCTGGTCGCCGCTGCTGGCATCGTAACAGATAACCACTTCCTTATCTCCACGCTGTTCTTGCGTAAAGAGATGTCCGCCTACCACTAGGAGCGAAGACCATGCGGGCCCGACCGCACGCTTCCAAATCAAGCTAGGCGGGGTGCTCGTCCAGTTTGTGGCAATGCTCGTTCCCAGAATGACTCCGTCCCGTTGCGGGCCACGGAAGGAAGTCCAATCGATGGCCAAGATGGCATTGTTCGCAGACGACGGTGCGGCCCGCTTGGCTGACAACCCCGATGTTGCCCGGGTTTGTGCTAAAAACTCCTCCTCGGCAGTCGGCGTCCAGCGTAAGTGAGTCTGCATTTTCAAACTGGAGTCGGCCCCATCGATACGGATGAACAGAAAATAACTCCAACCCAACGTCACCGCGATGGCGAATCCGAGGCGCGGCCAGAAGAGCCCGAGTTTTTTTGCCAGGAATAGCCAACCCACGATTAGGCTAGCCACGACAGGCAATCCAATCGCCCAAAGGGTAAACGCAGTGACCGAACGATGCGCAAACTTCCCAACCACAAAAGCCTCGAAAAGGATTAATCCGAACCC
>Ga0306920_100005397_pt1 | contig 16517 bp, 15 predicted proteins | sample flu12Cox44000170_FD_204666 | JGI IMG/M metagenome (GOLD analysis project Ga0306920, IMG submission 204666) | Lab enrichment of tropical soil microbial communities from Luquillo Experimental Forest, Puerto Rico - flux4day.12C.oxic.44.000.170 (v2)... | ecosystem: Environmental > Terrestrial >... | reverse complement strand
CCGTTGCGCACCAGGAATGCGTAGGAATCCTTCTCATCGATCTGGCGCTCGAGGAAATGAATGTTCTGATAAAAGCCGTCGCTCCCGGCCGGCTGGAGCCCCGCTCGCTTTAGCTGCTCCACAGCGTAGGCTTCCGCTTTGCGCAAGCCGAGGCTCCCGGTTTCGCGTCCTTCCATGCTGTCGTCGGCGATCACTTTGACCTGATCCCACCAGGTTTTCCCGTCAAACAGCGGCTGGGCATTTTTCTTCGCCGCCCAAACGCCTGCCGCAAGAAACAGCAGAGCGAGGGCGCTCGAACGAAGGATCGTTTTGGTCATCAGAAAGACTCGGTTCTTGCTCGCGTTTGCCGCGAAATTTTCACCGCTCCGGACGCACAGGGCGCGCTATTTCATCCGTCTGAACTCGACAAAATCGCGTCCGATGTACAGCCGGTATTTCCCGCCTTCTGCCGCCACCACCTGCAAGGGAACCGGCCGCTTCATTTCCGCGTCCCGGGAGGAACTGACTGCCAGCAAGTCGTTCGCTCCGAGGTCCAGCACCACGAACTTGCCTCCGTCGACGAAGCCCATGCCGTAGGCGCCCGGCGGCAACTTCTGTCCTCCGATTTGCAGCGGCACTTCGGTCAACAAGTACGCCTGATACTTTTCGCGGATGCCGGTGGAATAACCCGAATTGTCCACCATTCCGGCCAGCACGTAGAGATCGTCGGAAAAATGCACGCCGCCGGTATTGCGCATTTGCACCGGCGCCGACTGCCCGCGGAAAAACACCGTCTCCGGAAAGAGCCTGGCTGTGATCTCCGCTGCTTTCAGCACCGTGTCCCGGTCGGGTTTCGGCAGCGCCGATTGCCCGCCGGCCGTTCCGGCCGCGGACAGCAGCACGGCCAGCCAAGCGAAAGCAGGAAAAGCCGGGCGGTTTCTGCGCATGAGGTCTCCACGGAAAGGCTAGATGGTACATCATTCGCGGGGAAAACTACGGAACTAACAGCTCGGGCCGGGCGCGCGGCAGGGTCCTGCTCGAGCGCGCGCTCTAAACGTGCCGTACTAAGGGGTGCTGCCCTGGTGAATGGGATAGCCTTTCTCGACCCAATCGGCATTGAAGCTCGTCGGCAGGATCAGCACCCGCAGGCGCGCGAATCCCGTGTCTTTGAGCGCGCTGAACGCAGGCCGCAAATTGGGACATTTCTCGAGCGGGCAGCAGCCGCAGTACAACACCACATCGGAGCTTTTGGGAAGCGACGCCGCGAATTTCTTCAGTTCGCTTAAGCCTTGTTCGGTAGAACCCGCACCGTAGTACACCGCGCCGGGAATATGCGCTCCCGCGTACAGCGCCTTCATGCCCACATAGATGAGCGTTAGCTGCGGATCCTTGCCCTGCTTTAGTTCGCCGACCAACTGGGCAGGCGCAACGGTTTCAACCGGCGTCCAGGGATCCTGAGCATCGCCGTGGACGGAAAGGGAGACGAACAAGCTCGCGACGGCAGACAGAAGGACTGCCGCCAGCGCATTTGCGGAAATGTTGCGCCGCCCGTGGAACACCCGAAGATGATAGCGGGGCGGGGGCCGACGCACAACCCAGCTATTTTCTTGTTTCCGCCCGCTGCTGCTGCAGCTTGCGCGCGGTCGTCCGCAGGGTCTCCGGAATATTCTTGTTCAGGGTGAGTTTCTTGAGGTCCAGGGGGTTCAGCATCGGCAGCAAATTCAGGGTCACATCGATGGGCGCCTTGGCATTGTTCAAAAGGTTGCGCACCACCGCGTAGTTCTTTCGGAAATTCCGGTTTTTCCCAATCAAGCGGAGAATTTCGTCGGTTAGATTAGCCATGGAGGCGAACGCTTCCACTTCCTGATCGGACAGGCGCGGCGACTGCAGCACTGCGCGCTGCACCACTTTGTTGGTATCGCGAATCAGTACGCGCCTCGCGTCAGCTCCCCCCTTCATGGCGAATTTTACGCGTTGCGATACGGTCATCGCCGAAATCTGCTGCAGCAGTGTTTTGCGGCCTTCTTCATCCAGCTGCAGTTCGGCAGCGGCCAGGGTCAGGGCCGCTTCGTCCGGCCTGGCGTCGCTCAACAGCTCATTCAACTGCGTTTTTTGCTCCAGCGTGACTGAGCTCGATTTCTCGAGCGCCGACACCAGCTCGCGCGAGTCGGTGACCCGTTCGAGTTCATCCATCAGCGCCTGAATGTCCAGCGTGGAAAGGTGCGGTACCACGGGAACCAGATGTTGCGCGCCGCAATTCTTGTTCTTGATCATGGCGTCCAGCACGGCGGTCTTGTTGGCGAGATTTTTCGCGGCGTACTCGAACAGCGGCTGGAGCGCCTGCTGGCGGTTCAGCGCTTCCACAAAATCCTGAATGGGCAAGGCGAGAATCGACTCCTGCGCCCGCATAGCCACCAGCTCATCGGAATCGAGCGCCAGCACCGCCAGCACTTCCGCCAGATCTGGCGCCGACAGTTTTGCGCCACCCGTGCACACCGCCAGCTTGTCTTCGCGGCTGGCCTGCCCTTGCCGTAACCCTGCTAGAACTTCAGTGCTGAGCGTCTCCACCGTTCGCCTGCCTCGCGTCTTTCGCTGTCAACACGATTGTACCGGAGGAGCCGGGAGCGGTCAGGGACGGAACGGCTTGCCCGTTCAACTGCAGCAACACCGCCGCGGGGTCGGCCGCGGTCACTTCAAATCTTTCTGCCGCTAGGAAACGGCGGGTCTCGCCCGCAGCCAGCTCGCCGTCCCAAACCGCGCTGCCGTCCGCCACGACACGCACACGAGTGCTGCTCCGCGCCGCCACGGAAAGGTCCAGCGAGTTCCCGGCGAGGGCCGGCCGCGGCTCGGGCCCCGGCGGTCGCGAACTCCGAAGCGTCTCGGGCTCGGCCGCTGCGGGGATGCTTACCATCGCGGAGGATTTCTTCGCGGCGCGATGTGCCCGGTACACCTTCCAGGCGTAGCGGCCGCCGAACGCGAGTCCGGCGAGCAGCGCGACAAGAACGATCACCACCGCAACAGGAATCCACTTGGGTGGAGGCGGGATGCGCTCCTCGGGTTTCTGCGGTGCGATGTTGCCGTTCTCCCCGCGTGCCAGGTCGTATTCGGAGAGCAGGTCTTCCTCGTTCAACCCGAGATAACGGGCGATGCTGCGCACAAATCCCCGTCCGAAAATCCCTCCGGGCAGCCGGTTCCACTGCTCATTTTCGAGCGCCTCGAGGAAACGAGGAGCAATGCGCGTGGCGGTCGAAACCTCGTCCAACGTGACTTCGCGCAGCTCCCGCTCGCGCTTTAGACGTTCCCCAAACGTGCCTTTGGCCATTGCCTAGAACCGGTCCCTACTGGTGGCGCGCCATCGCTCTGGCGGGCTGGCAGATCATTTTCTTGCATGACTATAGGTGCGGCACTAAGGAAGTGTCAAACGCCTGAAAAAAGGAAAGATGCCTGCGCCTAGCGACATCTGCCGGCACCCCAGGGCAGCAGCAGCGGGGCCCTGCTACAGCGGATGGCAAGATAGCTACGCCGGCACCACGGATAGGTTGCTTCCCGTTTTGAGCATTGCCATACTGGCGGAGAAGCGCAGACAGAGCCAGGCTGCGGGTGGCGACGTGTTTTCGCGGGAATCATGGAGCTGCGTGCGCAGGGGACAGGAAATGCCTAGCGTGGAGGAAACAAAACAGTTTCCGGCTGTCGAGCGCCGCCGCAGTGCTGGGCTCCCGGAAGAGAGACGCGAAGCCGGCGAGGTCGCGGTCTTCCAGGAACTCGGCAAGGCGCTGACGTCCTCGCTGCAGCTCGACCAGGTCCTGCGCACCATCATGGAAAAGATCGATGAGTTTCTGCGGCCCGACAACTGGTCGTTGTTGCTCCTCGACGAAGCCAAGCAGGAACTCTATTTCGAGCTGGCCGTCGGCACGGCCTCGCAGGCGCTCAAAGATGTCCGCGTCAAAATGGGTCAAGGCATCGCCGGATGGGTAGCTGCCCACGGCGAGACCGTAGTCGTGCCGGACACCTCTAAGGACACGCGCTTCTTCGGCAAGGTCGACGAGAAAACCAAGACCGAAACGCGTTCGATCGTCGCTGTGCCGGTGAGATTTCGCGACACCTGCCTTGGCGTCATTGAGCTGATCAATTGCATTGGCCCGGAAGGCTTCGATTCCCGCGACCTCAAGCTCCTCGAGGCCCTTTCTGACTTCGCCGCCATTGCCCTCGAGAACGCCCGCCACGTCAAGCGCATCCACGAGCTGACCATCACCGACGACTGCACTACCTTATACAACGCCCGCCATATGGGTTTTATTTTGGAAACGGAAATCTACCGCTCGCAGCGCTACAACTACGAGTTTTCGCTGATCTTCATCGATCTGGACCACTTCAAGCAGGTCAACGACACTCAGGGCCACCTGGTCGGCTCCCGGCTGCTGGCGGAAATCGGGAACTCCCTCAAGGCGCATTGCCGCCTGATCGATTTTGCCTTCCGCTACGGTGGCGACGAGTTTGTTCTGCTGCTCCCGCAGACCTCGAAAGAGAACGCCACCAACGTGGCGCGCAGGCTGCACCGCTTGATCCGTGAGACCACCTGGCTGCACAGCGAGGGCCTCAATATCAAGCTGACCGCCAGCATGGGCGTGGCCTCCTACCCAGCCGACTCGCGCAGCAAAGAAGGGCTCCTGCACCTGGCCGACGAAGCCATGTATCTGGTCAAAAACACGAACCGCGACAGCGTGGCTGTAGCCAATGTGGGGATTCTGCCGCACCTGCCTGCCGCGACCGCTGAGTCGGCCGGATAGGCTACTCAATTCCCGTCTTTTCAAACATTTGCACTTCCGGATGACGGGCTCGCCAGCCGGGCCTCCTCGGGCCGCATGCCGCGATCGGGGGAGCCCCTTCGTCTTTCGAGCGCTGGCCGAGCCATCCTATACACCCGAAGGCAATTCTGATTAACTGGGAGCGGTCGCCGGCTAGGGCGGCCAGATGCCATGAGGAAAAGCCAAGCAGCGAAATATGCGCGGTGGAGCGCGGGGGCAGCGCTGCTGTGCGCCGCGCTGACCACCGGCATGTATGTAAACCGCGAGTATACCCGCCACATCGAGCGCAAGAACGCTCCGCCCGCCGCTCCGATCAACGTCGACCGGCAGTCGACGCGCCTGACCTTCTCGAAAGGAGAAGGTACCCGCACGATTTTTACCGTGGAGGCATCGAAGTCGACCGACTTTAAAGGACTGAACGCCAGTGACCTCGAGGGCGTGAAGGTCACCATTTTCGGAAAAGACGGCGACCGTCACGACACGATGGAAACCCACGCTTGTCGATACAGCAAAGACACTGGCAACTTCGACTGCTCGGGCGACGTGCAAATCACGCTGATGAGCAAAGACGAGTGGGAGGCGGCGCGGACGAGTCCTCCTGCCGCGGGCCAGCGCGAGCCGGCAGGCACGATGAGGGTCGAGACTCGCGGCATGACTTTTAATCGCGCCAGCGGAGAAGCCAAGACCGACCAGGACGTGCGGTTTATGTTCGCACAGGGCAGCGGCGAAGGGATTGGTGCGATCTACAACTCGGACCAGGGCACGCTGCAGTTGTTGCACCGCGTGAGGCTGAAACTGGACCGGCCTGTTTCGGCGCAGGCTAAGGCGGCGGGTGTGGGGTCCGGCGCAGCTCCCCATAGGGATCCCAACAAAGAGCCGGTCGACGTGACGGGTTCGCGGCTCGATTTTGATCGCGACGCGGGAACCATGTATCTGTCCGGGCCGGCGGAAGCCCACACGCACAGCGAGCGGCTGACCGCTGCGGCCTTCCTGTTGACCCTGGACGGCGATTTCCGCGCCAAGCGCCTGATTGCCAAGCGAAACGGCCAGGACACTCTGCCGGAGTTCACGGCGGCAAATGGCAGCGCGCGGCAACGACTTTCCGCCGAGGAGATCGTCGCTGATTTTGCGCCGCAAGGCTGGGTGACCCACGTGGAAGCTAACGGGCAGGTCAGCGGCGACGCCGTGAAGGAGGGCCAGACACAAACGGCCAAAGCTCAGAACGCCTCGATGGAAATGGTTGCGGCCCAAAATGCGCCGCGGCTGCTGGTGCTGCAGCACGGCGTTGACGCGCGTGCCAGTGTCGAGACGCCGGGAAGCGCTGCGCCCGATACGCGCCGCCTGACTACCGAAGAGCTGCGAATCCTGTTCGCCGAGAAATTGGGTAGTACCGGAACGCGGCTGCAAAACGCCGAAACTCCCGTTGCCGGGCGCGTCGAATGGAACGACGCCGGAAGCGGCGGTAGCAAGACCGCTCAGACCATTCTCGCAGCCAACCAACTGAAGCTCGGTTTTGACGCGAAGGGAGAGGCTTCGCGGCTCGATGCGAAAGGCAACGTCGAGACCGAAAGGACCGTGGCGGGCGGCAACCGGCAGACCGCGACCGCCGACAATGGCTTTGCCGAACTCGAACAGCAGGGCGGCTGGTCGCGCATGCTGCTCAACGGAAATGTTCAGCTGAACGAACTCGAGCGCACGGCACGCGCCGATCAAGCGCTGTTTGTGCGCGCCGACCAGAGTGCAACCCTGACCGGCCATGCGTTTGCAAAGGATGCCACCAGCCAGACCTCCGCCCAGAAGCTGATCTTCTGGCAGGACACCGGCGAGGTCCGCGGCGAGGGCAAGGTGCGCTCTTCCGATCTGTCGGCGCGCAGCGGAGCGGTGCATCTCGCGCCGGTGGCGTCAAACGTCACGGCGGACCATCTGGCGGGGAATTCCAAAACCGGCCGTGCCCGGTACACGGGCCATGCCCGGCTGTGGCAGGGCGATTCCGTGCTGCAGGCGGAGTCGATCGAACTGCTGAAAAACGAGCGCATGCTGAATGCCTCGGGAAATGTGCGTGCCGTGTTTCCCGAAGCCCCGGGCTCGCCTGCGGGCGAAGGGGCAAACGCGCAGCCGAAAGCGCCCGTCTTGTGGCACGCGCAATCGGAAAACCTGACCTATTGGGACGCGGAAAACCGCGCGCACCTTTGGGAAAACGTGATGGTACAGTCTCCCGATCAAAAAATGACCGGCCCGGACCTGGTGCTGTTTTTCACCCGGGCGGGGAGCGAGCTTTCCGGAGCAGCCAAGCAAACGACCAACGTGCCGGGGCCGTCCGTGCTGGGTGCTCAGCAAATCAGCCGGGCCGTCGGAACCGGCGGGGTTACGGTCGTGCAAGGAGACCGTCGCGCCACCGCCGAACGCGGCGTTTACACCGCTGCAGATGGAAAATTCGTGATGAGCGGCGGCACACCCACGCTGGTTGACGCCGCCGAAGGCACTACCGTCGGCCGTCAATTGACCTTCTTTTTAGCCGATGCTACGATCATCGTGGATTCTGAAAACGGATCGCGCACACTGACGAAGCACCGAGTCGAAAAGTAGAAGTGGCCTTCTGGCGGTCACACCGTGACGAGGAATGCTGAAGCTCCAGGCCGTCGAACTGCACAAGTCGTATCGGGGCCGCAAGGTTGTTGACGACGTCGAACTGGAGATCGGGCAGGGTGAAGTCGTTGGGCTCTTGGGACCCAACGGCGCGGGCAAGACAACTACCTTTTATATTCTAGTCGGCCTTGCCCGGCCTGATTCTGGCCGCGTCTTGCTAAACGGCGAGGAGATCACCGATCTCCCGATGTACCTCAGGGCTCGCAGCGGTATCAGCTACCTTCCTCAGGAACCCTCGGTCTTTCGCCAGTTGACGAGCGAGGAGAATCTTCTCGCCGTTCTGGAAACTCTGCCTCTTACTCCGGAACAACAGCGTGACCGTTTGGAGGAGCTCTTGGTGCAGATGGGTCTGGAGACGGTAAGGACGAGCAAAGCCTACACGCTGTCAGGAGGCGAGCGGCGGCGGCTCGAAATTGCCCGCTCTTTGACGCTCGAACCTTCCTTCATTCTGCTGGATGAGCCGTTTTCCGGGATCGACCCTCTGACCGTCAAAGACCTGCAGGAGATCATCCGCGACCTCGCCAAATCAGGCATTGGCGTGCTCATAACGGATCACAATGTGCGAGAGACCTTGACGGTAACGGACCGAGCGTACATCCTGAAAAGCGGCAAAATCTTTCGCAAAGGCCGTCCGGAGGATCTGAGCAACGATCCGGAGGTCCGCCGCGTGTATCTGGGCGATCATTTCCGCCTGAACTAGGATTTCGGAAGGGCAAGAAAGGCGCTAGGAAGGACAGAGCTTTACCGCGACATGGCCTGGCAAGGACTCAAACTCAACCTGAAGGTGGCGCAGAAGCAGATCCTGACGCCCGGCCTGGTGCAGATGGTCAGCGTGCTGGCGTTGAACCGTCTGGAGCTGCGGGAGATGATCAACGCCGAAGTAGTGGCGAATCCGGTCCTCGAAGAGTTGGGCGAAGAGCCGACCACCACGGATAACTACAGCGACGAGACCTTCCTGAAGAACGAAACCGAGAAAGTCCCTGAAAAGCCGGAGTCCAATCCCTTTGATGAGTTCGATGTCGGCACTTTTTTCAATCAATACCTGGACACCGGAGGCGATGGCGGGCAGTCGCAGGAACGGGAGATCTCCGAGCGGCCGTCGTTTGAAAGGTTTTTGTCCTCGCCTGCCGGATTGACCGAGCATCTGACCTGGCAACTGAGCGTGACGATCTGCTCGGACAGCGTGCGCGAAATCGCGGAAAGCATCATCGGCAACCTGGACGAAAATGGCTACCTGACCGCTTCAGAGCAGGAGCTGCAACAGGAAGGGAAGTACACGCAGGACGACCTGGACGATGCGCTGGCCGTGGTGCAGGATTTTGATCCCATCGGCGTCGGAGCGCGCGATTTGCGGGAGTGCCTGCTGCTGCAGCTGAAGGCGTTCGACCCGCAAAACACCCTGGCCCAGCAGATCGTTTCCGAGCACCTGAAGCAAGTGCAAGCCAATCAGCTGAAAGAGATCGCGCGCGCCGTGAATCGTCCGATTGAGGTGGTGAAGCGCACCCTGGACGTCATCAGGAAATTGGATCCGCGGCCGGGGCTGCGCTACAACAAGACGGAACCCCGGCTGGTGGAGCCGGACGTCTATTTCCGCAAGGTGGAGGGAGCGTGGCAGGTTTTTCTGAATGAAGACGACATGCCGCAGCTGCGCCTAAGCCCGACCTACCGGCGCTTGCTGGCGCGCGATGCGGCCGATCGCGATGTGCGCAACTACGTGAAGGAAAGGTTCACGGCGGCCATCCAGCTGCTGAAAAACATCGAACAGAGAAAACACACGATCTTGCGGGTTTGCCAGTCTATCATCGCCCGGCAGAGCGAGTTTCTGGATCACGGGCCGGACTCGCTGAAACCGATGATGATCAAAGAAGTCGCAGAAGAAGTGGGCGTGCATCCGTCCACCGTGAGCCGCGCGGTTGCCAGCAAGTACGCGCACACCCCGCAAGGTGTTCTGGAGCTGCGCTCATTCTTCAGCGAATCCGTGAACGGGCCGGAAGGCGGCGGGATGTCCCTGCTTACCTTGAAGCGCCTGGTGAAGAAAATGATCGAGGAAGAAGACTCCAGCAAGCCGCTGACCGACGAACACATTGCGGCAAAGTTAGACGAAGCCGGAATTCACGTCACGCGCCGCACGGTGGCCAAATATCGCGAAGACATGCGGATCCCCAGCACGCACCAGCGCCGGGTGAAGGCCTGAGCGCTTCCGCCCCATTGAAAAGGGCCAAGAAAAGAGAATCGAGCCAGCTCGTCATCCTGACCGGACTTTCCGGCTCCGGGAAAAGCATCGTGTTGCGGGCCTTCGAGGACATGGGCTTCTACTGCGTGGACAACTTGCCCGTGGAGCTGATTCCCATTTTCGCGGAGCTGCATGCGGCGGGTGAAGGCGACTTTAGCCGCGCCGCCTTGCTGGTGGACGCGCGCGAAGGGCGGCAACTGCAGAAATTGCCCGGACTGCTCAAGCATCTGCGGCGCGAGCACGCCATCACCCTGGTTTTCATCGAAGCCCACGACGACGCGCTGCTGCGGCGCTACAGTGAAACGCGGCGGCCGCATCCTTTAGGCCAGGACCACTCCGTGCGCGAGAGCCTGCGGCACGAGCGCAAGCTGATGGAGCCGATTCGTCATCTGGCCGATGTGGTCATCGACTCGACGCAATTCAACGTACACGAATTGCGCACCTTCATCACCAGGCGTTTCAAGAATCCAGAACGCAGCCCCATGCTGATTTCTGTGGTGAGCTTCGGCTACAGATATGGCGTGCCGAACGACGCCGATCTGATGTTCGACGTGCGCTTTCTGCCCAATCCGCATTTCATCCCGGCTTTGCGGCGGTTCACCGGAAAAGACGCCAAGGTGCGGCGCTTCATTAACTCCTTTCCGCAAACCCGACAATTCTTGAGACGCATGGAGAGCTTGCTGGCCTACCTGATGCCGCATTACATCGAGGAGGGAAAAAGCTATCTGACCATCGCGTTCGGCTGTACGGGCGGAAAGCACCGCTCGGTGATGTTGGCCGAAGAGATCAAGAAGGGTTTGGAGAAAAAGCAGTACGCAACGAAAGTGTTCCACCGCGACATCGAAAAGTAGGGGAGTGGATCGTCCGAGTCTGGTCAACTTGACACGTCCCACGGCGGGCGCATAGCGTACCAATGGCAGTTTTCGACCGGATCTTCTCGGCACTCTGAAAAGCGGAGCGATGGCTTGGCTTCGTTGCTGTCACCTCAATTGAAGCGGCTGCTGGCCTTTGTCTGGCCGTACCGGTTGCGCTTGGGTCTGGGCGTGCTGGTGTTGATGGTGGTCGCGTTGGCCGAGGGCGCGATCGCCCTGCTGATCGCCCCCATCATCGATCGCGTTTTGAATCCAACCGCCACCGATTCCACCGTCCCACTCTTTCACCTTCCTTTCGGGGGACCGACTTTTTACCTGAACCGGCTGTTTCCTCCGAGCATTCACAACGTCAAGACCGTGGTAATCCTTTCCCTGCTGATCGTATTTCTGGCGAAATCGATTTCGGAGTTTGTGGGTAGCGTGCTGATCCAGTCGGTCGGGCACCACGCGATTACCGACCTGCGCAACCGCGTGTACGCGAAAATAATCCGCCAACCGGTCGGATTTTTTCACCACGAACCGGCCGGGAGGCTGATCTCCGCGGTAATTAACGATGTGGAGCGTTCCCGGCTGGCGCTTTCCGAATACCTCGCGGATGTGTTCCGCCAGGCATTCAGCTTGATCGTGTTTCTCGCTGTGCTCCTGCAGATCGACTGGAAGATGACCCTGGGCGCTGTCCTGCTGCTGCCCATGGTCGTGTGGCCGGTAGGCAAGCTGGGGCGCCGCATCCGGCGCTCGGTCGAGAGCAGCCAGACCCGGCTGGGGGAGCTCAATCAGATTCTGCAGGAGACGGTCAGCGGCAACCGCATCGTGAAAGCCTTCGGCATGGAGGACTTTGAGATCCGCAAGTTCCGCGGCGCGGCCGCGCGCCTGTTGCGCGAGACGATGCGCTGGGTGCGCGCCCAGGTGGTCACCTCGCCTTTGATGGACCTGCTGCAGCCCCTGGTGATCTCCCTGCTCCTGCTGTATGCGCGCGACAAAATCCGCCTTCACGAAATGACCGTCGGACTCTTTTTTACTTTCGTCTATACCCTCTTCAAGTCCTATGAACCGGTAAAGCGCATGGGCGCGGTCTATCAACAGTTTCAGCAGGCGCAGGGCGCCACTACCCAGGTTTTTGCCTATCTAAATCTGCCGGAGGAGCACGACGCGCCGGGGGCCGCCCTTCTCCCCTCCTTTTCGCAGCACATCGAGTTTGACCAAGTCAGCTTCTCCTACGACTCTTCACCGGTGTTGCGGGGCATCAGTTTCCGGGCCCGTATGGGTGAAGTGATCGCTTTCGTCGGCTCGAGCGGGGCCGGCAAGACGACACTGGTGAATCTAATCCCGCGGTTTTACGAACCGACTTCGGGCGCCATCCGCGTCGACGGCCGTGACACCCGCGGGGTCACGCTGCGTTCCCTGCGCGGGCAGATGGCCATCGTCACCCAAGAAAACATCCTCTTTCACGATACTGTCCGCAACAATATCTGCTACGGCCTGACGGATGTAAGCAACGATCGAGTGACCGCGGCCGCCCAGGCTGCCCTGGCACACGACTTCATTGCGGAACTCCCTCTGGGTTACGATACAGTAATCGGTGAACGCGGCGCGCGCCTAAGCGGCGGCCAGCGCCAGCGCATCGCCATTGCCCGAGCCATCCTGAAGGATTCGCCCATCCTCATCCTGGACGAAGCCACTTCGGAGCTCGACGCGGAATCGGAAATGTTCGTGCAGAAGGCGCTTGCGAATCTCATGGTGGGACGAACAACATTTGTCATCGCGCACCGTCTCGCGACGATTCGCCGCGCCGACAAAATCCTGGTGCTCGAAGACGGACAGATTCGCGAGAGCGGCACGCACGCCGAACTGCTCGCCAAAGGCGGTACCTACGCCCGCTTGCACGACCTGCAATTCGCCGACGACGAAATGGTTGCGCCGGCCCCATCGACTTTGCCCACACTGCCCTCAGCGGGGAGCTCGTCATGACCGAAAAGAGCGCAGCCCAGACAAAAAAGGCCGAATGTCTCTCGATGACCGGCTACGCGCAGGCGAAAGGTGTCGTGCTCGGCTGGGATCTCCGTGTCAGCGTCAAAAGTGTCAATCACCGCTTTCTCGATTTGAAGCTGCGTCTTCCCGAGGGCTTTGACTTATACGAGCTGCGCTTGCGCCAGCTAGTGCGCGAGCGCATCCATCGCGGCCATGTGGAAGTGCACGTCAGCGTCGAACCGGGCTCCGGTACGCCGATCCAGGTGAATAGGGACCTGGTGGCCAATTATTTGCGTGCCGCCGACGAGCTCCGTTTGCAGACTGCGGTATCCGCCGCTCTCGACGTGGTGGCCCTGCTGCGTCTTCCCGGCGTCATCGGCGGTCTCGCTCCGGCGGTGCCGGAAAACGAAGAAGATCAGGAAAAGCTTGGCAGGGCTCTCGAAGGCTGCCTTCGCGAAGCGCTTGGCAAACTTGACGAGATGCGCCGCGCCGAAGGCCGCCACCTGGTCGAAGATCTGCGCCGCCGCCTCGCGCGCATCAGCGAGCAAAGCGAGAGCGTGCGCGGACTCGTGGTGCAGCTGCGCCCGGCCTTCGCGCGCCGCCTGGAGAGCCGTTTGAAGGATCTGCTTAGCGGCACCACCATCGATCCTGCGCGGATCGCACAAGAAGCGGCCATGCTTGCCGAGCGCAGCGACATCAGCGAAGAGCTCGACCGTCTGCGCAGCCATCTGCAGCAATTCGGCAAACTGCTCGACGGTGCCGGGGAACTCGGCAAGAAGCTGGACTTCCTGTTGCAGGAGATGCACCGCGAGGCCAACACGATGCTCTCCAAGACGCCCGGCGTCGAGAGCGAAGCCCTTACCATCACCGGGATCGGCCTGGAGATCAAAGCGGAGATCGAAAAATTGCGCGAACAGGTGCAGAACATCGAATGAGTGAGGAAAAAGCGCTGCACCCGCTCGTGCTCATCGTGTCCGGCCCGTCCGGCTCGGGGAAGTCCACCTTGGTGCAACGCCTGTTGCAAATGCCCGGCACCATGCCCTCAAGATCATGTACTACCCGGGCTCGCCGCGCGACTGAGGCCAGCGGGAAATGCTATGATTTTGTCACTGAAGAGGAATTTGACGCCATGGTGTCCCGCGGCGAATTCCTCGAATTTGCGCGCGTCTTCGGAAAACATTCCTATGGCACGCCGAAGAAGTGGCTTGATGAATCGCGCGCGAGCGGTTTGGACCTGGTCCTGGAAATTGACGTGCAAGGAGCAGCCCAAGTAAAGGAGAAGCTGCCGGACTCGGTGGCTATTTTTATTCTGCCGCCGTCGCGCCAGGAACTGGAACGTCGCCTGCGCAGCCGCGCCCAGGACTCCGATGAGGAGATTTTGCGACGTTTGGCGCGAGCGCGCGCGGAGATCGAAGCATTCGACAAGTTTTACGATTACTGCGTGGTGAATCGTGACGTGGAAAACGCCGGCCGCGAGGTGGAATCAATTTTGACGGCCATCCGCTGCAGCAGCGCGCGGCAACGCGGGCGGGTGGAGAAGTTTCTGGCATCATTCGATACGGCGGCTGCTAGCGACTGCTGAGCGCCGACTGGGGGGAAAGACTGAAATGACCGTGCAAACCAAAGCTCCAGAGAGCCAGTTTGCTTACGTGGTGCTTGCAGCCCGGCGTGCGCGTCAAATCATGGCGGGGGCGCCTCCGCTGATTGACAATCCGCGCACCCTGAAAGCCACACGTCTGGCCTGCGAGGAGGTCAACAACGGCCTGATCGAATACGAGTTCGAACCCGGAAAGTCCGTGGACGAGGACAAGGACAGCAAGAAGCGCAAATAACGGACTGGAAATTTCATGCACATTACCCTAGGCGTCAGCGGCGGGGTCGCTGCCTACAAAGCGGCCGAGCTGGTGCGTCGGCTGCAGCAGGAAGGCTTCACGGTGGAAGTAGTGATGACTCGCGCCGCGTGCGAATTCGTCCGCCCCCTTACTTTCGCCGCGCTTTCCGGCAAAAAGGTCATCACCGATTTGTTCGCCGAATCCGCCGGCGAAGCCAACCTGGACAGCGCCATTGAGCACATCGCCGTTGCCCAGCGCACCGATTTGCTGCTGGTGGCCCCGGCCACCGCCGACATTCTCGCAAAATTCAGCCGCGGGATCAGTGACGACTTTCTCAGCACGCTGTATCTGGCTACGGCGGCCCCCGTGGTCGTGGCGCCGGCCATGAACGTCAACATGTGGAATCATCCGGCTACCCAGGAAAATATCGAAAACCTGCGCCGGCGCGGCGTTTATATCGTCAGTCCCGATGAAGGCTACCTCGCTTGCGGCATGACCGGCGCCGGTCGCCTCGCGGGCCAGGAGGCCATCATCGCCGCGGTGCGCGACGTTGTCCACGTTCGCCGCGATCTTGAGGGAGAGACAGTTCTGGTGACCGCCGGCCCCACCGAAGAAGCGCTGGATCCGGTGCGCTTCCTCAGCAACCGCTCGTCCGGCCGCATGGGCTACGCAGTGGCCGAGGCCGCGGCCGAGCGTGGAGCCAGGGTCATTCTGGTCAGCGGACCGACTGCGCTAGCAACCCCCGCCGCCGTCACTCGTGTGGATGTTCGCACTGGCCTTGAAATGCTCACCGCCGTCGAACAGCATTTCGCTGACGCGACCATCGCCATCTTTGCCGCAGCCGTCGCCGACTACCGCCCCGCCGAGTCCGCACCCGGCAAAATCAAACGCTCCGCTAACAGCATCTCAGTCGAACTCGTTCCGAACATCGACATCCTCGCCACCGCCGCGCGAAAAAAAGGTCACCGCCTCATCGTCGGCTTCGCGGCAGAAACCGATCAGGTTGCCGAAAACGCCCGCAAAAAGCTCCGCGATAAAAACGCCGATCTCATTGTCGGCAACGACGTTACCGCCGAAGGCGCAGGCTTCGACGTGGGCACCAACGTGGTTACCTTGTTTTCCCGCGACGGCCGCGATCTTCCGCTTCCCAAACTCACCAAGCGCGAGGTCGCGCAGCGCATTCTCGATGAAGTTCTCCGCTTGAGCGCCAGCTTCAAACATCAGTCTGCCGGGTGATCGCCCCATGCCAGAATCTGTAAACAGCGCGGTCCGCGACAAATTAAAACAGCGCCTGAGATTTTACGAAGATCTCGGCCTCGCTCCGTTTTATCGCCACCCCGCCGCACGCGCCGAGGCGCGGTCAGAATCCCTTGTGACCGCTGCCGCAGCGCCATCTTCCAGCGAGGAAACAACTTTGCCCAATAACTCCCGCAACCCGCAGCCGGCACCGCCGCTCACAGTGGCATCTGCCGCGAAATCCTTCCCGCCCGCCTCTGCCGGGCCGTCGCTGTTCGAAGCCTCGCATAGAATCGTCGACGACACGCTGCTCAAAATTCGCGAAGATCTCGGCGACTGCACCCGCTGCAAACTCCACCGCACCCGCAACCAGATCGTGTTCGGCGATGGCAGCCCCCAAGCTCAACTGGTCTTTGTCGGCGAAGGACCCGGCGCCGATGAAGACGCGCAGGGCCTGCCTTTCGTGGGCCGCGCCGGCAAACTCCTGACGCAGATGATCGAGGCCATGGGCCTCACGCGCCGCGACGTGTACATCTGCAACGTCGTGAAGTGCCGCCCGCCGGAGAACCGCACGCCCGAAAAGGATGAAGTTGCTACCTGCTCGCCGTATCTTTTCCGCCAGCTCGACGTACTCAAACCCAGAGTGATCGTCTGCCTCGGGAGCGTCGCCGCGCAAACGCTCCTTGAAACCAACCGCGGCATCTCGCATTTCCGCGGCGAATGGATGAATTTCCGCGGCTACAAGCTTCTCGCCACCTATCACCCCGCCTACCTACTGCGCAATCCCGGAGCGAAAGGGGAGGTCTGGAAAGATCTTCAGAAAGTCATGGCCGAGCTGGGGCTCGCAGTCAGAAAAACAAAAGCGAAGTAACCGCGCATGGGGATTTTTCTGGGTGTTGCGACCGCGCTCTCCTGGGGCAGCGCCGACTTTCTCGCTCGCTTTGCG
>Ga0306920_100005396_pt1 | contig 16517 bp, 12 predicted proteins | sample flu12Cox44000170_FD_204666 | JGI IMG/M metagenome (GOLD analysis project Ga0306920, IMG submission 204666) | Lab enrichment of tropical soil microbial communities from Luquillo Experimental Forest, Puerto Rico - flux4day.12C.oxic.44.000.170 (v2)... | ecosystem: Environmental > Terrestrial >... | reverse complement strand
CCGTCGATCCCGCGCTTTATGTCATTTTTGAGCCTGTTCACGTTCTTCATGTTGTCATTGGTGACCGCCGACAATTTTGTGCAGCTGTTCTTCGGCTGGGAAGGCGTCGGCTTGATGTCCTATTTGCTCGTAGGCTTCTGGTACGATCGTCCCTCGGCCAATGCCGCTGCAATCAAGGCCTTTCTCGTTAATCGGGTCGGCGATTTCGGGTTCTCGTTAGGGATATATTCGGTCTTTGTGATCTTCGGCTCGCTCGACTTCGGCGCAGTCTTTGGCGCAGCGTCGAAGAATGTCGGCACGACGATGGACTTTCTCGGCTGGCAGGTCGATTCACTGACGCTTGCATGCATCCTGCTGTTTATCGGTGCGATGGGGAAATCGGCGCAGATTCCGCTTCACACCTGGCTGCCCGACGCGATGGAGGGCCCAACTCCCGTTTCCGCCTTGATCCATGCGGCGACGATGGTAACGGCGGGCGTCTTCATGGTCGCCCGCTTGTCGCCCTTGTTCGAATATGCCCCGACTGCGCTTGCAGTTGTCGGGGTCATCGGCGGGACCACCGCAATGTTCGCCGCGAGCATCGGCATGGTTCAGCCCGACATCAAGAAGGTCGTCGCCTACTCGACCTGCAGCCAGCTCGGCTACATGTTTGCCGCCGCCGGCGTGTCGGCCTATGGCGCCGCAATCTTTCACCTGTTTACCCATGCTTTCTTCAAAGGGCTGCTGTTCCTGTGCTGCGGGTCGGTGATCCATGCAATGGGCGGCGAGCAGGACATGCGCCGGATGGGCGGTCTATGGCGCAAGACCCCGATCACCTATACGACGATGTGGGTTGGGGCGTTGTCGCTGAGCGCTATTCCGTTCTTTTCCGGCTATTACTCGAAGGACACGATCCTCGATGCAGCCTGGGCGTCGGGGACAGCGGTGGGCCGCTATGCATGGGTGCTGGGTACCATTGGCGCGTTCATGACCGCCTTCTACATCTCGCGCGTGATGTTCATGACATTTCATGGCGAGCCGCGCGCCGGCGAGGAGGTGATGCACCATGCGCATGAAAGCCCCTGGGTAATGCTGATACCGCTGATTGTTCTTGCGATCGGCGCCGCGTTCTTTGGTTTTCTTGGATACGGTTTCTTTGTCGGCGACGAGCGTGCCGCCTTTTGGAAGGGCTCAATTCTGGTTCTGCCCCAATACGACTCGCTCGCAGTCGCGGAACACATTCCGCTGCTCGTCCGCTACTTGCCGCTCACCGTTGCCGTGATCGGCATTGCGATTGCCTACGTCCTATACGTCGTCGATCCGCGGCTTCCGGTGCGTCTGGCCGCACAGTTCCGCGCTCTGTACCTGTTCCTTTTGAACAAATGGTATTTTGACGAACTCTACGATTGGCTCTTCGTCCGGCCGGCCATGACAATCGGCAACGGGCTCTGGAAATCCGGTGACGGCGCGGTGATCGACGGGCTGGGACCCGATGGGGTCGCTGCAGTGACCCGTGACCTGGCACGCCAGGCGAGCCGGCTGCAAACCGGCTATCTGTACCACTACGCCTTTGCAATGATGATCGGCCTCGTGGCGCTAGTCACCTGGTATCTGGTGCCACGGTGAGCGCGGGTCGACCGTCGTGAGCCATTGGCCGCTCCTCTCGCTTGTGACTTTTCTGCCTTTGGTCGGCACCGCGTTCATTTTGATGACGCGCGGTGACGAGGCCCTAGTCGCACGGAATGCCCGCAATATCGCACTTTGGACCTCGCTGATCGATTTTGTGTTGTCGGTGCTGCTGTGGCTGCAGTTCGATCCGAGTACCGCCGATTTCCAATTCGTCGAGCGAATGGACTGGGTCACTCTAGGCGGGTTCCAGTTTACCTATCACCTGGGCATCGACGGCATCTCGTTGTTCTTTGTCTTGCTCTCGACCCTGCTAACCTTGCTCTCCATCGTTTCGGCATGGCAAGTCATTCAATTCCGAGTCAAGGAATTCATGATCGCCTTCCTTGTACTCGAAACACTAATGGTTGGAATATTTTGTGCACTCGACTTTGTTCTCTTCTACATGTTCTTTGAAGGTGTACTGATCCCGATGTTCCTGATAATCGGAGTCTGGGGTGGCTCAAACCGGATTTACTCGGCATTTAAATTCTTTCTTTACACTTTTCTCGGCTCGATATTGATGCTGCTTGGCGTGATCGCAGTGTACTTCGAGACCGGAACCACCGACATTACGGTCGCTTTGACCCACGCCTTTCCGTCCGGCCTGCAAAAATGGCTGTGGCTGGCTTTCTTTGCTTCCTTCGCGGTCAAGGTCCCGATGTGGCCGGTCCACACTTGGTTGCCCGATGCTCATGTTGAAGCACCAACCGCAGGTTCGGTAATCCTCGCCGGTATTCTGTTAAAGATGGGCGGTTATGGTTTTATTCGCTTTTCGCTGCCGATGTTTCCGCTCGCCTCCAGCTATTTCAGGCCGTTGATCTTTAGCCTCAGCGTCATTGCGGTGATCTACACCTCGTTAGTGGCGCTGGCGCAGATCGACATGAAGAAGCTGATCGCCTACTCGTCGATCCACCATATGGGCTTCGTGACGATGGGCACATTCGCGATGACGAGCGAGGCGGTGCAGGGCGCGATGATTCAGATGTTGAGCCATGGGCTTGTCTCGGGTGCGCTCTTCCTCTGTGTCGGCGTCCTCTATGATCGCCTCCATACGCATGAGATAACGCGCTTTGGTGGCCTGATCGACCGCATGCCAGCCTATGCCTTCGTCTTTATGGTCTTCACCCTCGCAAATGTCGGCCTGCCCGGGACCAGCGGCTTTGTCGGCGAATTTCTGGTCCTGCTCGGCACCTTTAGAGTCAGCACGCTCTATTGCACTCTTGCGGCTACAGGGATGTTTCTCGGCGTGGCGTACATGCTCTATCTCTATCGCCGGGTCATCTTCGGCACGATTACCCGAGCCGATCTGCGGGGCATGCTCGATCTGAGCCTACGTGAGAAAGCGGTGTTCGCTCCGTTGTTGGTCCTGGTGCTGTGGATGGGCCTTTATCCCAACTCGTTTCTACGGCCGATTCAGGTCTCGGTCGATCATCTCGTACATCAGGTCAATGCCGCTACTAACGCCGCGGGCCTACGCCGCGCGAGCCTCCCTTAAGCATGTCGAGCCTGGTTTTCCCGGACATCTCGCCGGCAGTGCCGGAGATGGCTCTCGCAGCAGCCGCGATGGCCCTGCTGGTTCTCGGCGTGTTGCACGGCGAAGGCTCGACGCGGCTGGTTTCCTGGCTCTCGATTGGTGTCCTGATCCTGGTCTTTGTGATCGCCGCGCTCGGCGGAGGCGATCGGCGCGTCGGGTTTTATGGGATGTTCGTCACCGATGCTTTTGCCTTGTTCATGAAGGCCCTGGTGCTGATCGGCTCGGCGGTGACGATTCTGATGGGGCTGCGTTACAACGAGGATCAGGGGATCGCACGCTTCGAGTTCTCGGTGCTGGTGCTGCTCGCGACGACCGGGATGATGGTAATGATCTCTGCCAACGACCTGATCACCCTTTATGTCGGGCTCGAGCTGCAAAATCTGGCGCTCTATGTCATCGCCAGCTTCAATCGCGATTCGGAGCGGTCGAGCGAGGCAGGGCTCAAATACTTCGTCCTCAGCGCGTTGTCGTCCGGCATGCTGCTCTACGGCGCGTCGCTGGTGTACGGCTTTGCCGGCACCACCGCCTTCGACGATCTGACCAAGCTGATGACCGGTGCGGCGACGGTCGAGACTGGAATCCTGATTGGCCTCGTCTTTGTTGTGGTCGGGCTCGCCTTCAAGGTCTCGGCGGTGCCTTTTCACATGTGGACACCCGATGTCTATGAGGGCGCGCCGACGCCGGTCAGCGCCTTCTTCGCCGTGGCACCTAAGTTGGCGGCACTCGCGCTGTTCATTCGCTTCATGATCGCCCCGTTCGGGCCTTTGATCGCCGAGTGGCGCCAAGTCATCGTTTTTCTGTCGATCGCCTCGATGGTTTTTGGCGCCGTCGCCGCGATTGCCCAGGAGAACATCAAGCGGCTCATGGCCTACAGCTCGATCAGTCATGTTGGCTACGCGCTGATCGGGCTTGCCGCCGGCACGTCCGAAGGTATTCGCGGCGTCCTGGTCTACCTGACAATTTATCTTTTCATGACCATCGGCGCTTGGGCGGTGATCTTGTGCATGCGCCGGAGCGGACGAATGCTCGAGGGTATCTCGGATCTGGCCGGGCTGTCGCAATCGCAGCCCAGCCTCGCTTTGGCTCTGGCGATCTTTATGTTCGCCCTGAGCGGGGTTCCGCCGACCGCCGGTTTTTTTGGCAAATTCTACGTGTTTCTTGCGGCCATCAACGCGCAGCTTACCGGGCTTGCGGTGATCGGCGTCCTGGCCAGTGTTGTCTCCGCCTTTTATTATCTGCGGGTCGTCAAGGTTATGTATTTCGATGAGCCGGCGCCCGTCTTCGATCGCCCGATCAGCGCTGAGCTCAAAGGCGTGGTCTTCGTCACGGCCGCCGTCACCTTGTTCCTCTTTCTATTCCCGGGACCGCTGATGGGTGGCGCGGAAGCCGCTGCCGCCGCGCTCTTTGCCCGATGACTCCGCCTCAGCCGAGGCTCCCAGCAACCTATCGACTGGTGTTCTACGACACGCTCGACAGCACTAATGAGGAGGCAAAGCGCTTGGCGCGCACCGCATCCGAGGACGGGACGTTGGTGTGGGCGCTCGAGCAGACTGCCGGCCGCGGGCGGCGCGGGCGCGCCTGGGCTTCGCCACCGGGGAATCTCTACGCCTCGCTGATCTTGCGGCCCCAATGTCCCCTAGATCGGGCGGCGCAGCTCGGTTTTGCCGCGGCGTTGGCGGTCGGCGACACGCTGACCTCGACCTGCGAGCAGCCGCTCGATCGGCTGTTTTACAAATGGCCGAACGACGTGCTGCTGCACGATCGCAAGGTCGCCGGAATTCTCCTCGAATCCGAGCTCGGCGAAGGCGAGTTTCCGAAGTTCGTCGTCCTAGGTGTCGGCATCAATCTTGTCTCTTCGCCGCGAGAGACGGAGTTTCCGGCCACTTCGATCGCCGAGCAGGGTCTCGGGACAGTCTCCCCAAGCTCTGCTCTCGAGGAGTTTGCCAGCCATTTCCGAGCCTGGATGGAGCGCTGGCGCGAAGAGGGCTTCGCGCCCATACGCGCAGCCTGGCGTGCTCGCGCAACAGCGCTCGGGAGGTCGATCCGGGTACGCCTGGAGCCCACCACCTTGCACGGCCGGTTCATCGACATAGATCAGCACGGCGCGCTCCTACTGGAGACCGCCGGAGCGCGCCGCTGCATCGCCGCTGGCGAAGTCTTTCCGGTCACCCTCTGATGAGGTGCCATGCTCCTCGCAATCAACGCCAATAACACCAATACGGTGTTCTCCGTGTGGGAGGGCGATCGGCTCAGGGGCGCTTGGCGCGCCGCCACCGACGCCCGGCGCACTGCCGACGAATATGTCGTGTGGTTCGACCATTTGCTGGAGCTCGAAAACCTGACCCGCCGACAGCTCACCGGCACCATCATCGCCAGTGTCGTCCCCGAGGCCAATTTCAACTTGCGGCGGCTCTGTCGCCATTATTGCGGCAGCGAACCGCTGATGGTCGGCGAGGCAGGGGTCGAGCTCGGCGCTCGCGCCGCCGTCGACCGGCCGGAGGAGGTCGGCGCCGACCGGCTGTGCAACACGGTAGGCGCCCACGACCGCTTCACGACACCGCTCGTCGTCGTCGATTTCGGCACGACGACCAATTTCGATGTCGTCGATGCCGACGGCAATTATCGCGGCGGCATCATCGCGCCCGGGATCAACCTGTCGAACCAGGCGCTGCACCTCGCCGCCGCCAAATTGCCGAGTGTGCCGATCCGGCGTCCCGAGCGCGTGATCGGCACGAGTACGGTCGCCTGCATGCAATCGGGCATCTTCTGGGGATATGTCGGCCTCATCGAAGGGCTCGTCGAACGCGTCAAGCGAGAGTTTGGCGCACCGATGGGTGTCGTCGCCACCGGCGGCTTGGCTGCTCTGTTTGACGGAGCAAGCCCGGTCATCGATCGCGTCGATCCCGATTTGACCCTGTGGGGGCTCCGCCTGATCTACCGCCGCAATCGCCCGCAATGAGCGATCTCCGCTACCGCTCGGGGATCGGTCCGGCCGACGCTGACCCTGGCGCACTGCTATTTGTCTCGCTCGGCGGGGCGGGCGAGATCGGCATGAACCTGAACCTTTACGGTTTTGCCGGCGACTGGCTCATTCTCGATTGCGGCGTCACCTTCGGGGATGATTCGCAGCCCGGGCTCGAAGTCGTGATGCCCGATCCCGCCTTCATCGTCGAGCGCCGCGACCGGCTCCTCGGGATCGTGGCCACCCACGCGCACGAGGACCATATCGGAGCCATTCCATACCTGTGGAGAGAGCTGCGATGTCCGGTCTGGGCCACCCCGTTTACTGCGTCATTGCTCCGCGCAAAGCTCGTCGAGGCCGGCATCGCCGACAAGGTCAGGATCAACGTCGTGCCGATGTCGGGCCGGTTCACGATCGGCCCGTTCGACCTCGAACTGATCACGCTCACGCATTCGATCCCCGAGCCGAACGCGGTGGCATTGCGTACACCGGTCGGGACGGTGCTGCACACCGGTGATTGGAAGTTCGATCCGGACCCGCTGATCGGCTCACCGTTCGATGAAACAGCGCTGCGCCGGCTCGGCGACGACGGCGTCCTTGCGATGATCGGCGATTCGACAAATGCCTTGCGTCCCGGGACATCCGGCTCGGAGGCGGATCTGCGTCGATCGCTGATCGATCTCGTGGGCCAGTATGACGCGCGGGTCGCGGTCGCCTGCTTTGCCTCGAATGTTGCTCGCCTCGAAACGATCGCGCGGGCGGCCTCGGCGCATGGCCGCGAGGTGGCGCTCGTCGGGCGGTCGCTGTGGCGGATCGACAAGGCCGCCCGAGAGAACGGCTATCTCGCGGATTTGCCGCGATTTCTTACTGAGGACGAAGCGGGTTACCTGCCGCGCGACAAAATCGTGCTGATCTGCACCGGGAGCCAGGGGGAGCCGCGCTCGGCGCTCGCCAGGATCGCTCGCGAAGATCATCCGAACATCGTCCTGGAGCCCGGTGATGTCGTGATCTTTTCGTCGCGGATCATTCCCGGCAATGAGAAGGCGATCAACCGGCTGCAGAATGCGCTGGTCAGGCTCGGCATCGAGATCGTCACCGAAGAAGACCATTTTGTCCATGTCTCCGGCCATCCTGCGCGCGATGAGCTCGTGCGCATGTACCAGATGGTCCGACCGCGGGTGGCGATCCCGGTTCACGGCGAAGCGCGCCATCTGATCGCCCACGCCAATCTCGCCAGAGAGTGCCAGGTGCAGCAGCCGCTCGTCATCCAGAATGGCGACATGGTGCGGCTCACTTCGAGCGGCGCGGCAATCGTCGACGAGGTGCCGGTCGGCCGTCTGGCGAGCGACGGCAAAGGTCTCTTGCCGCTCGACGGCGCCGCGCTCAAGGACCGGCGCCGCGTTGTTATGAACGGCACCGCGGTCGCGACCCTTGTCCTGAACCGCCAGGGCCGCCTCGCCGCACCCCCGGCAATCAGTCTGATAGGTTTGGTCGAGGAAAGCGCAGCGAGAGCCGCCCTGCCCTTTTTGCGCGATGCTGCCGAACGCGCTGTCGGCGAGCTCCCGGCCGGGCCACGCGGTGATGACGATGCGGTGCGCGACGCAGCCAGGAGGGCCCTGCGCCGCGTCATCAATGACCGCTTTGGCAAGCGGCCGTTGATCGAAGTCCATCTCGTCCGGATCTGAGCGACAGCGCCTCAGAGTCGGACTCGCACGGCGAGGCGTGGCACCCGCGAAGCCGTTGTTCGCACCTGCGAGAGGCGGTAATCTGCGGTCGAAATGCTTATATCTAGCATCGCGGTAGCGCTACTCTGGCGCGCGCCGCGATTTTGTTGAAGCCTCTTCCGAGCAGCCGTGGCCGCTTCCTCCGCACCACCATCCACCCCCGACATCACCGCCGTCACGATCGAAGACGAGATGAAGCGCTCGTACCTCGATTACGCGATGAGTGTAATCGTGGCGCGCGCCCTCCCCGACGTCCGCGACGGGCTGAAGCCCGTGCACCGCCGCATCCTCTTTTCGATGAAGGTCAACGGCAACGAGTGGAACCGCGGATACCGTAAATCCGCCCGTATCGTCGGCGACGTGATCGGCAAATATCATCCCCACGGCGAGCTGGCGGTCTACGACGCTATGGTGCGGATGGCGCAAGATTTTGCGATGCGCCTGCCGCTGATCGACGGGCAAGGCAATTTCGGGTCGATGGACGGCGATTCGCCGGCAGCCTACCGCTACACCGAAGCCAGGCTCGCCCGGGTCGCCGATTCGCTGCTCGACGATCTCGACAACGACACGGTCGACTTTCAGTCGAATTACGACGAGACCGAGCGCGAGCCGAAGGTATTGCCGGCCGGCTTCCCAAACCTGCTGGTCAACGGCGCCCAAGGCATTGCCGTCGGCATGGCGACCAATATTCCGCCGCACAATCTGGGCGAGGTCATCGACGCCTGCTGCGCCTATCTCGACAACCCGGCGATCACCGTCGAAGAGCTGATGGAGCACGTCCCCGCCCCCGATTTCCCGACGGGCGGGATCATCATGGGGCGCGCCGGGACGCATGCCGCCTACAAGACCGGCCGCGGTGCGGTCATCATGCGCGGCAAGACCCATGTCGAAGAGGTGCGCAAGGACCGCGAGGCGATCGTCTGCACCGAGATTCCGTATCAGGTCAACAAGGCGAAGCTGATCGAGCGGATCGCCGAGATGGTCCGCGAAAAGCTGATCGAGGGCATATCGGATCTGCGCGACGAGAGCGATCGCGAGGGTGTGCGCGTCGTCATCGAGTTGAAGCGCGATGCCGAGCCCGACATCGTCCTCAACCAGCTCTACCGCCACACCGCGCTGCAGACGAGCTTTGGCGTCAACATGCTGGCGCTGAACGGCGGGCGGCCCGAGCTGTTGACCTTGCGCGACGTGATCGCCGCGTTTGTCGCCTTTCGCGAGGAGGTGATCACCCGGCGCACCAGCCACCTTCTCTCCAAGGCGCGGGAGCGCGCGCACATTCTGCTCGGGCTGTTGGTCGCGGTCGCCAATCTCGACGAGGTCATCGCGCTGATCCGCAATGCGCCCGACCCGGCGACGGCACGGGCCGGTCTCGTCGAGCGCGCCTGGCCCGCTGCGGACGTTGCACCGCTGGTAGCGCTGGTCGGCGAACCCGCCCGTGAGGTTGCCGCGGATGGCACCTACCGCCTGTCCGACGAGCAGGCGCGTGCCATCCTCGATTTGCGGCTGCAGCGCCTGACCGGGCTCGAGCGCGACAAGATCGCCGAAGAGTTGCGCGGTCTGATCAGCGAGATCGCGGGTTACCTCGAGATTCTGCGCTCGCGCTCACGTCTGGTCGAGGTGTTACGCAGCGAGCTGCTGGCGATCAAGGAGCGGTTTGCGACGCCGCGGCGAACCGCGATCGAGGATGTCGAGTTCGAGGCCGACATCGAAGCGCTGATCCAGCGCGAGGCGATGGTCGTGACCGTCAGCCACGCCGGCTACATCAAGCGGGCGCCGTTGTCGACCTATCGCGCGCAACGCCGCGGCGGACGCGGGCGCGCCGGCATGGCGATCCGCGAGGAGGATTTCCTCAACCAGGTGTTTGTCGCCTCGACGCATGCGCCGGTGCTGTTCTTCACCTCCACGGGTCGAGTGTACAAGCTCAAGGTCTACCGTTTGCCGGTGGGCACCCCGCAATCGCGCGGCCGGCCGATGATCAATCTGCTGCCCAGCCTGGCGCCCGGCGAGACGATATCGACCGTGATGCCGTTGCCGGAAGACGAGGAGAGCTGGAGCGATCTCGCCGTGATGTTCGCTACCGCGAACGGCTATGTCCGGCGCAACGCGCTCTCCGATTTCGGCAATGTCATGGCGAACGGCAAGATCGCGATGAAGTTCGAGGGCGAGGATGCCGACGACCGGCTGATCGCCGTCGCGACCTGCACCGATGCCGATGATGTTCTGCTCGCCACCCGCAACGGCAAATCGATCCGCTTCCCGGTCGGCGATGTGCGGGTCTTCGCCGGCCGCTCCTCGGTCGGCGTCCGCGGCATCCGCCTGCTCGGCGACGACCAGGTGATCTCGTTGTCGATCCTGCGCCATGAGGAGATCGCCCCGGACGAGCGCAACGCCTATCTGAGCCTCGCAGCGAGGCGACGGCGGCAGACGGAAGACGAAGCCGAAACCGCCGCCGAGGCGCCGCTCGAGCCCGATGAGACCGACAACGAACCCGCCGGCGACGAGGGTTCGATTTCCGAGGAAGCCTATGCCGACCTCGCCCAACGTGAGGAGTTCGTGCTGAGCGTGACCGAGAAGGGCTTTGGGGTCAGAAGTTCGGCCTACGACTATCGGATCACCGGTCGCGGTGGACAGGGCATCGACAACATGGATCTGAGCCGCCGCAACGATGCGATCGTCGCGGTCTTCCCGGTCGGGCTCAACGATCAAATCATGCTGGTGACCGATGGCGGGATGGTGATCCGCTGCCCGGTGAACGACATCCGTATCGCCCGCCGCCGCAGCCAGGGAGTGGTGGTCTTCAAGGTCGGCGACGGCGAACGGGTCGTTTCGGTGGCGCGCCTTCCCGAGGACTCCGAAGAGAACGGCGAAGCCAACGGATCCGACGATTCTGCGCCAGACCGGCAACCCAACGAGGGAGACATATGACCCAGCCGCAGATCGGGATCTACCCCGGAACTTTCGACCCGATCACCAATGGACACGCAGACATTATCCGGCGAGCGATCCGGATCGTCGACCGCTTGGTTGTAGGGGTTGCCCGCAACGATGGGAAAGGACCGCTATTCTCCACAGATGAGCGGGTCGAGATTGTCCGCGGTGAGGTCGCCCATCTCGAGAACGGCGACGCCGAGCGCATCGAGGTGCGCGCGTTCGACGGCCTCTTGATGCACTTCGCCAAATCGGTCGGCGCGAGCGTCATTGTCCGCGGGCTGCGCGCGGTTTCCGATTTTGAATACGAGTTTCAGATGACCGGCATGAACGCCCGGTTGAACCCGGACATCGAGACCGTGTTTCTGATGGCCTCCGACCGCTTCCAATTCATCTCGTCGCGTTTTGTCAAGGAAATCGGCGCCCTCGGCGGCGACGTTTCGCATTTTGTCAGCCCGCGGGTCGCCGCTCGGCTCTCCGACCGCTTTGCCAATGGCCGTGCGCGAGTACGCCGCCGAGCCGCCGCCGCAGATTAGCGGCCGCGGCGGGAGCGCCCGGGCGAGCCTGCGGCCACTCGGGGGTTTTCTGCGGCGCGGCCTGCTTGAACAGAGCGTCGCCGAGCGGCTGGCCTGGGCAGCATTCATCGCTGGCTTGCTGTGGCTGGCGATCTGGTGGGCGTTGTCGTGAGCATCGCCGCCGAGACCGCGGTCGTGTTGCGGGACCTCACTTTGACTTATGAGCGCCACCCCGCGGTCCATCACCTGAGCGGGGCGCTGGCGCGCGGCTCGTTGACTGCCATTGTCGGCCCGAACGGTGCGGGAAAAAGTACCCTCTTGAAGGGGATCGTCGGCCAGATGCGGCCGGCGGAAGGCACGATCGAGCGCGCCGATCTCGGCAGCAGCGGGATCGCATATCTGCCGCAGCATGCCGAGATCGAAAGACGGTTTCCGATCTCCGTCATCGACACGGTGCTGCTCGGGCACTGGCGTCAGATGGGTTGGGCAGGGGCCGCAACCGAGGCGATGCACGAGGCAGCACGCAAGGCGCTCGCCGCCGTCGGTCTCGACGGGTTCGAGCGCCGGCCGATTGAAACGCTTTCAGTCGGCCAATTCCAGCGCGTTCTCTTTGCCCGGCTGATCGTTCAGAACGCCGATTTGATCCTGCTCGACGAGCCGTTCGCCTCAGTCGATTGGCGGACCAGCAAGGATCTGTTGCATCTGGTGGAGAATTGGCACCGCGAGCATCGGACGGTCGCCGCTGTTCTGCACGACCTCGAGCAAGTCCGGGAACATTTCCCCGATACCTTGCTGATGGCCCGAGAGTGCGTCGCTTGGGGAGCGACGGAAGATGTGGTGACGCCGCACAACCTGTTGCGCGCGCGCCAGATGTCCGAAGCCTGGTCGGCAGAAGCAGAGGACTGCCGGCGCGTCCCCGCGTGACCGCGAGAGCTGCGAGGAACCCGAAGATTAGCCCCAGACTTCGCGGGCGGTCTCGACCACCAGGCGCAATTTGGCCTTCTCTTCCTCGATCGTCAGCGCGTTGCCGTCGACAGTCGACGAAAAGCCGCATTGCGGGCTGAGGCACAGCTGGTCGAGCGGCACATATTTCGCCGCCTCGTCGATCCGCCGCTTCAATTCGTCCTTGCTTTCGAGCGCCGGACGCTTGCTGGTCACGAGACCCAGAACCACGCGCTTCTTCCCGCGCGGCACAAAGCGCAACGGCGCGAACCCGCCGGAGCGCGCGTCGTCGTATTCGAGGAAAAACCCGTCGACCGCGAGCTCGCCAAACAACGCCTCGGCGACATGGTCGTAGCCGCCTTCGGCCACCCAGGACGAGCGAAAATTGCCGCGGCACATATGCGTGCACACGGTCATCCCCGCGGGCTTGCCGGCGAGTGCGGCGTTGATCAGCCGGATGTTGGTCAGGTGCTGCTTGTCGCCGTCGCCGCCGATGCTCGTCACATAGGCGCGCTGTGCGGGGTCGTTGAGATAGGCGAGGCTGGTGTCGTCGAGCTGCAGATAGGTGCAGCCGAGTGCGGCGAGCCCGGCGATTTCCTTCCGGTAGACCTCGGCGAGGTCGTGCCAGAAGGCGTCCATCTCGGGATAAGCGGTCTGGTCGATCACCGGCCGGCCGCCGCGGTAATGCAGCATCGAGGGTGACGGGATCGTCAGCTTGGCGATGGTCCCAGCCGGCGCCACCGATTTCAGATGGGCGAAATCCTCGGCAAAGATCGTCCTGTCGAGGCCGAGGCGCCGGCCGATGCGAAAGGCGCCGAGTGCGGCCTCGACCGGCCCTGCCTCGTTTCTGAACTGGATGCGCAGCGTCGTGTCGGTCTTCGCCACCCCGCCGATCTGGTAGAGAAAATCCATGTGCCAGGAGCCGCGACGAAACTCGCCGTCGGTCACTCCCCGGAGACCGATCTCCTGCTGCATCCGCGCAGCATCGCTGATCGCGGTATCTTCGGCCCGGCGCAATTCTTCGGATGAGAGGCGGTCGGCTCGATGCCCCTGGCGCGCGCGCAGCAATTCGGGTGGGCGCAACAGGCTGCCGACATGATCGGCGCGGAACGGTGGACCCGACACGTCGCTCATCGCAACCTCCCCATTCTCATGGCGTTTGTCATCAGAGCCTTTTACGTGATGAGAGCGAAGGCTGCCATGGGGGTCTTCGCGATAGTCTGAGGGAAGCCCCCTGCCGGTATGGGGAGGAACCAGTTTATGGACGAAGCGGCTTTTAACGCTCTCAGCGCCTGGGTGACCGAGGCCGGTTTGATCGGCCGAACCGAGAGCGAGCTGATGGCCGGGTTCTGCCGGCGGGTTGTCGATGCGGGTATTCCGCTGTCCCGCGCGCTGGTCATTCTCGACACGCTCCACCCGATTTATGAGGGGCGCGCGTTTCTCTGGCGCGCCGATAGGCCAGCGACGACCGAAATCGTGGAATATGGACGTACGAATGAGGGGGAGGCAGCCGAAAATTGGCGCCGCAGCGTGTTCTTCCATCTCCTGCAATCGGGCGAGAAGATGCTACGGCGCCGGCTGATCGCTGGAGACCCAGTCGATTTTCTCAGCTTCAAGCAGGCCCGCGACGAAGGAATGACCGATTACCTGGCGCTCATTCACCGCTTTGCCGAGGAGGGCGTGATCGGCGAGATGGATTGCGTTTATTCTTCCTGGGCGACGGACGCCATGCAGGGCTTTGACGATACCGACATTGCCGCATTGCAGCGGCTCGCCCCATTTCTCAATCTCGCGGTCAAGTCGGCGGCGCTCGGCCAGATGGCGGGAAACCTGGCGGAAACCTATCTCGGGCGGGACGCCGGGCGACGGGTCATGGGCGGGAGGATCGTGCGTGGTGTCGCCGAGAAGATCGGCGCCGTGCTGTGGCAGAGCGATCTGCATGGTTATACCCGCATTTCCGAGACCGTGGCACCCGAGCAGATCATCCCGCTCCTCAACGACTACGCCGACGTCGTCGTCTCCGCCGTCCACGGCCATGGCGGCGATGTGCTAAAGCTGATCGGCGACGGGACGCTCGCCATCTTTGCTGGCGACGATCGCGAGCAGGCCTGCCTCGCCGCTCTTGCCGCCGCGGCCCGGCTGCGCCAGGAGGTGGACAAGCTGAATCGGGCCCGCTCGCAAGGCGGCCTGCCGACCACGCAGGTCTACTTGGCGCTGCATGTCGGTGATGTGTTCTACGGCAATGTCGGCAGCAAGGACCGCCTCGATTTCACGGTGGTTGGCCCGGCCGTCAACGAGGTCAGCCGGATCCTTGCGATGAGCCGCTCGGTCGATCAGGACCTGCTGTTGTCCGGGGGCTTCGCCGACGCGCTCAGCGACCGAATGCGGCGGTACCTGGTGTCGGTTGGTCGCTATGCATTGCGCGGCGTGGCGCAGCCCCAGGAGCTGTTCACCGTCGAACCTGGTTTCACAATCCCATCCGCGGTTTGAACTGGGCGAAATGCGGGCGGGCGACCGTGTCATCACAGCGCGGGGAATATTTGTCGAACGACCTGACGAGATCGATGGAGGATCTGATCATGAGCGGCACGACCGACCAATTCGAAGGTGGCTGCCTGTGCGGCGCGGTGCGTTTTACTGCGACTGGCCAGCCGAAGGGCGTATATTGGTGTCATTGCCAAAGTTGCCGTAAGCACAGCGGCGCACCTGCTTCGGTTTTTGTTGCCTTCGAGCACGCCGCTTATACGGTCACCAAAGGCCAAATAACCAAATTCGATTCGACGCCGGGAAGAACCACACGCGGGTTTTGCGCCCGGTGCGGGTCGACGCTGACTTGCGAAACCGTGAGCTTGCCGACCGAGACGCATTTCTATCTCGGCGCATTCGACCGCGCGGGCGAGTTTCGGCCAACCCGGCACGTATTCGCCGAGGAGCACCTACCGTGGTTCCCGATGAGCCCCTGAGCGCGGCCCGAAAGAGACCCGCGCACTCGATGCACCTCGTCGGAGACCTCCAGCAGTGGCGGTCTGCGAGCCCCGCTCGATCGCATAGCTGTCGAGCAGTGACGGCCGGTCCGGGCATTGAGGAGCGCGCTCAGTTTGGCCGCTGTCGGCACTTCGCTCTGCATTTCAGCCTCGTCGCAATCGACAAAAATCAGCCAGCGGTTTCCCCTGATGTTTGACGCCTAACAGGCTACGGAAAAAATGCCCTTAACGGGCAAAACCGTCATCCCGGCCGCAGCGAAGCGGAGAGCCGGGATCCAGTAGCCTCTGAAATACCTGGATTCCCGTCAGCGTGTCTGATTATCGATTTGATCCCGATCGGCATATGGCGCGGCAACGGGGTCGGATACGGTCAAAACGGTGGCGGCCCGACGATCTCCCAACGGTGGCGCCGATACGCGGCTCTGACCTCTTCGGAAGCGAACGACTCATAGGAGCGCTGCAGCCGCTGCGACTCCTCGAAAAACCCGCCCGCCCCGGCCGGGGTATAAAGGAACAGCACCCGCGCCGTCTCCCCGAGTTCTTCCAGGCATGCGCGAGCCCGCGCGGCATGAAGGCGCAGGTGCCCGGACCGCCAACCGACACCTCCTCGCCGATTTTGAAGGTGATCTCGCCGGCGAGCACGTAGGCCACCTCGTCGCTATCGTAGTGCAAGTGATAAGTCGTCTGAGTGCCCGCCGGTGCGGTTTCCTCAAACATCATTACGCTCTCGCCGGTCTCCCCGCCCAAGAGCTTGAGCGCCGACGATCGGCCCGCTGCCATCGCCCACACCCGTCCTTGACCAGGTGGTACAACAAAACCTTTTGCCCCCATCGTTCGATCCTCCGGTTATTCGGTTAGCTTACCCGGCGATCCTTACCGCGGAGTGCGTTGCATGAACGCTGCCTGTGTGAGGATCGGGATATCGCGGAACGGATTCAAGGCCAAGAGATCGGCGTCACCGGAAACGATCAGAGCGGCACGGCCGTTGACTGCCAGCTCTAGAAATTTGTCGTCGTGCGGATCATGACAGGCGGTGATCCGCTCCGTGATCGCAACCAGCTCGGCGCTTGCCAGCATCTTTGCCAAGTCGTCACGGAAGGCCGGGATCGTCACCGCTGCGATCTGCGGTCGCGACAGGACACTCAAAATCTCCCGTTCGGTTGCCGCGGATTTTAGCAAGCCTTCGTACTCATCGATCCAGCGAACAACGAGAAAGGGCAGAGAGTTGAGCTTGAGAACCGCGCTGACAAAGACGTTGGTATCGACGACGATCCTCATCCA
>Ga0306920_100005395_pt1 | contig 16518 bp, 14 predicted proteins | sample flu12Cox44000170_FD_204666 | JGI IMG/M metagenome (GOLD analysis project Ga0306920, IMG submission 204666) | Lab enrichment of tropical soil microbial communities from Luquillo Experimental Forest, Puerto Rico - flux4day.12C.oxic.44.000.170 (v2)... | ecosystem: Environmental > Terrestrial >... | reverse complement strand
CTGGCCAACAGCGACCGCTGGCGGTCACTGAGCGCGACGGCCTGCCCGTCCGGGCCGACCACGGTAACGGCGCCGAGTACCAAGAACATCAGTTGGCATCATGCCAGCCTCCCGAACCGCGGCGCCGACACGTGACAGCCAGCTGACAGGCGCGCCACCCACACTCGCGGCATGGACACCACAGCGACAGACAGCTTCGGTCACGACCACGGCGCCACCACGCCACCGGCCCACGGCTCCGCGAGGCTCTCACGCCCCGGGAGTGCGGGCATCCCAGGCCGGGCACGGGCTGATGCCGCGCCTGCGGCCGATGCCGACGCGGTGCACGGCAGCTGGTTCTCGGCCCGAATCTACGACTTCGTGCTCGCGCTGGCCGAAAGAGCAGGCATGGCCGAGCGCAGGCGCGCGCTGGTCAGTCGAACGACCGGCGCCGTGCTCGAGATCGGGGCGGGCACGGGATTGAACCTGGCCTACTACCCAGACGGGCTCGACCGGCTGGTCCTCTGCGAGCCCGAGCCGCACATGGCCAGGCGACTCGAGCGACGCGTCGCGCAGCTCCCAAAGCGTGCCGAGGTGGTGCGGGCGGCCGCCGAGACGCTGCCCTTCGAGGATGAGACCTTCGACACCGTGGTCTCGACATTGGTGCTCTGCACCGTCACGAACCCGCAAGCCACGCTCAATGAGATCCGCCGGGTGTTGCGGCCCCGGGGCTCGCTGCTGTTCCTCGAGCACGTGCGCTCGGACGAGCGTCGGCTTGCTCGCTGGCAGGATCGGTTCCACCGCCCATGGCGGGCATTCGCGGCCGGCTGCAACTGCAACCGCCACACGCTTCAGCGGCTCCGCGACCGCGGCTACACGGTGACTGTGACCGACCGGGGACAGTGGCGCCGAATGCCGCCGATCGTCCGGCCGCTCATCGCCGGCCAGGCCACACCGCACCAGGCTGGAACGCAGGCATGATCCGGCCCACTGAGCCGCAGGCCCGGCACCCCGCCTGCTCCGCAGCCCGGCCCATGCTGGCGCAGGATCAGGCCCAACGGCCCGTCTCCGCCGCGATCCGCCCTGCACAGCCCACGGACCTGGCCGCACTGGGCGAGTTCTTCGCCGGACTGTCGCTGCGGACCCGGTACCTGAGGTTCTTCGCCGGGATCACCCCGACCGCGTCAATGCTGCGCCACCTGGCCGGCGGGGCCGGCGCCGACGCGCTGATCGCCACCGACGGCGACGTGATCATCGGGCACGCCATGGCCGTCGACCGGGCCGGGTCCGGTAGCGGATCCACTGCGGACGTCGCAGTCGTGGTCGCCGACGCCTGGCAGGGCCGTGGGATCGGATCAGCGCTGCTGCAGGCGCTGATCGGCCGCGCCCGGGCCCGCGGCGTGGCCTGGCTGACCATGGACGTGGAGTACGGCAACACGCTGGTGCGCGACCTCATCGTCAGGCGCTGGCCCACCGCCCGCCCCGACTACGCAAGCGACTGCCTGACCTTCCGCGTCCCTCTCCCGCCGCTGCCGTGCCGGAGGCTTCCCGGCCACAGCCGGCCGGCCGCCGCCGCCCGCGCCGCGCGCCGCCGTACCCGCCGGCGCCGCTCAGGGGACAATGTAGGCGAGCCCGTCCCAGTAAACCTCGATGTGCGGATGACGGCGGCCGTGCAGCACGACGAGCAGTTCCTCGGGCAGTGTCTGCAGCGCGGGGTCTAGGAAGAGCAGGAGGTCTCCCGCCTCGACCCGGCGGAAATCGAGCGCCCGGGGAGGGGGGTCCACCGAAGCCTTGAGGACGGCCAGGGTCAGCCGGGCCGACCGGTGCTCGGTAGGCCACACAAAGAGCTGCCCCCCATGTGTGCGGATGAACTCCGCCGCATCGGCGGAAACGGTGACGCGCATGGCCACACCAGGCAGCTAGCCCGAGCGACGCCAGCCGGGGCGGCCCGGGCCTAGCCGCCAGGCCCCGAGATCATCGGCGGTAAACACCACAGCCCCAGTCTCTCAGGCCGGGCATGGAGCCGGCTACGTCTGGCCTGGCTTGTGGGCCAGGCACTCCCTCCGCAGCGTGATCACGGTGGACGCCCCGGCCGGATTCGAACCGGCGTCCGCAGGGTTGCAGCCTGCTACCTAGCCACTCGGTCACGGGACGGTGGGCCTGGCCCGACTCGAACGGGCATATCCGGCTTAGGGGGCCGGCGCTCTGTCCATTGAGCTACAGGCTCGTCGCCTCCCCGCCCAGAGTCGAACTGGGCTGCCAGCCTTCGGAGGGCCAGCGGCAGGTCCGCTGCCGGAGAGTGGTCCCCTGGCCCGGAGCCGGAGCGGGCACTCAGCCTTCGCAGAGCCAAGGGCAGATTCCGCTGCCCAGGGGATGAGCCCGGCGAGGCAGGGGTAGGTGACGGTGGAGTCGAACCACCTGCCTCCGCTGTGTCGAAGCGGCGCTCTGCCGTTGAGCTAGACACCCATAGCGAGGATGACCGGGATCGAACCGGCGGCCTCCGGGTTGACGGCCCGGTGCTCTGGCCAACTGAGCTACACCCCCAAGGGCTCAGGTGCAGGGACTCGAACCCCGATCACGTGGTTAACAGCCACGGGCCCTGCCATTGGGCGACACCTGACTGGTCGCGGAGGCGGGATTCGAACCCGCGATCTGCGGCTTATGAGGCCGGCGAGAACGAGCGGGCTCCGCTACCCCGCAGCACGGCTGGCGGGAATCGAACCCGCGTCTTTCCCTGATTGAAAGTCAGGTCGCCCCTACCAGCAGAGCAACAGCCGCTTGGCAGCCTCACGGGGAGTTGAACCCCGTCCTCCAGGCTGAGAACCTGGCGTCCTTCCGGTAGACGATGAGGCCATGGAGCGCTGCCGGGGACTCGAACCCCGTCCTACCCGCTTAGAAGGCGGCATGTGCATCCTTACACCAGCAGCGCGCCGGTATCGGCCGCAGGAGCCGAACCCGCATCCGCCCGCTTTACAAGCCGGTGATCCTGCCATGAGATCAGACCGGCGTAGGCCAGGCGGGAGTCGAACCCGCGACCGCTTCCCGGGGTATAAGCCCGGCGCTCTCACCGTTGAGCTACTGGCCCGTGGGCACCCCAGGTGTCGAACCTGGCAGCTACCGCTTTATCAGAACGGCCTCGTCACCGGCTGAGTCGGTGCCCCTTGAGCGGATGGAGGGAGAGTCGAACTCCCAAGGCGGCTCTCGCCGCTCGTCGGTTTTCGGGACCGCTGCCGTCACCCATCGGCTTGCCCATCCCCGGGCAGAAGATACGCGGACATAACGTGTGCAGGGCCTGCTTCCTGGTCTCCGGTTTCCAGCCCGGTACCTTTCCGGTCGGTCAGCCTGCCAGCGGCGGAAGGCGGAGCACTCGAAGCCCATGCCTGGCGGCACTCTCCGGTTAGCAACCGGGCCCGGCGCCTCGCCGGTTCACCTTCCACGAGTGGCCCCCTGGGATTCGAACCCAGACGCCCGGTGCCTGAAACCGGTGGGTCTCCCTTTTGGCCTAGAGGGTCAGCGAGCGGCTGACGGGCTACGATCCCGCGACCTCGACGTTGGCAACGTCGCGCTCTGCCAGCTGAGCTACAACCGCATGGAGTGGGGCGGGGCGGGCGAACCCGCGGCCCCACCTCGGGAGGGTGACGTGCTGCCAGCTGCGCCACGTCAGCATCGAGCCCCCGGCAGGTACCGATCCTGCGGCCTCGTCCTTACCGAGAACGCGCTCTGCCATTGAGCTACAGGGGCCTGAGCTGGGGAAGCGCGATTCGGACGCGCATCGCAGCGCTTCAAGGGCGCGCAGGCTGCCGTTACCCCATTCCCCACTGGAGCCGCCAGTCGGTGCCGACCCGACCACTCCGGGTTACAAAGCCGGAGCCGCAGCTGTGCGTAGCGGCCTGGTGTCCAGGCCGGGACTCGAACCCGGACATCCGGCGGCCTCAGCGCCGTGACTCCTGCCGTTGGTCTACCTGGACCGGCTCCGCGGGCCGCTTGGACGATGGCTGCCGCTGGCTGGACGAACCCGTAAAGCTGAGAGCCGCCGCCGGGGCGCCGATCCCGACCGCGCGGCACGAATGCAGGGCCACAGCCGTGCGCGGCAGCTACCGGGGCTGGAATCGGACCAGCGTGGCCTGGATTCAGAGTCCAGGTTGGATACCAGCAACCACCCGGTAATGAGTACGCCCCCTCGGATTCGAACCGAGAATCCCCTGGGTAAGAGCCAGGTGCAGTGCCATTGTGCTAGAGGCGCGTGCAGCCCCTGCCTGTGAACTATGTCCCGTGGCCGGGATGGGGCATCTCGAAAACCCGCCCTCGTGGGTTCCGGACCGCGCGCTCTACCCCTGAGCTACATCCCGGTGGGCACGCAGGTGCCGGACCCGATTCAGCAACGCTGGCAAGGCGCGCCGCTGCGGGCGTCGTCACCCCAGTGGAGCCTGCGGGATTTGAACCCGCGGCCTCGTGCGTGCCACGCACGCGCTCTGCCAACTGAGCTAAGGCCCCATCGCCGGGCAGATGGCGCTGCCCGGCCTGGGGCAGGCGAGGCCGCCTGCCCTGACTGGTGTTCACGCTGTGGAGTTGACAAGGTCCGGCACATCGAGGTGCCTAGCAGGGATCGCAGGAGTCGAACCCGCATTCGGGCCGGGTTGGAGCCGGTCTGCCTAACCGCTGGCTGATCCCTATGAACTTGAAAGCCGCCCTGCTGGGGATCTCCCCGGCGGGCGGCTCCTAGGTGGAACTTCTAGTGCTCCTGGTCAGGAATCTCCCCGCTGGGACAGTCCGTATATGGCAGGCTGGCGCCACGCCGACGGCAGGCACGTCGCGTGCCTTTCGCGGCGCTCGAGGTCCTGCCTGGATGTCACGGGTCCTGGCCTTTCCTAGCTTGAGGTTGCTCTGCGGATCGTATGTAGGTCAGCGCCGGGATGCAAAGGATTATTTCCCCGGGCGGACCTGGTCAGCGCGAACGTCCGGATCATCCCAGCGCGACCACCATGGCCAGCCGGGCCAGCGGGTGGGCGCCGCCGCTAGCTTTGTCGTGAGGCGACGGCGAACCAGCCATCCCGTTACGCAGGAGCGGCTTGGATGACGCGTTCAGATATCGGGGCGGCGGTCATGCTCAGATGCGGGACGCGGATTCATTGACGGCCTGAAACCAGGGTGCGCGACCCCGGAAATCTTCTCGTCCGGTAAGCCGATAAGTGCTGGGCAACAAGGGCCGCCCGGGTGCCGGCCGGGGGAGTGGGCCGGGAAGATTTGGGCAATTGATCGGAGTCAGCACGTTCCCGACCCGTGCGCACCATCAATTACGGAAATTTCTCTCAGTACCGCCTGCCTCTTTGGTTCAATATCGCCTCATCCTGCCCGGCGTTAACGAGTGAGGGTGATATTTCGCAGAAAGCCTGCGTCAATGCATTGACCTGCGGCACAATATCGCCCGATTGCGCGAATTGGTTTCGCGACTCACTCGGGAGGGGTCAGTGTTGACGTCTCGGCGCCTGGTAACCCTGGCGCCCCGGTATCCGGTGGCCGCCGTCGCCATCGCATTCACCCTCGCGGCTGGCCTGCCCGGCACCAGCGGCTCGAGCGGCCCGTCGCCCAGCACCACGAACAGTCCCGGGGTGGTGTGGGCGGTGACCGCGGCCGGCCAGAAGGTCCCGGTGACCAAGCCGGTCTTCACGCCTACGCCGGTCCACCCGGAAAGGATCACCCATCCCGTCGCCGATTACATGGGGGCAGTCAACAAGGCCCGTGCGCCGTGGGGGCATTCGGCACCGGTCAGGCCAGCCACGTCGACGGCGGTGGCCCAGGTGCCGGGGATCGACATCAGCGCTTACCAGGGCAACATCAACTGGGCGGCGGTGGCGCCGTATATCGACTTCTCCTATGCCAAGGCCACCGAGGGCACTTACTACACCAACTCGGTGTTCTACAACCAGTACGAGGGCCCGTATAACCACGGGGTGATCCGAGGTGCCTATCACTTCGCCATCCCGAATAATTCAAGCGGGCAGGCCCAGGCAGACTTCTTCATCAAGCACGGCGGCGGCTGGTCCAGTGACGGCCGGACGCTGCCCGGCGCGCTCGACATCGAGTACAACCCCTACGGGAGTGAGTGCTATGGGCTCACCCACGCGCAGATGGTGTCGTGGGTCTGGAATTTCGTCCATGAGTACGTCTTCAAAGAGCACGCCTATCCCGTGATCTACTCGACTACTGACTGGTGGTCCACCTGCACAGGTAATTACGGCGGGTTCGGCGCCTACGACCCGCTGTGGATAGCCCGCTACGCGGCCAGCGCCGGTACGCTGCCCAGCGGCTGGGGCTTCTACACCTTCTGGCAGTACGCAGACTCGGGCGGGCTGCCGGGCGACCAAGACGTGTTCAACGGCGCCTACACACGGCTCAAGACCCTCGCCACCAGCGGCTGACCCGGCCGCGAGACGTGTTCCCGCGGCATCGCTACGCCGGATGGCACGTGCTGCCCGGCCGCGGCGTATGCTCCGCGCCATGACTGTTGAGGTGACCGCGAGGACCCTCGAGCCGACGCCGACCGCGGTGGTAGCGACAGCGACGACGTGGGCGGAGTTCCCGGATGTGTGGCGGCCAATGCTGGATGAGGTGTGGAGCTTTCTGCGGGGCGGCGCTGCGGAGGGGCTCTACCAGCACGGGCACAACATCATGCTCTACAAGGACGATGTCCCCAACGTTGAAGTCGGCGTCCAGGTAAACGGCACATTCGTGGCCGCCGGTCAGGTGGTGGCGTCAACGCTTCCGGGCGGGCTTGCCGCCACCGCGACCCACACCGGCCCGATCGCCAGCATCGGCGACACTCACCGGGCGGTATGCGAGTGGAGTAAGGCGAACGGCTACCGGCTCGCCGGCCCTCGCTGGGAGATATACGGCGATCCCGATCCGTCGACCGGCGGATTCGAGGTGGACGTGTTCTGGTCGCTGGCGGTGCCGTCACCCCTGGACAAGCCGCCGCCGTAACCGGGCCCCGCCGATCCACGCGATGCGGGCGCGGCCGCAGGCGTGCCATCGGTCCTGATAGTCGCGGCACGCAAGAGCGGACCAGCGTCGGCGATGATCAGCTCTCCGCCGAGCAGCTGGCTGGCCAGTAGCTGACTCTGGGCACCACCACCTGTCCGCCGAGCGCGGAGTTGATCATGAATATGTTTCTCTTTATGTCCGCCGGAGCGGCAAGCCAGGGTTCCGTCCCATGTCACAGTGCCGAATTCAAACGCGTGCCCGGCTGTCCGCCGCTTCGCCTGGTGCCGATGGGGAGCACCAAGCGATCAGTGTGACGAAAGTTCTTGTGTTAGGCCTGATTAATTGCACAGTCCCCGGGGCACGATAGGGCCGGATTGCAGGAATCGGCTCCATACAGCCAACGGTGGGGAAGTGGTTAGTGTTGGCATCCCGGCGCCGTATTGCCCTGGCGGGCCGGTACTCGGCGGCCGCCGTCACCGTCGCACTCACACTCGCGGCTGGCCTGCCCGGCATGACCAGCGCGCCCGCCCGGCCGGCCGTTGGCGCGTCCGCTGCTGGGGCTTATTGGGTGGTGACCGCCTCCCATCAGAAGATCCGGACGGCGAAGCCCGTGTTTACCTGGACGCCGGTCCACCCGGAAAGGATCACCCATCCGGGCGGCGACGACATGGGGGCAGTCAATCAGGCCCATGCACGGTGGGGGCGCTGGGCGCTGGACAGGCCAGCCAGATCGACCACCGTGACTCACCTTCCGGGAATCGACGTCAGCGCCTACCAGGGCAACATCAACTGGGCGGCGGTGGCACCTGCCATCGACTTCTCCTACGCCAAGGCCACCGAGGCCACCTACTACACCAACCCGGACTTCTACAACCAGTACGTGGGCCCGTATAACCACGGGGTGATCCGCGGCGCCTACCACTTCGCCATCCCGAATAATTCAAGCGGGCAGGCCCAGGCCGACTTCTTCATCAAGCACGGCGGCGGCTGGTCCAGTGACGGCCGGACGCTGCCCGGCGCACTGGACATCGAGTACAACCCCTACGGTCGTGAGTGCTATGGGCTCACCCACGCGCAGATGGTGGCGTGGGTCTGGAATTTCGTCCACGAGTACGTCTTCAAAGAACACGCCTATCCGGTCATTTACACCACCACTGACTGGTGGTCCACCTGCACAGGAAATTACGGCGGGTTCGGCGCCTACGACCCGCTGTGGATAGCCCGTTACGCGGCCAGCGCCGGTACGCTGCCCCGCGGCTGGGGCTTCTACACCTTCTGGCAGTACTCACCCGGCGGCTCGCTGCCCGGCGACCAGGACATTTTCAACGGCGCCTACAGCAGGCTCAAGGTCCTGGCCACCAGCGGCTAGCAGCCAGATCTGGCGGCCGTGCGGCGAGCCAGACCGCCCATGGGGTGACCGGTGCACATGCCCGACCCGGCAGGCAAGGCCGGATGGGTAAGCCGCACCGTGGCGCTCCACATTAGTTTCCCGTGACCTGCCAGAGGAGGCGGCCATGCCCGGGGAGCACGAGGTGTTCGGGCGGGCCGCGAGCTGGGCGCGGTGGAAGCCTTCCTGGCCGGGCTGCCCTCGGGCCGAGCTGCCGAAGAGCCGACGGGGCTGTGCCCGCTGACCCGAGACCACACCCAGCCCCAGGCGCGGTTCGGGCCTGATCAGGTCTGAAAGACACGCGACGGGCGCTGCAGATCAGGGCGGTACTGCACTGCTGGCGCCGGTCCTGGCGCCGGCCCGGGCCGGCAGCCGGGACCGGGCGGAGGAGAATGGGCGGATGAAAGCCCTGGATGCCGCTGATCTGGTCCGGGATCGCCTGGGCGAGGTGATCTTCCAGCGGGTGGCTGGACCGCAGGGTCCCCGTCACCGCCAGTCGATCAACGCACCGGGGGAGCGCTGGTTCGGCGATGACCGCCCGATCCGCCAGGTACACGGGGATTCTGCGATGTTCATCGGCGGGCTCACCGCTTTGCTGCTTCAGTCGCTGCACCCGCTGGCCATGGCCGCGGTGGCCGGGCATTCGGGGTACCGCGGCGACCCGTGGGGACGGTTGCAGCGCACCAGCTACTTTCTGGCCGTCACCACCTTCGGCCGGGCCGATGATGCCCGCGAAGCGGTCGCGCGGGTCCGGGCGATCCACCAGCGAATAGCCGGGACCGCGCCGGACGGCCGCCGGTACGCGGCATCGGACCCGCACCTGCTGACCTGGGTTCATATCGCCGAAGCCGATAGCTTCCTGCGCGCGCATGCCCGCTTTGGCGCCCAGCCGCTGGACCAGGCCGGACGCGACGGCTACGTCGCCGACCTGGCCCAGATCGGTGCCGAACTGGGCGTGCCCGATCCGCCGCGCACCGAAGCCGACCTCACCGCCCGTATCGCCAGCTACCGCGTCGAACTGGCCGGGACCGCCCAGTCCCGCCAGGCCGCCCGGTTCCTGCTGCTCACCCCGCCGCTGCCAGCCGTCGCCCGGCCGCCCTACACCGTGCTGGCGGCGGCAGCGGTGTCGCTGCTACCTGGGTGGGCCCGCCGGCCGCTCCGCCTGCCCCGCTTGCCAGTGACCGAAGCCACCGTCGTCCGCCCAGCCGGCCACGCCCTCGTTCATGCCATCCGCTGGGCCCTCACCCGCCCCCCACCCGCTCCGATCGGCTAACACCAGGAGCAACGCCGGCCGGATGACCGTCGTCGCGGCAGGTGGATGCGTCAGCTGTGCAGCGGTCTGTGGCTGCTGCCGGCCGGCTGCGGGCGGGGCGTAACACGGCCTGGGCGGGGAGGCTGGCACGCGAGCCGGCCCGTGGGGTCAGCATGCGCGCGGCCAGCGCGACTTCGGCGGCCAGGCCGAGCGTCACCGCGGCCCGCTGCACCGCACCGTTCCATGGCTCCACCGTGTGGGACATGAAGAGCGCCAGGAAAATGGCGCTGGCCAGCGCCAGACCCCGCACCGGGCGGCTGAGAACGGCCCACTGGGGGTCGCTGCGGAAGCGCCGCTCCAGCGCAAGCGGTGCCGCGAGCATCGCCACGTACGCAAACGCACTGGCCACGTCGTGTACCTGGTTGTGCCAGGACTCACCAGCGAACCCTGGGCCGGTCAGCAGCATGTGATCACGCCGCAACACCCCGGCGGCTACAGCCGCCACGCCCCCAGCCATGACCAGCCACGGCCCCGGGGACCTGGGCGCGACCCGGCGGGCCAGCGCGGCACCGAACGCCACCGAGCAGGCGCCCAGCACCACAAACCCGGTCATCATGATGTGCGGATCTGTGGCATCGTCGGCGGCCAGGCCGCTGAGCTGCACCTCAACGGGGGAATGGCCGGCCTGGCGCAGTGAGCTGATCACCCACGCCGCGGTAAACAGCACCGGGCCCGCGACTCCGCCCCAGGCGGCCAGCCGCCACATCCTCACCCCAGTGACACCCTTCCGGCTCGGCCCCGGCTACCGGCATACCATCCGGGAGCCACGCGCCGCCAGTCTCCGCCTTCGGCCCGCGGAGGTGGCGGATAAGCGCGGCTGTAGTGCGCGAGCCGGCCCCTGTCACCTGCGGGTAATGTCATCAGCGAAGGCAGCCAATGAGCAGTTCCACGGTGGCGACGAGGTACTGGCACCGCACCGGTGACGGGCGGGTTCAGTGCGACGTGTGCCCGCGGGCGTGCCGCTTGCGGGAAGGGCAGCGGGGATTCTGCTTTGTGCGGATGCGCCAAGACGACGCAATCGTGCTGACAACCTACGGGCGCTCCAGCGGTTACTGCGTCGACCCGATCGAGAAGAAGCCGCTCCACCATTTCCTGCCCGGATCGCCGGTGCTGTCGTTCGGCACTGCCGGGTGCAATCTGGGCTGCCGGTTCTGCCAGAACTGGGACATCTCCACATCGCGCGAGACCGACACGCTCGCCGATGCGGCGTCACCGGAAGCCATCGCCCGGGCCGCGGCGGATCTTGGCTGCCGCAGCGTCGCGTTCACCTACAACGACCCAGTCATCTTCCTGGAATACGCGATCGATGTGGCCGATGCCTGCCGGGCGGCCGGCCTCAAGACGGTTGCCGTAACCGCTGGGTACATATGCCCGCAGCCGCGGGCGGAGTTCTTCCGGCACATCGACGCGGTGAACGTGGATCTCAAGGGATTCACCGGCGACTTTTACCACCGGGTGTGCCTGGCCAGCCTGGGCCCGGTGCTGGAGACCCTGCAGTACCTGGTGCACCAGACGCGCGTGTGGGTCGAAATCACCAACCTGGTCATCCCCGGGGTCAACGATTCCGACGCCGAGATCAGCGCGATGACCCGGTGGGTGGCCGGGCAACTTGGGCCCGATGTGCCGATGCACTTCACCGCCTTCCACCCGGACTTCAAGATGACCGACCGGCCGCCCACCCCGCCGGCCACGCTGGCCCGGGCCCGGCGGATCGCCCTCGACACCGGCATCCGCCACGCCTACACCGGCAACACCCACGACCCGGCCGGCCAGAGCACCTACTGCCATCACTGCGGCACGCTGATGATCGAGCGCGACTGGTACCGCCTGGGCGCCTACCGGCTCACCCCCGGGGGCCGGTGCAACAGCTGCGGCACACCGGTGCCCGGTGTGTTCGGCACCACACCCGGAACATGGGGACGACGGCGCCTGCCCGTCCGGCTCGCGCCCGAGCGGCCGGGCCAGCGCTGACCTACGCCACCGGCTCAGGTTCTGAGCTGGCGGTAACACGGCAGAACCAGCGACCTGACGAGACAACCGCGACGGCGGCAGCGGCCGGCTGGAGAGAATCCGCAGGAGACTGATCTCGTCAGGGTGGCCGGATTACTCCGCTGGCCCGGGATCCTCGCCAGCCTCGTCACGCAGCCACGGCTCAATCCCGCCTTCCCGGTGCCGCTCCTGCTTGCGCATGACCTCCCGCATCAATTCAGCCTCGCGGGCCTCGTCGACCACCTCAGAGTCAGTGCCTGGCTCGCCGCCGGAACTGCCTGGCGCAGATTCCCGCTCACTCATCAGCAGATCCTCCTTCAGGCTGGGATCCTGGCTCGGCACTCGGCCACCACTATTATCCGGGCACCACCGGCCCCGCGCACGCGGGCGGCTGGGTCCGGCCGCTGGGGAGCCGGCGCCCTGGCATCCTGGGGCGGTGGACAAGGCGCCAGTGCCCGTGCGTGACCTTACCGACTCTGATCAGAACCAGGCGGTGCTGGAGCTGGCCTCAGCCCTGGCCAGGGGTGGCGCGGCGGCGGAGCATGCTGTGGCCAGCCACGGTCCGGCGGTCGCGGCCGAGGCGGCTGGTGCGGCCCGCTCGCGGCGGCGGCTGGCCAAGCTTGCCGGGCCGGTCCACCTGACCGTGGTGTGGGCTATGTACGGGGAGACGGGCCGCATGGTCCCCCGGGCAGTGCACCCGCACGGGGAGGACTTCGTCCGGGCCAAGGTCAGCCAGCTGGATTGGCTGACCGGCGGCCTGCCCGGCCTCACCTGGAGCATCATCGCCTGCGACGACGGCTGCCCGGACCGGCCCTCCAGTGCCGACGTCATGACCGGCATCGCGGCGGCCGAGGGCTACCCGAAGTCAGGTCACCGCAGCGTGACTGTGCTCAGGCTGGCTGAGCTAATCGGAGGCCACTTCCCTGTCAGCCCCGCATTCGACCAGCTGACCTCGACCGGGCAGTCCCGCAAGGGCGGATCGATACTGGCCGCTCTAGCCGCCGCGGTCAGGGCCGGTCCGGTGCAGGCGAACGGTGCCGGGCGGCACGTGGTCTGCTACACCGACGCGGACCTGTCGGCGAACCTGGCTCAGCTGGGCTCGCTGGCGGCACCGGTGGTGGCCGGCGACAAGGTCGCCGGCGCGCTCGGCCAGCGTTACGGGATCCCGGGGGCAGTGCTGGTCCGCCCCGACGGGCCGGTCACTGAGCCACAGTCCACCGGTGGCAAGCCGGACAAGATAATGATTCTGTTCCGCCATTTCGTCCGGGCCCTGCTCATCCCGCCGCTGGCCCACGTGCCCGACACCCAGGCCGGCTTCAAGGCCTTCGACGCGGCCGCGCTCGGCCCCGTCATCGGGCGGATGACATCCTTCAACGAGACCTTTGACGTCGAGTTGCTCATCCATCTCGCCCAGCGGTCCGGACCACCGGCCCTGGCCGTCGAGCCGATCGTCTTCACCGAGGACTTCGCCGCCACGAACTTCCCCTCCGTCGCACCCGGGCCGCACCACCTGGCGATGATCCACCAGATCGTGGAACTCTACGACCGGCTCATCGCACCGGTCACCCCCGCCACTGGCGAGGCGGCCGACCTGCTCGCCCTGATCAGGACCCTCGATCTCGGCGGCTACGTGACCTTGATCGAGCACCTGCGCGCCGAGGACCCCGGCGACCCGACCCTGTTCGACCGGCGATGGCCGGTAGCGCAGCTACGCGGCATCTGCCGCCACAGATAAGTGCGGATGACCCAGCTCGGCCCCGAACATCACCACCGGGCGGCTGGGACGACGATGCCCCCCATCGTTTCGGTCAGGCCCAGGCTGTGCTGGCGGGCGGTCACCGCCGCGGCAAGCGCGTCACGCTGGTCCTGATTCGTCCGGGCTGGGACCCCGGCCAGGCCTAGGGCTGCCAGTCCCTGCCGGGTCCAGGCAGCACGGGTTTGGCGGCTTCTTACCCCATGCCAGCGGGTCCACGAGGCAGTCGGGAAGACCTCGATGACCTCTGCACCACCGGCAGCGAGTGCGCCGAACAGGGTGAGTCCCTCGACGATCCAGGCGTAGTAGGCGCTTGCGTGAACATGCCGCTCGTCCGGTGTCCAGCGGATGCCGCAGACCGACCTGGCGAGCTGGCGCTCGGCAACGCGAGCGGTCTGCCCGTCGGGCGCGCACGAGCGAGGGCTGTCGATCGCGACGACCGCCGGCCGGGTCTCCCGTACCATGTCAACGACCTGCTGGCACACCAGGTGGCCCAGCAGCGCCAGCACTCGCCGGTCATCGACGACCGCGACGTCGAAGCCCTTTCGCTTGCCGCCTACATCAACGCCCATCCACACAGCCACGCCCCCTAGCATGCCTGACGCCGGCGGCACCGCGGCTGGGCGCGCAGCACTGGCCGGGCCAGGGACTCTCGGCTGGCGGCGCCGCCTCACGGCCGGGCAGAACGGCCGGCCTGGCAGCCAGCAGGTGGTGCCAGCAGCTGATGGCCGCCCGGGCGGATGCCGGCCCGGGCCTGATCCACCGGGTTACAGTGAATCGATCCAGTGGTTGAGGCGCCGGGCCGCACCGGATAGCACGCTGGGATCACGCAAGGTATTCGCAAGCAATGCGGTGCCTTCGTAAGCGGCTATCAGATCCAGGGCAAGATCGTGTGCGTCGTGGCGGCCCAGCGAGCGGAACTGCCGCTCAGCCCATTCGATCAGGAGGCTCATCAGTTCGGCGGTGGCGAAGTCTGACTGCCCGACACGCTTGCCGATCTCCGAGCAGAGGCTGCCCAGCGGGCATCCGTGCTGGGCCACGAGCTCGCTCTGGGCGGTGAACTCCCGCACAAAGGCCTTCAGCCGGCCCCGGGGGGATCGGTGATGACTGTCGATGACGGCAAGGGTCGTCGTGACCTGCTGTGCGTGCGCGTCGACGACCGCCGCGATGACGTCGTCTTTGGTCTTGAAGTAGTAGTAGACATTGCCGGCCGGGACGTCCGCGGCCAGGGCGATGCCGGCGAGCGTGGTCCGTTCGATGCCTTGCTCGTGCAGGAGCTGGGTCGCGGCGGCTACCAGCCGCTCTCGCTTCGCCGGCCGCCCGGTGGCGGCCGTCCGGCCCGGGTCTGAGTCAGTCATCTCACTTATCAGGATACAGGTCCTGCGGTGTGCTGTCGCTGGGCGCGCGGCCGCCCGGCCCCGGGGCAGAGCCGGTGCTGACCATCACCAGCGGGGCTGCCTGCCTGGTATTGCCGATGCGCAGCGCGATCACGGCCGCGCCCGCCATCAGGATGCTGCCGACGAGCAGGGCCTGGCGGTACCCGGCATCCGCGGCCACGAGCGGTGGGACATGTGCCGCGGTCAGGTGGCTGGTCCGGGTGATCGCGACGGCGGAGAGAATGGCCAGGCCGAGCGCGCTGCCGATCTGCTGGGACGAGTTCAGCAATCCTGCAGCCAGGCCCGCCTTGTCGGACGGCACCCCCGCATTGGCAGCGGCGGTGACCGAGACGAAGACGGCCCCCGCCCCCAGCGACAGCACCAGGAACCCGGGCAGCAGGTCGCTCACGTACGAACCGTGCAGCGGCACCCGGGATACGTAGTAGATGCCGGCTCCGGCGACCAGGCAGCCGGCCACGACCACCGGCCGGGTGCCAATGCGCGTGACCAGCTGCGAGGCCACGCCGCCCGCAATGGCGAACCCCGCGGTGATCGGGAGATAGGCGGCTCCCGCCTTGAGCGGCGAGTAGTGGAGGGTCTCCTGCATGTAGAGGGTGGCGTAGAAGAACATGGAGAAGAACCCGGTAAAGGCAATCAGCTGGGTCAGATCCGCTGCCACCAGCCCCTTCACCCGGAGGATGGCGAACGGAACCAGCGGGTAACGGCTCCGGATCTCATTGCCTGCGAACGCGATGAGCAAGCTGGCGGAGCCGATCAGGGTGAGGATGGTCTGCAGCGACCCCCAGCCGACGATAGGCGCCCGCACCAGGCCGTACACCAGCAGCAGCATGCCCCCGGTCACGAGCACTGCCCCCTGCGAGTCGAAGGCCGCGCGGCTGGCCATGCTGCCGCGGTCGTTCGCGAGCAGGGCAAGCGCTCCGGCAGCCACCAGCACACAGACCGGCGGGTTGACGAAGAAGACCCACCGCCACCCCGGCCCTTGCGAGATCACTCCGCCGAGGAAGACGCCGGCCGCCGCGGCCATCCCGCTGATGGCTCCCCAGGCCCCGAGCGCGGTATTGCGGTCCTTGCCTTCGCGGAAGCTGGTCGTGAGCTCTGAGAGTGCCGCCGGGGCCATGAGGGCGGCACCGATGCCTTGCGCGAGCCGGGCGGCAACGAGCAGCTCGGCGCTGCTGGCCAGGCCCGCGGTCAGCGAAGCCGCGGCGAAGATGGCCAGGCCGGTGAGCAGCACCCGGCGACGCCCGAGCAAGTCGCCGAGGCGGCCGCCGAGCAGCAGGAAGCCGCCGTAGGTAAGGATGTAGCCGCTGGCCACCCACTGCAGGTTCTGCTGTGAGAAGCCCAGGCTGTGCTGAATGGACGGCAGGGCGACATTGACGATGGCGGTGTCGGCGATGTCGAGGAACTGCACGGCGCACAGCAGCACCAGGGTGGTCGCGCCCAGCCTCGATCGGAGAACCAGCCGTGCGCCGGCGTCTGGCAGGACCTGCTCCTGAACGGATGCCATACCGGCAAGCAACTCCTCTACTAAGTTAGCTGACTGACTCAGTATCGCCTCCGATGGGAGCCCACTGTCAAGTGAGTGGCCTTACTTAGCCAGAAATTTGCCGGGGCGCCAGCGCTGCCGTCCGTAGCCGGCCCGGGGCCGCTGAAGCGGCCCAGCCGCAGGGCCTCGTCTTGCCATGCCGGCCGGTTTACACTCGCACGGAGGTGATTGCATGGA
>Ga0306920_100005389_pt1 | contig 16525 bp, 20 predicted proteins | sample flu12Cox44000170_FD_204666 | JGI IMG/M metagenome (GOLD analysis project Ga0306920, IMG submission 204666) | Lab enrichment of tropical soil microbial communities from Luquillo Experimental Forest, Puerto Rico - flux4day.12C.oxic.44.000.170 (v2)... | ecosystem: Environmental > Terrestrial >... | reverse complement strand
CGAAACTTTGCCCCGTGTTCTGGTCAATAGCAGATATTGTGCGCAAATTCGTCGGGCGACGCGCAGCAAGGAGGAGAAGGATTACCTAACCGAAAGGCTGCATGCTGCGAACTGGCTTGTCAAATCGCTGCACCAGCGAGCGACCACCATCCTCAAAGTAGCAGCCGAAATCGTGCGACAACAGGACGGCTTCTTCCGTTGCGGTGTCCAGTCGCTGCGACCGCTCATTCTGCGTGATATCGCCGATGCTATTGGGATGCACGAGAGCACGGTTAGCCGGGTAACCAGCAACAAGTACATCGCTACACCGCGCGGTCTTTATGAACTAAAGTATTTCTTTAGTTCATCTATTCCGGCCGCCAGCGGCAACGGGTCGCATTCGGCCGAAGCCGTGCGGCATCGCATTCGTAGCCTGATCGGCGCGGAGCCGGCGGACGAAACCCTTTCAGACGAGCGTATCGTCGAATTGTTGAGGTTGGATGGGGTCGACATTGCCCGCCGAACCGTCGCGAAGTACCGCGAAGCGATGCGGATACCATCCTCAGTGCAACGTCGTCGCGAAAAACTGATCGAACTTTGAAGGCGGTTGGTGTCCAACGACCCACCTCGACAGTGGGGCTGGGGAGGGTCACACGCTGCTTGACCGGGCATGACGGCGTGCCCACGTCTGTCGTCGGGCCGCCCAGCCGCGGTAAGGGTGATTGGAGCCATGCAGCTTACTGTAACCGGCAAGCAGACCGAAATCGGCGCGGCATTGCGGCACCATGTCGAAGCCAGCCTGGGTGCGATTCTCGGCAAATACTTCAAGACTGCAATCGAGGCTCATGCCGTCGTCTCGAAGGAGGCGCATCTGAGCTGTGCTGAAATTTCGATCCATATCGGCCGCGGCATCGTGGTCAACGCTCATGCCGCCGCTTCAGACGCTTATGCAGCCTTCGATGCGGCTGCAGAACGGTTGGCCAAGCAGCTGCGGCGATACAAGCGGCGGCTGCGCGACCACCACGCGAAGGGTCGCGAGCCCGCAGGTGCCAGCGAGAGAGCAATGGACTACGTGCTGGCTCCGATCGGCGATGACGAGGGAGCCGAGGGGGCGGAGGCTGAGACGGATGGCGTCAATGGCGCACCGGCGGTGATTGCCGAAATGATCACCGAGCTGCCAAGCCTTACGGTCGGGGAGGCGGCGATGCGCATGGACCTCGCTGAGGCGCCGGTGCTGCTGTTTCGCAACCGTTCACACGGCGAACTCAATCTCGTCTACCGGCGAGCCGACGGCAATATCGGATGGGTTGACCCCGAACTGGACGCGGCGCGCCGGATGCGTCGAACCACCTCCTGAGCAATAGGCCGATGTGCGGCGCGGGCCGCGACTTGGGAGCCTGAACAAAAGCGCACGAGTCGGGGGAGATGGATATCGCCGATCTGATCACGCCGCTCAGCGTCATCGCCCAGTTGCGCGTGGCAAACAAAAAGAGCGCGTTACAGGAGCTTGCCAAGCGCGCCGCGGCAATGACCGGCCTCCCCGAGCGCGCGATCTTCGATGTTCTATTGGAGCGCGAGCGCCTCGGCAGCACCGGCATCGGAATGGGGGTAGGCATTCCGCACGGAAAACTCGCCGGGCTTACCGGACTATATGGCATCTTCGCCCGGCTCGAGCGGCCGATTCCCTTCGAAGCAATCGACGATCGCCCGGTCGACCTAATCTTTCTGCTGCTAGCCCCCGAAGACGCCGGGACCGACCATCTGAAGGCGCTCGCACTCGTTTCCCGGCTACTGCGGGACCGTGCCGCCTGCGAAAAGCTCCGCGGCACCGACAACGCCGACGCGATCTTTGCTCTCCTCACCAACGCAGCGACGGACGCCGTGTAGCCCCCGATTGGGCGGCAGCAGCCGCGTCAGTGCACGCTCAACGGCTCAAGGTCGTGCTGGCGGATCGTTGCCAACGCGATCTCACGGTCAGGCAGCACAGCCACCTGGGTACCGTCTGCGGCATACACGGCAAACGCCTTTACGCCGTCCACGAGCACCGGCTTGACATAGGCCAGATCCTGCATCCCGAAGACCGCGAGTTCACGCGACGAGATGTGGCGACCGCCTTCGAATCCCTTCATTTCTAACCCTCTGCCGGCCGCGCCAGCGCCGACCGGCCTTACTTGCTTGGACCGACGGCTGCGCGTCCGGTCGTCTTTACGCCACTCTTTATCTCAACGTTGCGTACTCGGCTCTCGGCCTCGGGACGGACCAGATCAACGTGCAGCAGCCCGTTATCGAGATAAGCGTCTTTGACCTCGATACCTTCTGCGAGGACAAAGGAACGTTGGAACTGCCGCGCCGCAATGCCGCGATGTAAATAGATGCGTTGCGCATCATCGGTTTGCCTGCCGCGGATAACCAGCTGGTTGTCCTCGACGGTGATGCTGAGGTCACTCATCTGGAAACCGGCAACCGCCAGGGTGATTCGCAACGCATTCTCACCGAGCTGCTCGACATTGTAGGGCGGGTAGCCGTCCGCCGAGACCTTGCTTACTCGGTCGAGGGCCCGCTCGAAGTGGTCGAACCCGAGAAGCAGCGGCGAGTTGAACAGCGACAGCCGCGACATGCACTTTCTCCTCCGCAGCGAGCGAGAGGCGTGATGGGCCCGTTCGGCACCCGTCGTCCGCCATGCACCTTCGAGCATATTTGGGACCAGGAAGCTCACAATCAAGCAAGGCGGCCCGCTCGCTCAGCTCGCTCGGCGGCGTGGATGGGCACTCGCCCACTCGAAAATCGACGCGGTCATCGCGGGCGGTGCTTCCGCCTGCCTAGGGGCGGACCCATATCCCGCATATCCTGGGTTTCGGTGAACTTCCGAACGAGCTTTGTGATGTCGAACCGGCTGCCGAACTGGCGCATTCTGCTGGCGGTCTTTTTCGCCGCAACCCTCGCGCTGGCCCCGGCAATTGCCGAGGCCCGCGCCGGCAGTTCCGCCGGCGGCCGCTCATCGAGCATGGGCAGCCGCGGATTGCGCACGTACGAGAACAACGGCGCGCAGCCGCTGAGCCGTAGCGTCACCCCGCTTCCTTCGCCGTCGCGGCCGCCCGGCTTCACCCCCGCCATGCCCGCCCCGGCCTATGGCGGCAGCTTCTTCCAGCGCCATCCGTTCTTGACGGGGCTCGCTGGCGGGTTTATCGGCTCGTGGCTGTTCGGGCACAGCGGTTGGGCGGCGGGCGACGACGGTGCCTCCTCGGCATCGATGTTGGGCATGCTGTTGCAGCTGCTGATCATCGGGATGTTGATTTACTTCGCGGTGCGGCTGTTTCGTGGGCGGGCCTATGGCACTGGCGGGCGCGGCGGCGGGTTCGGCTGGCCGCCGCGCTCAGCGGGGGCTGCCGCCGCCCCAGCCGGGCGCGACCGTGGCCGCGACATCAATGTGTCCGATGCCGACCTCCGGGCGTTTCAGCGTATCCACGCCGCGGTGCAGGTCGCATGGAGCGCGAGCGATCTGGCGGGGCTGCGCGGCCTGATGACCCCGGAGATGCTCGGCTACTTCTCCGAGGAGCTGACCCGCAACACCAGCCAGGGGGTGCGCAACATCGTTTCCGACGTCGAGCTTCTCAAGGGCGATTTGACCGAGAGCTGGGAGGAGGGCGACTTGCAATACGCCACCGCCTATCTGCGATGGCGGGCGGTCGACTATCTCGTCCGGCTCGGGCGGTCGCCCGGCGACCCCGATTGGCTGGCCGGCGGCGACCCGCGCCGCCCGACCGAAGCCGAGGAGATGTGGACCTTCGTCCGCCGCCGCGGCGGCGATTGGCTACTCTCCGCCATCCAGCAGATCTGACGGGCTCTCCTGTCCAACGCCACTTTCGCGAAATCGGCAGCGCTAACAAAGCAACAGCAACCGCTAAGCGATATTTTTATTGCATTTTAGGTAGAAGCCTCCATCCTGCTGCCTTCGATAGCGAAGTTTAGTCCGAGCACCGGACGCGGGGGTCGAGCTGCTACGCCTCGTCGTCATCGCGGTTCTGGCCGCCGTAACGTCGGCTGTCTTGTTGGCCCGTATCGACCGCCTTGAGGCGGCGCCGATCGTCGAGGCGCTACCCGCGGAGCTCTCATCTGTCTCGGAAGCTCGTGGCGGCGCGGAAACCGGAGCGGCGCACGCTCGTCCGATCGATCCTGCAGCTGCCATCGATTTGGCACCGCAAACCGATTCATTCGGCGGTTGGTTCGATGAGAGAGAGTTGAAGCTCGGCGTACCCAGCGATGACAAATCCAACCTGTTCGTCGATCCCACCGCCTGTGTTTACCCGGATGCCTACCTGCGCAGCCTCGCCGGAGGCCGCGACGATTGCGCTACTCTCAAGCCTGGCGAGGTTGAATCCGAAACCCTAACCCTGCCGTTTCTGGCACTATCCGGTTGGATCCTGGTGATCTGCGCTATCGCTGCGCTGCATTATTTTTATCGTCATTGGCGAGTGCGCAAATGGCTGCGCCGTATGGAGGCAGAAGGGCTGGTGAGGAGCGGAACGAATTCGCGCCGCCCTTCACATCACCGGCGGCGACGATCAAGCCAGCGCAGCGGCGCGAGCTCGCGGGGCTACGCGGGGTGAACCATCATACAACCGACAGGTAGCGCTCAGGCAACGTAGCGAGCAGGGTGGACAGCCGCGTGATGCCGCGCTCGACCTGCTCGGCCGTGGTCTGAGCACCCAGGCAGATGCGCACCGCATTCGGCGGATGACGGGTGACGGCAAAGGCGGCGGCCGGGATAATGCCAACGCCGCACCGGCGCGCCGCCGCCGCAAAATCATCGGCGCGCCACGGTTCCGTAAGCGTTAGCCAGAGATGGGCCGCAGCAGGATCGCCGGAGATCTCGAGCCCGGCCAGCATTTCGCGCGCCCTGCGGTTGCGGATCCGCATCTCCCTGCGCTTTTCTGCAGCCAATCGCGTAACCGTGCCGTCGGCGAGCCAGCGCCCGACGATGCGCGCCATCAATGGGGGCGCCGAATAAACGGTTGCGCGGACAGCGGCGGCGATCGGCTCGATTTCCGCTAGCGGGGCGTGCACATAGCCGACGCGCAACGCCGGAACCAAGCTCTTCGACGTTGAAGTGATGTAAATGCCGTGCTGGGGGGCGTAATGCGCGAGGGGCGGCAAAGGCGCATCGCGTAGGAAGCCGTAAACATCGTCCTCGATCAGCGCGACACCGTGCCGTTGCGCCACCTCTGCAAGGGCGCGGCGCCGCGCCACCGGCATCGTGATGGTGGTCGGATTGTGCAATGTCGGCATCGTATAAAGGGCCCGCACCGAAGCGCCGCGGCAAGCCGTGTCGAACGCGTCGGGGACCAGACCTTGCTCGTCCATCGCAATTGCGACCAGCCGCAATCGCATCAGTCTCGCCAGCGCTCGCAACCCAGGGTAGGTCAAGGCCTCGGCCGCGAACGTATCGCCGGGTTGGGTCAGCGCGCCGATGACGCAAGCCATAGCGTGCTGACCGCCCGCGGTAACGACGACTTGCTCGGGCGTCGAGGCCAGCCCGCACAAATTGAGGAAGGCAGCCCCCGCGACGCGGTCCTCGCGGCGGCCAGCCGGCGCCTGATAGTCGAGAAGGGTGGCGAGGTCCGGCTCCGAGGCGAGCCCCTGCAGAGCCGCCGCGATTGCCGCACCCTCCCCAGGGGCGGAGGGTCGGTTGATGCTGAGGTCGATGAAATCGGGGTCCCGCGACTCCTCGGGAATGTTGGCCGGCATGACGGGAGCGATGCCGGCCGGGCGGCGCACATAGGTCCCGCGGCCGACCTCGCCGGCTATCAGGCCGCGCCGCTCGGCCTCGGCGTAGGCACGACTGACAGTGCCGATGGTCATCTTTAATCGCCAGGCGAGATCGCGATGAGTCGGAAGCCGCGTGCCAACGGTGAGCCGGCCGCCTCGCACATCCTCAGCGAGGGCGTCCGCAATCGCGCGGTAGCGCGGTCCATCGCGGCCGGCTAGATCCGGCGTCCAATTTGTCATGGTGACAAGTTTATTATTGACGAATCATTATGGGTCAATCCTAGATTTTGGCTGAGGCAAAATCGAATAGCGTCTCCATGAGCTACCGAGATTGTATCGATTTAAGCTCGCTTGTTTCGACGGATCGTCCGCAAGGGCTGCTTATCCCTCGGTTCCCGACAAGCCCGCTGACTCGATTCTTCGATTGGCGGGAGCGGGCGCGGGGTCGCCGCGTGCTCCGGGAACTCGACGACCGCATTTTGCGCGACGTCGGATTGAGCCGCGCCGACGTCGATCACGAGTGCGTCAAGCATTTCTGGCAACCCTGAGGTCCCCATGCGTATCCCGCTCTACCAAATTGATGCGTTCACCAGCCGGCTGTTCGGCGGCAACCCAGCGGCGGTGTGCCCGCTCTCCGAATGGCTTCCGGACGAGACGATGCAAGCGATCGCGGCCGAGAACAACCTCGCCGAGACCGCCTTCTTTGTGCCGCAGCGAGACCGGTATCTGCTGCGCTGGTTCACCCCCGCGGTCGAGGTCGAGCTGTGCGGACACGCGACGCTCGCTTCGGCTTACGTGGTCATCCACATCCTAGCACCCGAGCGCCGCTCGGTGATTTTCGACACGCTTAGAGCCGGGCCGCTCAAGGTGACACGCGACGGCGAACTGCTGGCAATGGACTTCCCGGCCTGGCCGCCAGAGCCGATGCCGGCCGACCCACGCGTGCTCGTAACGCTCGGCTCCCCACCGGCACAGAGCTTTGTTGCGCGCGGCCGCACTCTTGCCGTCTATGATCGGCCCGAAGACGTGGCGGCGCTGCGGCCGGATTTTGCGGCGATGCGCCAAATCGATGGCGCCGATGCTATCGTTACGGCGCCCGGCAGCGATGGCGTCGATTTCGTGTCGCGCTATTTCGCGCCGAATTACGGGGTTGAAGAAGACCCGGCCACCGGATCCGCGCATTGTGTGCTGACGCCTTACTGGGCGGCGCGCCTCGGCAAGAGCCGGCTGACAGCGCGCCAGATCTCAAAGCGCGTTGGCGAGCTCGACTGCGCTTTGCGCGGCGACCGTGTCACGATCGCCGGCCGCGCCGTGCTCTATCTCGAAGGCACGATCACCGTATAATCGGAAAGGCGCAGGCGATGGCCGAACATTCCAATCAATTGGGGCAGCCGATCGGGTTTCCTCTGCGGCATTGGACGGCGCGACCACGTCCGTCACGCAGCGCGATGGAGGGATGCTTCTGCATTGTCGAGCCGGTCGACCCTCCACGCCATGCGGCCGACCTTCACGCCGCGTATTCCTTGGACCGGGAAGGCCGCAACTGGACTTACCTGCCCTATGGACCGTTTGCCCGGCTCGAGGACTACCGCCTTTGGTTCGACCGGGTGTCCCCCGGAGACGACCCACTGTTCCATGTGATAATAGAGCGCCGCAGCGGTCGCGCCGTCGGCGTCGCCAGCTATATGCGCATCGACCCCGCCGCAGGGGTCATCGAGGTCGGAGGCATCAATTATGCCCCGCCTTTGCAGCGCACCCCCGCTGCGACCGAGGCGATGTACCTGATGATGCGCCGCGTCTTCGACGAGCTCGGCTATCGCCGCTACGAGTGGAAATGCGACTCGCTCAATGCGCCGTCACGCGCCGCCGCGCAACGCCTCGGTTTCCAGTATGAGGGTATGTTTCGCCAGGCCACGGTTTACAAGGAGCGCAACCGCGATACTTGCTGGTTCTCGATCCTCGACAGCGAATGGCCGACACAGAAGGCGGCTTTCGAGCGCTGGCTCGCCCCCGACAATTTCGATGCCGCAGGCCGGCAGCGCCAGAGACTGTCGCCAACGGGTCGCCCGATACCGGAAAGACCGTGACCCGCCCTCGTGCCGAGACGATTTCGCAACGATCCGTGCCCGGCTGAGAGAACTGCGCCGAGAGAGTGCCGGCCGCCGGAGCGGGACGCCCGGACCGACGGCGCGAGCCATGGCGCGATCTCGACAGGCGCTTCAAGGAGCGGCGCAAGGGTGCGTCGCCGCCATGGGTGTCGACGATCTTTCTCGACGATCTGAGCGCGCGCACTACGCCGGGTTAAATCGCCATCCAGCCGCCATCGACGTTGTAGGCGGCGCCGGAGACGTAGCTGGCTCGGTCGGAGCACAGCCAGACGACCATTTCGGCGATCTCTTCAGGGTTCCCCATACGGTGGAACGGCACCTGCGCAAGGATCGCCTCGCCGCGGCGGCGCATCGTCTCTTCGGTCATCCGGGTCTTGATGTAGCCCGGGCACACCGCATTCACCCGGATATGGGCTTCGGCATACTCTATCGCGGCGGTTTTGGTCAGGCCGAGCACGCCGTGTTTGGCGGCGACATAGGCGGATGACGTTGGCAGTCCAACAAGACCGGCGATCGAGCCAGTGTTGACGATGCTTCCGCCGCCCTGTTGCTGCATCTGCGGCAGCTCGTGCCGCATGCACAGCCATACGCCCTTGAGGTTGACCGCGATCATGCGGTCGAAGGCCTCTTCAGACCATTCGGCCGTTTTCTTTCCGGCCGCTTCAACCTGCCAGCCGGCGATGCCGGCATTGTTGAATGCGCAATCGAGCCGGCCATAGGCGCCGATGACACTCTCGATCATCGTGCGGACATCGGCGTCGCGCGTGACCTCGCCCGAGAACGATATTGCCTGACCTCCCGCCCCGTTGACCTGGGCGACGGTTTCGCTGGCGGCTTCGGCCGAGACATCGGCGACCGCGACGCGCGCGCCTTCGCGCGCACAGGCCAGAGCAGTGGCACGGCCGATCCCGCCGCCTCCGCCCGTGATCAACACTGATTTCCCATCGAGCAACCCGGCCATCGCTCCCTCCCAATCAATCTACTGCGATCCTGCCACACTAGTCGCACCGGTGCCCAGGGTGGAGATAGGCGACCGGCTCGGGTGCGCGGGGCTCGTCGAGCTGTCAGGCGGCGCGACTCGAAAGCAGCCTGAGGACGACCAACTCCTCCCGCAACCTTTCGACTGTTGTGAAATGGATCGCATGAATACCGAAGTGCCGCGCCGCAGCGATGTTCGTCTCGACGTCGTCGATATAGACGGTTCGCTTCGGGTCAACCGCGAACCGCTCGATCAGCAGGGTGAAAATGCGCGGGTCCGGCTTGATCACCCCGGCTTCGCCGGAGACCAGAATTCCCCGAAACCAGCGGAGAAACGCAAAGCGCTCCAGCGCCGCCGGAAAGGTCTCGGCCGACCAGTTGGTGAGACTATAGAGCGGGGTGCCGCGATCGCGAAGCTCGGCCAAGATCTCGACCGAGCCGGCAATGGGGCCGGCCAACATCTCGTCGAAGCGGGCGCCATAGGCGTCGATCAGCTCGGCTTTTTCGGGATGTTCGGCCTTCAGCAGCCTGGCGCCTTCGGCAAAGCTGCGGCCGGCATCCTGACAACGGTTCCACTCATGGGTGCATACCGTCGCAAGGAAATGTTCCATCGCCGCTTCGTCGCCGACAAACAACTTGCGGTAGAGGTGCCGCGGGTCCCAGTCGATAAGAACGCCGCCGAGGTCAAATAATACGATGTTACGGTCTGCGCCCGCCATCCAAGGCAGCTTCGTTGATCGAACGTTATGGAGAAGAGCCGGGGACTGCAAAGCTCGTGGTGCCCAGGGGCGGAATTGAACCACCGACACACGGATTTTCAGTCCGTTGCTCTACCAACTGAGCTACCTGGGCGCTCCAGCGAGCGGCGCTTATAGGGGAAATATCCCGATCCTGTCCAGCCGGACCTTCCGTCAATCAAGGACGATGACGCCGCGCGCCACCTCGCTGGCCAGTATCGCGGCAAAACCCCTCGTTGATTTCGTCGAACCGGTAAGTCCGGCTGATCAGGTCGTCGAGGTTGATCTTCTTCTCCAGGTCGAGATCCGCGAGGATCGGGAAATCGATATTGGGCCGCACCGAACCGTAATAGGTGCGACTGATCATCTTCTCGCCATAGACGGTCTGCGAGGGGTTGATCAGCGCCCGGGTCGCAAAAGCCGGGATGCCGACCAGCACCGCCCCGCCAGCCGGGCACCGCCGCTTCGATAACCTGCAACGCGGTCTTCTCGCTGCCGATCGCGTCGAAGGCGTTATCGACGCCGAGGCCTTCGGTCATCTCCGCACGGGATCCAAAACGTTCTCCGCCGTGGCATTGATCATGTGCGTCGCGCCGAAATTCTTCGTAAACTCGCGCTTGTTGTCGCGCAGATCGCAGGCGATGGATCGGGCTGGCCCCGGCGAGCCGCGCGACTTGCACGACATTGAGGCCGACGCCACCGCACCCGACTACGAGCACGCTGGAGCCGGCCGGGACGCGCTCATGACGGATCACCGCGCCGATGCCGGTCGCGACGCTGCAGCCAATGATCGCCGCATGGGTGAACGGCAGGTGGTCGCGGATTTTGACGACTTGCTCGGCAGGACAGACCACTTCCTCCGAGAACGTTCCGATGCGCGCCATCTGGTTGACTGGCTCGCCGTTCAGCCTGACGCGCGCCGTCCCGTCATGCATGCGCCAACGCGGCGTATCATTGTGCCCGATACAAAGAATGGTCTGGCCGGAAGAGCAATAGCGGCAACGGCCGCAATGCGGGCCGAAGGAAAAGATGATGTGGTCGCCGGGTTTGACATTGTCGACCTCCAGCCTTTTCTCAAGGACGATCCCAGCAGCCTCGTGGCCGAGCACTATCGGCGGCGGCCAGTCGCCGTTCATGATGTGCCAATCGCTCATGCAGACGCCAGCTGCCTTGGCGCGAACACGGACCCTCCTTGGCTTTCGGCGGCTCCTGCTCGAGATCAAAGATCTGCAAGGGTTTGTTGACTTCGGTCAGAACCGCGGCGCGCATGTTGTCCTTCCTCGGCCGGAGCCGGTCTTAGCGACCGGCAGGCGTGATAGTTCCGCATGCGACGGCCGTTGCGTCAACAGTGGTCGGTCTAGAGGGCAGTGGCTTGAATTTTAGTTGACTTCGTTCCGGATTCGTTCTAGGTTCCAAAACATAAACACGGTACCGCATCACCCTGTGAATAGAAGTCTACATTGACGGCTCGGAATTTGTCCTGTTGCAACAGGAACCGAGCCGAGCCTACTGCCCAATTTCGTTTGGAGTAATATGAGATGTCCCATATTTCCAATATTGATGCGACTGGATGTGAGCAGATCCCGCAGTGCTCCGACGCAGTCGATGAGTTTTCGGTGGCGATAAGAAAGCTTGCCGAACAACATCGGCCGTCGCGCATGCCGTTTTTTCGCAGTCTCGCCACCCTCGATCGCGCGGCCGCCAGCGACCCGTCGCTTCTCGGCCAGATACATCTGGTTTATCAGGCGGCAATGCACGCCACACGTGCCGCCGTCTATTACCTGCCGCATCTCGACAGCCCGGCCATGCGCAAACGTAAGCTGCAGATCCTTGTTGACGACGACGGCCTGCCGGGAGGCGACACGCATCATTACCAATTGACGCGAGCGTTCGGCAGCATTGGTGCGAAATTTGTGCTCGACGACGAGGCGTTCGCCGAGCCCGTGGGATTGTGCCGTCATCTCGATGGCGAAGTGGCGCAATTCGTCCGTCTTGCCAAACCTCTGTATTCGCAGTCACTCGGCCCGTGGTGTGTGATCGAGGTGATGTCGGTCGATTGGATGCGCGCTCTCGCCGATGCCTTGTCGGTCCATTTCCCGCAATTTGCCGATGAGCCATATTTTGCGGAGTGTTTCTCGGAGATGGTCGAAGAGCGCCATGCCGAGGAGTCGCTGTCGGTCACTCGGATGGTCCTGAAAGCGCGGCCGGAACTCCTGCCTGAGACAATAGCGGGCGCGAAGGTCATGGCGGAAGCGCTCGACGGCGTATGGACTCATCTGGACCGCTTCGTCGAATTAGCCGGACGCAAAAACTGCGCAGCAGTCGCCGAGCCCACCTGATCGGCGGCGTGCCCCTGCCTACGCCAGCGCACGCCAAACGTCCCTTGTGCCCTTTCCGGCCCAGCCGGCGGCGCGTCGCGCTTAGCTGCAGACAGCGCGAGTGTCTACTGGCGTCCGGTTCGGCGACGTGCCGAATGGTTGGCCGTGTCTGGCCCCCAAAACCTGCTGCTTGGTCGCGATCGATCGGCCGAGGAGTTTCTCTCCGTGAGAATGAGAATGAGAATGATCGCATCGGCCAGATTGGCCGTCGCGTGGTTGACTATGTTCGCCGTTGGAACCGAGTTGTTCGTCTTTTCGCCCCTCTTGCCGGTTCTGGCGGCCGCCTACCACATAACCCCGGCATTGGCGGGATTGTCGGTAACGATGTTTGCTCTAGCTTATATGCTGAGCGCCCCATTATTAGGATATTTCTCGGATAGGATCGGACGCCGACCCGTTTTAATCTGTTCTCTCCTCGCGTTCGCTCTCGCCAATATTCTTACCGCTGCCGCGGCAAATTTGTGTTTACTGCTTGTCGTGAGGCTGTTTGCCGGCGCGGCGACGGCCGGAATCTCGCCATCAATCTACGCCCTGGTCGGCGACGCCGCGCCGGCGGATCGCCGGGCGACTTGGCTGGCGCTGGTGGTGTCTGGTCTGGTGGTCTCGCTCACGATCGGCGCCTCGGCGGGCGGTCTGGTGGGCGCGTTGCTCGGCGGCCCACCGGTCTTCCTCGCACTCGCCGGCTTTAGCCTAGTGTTGGTCTGGCTGAACCAATGGGCCTGGCCAGGCGAGCACGACGGCGCTGCAACTGGGCTTCCGGCCGCTCCCGACGCATTGAGCGCTGCTGTTCTAACGCGTCGGCTGATCCCAATGGTAATGTGGAGCACCGGCCTCTACGCCGTCTACACCTACCTCGGCGCGGGTCTCGCCGCAGTCGGATTCTCGAGCGGGCAGACGGCCACAGCAATCGCGGTCTATGGCTGTGGTGCGATAGTCGGCATCCTTGTCGGCGGGCGTGTGGCCGATCGGCTGGGGGTCAAATACACCGCGAGCGCGAGCCTCGCCGGCCTATGCACTTGCTTACTGCTGGTGCGTCTGGCGATCGACGAGGGTCGGTTCGTCGAACCCGCTCTCGGTCTGAGCTCAGCTGTTGCTCAGCTGTTTTTCCCGGCCCAGCAAGCCGGACTGGCGAAAGATTTCCCGCGCCAGCGCGCTGCCGTGCTGGCTTGGAACAACAGTGCGCTGTTCTTGGGCATTTCACTCGGTTCGCTTATGGGCGCGGCTGTCGTGGCGAGCAGTTTCGCTGCGACCCTGACGGTCTCTGCCGGGGTTGCGCTATCGGGCTGCATTCTAAACACAATCCTCGTCCCCGGACACGTACAGTTTGGGGCAAAGCAAAAATACAGCCGCTAACCAGCGAGGTGGCGGGCCTGTACAGCAAGACGGCTTTTTGACGCCGGACTGACGGGAATACGACTAAATTTGCGTTGAAATGGGAAGCTCCAGCCGCCTGCCGACATCACTGGCGATGATGCCGGAACCGGTATCGGAGGACGAGCCAAGCGAACTGGCACGACTGACGGGTGGATAACAAGGACAACCAGCTGAGCAGCCAGGAAGAAAGCCGCAACGCGGCGATCTGCACGACAGTGCAGGCTGCGCTGCGCCAGAACCGGCTGCTCTTGGCGTTCCAACCAGTGGTCTGCGCAGCCACGGGGCAAACGGATTATTTCGAATGCCTGCTGCGCATGCGCGACGTCGGAGGGAGCATCATCGCCGGCAGCGAATTCATCACTCCGATCGAGCAGCTTGGTCTGATCGGGTTTATCGATGACTTTGTTCTCGAACGGACGGTTCGGGAGCTGGCGAGGCATCCCGAGGTAAGGCTGGGCCTCAACATATCCGGGTTGACCGCGTGCGTCGGGCCGTGGTTGCAATTGTTGGTTTCGCTCTTGGGCCATCGGCCCGATGTAGCCCGCCGGCTGGTCGTGGAGATCACCGAAACCGCGGCCCTGTCCGATCTCGAAGAGTCGGCACGCTTTGTCGACACGCTCCGTCGGGCGGGGTGCAGGGTGGCGCTCGATGATTTCGGCGTTGGTCACGCTTCGTTACGGCACCTCGAGACTTTGCCGGTCGATACAGTAAAGATCGACGGTTCGTTTGTCCGAGACTTGGCAGAAAATCACGACAGACGCTTTGTCTTGCGGGATCTGCTCGGCTCGATAGGCGGCTTTGGTTGCACAACCGTCGCCGAAGGGGTGGAAAACGCCGCGGACGAAGCGGCCGCGCGGGCAGAGGGTTTCAGCCATCTGCAGGGCTACCATCTCGGACCGCCCACCATCGAGCGGGCGTGGCTAGGCGGAAAGCGATACGTATTGCGGAACTGCATTGGTCGAATGACTAGCCCAGACCCTATCCGGGGAATGAAAGGCGGGCACCGATGCACGCCGTAAGCGAGAATGCGTGTCGGATTGACCGGAAGAATATTGATTCTGGGCATCTTTGCCGTCGTTCCGGCGCTCGTGATCCAAGGTTGGAACGAATACGACCTGCGGATCGCACGCGAGGCCGACATCCGCCAGTGAGTCGTGCAGACAACCAAGCAGTTTGGGGGAAATCGGCGAGCTACGCGAAGGAACTCGCCAATTGCTGCTCGCCTTGGCTCAGTTGAACACCGTCAACACACGGCAGCCGAGCGCGTGCAATCCGCTGTTTTCGAAATTAAAAGCGCGTTTTGCCAATTATAGTCTGCTCGGGGTGGTCTATACGATCGGGATAATTTTCTGCACCAGGGCACCGACGTCGAATTCGTTGGTTGTCGGCCAAGCCTTTTAAGCATGCGATGGCTCAGCCCGGCTCGCCGTTGGCAAATTATTGGGTCGATCCGGCCAATGGCCAACGGATGATCCACTCGCCGAACGCTTCGAGGGCCGACGAGGGCCGTGTTGCCGGCGTCGTGTTCGCCGGTCTCGATTTAGTATGGCTCTCCGCGCACCTCGTGGAGCCTGGCCTGTTCCTGACGGCCTCGATCCTGATTGCCGATCGCGGGGGAAACATGAAGCCATCATGGATAGGGAGCAAACGGGTTGGAAAGAATCGGTCGGAGTCGGGCTCTAAATTTCGTTTCACCGCCAAGTTCGGGTTACAGTCCACCCCGTCTGCAAGAACGGCAATCCCTATGAGGTTGCACGGCGTAAGGCGAGCCCTGGTCTTCGTCGCCAATGCAGTCAACCGCGAGATCTTGGAAGATCAGCTGTCTGCCGGCTGGGTTGCGATGCGCGACGCGCAGGACAGTTCGGCCGCCCTTACGGCCGTAGGGCCGCTCTCCGTGAGCCGTTTGGACTCGCAATCATTGACCGCTCGCTGCCCGATATGACGGGTATCTAGTGGGTACGAACCATCAAAACCGCTTCCGAAGATCTCGGGCCGCAGATCATCCTGCTGACTTCATTCGATCAAGATGTCGGGGAGATCGAACGAATCGAGCTCAGACTGCTGACCAAGCGGATATGGCAGTCGGCATTGTGGGGGTGCATTGCGGCAATGACTACCGACGTGGTTCCGGCACTTCCCGCGTTGTCCAAACCTCGTCGGCGGCTCAGAGAAGCACGCCTGTGCTGCTGGTAGAAGACAGTCCCGTTAACCTCGAGATCGGGGTTGCCATATTGGAGAGCATGGGTTGGGTAGTCGAAAACCGCAGTCAACGGCCGGCAGGCGCTCGACCGGCACGCGAACGGCAGCTACAGTCTCATCTTTATGGATTGCCAAATGCCCGAGATGGATGGATTCGAGGCGACCATAGAAATCCGGCGGCGGGAGGCGCTTTGCCGAAATCACGCACCGATCGTAGCACTCACGGCGAGCGTCGTGGAGGGCGGCCGCCGCAGATGCCTGGCGGTGGGGATGGACGAAGCCGTTCACGCTGGAGCAGATGAGGACGGTATTGACAAAATGGCTTAACGTGGCCGCTCTTGCTCTGCTACGCGAGAGCAGTTGTCGCTCGTCGCGGGATCGCCCGCGGACTCTGACCGATAAACGACCACATACTCCACTCACTGCGGCGGCTCCAGCGCGAAGGGCGGCCGGAGCTAGTGCAACAAGTTGTCCAATATTTTTCAAAGGCGCGGCAAAACTCCTGGCAGATTTGGAGACTGGGCGTGACGACAGGCCGCGCCGCTATCCTCCATCGCGCCAGTCTTGCGTCGAAATCGGCGAGTGCCAATGTAGGAGCCCTCGTCATGTTGACGGACTGCAAAGGGCTGGAGGAGCTGGCCAAGTCGAACGGGGTCACCGATGCCTGGGAGCTGGCCACCGTTATCGGCGAGGTTACAGGGCCGCCGAGGCCTGACTCTCGGAACGCTTACCGCGCAGCGCTTGATTGACCTCGATGATCGGCTCGCTCTTCCTGCCTTTCCGCTCGTCGCCTAGGCTTTGGTCAGCCGTGGTGCGGACGCTTTTTTGACGGACCTCAGGGTAGCGGGCAGAGCACCAAGCGCTTGAGGCGGCGCCAAGCCCCACGCCGCGATAACGGACGGGCCAACCAGAGGCTTACAAATGGACAACTGCTACCTCGAAGTAATTTCATTGGTTGAGCGCCTCCATCGCCAATTCCTGGAGGTCGTCAAGCTGGAGCTGGAGG